>Ga0310695_10001943_pt1 | contig 45987 bp, 34 predicted proteins | sample RumenRJG_04DNA_FD_203882 | JGI IMG/M metagenome (GOLD analysis project Ga0310695, IMG submission 203882) | Bovine rumen microbial communities from Lethbridge, Alberta, Canada - RJG_04 (v2) (version 2) | ecosystem: Host-associated > Mammals > Digestive system > Stomach > Rumen | place: Canada... | reverse complement strand
ACGTGGAATACGACGAAACGCAGTCCATCGGTAAGCGCTACCGCCGTCAGGACGAACTCGGCACGCCGTTCTGCGTGACCGTCGACTTCGACACGGTGGGCGAGGGTGAATCCGATCCGGCAAAGCTTGGCTTCGTGACGGTCCGCGAACGCGACTCCATGAAGCAGGAACTGGTGAAGATCGACGAACTCGAAGCTTACCTGTCCGCAAAGCTCGGCTGCTAAGGTTAGACGAAAGAACGGCCCTTGCGGGCCTACAGACGAGAGACGAAAGATTTATAATGGCGCTTCGCGCATCGTGTACTTGATTTTATCTCTCGTCTAAAAAGGAACCCGGAAACGGGTTCTTTTTTTGCAAATTTGCATTTTTGGGGATAAAGTATATATATTATGTAATATGAAATACTCTATCCTTGCCATTTTGCTGGCGGCTGCTTTCTCGTTTGCCCAGGAGACGGCCGAACCCCAGAAAACCGAAGCCCCTGCCGCAGTTCCTGCTGTAGCCCAGGAGGCCTCCGAACCCCAAGTCGCTGAGCCTCAGACCGCAGAACCTCAGGCTGCTGCTCCCCAGGCTGCCGAAGCGCCCCAGGAAGCTGCCGAGCCTCAAGCACCTGCGCCCCAGGCCGCCGCGACACCTGCCGAAGCCCCTGCTGAACCTCAGACCGCTGCTCCCCAGGCTGCCGAAGCCTCTGCCGCAAATCCTGCCGCAGTAGCGGCTCCGGAACCGACCGAGGCCGAGGACGTGGACCTTTCTGCCGAGCCTTCGGAACCGCGAAGGATAGATACGGGCATCGAGGAAAAGCCGACAAAGCAGGACTGGCTGCTCTATACGGGCATCGCGGCCAGTGCCTGGTCGATTATCTCCCTGTGCGCGTTCAGTGCTTTTGACGACGACACAAAAGAACTCTATGACGAAGCGAATCCGCAATGGATGAGCCATGAGGCATATGAGCATACGCGTTCAAAGATAAAGCATAAGCAAAAATGGCGCGACATATGGGGCGTTCAGGCGGGTGTTTCGGCCGCAGTTGTCGCCTTGACTTGGATCCCGTGGCTTGTCATCAATTTTTAGGAGGCCAAGATGAAAAAGTATTTGATTCTCGCTTCGTTGCCCTTGCTTTTCGGATGTACGGATTATGTGGACAAATTTGACAATGCGTACGAAGAAAACAATGTGTTTATTTCCCTGACCGACGGCAAATTCAAGGATGAGCGTGACGGCAATACCTACTCCATAGTCCAGATTGCCGGTAGCTACTGGATGGCCGAAAACCTGCGTTATGTGGACAGTTCTGCCACGCCGAACCTCAAGGGGAACGTGTGGTGCTACGAGAACTCCAAGGACAGTTGCAGCAAGTACGGCCCGCTCTATTCGTGGGCTGCAGCGATGAACTTGAGTACCTCGGAAAGCGAAAAATGGAATGGTTTTTCCAATCCCGCAGACGCCCAGGGAATTTGCCCGAAGGGCTGGCGAATACCCTCTTCGATCGATTGGACGACCCTGAATACGAATGTTTCCCTGTTCAGCGGTGGCGAAGCTGGCGGTAGCCTCAAGGCTATACACGGGTGGGAACGCGAAGGCAATGCGTCGCTCGCCATGAACCGCTTTGGCTTCGACGCGCTTGCTGCCGGACGCCGAAACAGTGAAGGCGGCGACTTCCTCAGTACCGGCAAGTACGCCTTTTTCTGGACTTCCGCCGGAATCGACAAGGCGACCAGCAGGGGATGGGGCCTGCGCAGTGACGGCGACGTCTTTGGCGAAGGCGAGTTCTACAAGGACCACGGCATGTCGATACGCTGTGTAGCCGATCGTTTTGGTGTGGAAATCAATGGCAAACTTGACTCCGCCTATCTGGATTCCATTCCCTTCGAATTCGGTTCGCTTGAAATTGACGGAAAGAGCTACAAGACCGTTAAAATCGGCAAGCAGAACTGGATGGCCGAAAATGTGGCCCTTAACACCGAAAAGAGCCTTTGCTACAACGACGATTCCAAGAATTGCGACACTTACGGCCGGCTGTACACCTTGGACGAAGCCAAGACGGTTTGCCCCGAAGGTTGGCGTCTCCCGTCTGTCACGGATTATCAGTTCTTGACCAGTTACGTGTACAAAACGTCTATGCTGCGTTCCAGGGAAAAGTGGACCGACAAGGGCGAAAAGGGCCTCAACTGGTGGGGTTTCGGGCTTTTGCCTGCCGGCGGCCACGAAAAGGGCGACTTTTTCGATATCACCTACAGTTCGTACATGTGGACATCCGACGGCAAGGCCTTCGAGGTGCGTTACTATGGCGACTCTCCCTATTACAGCGAAAAAAGCGCCGAATCGGCGTTCTCTGTACGTTGTATAGAAGACTAGTCCAAATAAACTAGGTATGGGCATGTAACGAATAAACTATATTTCGATTATGTCTCTCTCTAAACTCAAAAACGTTTTGCCGGCCGCGCTTTGCTGCGTGTCGGCTTTTTTTGTAGCCCTTTCGCTATCCGCCTGCGCGACCTCGAAGGTCGTGGGCGGGGGAGTCACGGACAACGCCCCGCTGGATTCGCTTTCCGTGGTGGCGTTCGTGAACGCGCGCGAAATTCCCGTAGTTCCCGACGATGCTGTATACAAGGGAACCATTGAGACGGATGCCGACCATGCCTGCCAAACGGCGGCCAACGTCGCGTTGCTCGAAGACAGGGCGCGCAAGGTTGGCGGAAACCTGCTTTTCGTCAAGGAAATCTCGCAGTACAATGACCCGACTGTCATTGCGGCCGGTGGCGTAGTGGTCACCTCGAACCGCACCTGCATCAAGATGATTGCCGACGTGTACTATTCCGAGCGCGGGGCCATCAAGCGCGCCGACGCCGAGTTCAAGGCCCAGCTGTCGAAGGGCGAAGTTTCGCCGGAGGGGTTGTAATGAACAAGATTATTGCTACACTCCTTTTTGCAGCCATCGTTGCGACTCCTGCTTTTTCCGACGACCTGAATTCTTTCGAGAAATCCCTCCTTACAAAGCCGGATAGCGCCTCTGCCGACAATTCGAGCCAGGAAGAATTCGAAAATAGCCTGATTGCCGATCAGCAGTCGGAGATGGGGCCCGTCTACAAGCTCAGGGAAAACCTGCTCGAAAGCGTTAACGAGGGCGATACGGCTCGCATCGCATCGCTGATTGCCGAAATCGAAAGCCAGAAGACGCGCAAGATTATGCCCATTCAGGAAGTCGAAAAGGGCTACCTCTACGTGGAAAACAAGATGTTCAACCGCCTGCGCGAACATATCGTACATTTTTACAAGACCAGCTACGATACGCTCGAAATGGACGAAGGGTTCAAGGAAGCGAAGGGCGACGGCCTGGAACTCCATGTGATGGATGGGCTCAAAAAACGCGACAGGAACCAGAACCTGTATTACAGCCTTGCCGCGGATATCGAGAAGGCGAACATGAGTACCGCCGACAAGGAAGAACTCGCGTTGCTGTTGCTGCTTTCGGATGCCTACAAGGACAAGGAATCCAGAACGGATATCCAGACCAGGGCGGCCAAGTTCGTGGAGGCCCATCCCGACCATCCGGATGCGGAATGGATCAAGAAGTCCGTACTATTCCCGCTCGAGCACATGGATGTGCGCAAGATGTATTCGGAACAGCGTGGCGCGATGAAGGAAAAGACGATTTCCGACAAGCTTTACACGGGCGGTTTCGGCCTGAACGTGTTCCTGTTTGACGGCGGATTCTCGTCGATAGATCCCGACTACAACGACGACCTCGTGAGGCCGCAGGGGCCGCTCCATTTCGAGCTCTACTTCCAGATTATGCGCTTTGCGTTCTTCTTCGAGAACAGGCCTACCGGTGCCGAAGGCATCACTAGTGCGGATATCGGTTTCGGATACGTGGTGTTCGACAGCCGTTACCTCAAGGTAAGGCCGTACCTAGCGTTCTCTTCGCCTGCAACCTCGCTCAGGGTCCGCAAGGAATTCGACCTTGTCGATGGCGACCCGGACGATCCGGATGCCGACGTTACGCATTACACGGGCGGCGACGAAATCGACGAAATGTCCGACAATTCCGTGGGCTATACGCTCGGCGTGAACGTGGACTTCAAGTTCCTCACGACCTTCCTGTTCACCTCGGATTCCAAGCTGAGTTCGTTCTCGCTCGTCGGGCAGTTCGGTATCTCGTACCTGGATGTCGACGACGTGTTCAACAAGGATAGCGGTGTCGCTGGGTTCTTTGGCCTTGGCCTCGGCATCTACTTCTGGTAAGCCATGAAGATTCGATTCCTGCTCTGCCTGCTCGCCATGCTCCTCTGCGCCGGGACAGCTTTCGCCGACCCGGACGAGGGAACGTCCGAAACCACTGTCGTGAACGTTTCCAAGAAGGAACTCTTCGAACGTGCGCGTGACGCGCTCAAGGTTGCACTCGAGACGGGCGACCGTGATCGCGCCGACCAGGCGTTCGACTACCTGAAATCGCACGTGAAGGAGGGCGCTCCTCTCACGCGCTTCGAGGAATACCTCATAAACATGGAGCTCAAGAATTTCGGGAACGCCATCGAGATTTATGCGGACTTGCGCCGTTCGCTGCTCGATTCTACGTACAAGCCGCAATGGGAACCCCGTATCACGATGCAGGACGCGCTCTCGTTCTACCTGTACCGCGATTTGTTCCCGTTCACCGTCAAGACGGCGGATTCGCTCTGCGCCCGCGTAGATAGCTCCGACATCTCCAACGAGTACAAGGAACTCTACAGGCTGCTCCTTTATTCCGAGATCGCAATTGCCATGAGAAAGGAAGTCTTCCATGGCTACCCGGTCTATTGGAATGAAGTCAAGGATACCACGAGTGCGGGCATGTTTCTGGACCGGGGCAAGGCCTTTGTCAAGAATTACCCGACATCGCCCTACGTTAAATACCTTGGCGAACAGACTATCCCGTTTGTGGAGAAGGTCATGACGCCACTGCGTGATTTCCGCGTCGACCCGTTCAAGCACAAGTACTATTCCGGCGGCTTGGGCGTTTATCTTTACAAGTGGTTCGGGTTCCTTGGCGGCGAGGTGTCGGACTATGTAGACGACAAGATGGGCTCGTCGTTCATGGGGGAGGTCAGTGCCCGCTTTTGGCGCTTGAGCCTGGGTGTTTTCTGGGCGTATGGCATTGTCTCGGCTCCCAAGGATCCCCCGTCTTGGTACTATGATGAAAGTGAACCCGAGGACGAAACGATGGGACTTTCCCTCGGCTTTACCGTGTTTGATTCCAGGTACTTGCGTGTAGAGCCTTTCCTGGGCCTCTCGGAAACGAATTTCATGGCCATGGACGCCATTTCGAACACGGAATTCCTCCTTGGCAATAATGTGGATTTACGCGTTGTGGCTACAAAGCCCAAGAATCTCCGTGCAGTCTCTTTCGTATTGAGCTTCCGCTTCAAATACATGCTCCAAATCGGTACGGTCAGCGACCGTCAAGTTTTTGGCGACGAAGAGGATAAATCGATCGGGGCGCTGCGCCATACATTCGGCTTCGGCCTCGGATTGGAAGTCTGGTAAAGGAAGTTCCGAAAAGCTTTTATAGCGTAAAGAAAAAATAGGAGGATTATTTTGTTACGCAACTTGCTTGTATTGATATTCCTTGTCTTGTCGGGATGTACCTTTGATGGGGGATACGACCCTAGTACCAAATATGACGCCGACAAGATCGACTACCTTGTCAAATATAATGAAAGCTACACGGTGTTGCCTGAATGTACTAGAAAATTGGAAGGCAAGGTTTTCTGCATCGTAAATACGCGCGAAATTTTTGTTTGCGTCGAAGGTTTTTGGAGCCCGAAGGGTGTTGCCAATCCCGATGACGAACAGCTCGAGACTGCGGGCTTTTACAGATCGGATTCCACAAAATCCGGAAGAAACAGTGGCTACTGGGACTCTGAATATACCGGGAGGGACAGATGATGCGACAACTGTTCATACCGATATTGTTCCTGGTGGCGACCAGCTTTATTTTCGCCCTGTGTGGTTGCGGTATTGGATCCAAGCAATACCTTATCAAGGAATCCTGGAATCAAAGAGAGCCTCTCCCCGAAGATGCCGAAGTGATCTGGTTGGTCGCAAACGAAGTTCCTGTTCCTCCCTACGAAGCCGAATTCATCGCTACGATGATAAACAACATGGATTTTCAATGCACGGCGGAAGCTGCAATAGACGTTATCAACAAGACGGCTAGGGAACTTGGGGCCAATCTCGTGTATGCCAAGATAATTGATAAAGTGCAGTATTCTTACTCGAATGGGACAGCTTCGTATTCAAAAACATGTGATTACTTTAAGGTAGACCTTTATGCTCTTCCCAAGGAGGCTAAATAATGAGAAAGATAAGCTTCCTTGTGATGGTACTTTTCCTTTGCACTTGGGCGCAAGAGCAAAGTAATCTGGACGAATTCGAAAAAAGCCTTGTTACCGGGGTTACTGGGAAACACGATACCTCGGGCTACAGTGAATTTGAAAAAAGCCTGGTTACCGATATGCCGGGTATGGAGAGCGTCTACAAGGCTAGAGAGGAACTTCTTGAAGCCGTCAAGGCCAAGAATTTTCAGGGAGTTTCCAAAAAGGTGGATGAACTCGACCAGATGGGAAATCCGAAACTCATACCGCTAAGAGATGCCGAAAAAGAGGCCATCTATGTCGATTTGAAAATGTACAGCAGATTGCTTGACCTGTTGGTCCAACATTACAAGTCTTTGTACGATACCGCCCGGTATGACAATCCCACAATTGCCTCCGGGGACGGGCTTGAGTATCATGTTGTAACCATCGTCAATAATCGTGACCCGGAAAACAATGTGTTCTACACGATAGAGAAAAGCTCCGATTTCAAGAAGATTGCCAAGCGAAAGAGGGAAAAAATCGAAATGTTCCTGCTGCTGCAAGACATCTATCATAATCCGGACTACCGTAGTAGAGTCTATGCCATAGCGGATACGATTGTGATGGAAGGGAAGGATCCCGACACCGAATGGATTAAGAAATGTATTCGTGACCCGTTAGCACGAATGGACCTTCTCGGCTTCTCTTTGCAAAAAAGAAAAGAACAAAAAGAGGACTTGATAAAGAGTAAACTCTATTCGGGCGGGTTCGGTGTCAATTTTTACCGTCGTATTGCCGGGACGGGTTCCGGCTTTGATGAATTCTATCGAAAGGACTTGTTCGAGCCGGCGGATCCGTTCTTGAACCTTGAATTCTACCTGCAGATATTCAGGGTGGCCATTCTTGGCGAATATGTCAGCGCCGGTGTTGAGGGGCTGAATACCTACGAATTCGGTTTTGGCGTAGTCGCGTTCGACAGCCGCTATTTCAAGATACGCCCCTATGTGGCTCTGGGCAAGTCCTTTGTCGACCTTAGACCGATTCATGATATCCCGGACTTTCCGTCTTCTTCGCAATCGTACGGTAATTCGTCTGGCGAGTCTACGCTGACTGTTGCCGTCAATATGGACTTCAAGTTTGCGACGGCATACTTCCTGCTTTCCAACAAGATGCTGGCCAGCTTTTACTTGGCCACCAAACTAGGTTTCTCGTCCGTTAAATTCGAGCATACGTATGCCCAAGGCGATGGCAATTCGTTCTTCTTCTCTGTTGGCTTGGGCATGTATTACTGGTAAGGGGATGTGTTGTCTCGCCTGGTTCGTATAGTAATTGTTTTTGTCTTGGTTGTGTCCGGGGGTGTTTTTGCGCAAGACACATCGCTCCCGTCCAAGAAGACCCTGTATCAGCGTGCGCGTGAAACCCTGATGCAATCGCTCATGCAAGGCGACATGGAACGTGCTGGGCAAGCGATTGACTATCTCAAGGAAAATGTCGAAAACGGGGCCCCGTTTACAATTGCCGAGGAATACATTGCCGACATGAAGGTTGGCAGGTATGTGGATGGAATCAGGATATACGCCGATATCTGCCGTTACAACTTGGATACAACATATTTCGGTTCCCAAAAAAACCGCGCAAGTGTCGATGACGGGCTTACCCTATATTTGTTCCACGACCTTATTCCTTTTACAAAGCATGTGGCCGACTCCCTCCTTGCCGTTGTAGAATCCTCGAACATTGAACAGGAATACAAGGACCTCTACAGGGTGCATCTCTATTCGGAGCAGGTCTTTATTTCGCGTCCCCTTACCATTGGTCCCCGGAATGTCGTAGTCCTGGATGTCAAGGATACATCTTATGCCGAGGAGTTCATTCAAGTAGCAAACAGTTTTATAGAGGCTTATCCGCATTCCGAACATGCCGTTTACCTCAAAGAACAGACTGTGCCGTTCCTGCAAAAACACTTGGACCTGTACAGGGAGTTCCGTAAGGATCCGTTTGCTCGGAAGTATTATTCAGGAGGACTTGCCTTCTACGCTTCCAAGTGGACCGGTTTCATGACCGGTGATGCCACTGATTATTTGGATTATAAGCTCGGGTCAACCTTTATCTTTGAACTCCAATTGCAAATGTGGCGTATAATTTTAGGTTATTATGTCTCTGGTGGGGTGGATACTCAACTTAAGGACCATTATTCGGACCCGGACTATAGCTGGTGTGAATGTTATGAATCCCAGAACTCCTACGGCTTTACTCTTGGGTTCGATGTATTTGATCGGAGATTTATCAAGGTGGCTCCATTTATAGGTATCGGTGGGGGAAGCTTGATGGATGATGTTTACAAATACGGCGTCATTTACTCCTTTGGCTTGAACCTGGATGTTCCGGTTGTGGTGACAAAACCGCTGTTTCCCGGGGCACTTTCGGTTGGCGTGCATTTGCGCCTAAAGTATATGGCCCAGATGGGGCTCATGAGTAACAAGGCTTATGTCTATGCCGTGGAAAATCCGTACAAGGATGAAATCGATTTCTTGCCTAGAGATCTTTATTCTTCGGCGGAAAGGCGCAAACTGGGCGATACCTTCACCCAAATGTTTTCGATAGGGCTGGGTTTCTTTTTGTGGTAAAAAGAAGAGTTCAGCAAACGAAAAGCCCTCTCTTTCGAGAGGGCTTCTTCGCGGGATAGACGAGGCTTGAACTCGCAACCTCCGGCGTGACAGGCCGGTGCTCTAACCAAAATTGAGCTACCACCCCAGTGGTAGCCCAAATATATAAAAAGGATTGTGTTATGTCAAGGGGAATTTAGGCTTTTTTTTGCCTTTTTTGACGAAAAAATGCGCTAATGATCCTTGACGCACCTTGCGCCCAGGTATGCATTCGGGTTCATGCGGACAATCTCCGTTTTACGTTCATACGTATGATGAACTGCGTAGACTGTACTAAGGTCGACTACGTCGGTTGTCCATAGATAGGATTCGCGCATGCTGTAGTCGCACTTGCCCGTAGCATCGCAATAGCCGGTGCCGAAGATGCCGATTCCATAGACGTCGTCATTGTTCTTGCCCGAAGAAGCCGCCTGCCAGGCGGAATTTTCCGAATCGAAAATGTCAACGGTGTGGAATCGTCCGGAATAGTTCCTTGCCATATTTTCAATGGTCTTGTATTCAACCGAATCCATCAAGTGCCAGCCGGTGGGGCAGGCTTCATAGGCATCTACAATGGTGTACAAGCGGCCGTGGGTACACGACTGGTTGTTGTTGCCTTCGAAGCACTTGGAGTTGACCGTCGGTGCCTTCAGATTTTCCGCAAGGATTGTCAAGCCCGCAAAATCGACGGTCTTGTGAGCTACGCCGCCAATGGTGACACTCCCGTATTCTACGGACCATCCACCCTTGCCGTCGCAGATGTTTTTCTGTGTCGCATAATTAATTACCGTGCCGCTGCTTGCAGAAGAACATTTATAATCCATGGCTTCTTTTTTTGACGGAGAATCCCATCTATGGGATGCATACATCAATTCGGTGTTCAAAGTACATATGTACATGGAGCTGTTCTTTTCCTTGATAACGCCATTCTGTGCCGGAGAACAGACTCCCACCGCGGAGTCTTCAGGGGTGAGTTGCCGCCAGCGGTCCGCTCTCTGGCCAGCGGAATAATAATAATCGGAACAAACGAATTCGCGATTGTCACCCTCTGGCATCTTTTTTACTACGCCGTACTTGGATTCGGTGCATGTTTCAATGTCGTTCATGGTAGCAACGTCCCATGAATAGGAATCGCATACATAATTGGTGTGATTCACGTAATTGTATTCGATGACTCCCTTTTTACTCGTTTCACAACGGCTAAGCACATTGTATGCGGTAACCTGCTGCCATTTGTTGTCTTTGCAAATATACAGGGTGTCCTTGTAGCGGACTGTATCACTTGCATTTGAGTAGGCACATGTCCCCAAAATATCGCTAAGTACAGCTACAATCCAATTTTCGCCGTTGCAGTAGTAGTCTTTGGTGTGCAGGGTTTTCACGGCCCTGTAGTTCTTGCTGGTGGAGCAATCTCCAAGATAAAACAGTAAGGAATCAATCGTGACCCAGCTGCGGTTTGTGCACCGGTAGAAAGTTTTTGAACCGGACGAAACCGTTTGGCCTTCCTTGGACTTGGTGCATAATCCCCTGCTCTGTTCAATTCCGGTTGGTGTGCGCCATTTGCCTTGGTTGACATCGCAATAAATCTTCTTGGAACTGATCGTGTATACGCTGTCTTCGTGGGCTTCATCGCATGGAATTGGGAAATTGTCGATGGTGGCTTCGGTCCATGCTTCGTTTGTGCATACATAGAACTTGGATGAATCCTTTACGAGTTCATCTTGACGGTCCTTGGTACAGAAGCCTTGCCTTAATTCGATTCCGGCCGGGATACGCCATACGCCGTTGTCGCAAATACGTAAATGACTCGTTTGGGGAATTACAAAATTGGGGAAGGAATCGACTTTGCCCTGGCGCTGTGCGGTGCACTCGCCGAAATAGTCCTCGTCAGTCGAGCATTGTTTCCAATCACCATTAGTACACTTGTAGGCTCTAGTTTGATAATGCGAAATGTTGACAACCTGTACGCCATTAGGGCCTACAAGAGATTCCGGAGTAGAGAACGTGTCTTGAACGACGGCTGTATCGCCTTCCATTGCGCTCGTGCAGAATCCGCGCAACCTTTCTATTCTTGAGACGTATTTCCATGCACCGTCCTTGCACCGATATTCCGAGGTATTGAACAGGAGTATCTTGGTGGGGTCCATTGCGCTAGTGCATTCCCCGTAGATTTCTTCAATCTTCATTTGTGTCCATTCGCCCGACCTGCAGGCGTACAGCGTGCTCTTGAAGGTGGCCGTGTCGCCTTCGTTCTTGGCCTGGCACCTGCCAATCGCTTCTTCGATCTCTGTCAGTTGCCTGATTTTGCCGGAAATACAGAGGTATTCGCTGTTCGATATCAGGTAACGCTTGTCTTCGTCCTTGGATGCACAGGAAGAAGGGACGGAGTCCAGCACCTGCTGCCAGGCGCTGTCGACAGAACACTTGAATTGCTTTTTCCCCTCGGTCACATAGACTTCCGAACTGGGTTTGCAGATTTTGTTCAGCTCGCTCTCTTTCTGCACTTCGCTCGCCGGCTGCACGCACCTCAAGGAAACACGTACGGAGTCCTTCTCGTTGATGGAGTGCCACTCCAGGCTGTCCTTGCCCGGCCTGAACGTCACATAGCCCCTCGCATCGCCCTTCAGTGCAAAGAAGTTCGCCTGGGTGTGGAGGCCGCTGCACTTGTCGCCAATGCATATGCCGCCGGGCAACATTGTGAATCCTATCGCGTCGGTGCCGGGGGCATCCTTGCCGTTGCCGTCTTCCCACAGCGTCTTGGACATGAGCGCCTTTGTGCTACCGGCGACCTTCAAAAGCTTGTTCCATTCGTCTACCGTAGGAACGCTGAAATCGGGCGGGCAAAGGCCGCTCGTGCTGCGGTAGAGCTTGCCGTAGGTGGTGCACATGGCCTCCTTGTCGTTGTAGCAGCGCTCGGTGGAGGCGCTACGGCGTACGTTCTCGCCGAGCCAAACCTGGAGCCCCACCTGGATCGTTCTGTAGTCATAGTCGATCAGGCCGTCGTGGTACTTGCGCGTCGCGATGGTCGCCTTGCGCGTGGAGTCGTAATGGTACTCGACAAAAGTGCGCGACACCTGTTCCGGGGCTTCCTCTTCGGAGGAATAGCTATCGCCGGAACTGGACGAGCTCTTGGACTTGGAACCGGACGAACGGTCGCTATCGGAGGAGTTGTTCTTTCCCATTTCCTCGAAGTCGTCGACCATCTGCTTCATGCCGAACATGTCGTCATCGTCGTCGCTTCCGCATGCAACAAGGTTCAACGAGAAAAAGAGTGCAGCTAGTATAGCGCCGTATTTCATGGAGCCTCCCTTCGATGTCCCAAAGACCTGTAATACAAAACAAATATATATAAAAAAGAACCTTCCGAAGAAGGTTCTTTCGCGGGATAGACGAGGCTTGAACTCGCAACCTCCGGCGTGACAGGCCGGTGCTCTAACCAAAATTGAGCTACCACCCCAAATCGTTTCCGATTTTCGGTAGTGGGCGATAACGGATTCGAACCGCTGACATTCTGCTTGTAAGGCAGACGCTCTGAACCAACTGAGCTAATCGCCCGGATTTTTTACTTGTCCTGCTTTTTGCCCGTGAACAGGATTCCGAGAGGAATGATCACGATGTAGGCAACCACCAGGATAAGCGGTGCAACCGTAAGGCTGACCGGATTGTCTGCCGGGCCGGTAGCGAGGCAGAGAAAACCGATAACGAGCAGTAAAACGCCGATAGCAATAAGAATGATGTTCTTTTTATTCAACATTTACGTCGTCCTTAAGATTACACGCCAAATATACAAAGTTTATGGCCGTTGTCAAGCGAATTTTGGCGTTTTTCGCCTAAAAAATTCAATCCTGGCCGCGGTTTGCTAATTACCTCTGCCCGGGGTACTTCACGCGCGTGTGGTACGTGCCGTCGAGGCTGTGGAGGAACGCCTTCTCGAGCTTGAACAGCTCGCGGATGGACAGGTCGCATTCGCTGAACTGACCCTCGTTGAAACGTCCCTGGATGGTCTTGTGGATCATGTCGGCGAGGGCGTCCACGTTCTGGTCTGTCATGGAACGGCTCGTGGCCTCGATGATGTCGGCGAGCATGAGAATGGCGGTTTCCTTGCTTTGCGGCTTGGGGCCGTTGTAGCGGAAGTCGTCCTGGTCCACGGCAATGCCCATGTCCATCGCCTTCGCGTAGAAGTACTGGATGAGCGTCGTGCCGTGATGCTCGCGGATGCCTGCCGCGACAAGTTCCGGAATCTTGTAGTCCTTGGCGAGCGCCGCACCCTGTTCCACGTGCCCGACGATAATCTTCGCGGACTGGAGCGGGTCGAGGTTGTTGTGCGGGTTCACGCCCTGCTTCTGGTTCTCGGTGAAGTATTCCGGGCGCATCGTTTTGCCGATGTCGTGGTAGAGCGCCATGACGCGCACCAAGAGCGAGTTCGCGCCGATGCTGTCGGCCACCTTCTCGGCGAGGTTCGACACCTGGATGCTGTGGTGGAACGTTCCCGGGGCGAGTTCCGAAATCCTCTTGAGCGCCGGGCGGTTGAAGTCCGACATTTCCATGAGCGTAAGCACGGTCGTGATGCCGAAAATGCGTTCCACAAGGTGGACGAACAGCACGGAGGCGAGGGCGGTACAGACGACGATGTTGATGCTGCCCGCTATCATGGTCATGTAGAACGGCTCGAGGCCCATGCGGTTACGCAACAGGAACATGATGCATGTGGCAGCGGCGAGGGCCGCGATTCCGGCAAAGATGCTCCATGCGAACTGCACCCTGTAGCGCATGCGTACCAGCGGCTGGGTCAACAGGAGCGTGACGCCCAGGACCATCACCGTGGCGGCGAGGTCGTAGCCGTTCAGCACGCCAAAAATCACCGACGAGAACACGGAGAATGCGATGCCGAAGCGGTGGTCGTACAGCACTGTCGCAATCACGGGCGTAAGCGCGAACGGGTAAATCCACATCATGTCGATTGCTTCGGGAATCAGCGTACCTTCGGCCTTGCTTATGTAGCCCGTAAAGTAGTGCATGCCCCAGTAGGCGATAAGCTGCAAGGCGGCAAGCGCGACAAGGCTCCAGAGCTGGCGGGCCGTCTTGAGGCTCTTGGTGGCCTGGGAGAACATGAAGAAAATGAAGAGGATGGAGATGATGACGAAGAATACGAGCGCCTGGCCGAAGGGGGCCGTAAGCGTGCGGGAGTTTTCTTCTTTCTGTTGCGCCTGCTGCAGGGCCTCGATTTTTTCGAGGATGTCCTTGGTCACGGGAGCGCCCTGCGTCACGATTTCCATGCCGCGCGGCACCATACCCTTGATGAGAGTCACCTTGTTGCGAGCGTCCTGCTTGCGCGACTCGGTCTCCTTTTCGAGGTAGAAAACGTTCGGGAGTGCAAATACGTACAGCACTTCGTAGAAGGCGCTCTGCAGTGCCTGTTCGGTGGGGAAGGCGCTCTGCAGCTGGCTGAACGCCTCGTCAATACGGCGCTGGAGCGGCTGGATTTCGCTTGCTTCGAGCGTATTCTCTTCGTTGTTCTTGATAATGGAAACGGTCGGCTTGTTGTAGATGAGCGACTTGACGTTCTGGATGTTGTAGTTGTTGATGAACAGCTGGACTTCGGTCTCGGTCTTTGCGACAAGCGTATTCGAGATGCCCTTCTCGAGCATGCGGCCAAAGGCGGCGAACACGGAATCGCGGGCGCGGGAGTTGTAGCTGAGCGGCTTGATGGCGGTGATGGAGAGGCGCTGCTTGAGCACTTCGTAAAGGCGTGAGGCCTGCGTCACCTTGCGCTGCACGGAAGAGTCTACGTCGTCGGACTGGTAGGCACCGCTAATCTGGGACTGGAGCGCACCGTACTGCCCGAGCTTGTTGAGGTACTGCTTGAGGTCGTCGCTAATACGGTTCGTTTCGTCGGAGTTGAACTCGAAGATGGCGCTCACCTTCTCGGCGGCACGGGCGCGTTCCGCCTCGATTTCCTGCTTGGACTTGGGAATGTCGAAGTTGATAGGCGAGATGATGGTGCGGGTACTCAGCTGCCCGAGGTGCGGGTGCTCGGCCTGCAGGGCGATGTTCTTGTCGGGGAAGAGCGCGATGGCGACCGACGCGATGATGAGCCAGCCGATAATGAGGTGGATTTTCTTCTGCTTCTTCTTCATTTTTTCTTGTCCTTCTGTGCGTAGGCGAGCAAGATATCCTTAACGAGATGGTGGCGGAGCACGTCGGTGGCGGTGAATTCCACCTGGGCGATACCGCGGATTCCCTTCAAGATTTTCATGGCGTGTTCCAGGCCCGACGTTTGCCCCTTGGCGAGGTCCACCTGACTCGTGTCACCAGTAATGATAGCTTTACTGTGCGGCCCGAGACGCGTGAGGAACATCTTCATCTGTGCGATTGTGGTGTTTTGCGCCTCGTCCAGTATAATAAAGGCGCGCTTGAGGGTGCGCCCGCGCATGTAGGCGAGGGGGGCCACCTCTATAGCGCCGGTCTCCTCGTAGCGGCGGAGTTTTTCGGCGGGCAAAAGCTCGGAGAGGCTGTCGTGGATGGGGCGCAGGTACGGGGCGATCTTTTCCTTGAGGTCGCCGGGCAAGAACCCGAGGGATTCGCCTGCCTCGACTGCCGGGCGTACCAGGCAGATGCGTTCGGCCTCGTGGCGTTCGAGGCTTGCTACCGCGAGCGTCACCGCGAGGAAGGTCTTGCCTGTACCGGCGGGGCCCTTCGCAAAAATCACGTCGTTCTTTTCGACCGCCTTCACCAGTTCGGCTTGGGCCGCCGTCTTGGCTGCAACGGCAACGCCAAAGCGGTTGCGGAACACCGGGGTTTCGGGAATGGCCACATCCAGGTCGCGTACCTCGGGCCCCAGCAGGCGCGACACGTCGGAGGCCGTGAGGACCTCGCCGTTGCGTGCGGCCATCTTGAGCTGGTCGAGCACCGAAAGCACGCCTTCGATGTCGGCGCCCTTGAGCGGCTTTATGGAAAGGCCCGGCAGGCGGGTCTGTATCTCAACGCAAAAACGGCTCTCCAATAGACGGAAAACCGTTTCACGTTCACCCGAAACAATCCGCTTCAGGTTGTCAGATAAGGAATAACGAGTTAATTCACTCATTCATTAGATTATTCGGCAGCTGCAGCCGGAGCGTCGTCCGTCGGACGGTCAACCGGAATGCCGAGCTTGTTCTTCGCGTCGAAGATTTCCTTGCGGAGCTTGTGGTTTTCTTCAGTGATATCCATAGCTTCCTTTTCGGTCTTCTTCAACTTGTCTTCGTCGATGTGTTCCTTGGGTGCAGAGCTCTTGGAACCGCCGCCAGAATATTCCGTACCGTCGTCGGAAGAATAATCGTCACTGCCACCCGAAGAGCCGGCGCAAGCGGTGAGAAGGGCGAAGGAAAGGGATGCGAGGATAAGCTTCCAGTTCTTTAAAAGAGACATTATTTTGAACTCCATTCTAGTCTTTGATGGCTAAAATATATATAGTTATTTTCAAAAAAAAGAAAAAAAAGGTAAAAAATCCCGATGCAAAAGCAAAAAAACAATTTTCAGGCCTATTCTCAAGTATTTATCGCGTCTAAATACGCCGATTCGAAGAAAATTTATGCGAAAAGACGCCACGACCTTATGCGAAAGCTCGACTCGTTCTGCGTTTTGGCCGGGATGCAGGTCGAACCTGGGTGCGAGGAGCCCTTCGTACAAACTTGGACCAAGATGGTCCAGGAACCTGCCTTCTTGTACCTGACGGGCGTGAACCAGGCCGGATGCTACCTTGTGCTTGATCCCTCTACGGCGAAAGAGACCCTCTTTGTGCCCGCGAAGAACCCGTTCAAGGAATTCTGGGTGGGCAAGCGGATAGGCTTTGTGGAAGGGAGCGACGAGGTGTCGAAGGTTACGGGTATCGCCGACGTGCGCCCCGTGAGCGGGCTGTGGGACTACGTGGCATCGTTGGCCCGCCGCAACGCGGCAAGGAAGTCCATGCCCAAGCATGCCTACGCCTACTTCTTTGAATCGGTGAAGGGCGACCACAACCGCAGGCTCAAGGACGCGCTCCAAAAAAAGCTCCGCCCGTTCGGCATGGCGGTAAAGAGCTGCGAGAAGCAACATTTCGAGGACAGGCTCGTGCTCGAGGATTACCGCGTCAAGGAGGCCTGCGCCGCCCAGAAGGCCACCGAGCTCGCCTTCCGCGAGATGCTCGCCGGCATGCACGGCTTCAAGACGGAACGCGACCTCTCGCAGTTCCTGGACTACGGCATGCGCCGCCGCGGTGACGGCGACCTCGCGTTCCCGACCATCTGTGCCGGTGGCGCGAACGCCTGCTGCCTGCACTACGTCAAGAATGACGAGCCCTTGCGCGCGGGCGAACTCGTGCTGCTCGATTTCGGCGTCCGCATCGGCACGCTCCACAGCGATATTTCACGCACCGTCCCCGTGAACGGCAAGTTCGACCCGCTCCAGGCGCTATTGTACCAGATTGTCCTCGACGCGGGGGAGGAATACAGCAAGGCTGTGAAGCCGGGAGTTTCGCTCAAGGAAATCGGGAACATCCCGTGGGATTACATAATGGAGGAGCTCGACACCCGCCTGGTACGTGCACATTCGGGCAAGTTCAAGCTGCTCTACGACAAGCGCCCGCACGGCGTAAGCCATTTTATCGGTGAACAGATCCACGAGGGCAACCCGGGCTCGCGTTCGCTCGATACCGTACTCCGTCCGGGAATGCTCATCTCGTGCGAGCCCGGGATTTATGGCGAATTTTCCGGAAATTTTAACGGAAAACGCATTTCCGCAAAAATCGGCATCCGCATCGAAGACGACCTCCTCATTACCAAGACAGGTTCCCGTAATATCTCGTCGTCCATTCCCAAGAGCGTGGAAGAGCTAGAACGGTTGATGCGCCCTGCACGCTAGTGCTGTTATTTCTAAATTTGCATCCGTAATTTTAGTTTCTGCGGCTTGTAATGCGGCAGGTTAAATAAAGGATCTCCAATGTGGAAAGTTAAAGGCGCTGTCCGATATTTCCTTTCTATTCTTGCGACGACATTCGTACAGATGGGTGTGTTCGTTTACGCGCAGAAAATCCTGTCAGGTTCCTTCACCAACGCCGAAAGCGGCCAGACCTGGCAGACCTTCATGCTCCAGATATTCTTTATCGCGCCCTACGTGTTGATGATCTGGCCCGCCGGGTTCTTCACCAACCGGTTCTCCAAGAACAAGATTCTCGCGTGGTCCTCCCTGCTCATGACGGCTTTCGTGATTGCGCAGACCGTGCTTGTCACGTGCAACTTCCCGCGCATAGCCTTCTGGCTTTCGATTGGCCTCAGCTGCGGTTTTGCCATCCACAGTACCGCCAAGTACGCGATTGTGCGCGAGATGTTCGGCGTCCATCACCTGAGCTACGCCAACGCCTTCCTCCAGATTTTCTCCCTCATCGGTATCATTATTGCGGGCTGGCTCGCCATTGTGGGCGTGAACCTCATCGACCTTAGCGCAGTCGTCCGCTACGAGGCGGTCGGCCTCATCATCGAAAAGTCCGTCGTCATCCCGTGGATTCTTACCGGCGTAAGCGTGCTCGGCACCATCGCAAGCTTCCTTATTCCTAAGGTCCGCTACGAAGACAAAAACATCAAGTTCTCCGTGGCCCGCCGCCGCTTGAGCTTCGGCTGGCGTCACCGCACCCTGCGTGCCTCCATTATCGCCCTTTCGATGTTTTGGGCCATGGCCCAGGTGTTCGCCCTCGTGTTCCAGGACCTCTCGGGATCTCAGACCGTCAACACCCTGCAGAATTACCTCGCTTTCGCCGTGGCAGGCCTCATGGTGGGCTCCATCATCGCGGCGCACAATTCCAAGGACTTCATCGAGACGGGGTTCGTTCCGCTTGGCATGATCGGAGCTTCCGCGTGCATGTTCCTGATTCCCGTTCTGGTCCATCCGGTCGCCCTTGCGGTTTTATACTCGGCCATCGGTATCTTCGGCGGCATGTTCCTCGTGCCCGTGAATGCCCTTTTGCAGTACAACACGCGCCCCAACAACTCGGGCTGGGTCATCGCGCTTGCCAACATGATCCAGGCTCTCGTGCTCGTGGTGTTCCTGTTCATCTACTCTTCGCTGGTCCGCTACACGTCGCTGCAGCCCAAATATTACTTCATCGGCCTCGCAGTCATTTCTATCGGCGTGTTCTACTGGTCCATCTTGAACCTTCCGCAGGCGCTCGTCCGTTCGCTTTTGCGCCTCGTCTTTACCCGTTACAAGATTCGCGTGCTCAACGTGGGCAACATCCCGAACGACGGTCCGGTGCTGCTTGTCGGTAACCACCACAGTTTTATCGACTGGGCCATGGTGCAAATGGCGTGCCCGCGTCCGCTCTGTATCGCCAGTAACAAGGACCACTTCGAAAAATGGTACCTTCGCGCTATCTTGAAACGCTTGGGCATCATCCGTATCGACAACCGCCACCCCGAAGACGCGATGGAACGCATCCACCAGCAATTGCTCGGCGGCCATGCGGTCGCGATTTTCCCGACGGGGGAGGTGTCCCGCTCTCCGCACGTGGAACCGTTCAGCATCGATTATTCCAAGGCCATCGAAGGCACGGACGCCCAGGTGGTGCCGTTCTATATCCAGGGCCTCTGGGGTTCGAACTTCAGCTATAGCGGCTCCAACATGTACGGCGCATCTGCCGAACGTGCCGTGACGGTCGCCTTCGGCGAGGCCATCCCGTCAACGACGCCTGCCAACGAAGTCCGTACGATTATCCGCAAGATTTCTATTGACGCCTGGAACTACGCCGTCTCGTTTGTGAAGCCTGTAGGCGATAGCTGGATTCGCACCTACAAGAAGTTCGTGAAGAACGGCCCTGCCATATACAATCCCGACGGAGGTCACTTCTCCGGCTACAAGTTGATGGGTGCCGTCATCGCGTTCAGCAGGCACCTGAAGAAGATTCTTGGTCCCGACGAGAAGAATGTGGGCATCATGCTCCCGCCGAGCCCGGCTGGCGTCATCGTGAACCTCGCGCTCTGGCTCCTGGGCAAGACGAACTTGAACTTGAACTACACCTCGTCCGTGGACAACGTGAAGTACTGCGCCGCCCGCGCCGACGTGAAGTCCGTCATCACGAGCCGCATGTTCGTCGAGAAACTCAAGGGACGCGGCAACGACTATTCCAAGATTGCAAGCGAGAACCTGCGCATCTTCTACGCCGAAGACTTCATGAAGGTCATCCCGAAGGCGAAAATCGCTTCGTACCTTGTTTTCTGTGTGTTTGCGCCGTGCTGGCTCATCAAGTTCTGCTTCCGCAAGCGCGTCAAGCTCGACGATATCGCCGCCATCATGTTCAGTTCGGGTTCCGAAGGTACCCCAAAGGGCGTGATGCTGAGCCACAGGAACCTCATGGGCAACATCCAGCAGCTCGCGTGTATTTTCAACGTGACCCGCGCCGACGTGATGCTCTCTGAACTCCCGCTGTTCCACAGCTTCGGCCTCACGGTGACGACCCTCTTGAACCTCACGGAAGGCTGCCCGATTGTGACGGTGGCCGACCCGACCGACGTGAAGACCATGGCCCGCGTCTGTGCGGAATTCCGCGTGACGGCGTTCGTGGCGACTCCGACGTTCTTGCGTGCGTTTACGATTAGCCGTTACGTGCACCCGATGGCGCTCAAGTACGTGCGCCTGATCATCGCCGGTGCCGAGGCCCTGCGCCCCGAACTTGCTACCGCGTTCCGCCTCAAGTTCGGTAAGGAAATCTACGAAGGCTACGGTTGTACCGAAACTGCGCCGGTGGCATCCATCAATACCGAGAACAACCTGCACAGCGACTACATGACCATGCAAGTGAACAACAAGCCGGGCACCGTGGGCATGGCGCTCCCGGGCTCGCAGTTCCTGATTGTGGACCCCGACACGAACGAACCGCTGCCGACAGGCGAAGCGGGCATGATCCTCATCGGTGGCTGCCAGGTGATGGTGGGCTACCTCAAGGACGCGGAACGCACCAAGAGCGTGATTACGATGGTCAACGGGAAGCGTTACTACCGCACGGGCGACAAGGGCTTCCTCGACGAGGACGGCTTCCTTACGATTGTGGACCGCTACAGCCGCTTTGCGAAGCTCGGTGGCGAAATGGTGAGCCTCGGTGCCGTGGAAAAGAAGATTCAAGATACGCCTGTGCTCGAGGGTTGCGACTACGTGGTGACCTCGATTCCGGATTCCGCGAAGGGCGAGAAGATTGTGCTCCTGTACCAGGGTGAAAAGGACCCGAAGGACGTGCTTTCGGAATTGCGTGCCAGCGGATTCCCGCCGATTATGTTGCCTGCGGTGGCGTTCGCGGTGGAGAAGGTGCCTAAACTCGGTACCGGCAAGGCCGACTTTACGACCGCCAAGAAGCTTGCGAAGGAGCTCGCGGGAGTAAAGTAATTGATAATTGATGATGGATGATTGATGATTAATTGTTGATGGTTGACAGTTGATGATTGATAATGCGAAAAATACAGGATTGACTCCGGAAAGGACCGCGCGCCTTATCGCCTCGCTCATTGCCCTGACGGGCATGGTGTTCCTGTTCCTGGAACGAGTGCTTTCGGCAGTCCTCGTAATGGCCTCCGACGGCGTCAAGCTCGGGCTTACCCGCTACAACAACTTTACCGGTCAGTTCGCCGCCCAGAATTTCGCCGAAGACAAAAAGCTTCTCGGGCTCCTCAAGGAAGTCCAGTCTATCTTGCCAACGGCCGAAAGCGCCCTCACGATCTTTATGATTGTAGCGATTGTCCTCCTTGTCATCGCCGCTATCGGATTTGCCCTGCCGCGCCAAACAGTCCATGTGCTCGTGGCCCTCAAGCTGCTCAAGTGGCAGTCCGGAGAAGTCGTGGAAGGTGCCGGAGCCAGTTTCCGCGAAGTCATCGAAAAGGTGGGGAACATCCCGCTCAAAAAACTCGCGATCCCTTGCGCCGTGATTCTCGCTATCGTTATTGGCACCGTGATTGTCCGCAGTTGCCATGAGGGCGTGTTGCAGGCATCCGTCGATTCTGCCTTGGACGACCTTAAGCAGAACACTTCGGCCTATATCGATGCACAAAAGGCGTACTTCGGCAAGAACAAGGTTATTGGCGGACCCAAGGCCCTTCAGCTGCCCGACTCGGCTTCCACCGACTATTTCGACTACAAGATTACCGCGACAAAGTTCGTCGCCACATCCAAGGTCCAGCTCGAGAATTGCCCTGCCGGAACCAAGTGGAGTGTATTCTCCAACACCAAGGGCCTGTTCGACAAGGAACTCACGCTTTACCGCAAGCCCCCGCAAGACACGGCCTGCGTCAAGCTGTTGCTTGAATTCAAGAATCTCGGCCGTAAATAGTTTCTGCACGGTTTTTACCTCTAAATTTCGTATGATTCGTTTATTGCTTCTCTGCCTATTCTTGCTGGGGTGCTATTCGGCTCATACCGATTATATGTATGGGGAATTTCCCATTGACGATGAGGCGCGTGCAGACCTTGACGATGATTTCGCTCGGTATTTGAATTACTATTCGGAACTAGATTCGTCACAGGACGGTTATTACTTGGTTTATTCTCGTAATTGGGATGCTGTCGATGTAGGCAGTACGTTCCTCTTCTTTTACGATAATGGCGATTCCATAACGCTGTGCCTTTTTCGCCTTCGTTGTCAAAAGTATGGATTCAATAAAGGAGACTTTCCGACAGAAGACCTAGAGAAGGCTCGGCCCTTATTCCCCCAAGGGAGCGGCGATGTTACCAGCAGGGTATACGGCTATAAAAAGGATTCAGGGAAAAAGCGGTATTATAAGTTCTACCAGATGGATGCCTGCCATGGAGATTCCGCTTGCGCGGAAAAATGGAAAAATTCCATACAGGAAAATGCAGAGCAATACGATTTGAACGGCAGACTTCTAAAAAGTTTTGAGCAAATAGCATCAACCCTATATGAGGGTAAGTAGTTTCTTCACTCCTTTTTCCTTTTTTTCATAAAAAAGGATATATTACATTATATCCGGCGTGGGTGTGCCGGATTCTTGGAGTGAATCATGAAATTGGACAGGATGTTGGTTGGGATAGCGCTCGCGACGATAGGATCGAGCGCCTTTGCTATTGAATGGGTAAACCAGTGTGCCAGCAACGGTTTTACGCTGATTGCCGAATCGGAGCATTTCGAGGTCTGCAAGAAGCCTACGACGGATGACGGGCAGGCGAACAATGTTTCGATTCCGAATGCGGATGCGCAGGGCGTGCTACAGTCGCTCGAGAAGGTCTATTCCTTCTATATTGATTCGCTCGGCTGGATGCTGCCTTTCCCGAAAAGCCCGGATAAGAAACTCAAGAGCAACATCTACGTGTTCGACAACTCCGTGATGGCGGCGCTCTACGGCGGTCAGGATTACGTGAAGGGCCTGAACAATGAATTCGGCCCCGGAATGTGGATTGGCGTGGGTTCCCTCAAGGATTACTGGGGTACGTCGCATGAGTTCGCACATGGCCTGCAGGGCGTTGCGGGCTGGATGGGCAACAATAGCCATTCGGGCTGGTTCGCCGAAAGCCATGCGAACTGGATGGCCCACCAGTACAATCCGAACGACGCCCACTGCGCCGAATACCTCATCAATTACCCGTACTTGTATTATGGTTCCACGCGCGATCGCTATTGCAACTGGCAATTCCTGGAACACTTGAAAGAGGAATTCGGTGGCGGCTACAAGGGTGCTCACGAGGTCAACCGTATTTGGATGGAATCTATCCGAGACGGGGAAGACGGCCGCATGGAACAGACGCCGTTTAGCGCGATGATGATGGTTTACGGCTGGACGCTCGATAGCCTGAACCAGCAGTTCGGCAAGTTCGCGATGAAGAATGCGACGCTCGACTACGCACCCGCGAAAAAGGCCTTGTACAAGAAGTCCTGGGGCGATTACGAATTCAAGACTCGTCGTGACGCAAGCTGGGGCGACAACTACCGCAGGCACCCGCGTGTGACCATGCTAAACAAGATTCCGTGTCCGGACCAGGCTCCGAGGGAAGGCGTAGAAGAGGAATGCCCGGACCAGTACATCTCCCCGAGCTACTGGGCGCCGCAGCGCTGGGGCTACAACCTCGTCCGCATCTATCCCGAAAAGGCGGGGAAGGTGACGGTCAAGTTCCGCGGAATCGTGCAGAACAAGCCGACGGTCTCCGGATACACCTGCTTTGGCGACAATACCGACAACTACAAGGGCAAAACGTACAAGTGGTGCAACTACGCGCCCGACAAGCTGCCCGACCCGGCTTCGGGTTGGACGGTCGGGCTAGTCGCGGAGGGCGCGGACGGGACGCCCCGCTACAGCGAGATGAAGCACGGTACGGGATTCAACCTGGAAATCGAGACCAAGGACAGCGACAAGGCGCTCTGGCTTGCCGTTACCGCAACGCCCACCGAGATGCAGACGATTCTCTGGGACCAGTTCTACTACAGCATCTACCGCTACCCGTACATGATCGAAGTAGTAAACGGCGCTCCCGAAGGCTACAACAAGGATTTCTGGAAACCCGCGGGCTACAACGGCACGACGGCGTCGGGTTATGCACAGCATTCTAATGGCGGGGGCTGGGTAAGTAACAAGGCTAGCGTTGCCTCCACGGTATACGTAGGCCCCGATGCGGTGGTAAACGGCGGAACCATTTCGGGAAAAGCTCGCATCGAGGACTTCGCAGTCGTTAACGGCGGGACCATCAGCGGTAACGCGGTTGTCCGCGGGCGTGCGCTCGTAACCGCAGGAACCATCAGCGACGATGCCGTTCTGGAAGAAGACGCCTGGCTCGTGAGCGGTACCATCAGCGGGCACGCGAAGGTGGGGGCGATTTCGATTATCGTGAACACCACCGTGACGGACTACGCGCAGGTCTATGGCGTGATGTGGGCGGTAAACGGCAAGAAACTTTCCGGCACGGCCCAGCTTCGCGGCGACCTTGAAAACAACTTCACAAAGGAAATCTCGAAGGGCGTGTTCTATGGCATGGTCGACGATGGCATGCTGAACAATGCGAACTACGGCGCGAACCTCACGACGCCCCCGAAGGATGCGACAGCGAGCCTGGATTTGGCACGCTGGTATGCCGTGGCCGACGATTCGACGGGTTTGGGCGACACTTCGATTACGGCGTTACCCCGGAACCTTCGCCTAAATGCTGTAAACGAGACGTTCGACGTGTTCGACCTGAACGGAAAGCACCTCGGGATGGTCAAAAAAACGTCCCGGGAACCCGTCCCGTTCCAGGAAATCCTCCGTTCGGCAGGCTTTAATGCCGGGGCCTATATCGTCCGGGACAGGACCTCTAGTTGTTATGTTATTGTAAGATAATGATATTTTTTTTATCGCATTGCTTTTCCTGGCCAAATATTCTATAATATTTCGCACAAAAACATGTGCGCCTAGGAAAGTCTGTTTGGGGAATGAGCAATGCAGCAGAAGGCATTAAAACGTAAGTCCTACGAAAAACCGCAATTAAAGATACAACCGCTAAAGGCTCGCTCGCAGCTGCTGCAAAGCAGCGGGGAGACATGGCAAGAAACATTGGAAGTCTTTAAACTTCCGTAAAAGAAAAGCCCCGGATTTGAATCCGGGGCCTTTTAAGTTCTAGGAGATCCCCGCCTTCGCGGGGATGACAAATGGGTACTAGCCTTCTACCTGCGGAAGCTGGGCGAGACTCTTGGCGATGTCTTCATCCGTCGGGATGTAGTCGCTCATTTCGCCGTCGTTGAACTTCTGGTAGGCAACCATGTCGAAGTAGCCCGTGCCGGTGAGGCCGAACACGATGTTCTTGGCCTGGCCAGATTCCTTGCACTTGAGGGCTTCGTCGATTGTCGCGCGGATAGCGTGGCTGGATTCCGGAGCCGGGAGGATGCCTTCGGTCTGGGCGAAGAGCTTGGCGGCTTCGAACACCTTCGTCTGTTCCACGGACGTTGCACGAATCACCTTCTGGTCGTAGAGTTCAGAAAGGATGGTGCTCATGCCGTGGTAGCGCAGGCCGCCAGCATGGTTGGCAGACGGGATGAAGCTGGAGCCCAGCGTGTACATCTTGGCGAGCGGGCAGACCTTGCCGGTATCGCAGAAGTCGTAGGCGTACTTACCGCGAGTGAAGCTCGGGCAACTTGCCGGTTCCACAGCGAGAATATCGTAGTCAGCTTCGCCACGGAGCTTTTCGCCGACGAACGGGCTCACGAGACCACCGAGGTTAGAACCACCGCCGGCGCAACCGATGATGAGGTCGGCCTTCACGCCGAGCTTGTCGAGGGCGGCCTTCGTTTCGAGACCGATTACAGACTGGTGCAGCAACACCTGGTTCAGCACGGAACCGAGAACGTAGCGGTAACCCGGCTGCTTCACGGCGGCTTCCACGGCTTCAGAAATGGCGCAACCGAGGCTACCCGTGGTGCCCGGGAATTCGGCGTTGATTTTCTTGCCGATGTCGGTGGTCATGGAAGGCGACGGGGTGACGCTTGCACCGTAGGTGCGCATGACTTCGCGGCGGAACGGCTTCTGCTCATAGGAGACCTTCACCATGTAGACCTGGCAGTCCAGTCCGAAGAAGGCGGTGGACATCGAAAGTGCCGTGCCCCACTGGCCAGCACCCGTTTCGGTGGTCACGCCCTTGAGGCCCTGCTTCTTGGCGTAGTAGGCCTGAGCGATGGCGGAGTTCAGCTTGTGGGAACCCGAGGTGTTGTTGCCTTCGAACTTGTAGTAGATGTGCGCCGGAGTGCCGAGCGCCTGTTCCAGGAAGTAGGCGCGGACGAGCGGGGAGGGGCGGTACATCTTGTAGAAAGTCAGGATGTCTTCGGGAATTTCGAAGAAGGGAGTATCGTTGTCGAGTTCCTGCTTGATGAGTTCGTCGCAGAACACGGGCTGCAGGTCTTCAAAGGTCACCGGCTTGCCGGTACCGGGGTTCAGGAGCGGTGCGGGCTTCTTCTTCATGTCGGCACGCACGTTGTACCATGCCTTCGGGAGTTCGTTTTCGTCGAGGTAAGTCTTGACCGGACCATCAAGCTTGAGCGAGTTTCTCATTTTAGATTCCTTTCTTTTTTGTAGTTTGCGTCAGTTTCAGGTTCTTTGCCGGGTTTCCAAAGTTTTTGCAAAAAAATTGGCTCCCTTTGAGGAGCCTGCTTCTTTTTGAAAACCGTACCAAAAATACCAGGCTCCGATTATTGGGCCTGCCACCACCAGAAGTTGATGCTTGCTACGAATTTCATGTGCCGAAATATACCTAAAAAATGGTGACATGGCAATAAAGAAACGTAAAAAATTGGATTACAAGCCCTTTTTCCATAAAAAAATGCTTTTGTCAGTTTGCATTTTTTGAAAAATTGATTATCTTGAATAAATCACTTCTCCGAAATAACAGCTTTTTCCATTTTCGCATTCACAGGTACGATTTATGGCTATACACGACAACCTCCTTTCCGGGCAGTTTTCCCCCGTCGGGGAATCCCTCATCGATCATTCGCTTTCGGCAACGGCCAAAATTATGCCTTTGCACCCGGGCAACAAGCGCCCCAGGGTCCACCGAGCCCCCAAAAAAGTGAGCTCACATAAGAAAACGGATGCCTAACTGGGCGGGCCGCCTAATAAAGCGGCCTTTTTTAGCGTTCCTTGTCACGCAATATTGCAAGATTGGCCCCGGGCATTCCCGGGGCTTCCCGTTTAAACTATATTAGTGGAAAAGGAGGAGTGAATTATGAACATCAAGAAATGCAAGGTTGAAAAGAACCGCGAATGGTCGGCGGCGACAAAGACCGGACTTGCCGCAGTCCTCGGCATTTCTGCACTTGTTTCGCTTTCGGCATGCGAAACCGACGGCGTTTCGGCCAATGGCATCGAAGAATCGCGTATGAGCCCTAAGGATCCAGGGCATACGAGTGGCGATGTGGCTGACCCCGGTGCCGAATCAAGTTCCTCGGTTACGGAACAATCCTCTTCTTCGGTAAAGATAGATTCCCTGGAAATCACCTCCGGCGAACTCATTCCGCCCATGGAATCCAGCTCCTCGGTTGTGCCGCCCAGGTCCAGTTCGCGGACTTCCGGCATGCCCCATTCGTCAAGCGATACGTACGTGCCTTCGAGCAGTTCTTCTGAGACTCCCAGCAGTTCGTCCATGCCTCCCGAAATCATCACGAGTGGCATTCTCCCGATGAGCTCACAAGAAGAGGTAAAGTCCAGTTCCTCGGAGCCTCCCAGCAGTTCGTCCATGCCTCCCGACATCATCACGAGTGGCATCCTCCCGATGAGCTCGCAAGAAAAGGTAACGTCCAGTTCCTCGGCAGAAGTTCCAGCCAGTTCGTCTTCGAAAGAGCCCGAGCCGCTCGGCGGAGACGTTTGGGACCCCGACCTGTAGGGTACAATGAATCTCGTCCTATCGCTCACGGAACGCTGCAACCTGCGCTGCACCTACTGCTATTACAAGGTCAGCCACGAAGCCCGTTCCCTGGTGATGTCGGACGACGTCATGGAGGCGGCCATCCGGCTTGCCTTCAACAGGACGCTCGAACTCGGCCAGAGGTTTCTCAACATCACGTTTTTCGGCGGGGAACCGCTGCTCCGCATGGAATCGATTTACCGGGGTGTTGAATTCGCGAAAGCGGTCGTACGTGAAAAGTTCGGTGAAAAATTTGAGAGCGGGATATGCCCGGACAGTACTCCTCCGGACATATTCCGGCTCCGATTCGCCGTCAATACGAACGGGACCCTTCTCGACAGCGATATCATCGATTACCTCAAGCGCGAAAACTTCCGCATTTTCCTTTCGTTGGACGGTCCGGAACACCATCACAACATCTGCCGCAGGCAGGTAGGCGGGGAAGGGAGTTTCAAGCTTATCGAGCCGCATATCCCGGCGCTGTTGCAACTAGACACGGTCGTGCTCTCGGTGGTGACCCGCGAGAACATGCGCACGCTCTCCGAAGCGGTGCGCTGGGTACAGGCGCAGGGATTCCGGAACATGACGACCTCCGTGGATTTCGACGGCCAATGGACAGGCGAGGAATTCGACGTGCTTGCCGCCGAATACGAGAAACTTGCGAAATTCTGGATTGAACTGCGCCGCAACGATGTCAAGTTCTACCTCGGTACCATTCAGGACAAGCTCAAGTTCCGGCTGACGGGACAACGCCACCGCACGACCAGCTGCCATGTAGCCGCGGGAATCGTCGCCTGCGCCGCGAATGGGAACCTCTTCCCATGCACGCGCTTCATAAGCAGCAAGCCCGACGCCCCGTACATACTGGGAAAAGTCTTCGACGAGCCCGCAAGTATCTTTGACGGGCCCGTCGCACGCGATATCCGGGACTTTTTCGACCACGACAAGGAGGATTGCAAGGGGTGTGCCATCCGTTTCCGTTGTCACGGGCACGAATGCGCCTGCACGTCGTTCTATTCCACGGGTTCCGTCCATGGCGTTTCGCCCGAAGTCTGCACGCACGAGCGCATGCTCGCTGCTATCTGCGACGATGCCATCTGCGACGACTCCATCGTCTAATTTTTGCCTTTGGAATAGAACTGAGTTACGGAAAATGTAAAATTCCCCGAAAAAGCTTTTGTGATGTTCTTTCCGAGCCGATTAATAATATATTTGGAGTAGGTCCATGGCGGTATTTGGGTAAAATTAGGGGGACTTATGTCAAAAAAAATCTTTTTGGCCTGTTTATTTTGTGCCATATCCGCCTTCGCCTTGAACAGGGGCGATACTATCCATATCGTATACGACTTGCAGGGTGGTGTAAACAATTCGAATAACGTTTCTGCCTACACGTACGACGACAATGACCTGGGCCGCATCTACCTTAGGCCGCCCACCAGGGAAGGCTACGAATTCTTGGGATGGTACGACAAGTTCGATAAAGTCGATTTTGTCCGTCCGTGCGACGGCACTTACGATGCTCCCCAAGGCACATTCACAGTCACTGCGCATTGGGGCGTAGTTGCAAAGATGCCTGCACTAGATGAATCGGGCTGCGCGCTGGTCCATGATGCAGCAGAACTCTATGGTGCCGTGAAATTCGCCGACAGCTTGAGTGACAAGTACAAAAGAAGCTGCATATTCATCGAAGACGATATCGTTGTCAACAAGAATCTCCTGGCAGCCGACGGAACCCCGAACGAAGGCGAGCATTACTGGTGGATGTCTTTTGAAGAATTTGCGGGGGTTATCGAAGGCAACGGCCATACCATTTCGGGGCTTTATGGCGATGTCGGCTTGATTTCGAGAGTCCACGCCAATAATCTTGTCATCCAGAACCTGGGAATCAAGGACTCATACTTCAGCGGGCCGATTGTTGGTTCTTTCGTGGCTTCCCTGACGGGTTACGGCCTTTTAATGAAGAATGTGTACAGTACGGCGACTCTCGTCAGTGTCGGCAACTATTCTCATCGTGCAGGCGGTTTAATCGGGAACCTCGATGGTCTAGGAGACGAATGTCTGGATGTACTTGCCGCTCCTCCGGTCAGGTCTCCAGACGCTTACGAAGTTTCATATAACTATTATTCTGAAAATTCATTCGCTGTGGAGATTGAAAACGCCTATTACGCCGGGCATATCGCAGGGGTAGACGGCGGAGGACTTGTCGGCATTGCAGACAATGTTTCTTTCAAGAACGTTTTCTTCGCCGGAACGGCAGATGTATCGGGAACTTTCGCTGTAATTGGAAAGATTATGCCGAAGGGTTGCCATCCAATCTCTCCCGACGACATCTCTATCGAAAATACCTTTTATCCGGTAACTTTCGAAGCGGATGAGTTCAAGGCCACCGCGGCCACAGCCGCAGAATTTACGGACGGGACCCTTCTTGCAAATCTTGTAAACGGTTCTGGAGTCCCGGTCTGGGTGCAGGGGGTGGGCGACGCCTATCCGAAACTGAACGGCGTGTTCTACGATATTACCTACCGTTTGAATGGCGGCGTCAATGATGCGGCTAATCCGGTGCATATCTCCCCAAAGCAGGAAATCTCCCTGCAGCCCGCCACAAAGGAAGGCGATGTGTTTGAAGGCTGGTTCCTCGACTCGAACTTCACGATTCCGGTCGAAAAGATTGCCGCTACGGCGGAAGGAAACCAGAAGCTTTTCGCCAAGTGGCAGAGCGGCTATTCCATCACGTATGTGAACGATGATACTTACCTGTACGGATCTCTCCCGAACCCAACTTACCGCTATGCGGATTCCGCAACGTTCAAGCTGAAAGAGCCTATTGGAACGGGCCGCACCTTCGACGGCTGGTACACGGATTCCACGTTCACCACCAGGGTGACGGAGTTGCCTACGGGCAACACGGAAGATATCGTCCTTTATGCCAAGTGGATTTCGCATGAGGTAAAGCTGGTTTACAACCTGAACGGAGGCACGATTGGGGCTGGCGAAAATCCGGACAAGGTCATGAACGGCGAAAAAATCCTCTTCAAGACCCCGACCCGCGAAGGGTACGTTTTCGATGGCTGGTATGATGGCAGCAAACAGTATGGTTCCCTGAAAAGATACCGGAATGAGCCGTACCTTGTCAATACCGAGGCTGACCAGGTGACTCTTTACGCCAGATGGACCTACGAACCCAAGAAACCGGAAGTCGATGCCGATGGCTGTTACCTGGTGACCAACGCCAACGAGCTGTACTACCTGAATCCGTACTACAATAGCAATGCCCAGGCAGATGGCCTCCCGTACAGGGCGTGTATCAAGATAATGAACGATATCGTCGTGAACCCGGGCCTGCCGCAGGAACGTTTGGCAGTTATCGAATGGAAACCCCTGAATGGCCTCTATCCCTTTATCGGGACCATTTATGGTAACGGCCATGTCATCAACGGACTGTATATGGATTATGAGCTTAGCTACCCGGGCCAATTCTACGGGTTAATATCCAGTGACGCCTTTGACGGGGAATATCCCGAAGTCCGCAACCTGGGGATGAAGAATTTCTTCTACCACAATACGTTCTATACCAATACGGTATACATCAATTACAAGGGTGCCCCAAACAATTGGATTGGAATTGTTAAAACTGTTCCCCCGGCCCCGTTGAAGCAAATTCGCACGCCCAAGTACGACATCAAGGGCCGCAACAAGAAAGCACGACCCAACTATGGCGTTTACTTCTAGAATCTAAGCAGGCTGTATTATTTATATTTAGCCTGTGAACCAAAATCCCTTCGAACTCGTAAAGACTAGCGACAAGAGCAAGGCCCGCCGCGGTCGGCTCCACACGGCGCATGGCGTCGTGGAAACACCGATTTTTATGCCGGTGGGGACTCTTGCGAGCGTGAAGGGACTTTCTTCGCGGGACCTGCGCGAAATGCAGGCGCAGATTATCCTCGCGAACACGTACCACCTGTACTTGCGCCCGGGCACGGAACTCGTGGCCAAGATGGGCGGCGTTCAAAAATTTATGGGCTGGAACGGCCCGATGCTCACGGACAGCGGTGGATTCCAGGTCTGGAGCCTCAAGGAACTTCGCCACATTACCGAAGAGGGTGTGGAATTCCAAAGCCATCTGGACGGTTCTCGCCACATGTTCACTCCGGAATCGGTGATGAAGGCCCAGCGAGAAATCGGGGCAGACATCATCATGGCCTTCGACGAATGCACGCCTTACCCGAGCACCGTCGAGGAAGCTTCGCAATCGCTCGACTACACGCTCAAATGGACCCGCCGTGCGGTGGATTGGCTCCGCGTGAATCCGCCTGTTCATGATTATCCGCAGTATTTCTTTGGAATTGTGCAGGGCGGTATGCACAAGGAACTCCGGCAAAAATCCATCGATGCGCTCAAAGAAATCGCTCCCGACGGCTACGCGATGGGCGGCCTCTCCGTAGGCGAACCTGTGGAAACCATGTACGAAATTGCGGATTTCTGCACGAATTCGCTGCCTACCGACCGCGCACGCTACGTGATGGGGGTGGGAACGCCCTGGAACCTGCTGGAACTCATCAAGCGCGGCGTCGACATGTTCGATTGCATTCTGCCCGCCAAGAACGCGCAAGATGGCCTCGTTTATACCAGCAGGGGAGTGCTCCGCTACAAGAATGCCAAATTTGCCGATGATAGCCGCCCGCTCGACCCGGAATGCGACTGCCATTGTTGCAGGAATTACACCCGCGCCTACGTGCGTCACTTGTTCAAGACAAAGGAACCTCTCGGCTGGACGCTTTCAACGCTCCACAACCTGCATTTCTACCTGCATCTGATGCAACAGGCCCGCGACTATATAGAATCGGGTGATTTCGAACACTGGATTTTGGATATAGTCCCGCGTCTTCAACAAGAAGCAGAATAAAATTATAGATTTTCCCAAAAAAGGAGAAAGTTTATGTCCAAAGTCGTCTTTAGCCTGTTAGCAAGCCTTTTTATCGCTGCGCCGGTTGCCGCCATCGAAAATGGCGATACTGTCTATGTCGATTACGACTTGCAAGGCGGGGTGAATAACCCGGACAACATTGCATTCTATATATACGATGCATCCAACAGGGAACAATATCCCCTTTTGCCGCCTACCAAGGAAGGGGCCGATTTTTTGGGCTGGTACACGACGACATCCACTCCTCTTGCCAACAATTACAAGAAGGATTCTTTTTACCCATACGAAAAGCCAAATCAGGGAAACAAGTTAAAGATTCACGCACGCTGGGGAGTAATATCCAAAAGGCCCCAGATGGATGATGCGGGCTGCATGCTGGTGCACGATGCTGCTGAACTCTATGGTGCCGTAAAGATCGCCGATAGCACGTTAAAAAAAGTCTGCATTTTCATTGAAAACGATATCGTCGTCAACAAAAATGTCTTGAAATCCGATGGCTCTGCAAATAGCGGTGATTTTTACTGGTGGAAGCCGTTTAGATATTTCGTGGGAATCATCGAAGGGAACGGCCATACCATCTCGGGCCTATACGGCAACGTGGGCCTAATTCAACAGGTTCAGGAATACAATACCGTTATCCAAAATCTGGGAATTACGGATTCTTATTTCAGCGGCGAAAATGCCGGTTCCTTTGTATCGACCGTTGAATTCGGAGGCCTTAAGCTCAAGAACGTATTCAGTTCAGCATCTGTCCGCAGTACAAGTGGCTACGTCGGAGGCCTTGTCGGTTCTATCAACAGCTTTGGCGACCTTTGTCTTGACCCAGCATTCCCTCCGCTCCCGGCACCGTCTCCAGAACCGGACAGGAACCCCTCCGCATACGAATTCATGGGAAAGTCGCCAGACTTCTTTTCGCAAATCGAGAACTCCTATTCAACCGGTTACCTGATGGGTAAGGAAGGTGGAGGTCTTGTCGGTGCTGTCGACAATGTTTCTTTCAAGAATTCGTTCTACAACGGCAAAATCGACGTGTCAAATACTTTTTCTGGCATCGCCCTGACAATAAAAAAATTGTGCATGAGTGTCTCGGATAATGATGTATCCGTAAAAAATGTATTCTATCCCAAAGATTACTTGAATGACGGCTACGAGGGCACCCCCGCGACGGCTACAGAATTTTCCAACGGGGCCGTTCTCAAGAAATTGAAGGACTCGACCGACATTCCCGTATGGGTGCAGAACTCCGGCGACGCCCACCCGAAACTGAGCGGCGTATTTTACGATATAATGTACATACTGAACGGCGGTACAAACCCGTCCAACCCCAGTTACTACACGCCAAATCAAGAAGTCGTGCTGAAAGCCTCGGTAAAGACGAACGACGTCTTTGAAGGCTGGTTCCTCGACTCGAACTTCACGAAGCTCGCCGAAAAGATCCCTTCTACGGCGCAAGGCAACCAGAGGTATTACGCACAGTGGGAGAGCGGATATTCTATCACTTACGTGAACGACGGCAAGTACCAGCGCCCGACACAACGCAACCCGACCTACCGCTATGCGGACTCTTCGACGTTTGTCTTGAAAGAACCCACGATGGATGGCTATACATTCGAGGGCTGGTACACGGATTCCACATTCAAGACCCGCGTGACGGAACTGGTCCAGGGGAACAAAGACGACATTGTCCTCATCGGCAAGTGGAATAACGGGCCCCTCAGTATCCGCAAGACTCTCGCACCGACACCGCTCAAGATGGAACGCGTCCGCAAGTACGATATCAAGGGCCGCTCCCCGAAAGCGCACCCCAACTACGGCGTTTACTTCTAAAATCCTATTTGATTTTGGAGCTGCAAAATTGTATTTTCTGGAAGATGATAGAGTTTAAGGCTCCAGAGCTTTCTGACCGGGTGGCGGTGGCAAATGCCGTGGCCGATTCCGGCTATACCGGCAGTGACGCAAGTTTCGCAAACATCTTTCTGTTGCGCAAAAAGTACGGCACGCAGATTGCGCTGCAAGACGGGGTCCTTTTCCGCTACTATAACGGAGTTGGGAGCCGTCGGGGGTACGCTTTCCCGCTGGGGGAGGGCGATGTGTCGGCGGCGATAGCACTTATTGTCGAAGATGCCCGCGAATCGGGCCGTCCGCTGGAATTCTGCCTTGTGGACGAACCCCGCGCACAGATTTTGCGGGAAAATTTTGCAAGCGCCGGGGCGAACGGCGCAGAACCGACCTTCTTTTTTTCTGAAAACCGCGGCGACAGCGACTACATTTATTCCGCCGAAGGTCTCGCGACGCTCGCGGGCAACCAGTACCGCAAAAAGCGCAACCATATCTCGCGATTCAATAGGACTTACTTAGACTATGAAATCCGCCCGCTTACGCCTTCGAACTTTGATGACGCGCTTGCGGTCGAAAAGAGCTGGCTCAAAGTGGAATCTTTAGGCGAATCCGGCGATTCCGACTGTGAATGCACCTGTGAATGTCGCGAAGCCGCCTGGGCCGAACGCTCCGAAGACGAAAAGTCTCGCCATGCGGAATACTGCGCCATCGTGGAGGCTCTGGAAAACTTTGACGCCCTCGGCATGAAAGGGGCGGTGCTCTATGTCGAAGGCAAGCCTGTCGGCATGACGATGGCTTCAGAAATTGTCCCGGGCGTTTGGGACATCCACTTCGAAAAAGTCATCGACGAATACGCCGAAAACGGTGGCTACGCGATTATAAACAAACTATTCGCCGAAAAACTCTGGGTTATGGGAGCTCATTTGATCAACCGCGAAGAGGATATCAACATCGAAGGCCTCCGCAAGGCGAAACTCTCGTACTACCCGCAGACGATTCTCGACAAAATGCACGTTCGAGTGGGGGAGTGATGCTTTCTCGCGTCCTTTCAAGATCATCCTGTGCCGCCTGCAAATTCTGTTGCTCTTTCCGCAGGCAGAGTCTCTGGGAAACGCCGCTGTTCCCGCCCGAAGTCGCCGAAAAACTCAGCAAGCCCAACGAATATGGCGTGGTGGGGGAGTTCCGCGACGGTCAAATAATTCTTGGCGGCTACAAAACTGGTGACCCAGAAGAAGAAGTTCCCTGCACCTTCCTGGACCCGGAACACGGCTGCATCTTGAAGGGCGAAGACAAGCCCTTCGACTGCTCCATTTGGCCGCTCCGCATCATGCGTAAAGATGGCGAACTCGTCATCGCGCTCACTCCCACGTGCCCGAGCATCGGCGCGGTTCCAAGTCAGGCACTCGTCAATCTCGTAGAAAACGGCCTCGGCGAAAAGATTTTCGAATACGCCAAGACGCACCCTGAAATCATCAAGGAATACCGGGTCGGCTTCCCGATAATTCTTTAACGAAAACCCATAAAGCAAAAAATCCCGGGCATTGCTGCTCGGGATCTCCTTTTCTACTTGAACAGATTCTTCATCTTCTCAAGGAAAGACTCTTCCTGCGCGGTTTCCTTGTCGTGCCTGAGTTCCGCGAGTTTCTGGTAGAGTTCCTTCTCTTCGCGGCTCAAATCCTTCGGGATATCCACGCCGATGTTCACGTAGAGGCTTCCACGGTCGCCACGCTTGTTCAGCGGGTACAGGCCCTGTTCGCGCAGGCGCAAGATGCTCCCGGCCTGAGTGCCGGCCGCAATCTTGATCTGCACTTCGCCACCGTCCAGCGTCGGGATTCGCTGCGTTCCGCCAAGCACCAGCTTGTGGACCGGCACCTTGATTTCGCAGTGCAAATCGTCGCCTTCGCGGGTGTAGAAGTCGTCGGGCTTTTCGGCAATGACCGCCAGCAAGTCGCCGCAGGCACCGCCGCGAGGCCCACAGTTGCCTTCGCCACGCAGGTTCAGGTACTGTCCCTCGGCAACGCCCGCCGGAATCTTGATGGAAATCTCTTCCGTTTCCTGCACACGGCCCTCGCCGTGGCAATGCGGGCACGGTTTCGCGATGACTTCGCCCATGCCGTTACAGGTGGGGCAGGCGCTCTCGGTAATCATCTGGAAAAATCCGCCCGTAGAACGGCGAACACGGCCCGTTCCATGGCAGGTATCGCAAGTCTTGATGTCGGTGCCGCCCTTGCCGTTACATTCCGTACACGGCGTATAGCGTTTCAGGCGAACCTTCTTGGTGCAACCCTCGAAGATTTCCTTGTAGCTGAGCGCCACCTTGATCTGCAAATCGTTTCCACGCGGAGGCCCGGCCTTGCGACCGCCTCGACGGCTGCCGCCAAAACCACCGAATCCGCCACCGAAAATATCGCCAAAGTTCGAGAAAATATCTTCGAAACTGAATCCCTGACCGCCGAATCCGCCGCCACCAAAACCGCCACCGGGGGCGTTAAAGCCGAACTGGTCATACTGCTTACGCTTCTCGGGGTTGCTGAGCACGTCATAGGCCTCGGCAGCCTCCTTGAACTTCTCTTCGGCTTCCTTGTCGCCCGGGTTCTTGTCCGGGTGGTACTTGATGGCAAGCTTCTTGTACGCGTGCTTGATCTCGTCTGCACTCGCGTCCTTGCCGACGCCTAGAACTTCGTAATAATCTCTTTTTTCAGCCATTTTGCCCTCCGGGCAAATTAGACGAGAGACGAGAGACGAGAGACGAGAGATAAATCTCCCTACCTTTTTCCCTAAAATCTCTAAATACAGTCGTCATAACAAAAAATCTTCTTTTAAACAAAAAGGATTGCCCCCCCAAAAGAGAGCGAATCCATGCATTTAAATGAGAGAGCGAAGACAAGTGACAAGAGAAAACTCATAGGCTGTTAATGCGGTTTAAATCATCTCTCGTCTCTCGTCTGTAGCCCGCTTTAGCGGGCGTTCTCTCGTCTAATTAGTCAACCACTTCCGCGTCGACGACTTCCGGACCGTCGCCCTTCTTGTCGTTCTTCGGCTGTTCAGAAGCGCCCGGCTGCGGACCCGGCTGGGCCTGGTTTGCACCGGCGGCCTGGGCCATGGAGCTGATCATGCCCTGGAGCTTGTCCATAGCGGCCTTGATCTCTTCCTTGGTGCCGTTGTCCTTCTTGGCCTTGATGTCGTCGATGGCTGCTTGCAGCTGGCTCTTGGTGTCGGCCGGGAGCTTGTCGCCAAATTCCTTGAGCTGACCTTCAGCCTGGTAAGCCATCTGTTCGGCCTGGTTCCTGATGTCCACAAGTTCGCGCTGTTCCTTGTCCTTGGCAGCGTTAGCTTCGGCATCCTTCACCATCTTGTTGATTTCGTCTTCAGACAAGCCGCTGGAAGAAGTAATCTTGATGGACTGTTCCTTGCCGGTTTCCTTGTCCTTAGCAGACACGTGCACAATGCCGTTTGCATCGATATCGAAGGTCACTTCGATCTGCGGCACGCCACGCGGCTTCTTCGGAAGGTCGGTCAAGTCGAACTTGCCGAGCGTACGGTTGTCGCGGGCAAATTCGCGTTCGCCCTGCAACACGTGAATCGTCACGGCCGGCTGGTTGTCTTCGGCGGTAGAGAACACCTGGCTCTTCTTGGTCGGAATCGTGGTGTTACGGTCGATGAGCTTGGTCATCACGCCACCGAGAGTCTCGATACCCAGGGAAAGCGGGGTCACGTCGAGGAGCAACACGTCCTTCACGGAGGAGTCGCCGCTAAGCACGGCACCCTGGATGGCGGCACCGATAGCCACCACTTCGTCCGGGTTCACAGTCTTGTTCGGTTCCTTGCCGAAGAACTTGCGCACAGCTTCCTGCACGGCCGGGATACGGGTAGAACCACCGACCAGGATCACCTCGTCGATTTCGCTCAGGGAGAGGCCGGAGTCGGCGATAGCCTTGCGGCAGGGTTCCATGGAGCGTTCCACCAGGTGGGCGGTCAGCTGGTCAAACTTTGCACGGCTGAGCGTGAGGTCCAAATGTTTCGGGCCCGAAGCGTCGGCAGTGATGAAGGGGAGGTTGATGTTCGTGGAAGTCGTGGCAGAAAGGTCAATCTTCGCCTTTTCAGCGGCGTCCTTCAAACGCTGCAGGGCCATCTTGTCCTTCTTCAGGTCGATGCCCGGATTGTCCTTCTTGAATTCGTCGTTGATCCAGTCGATGATGACTTCGTCGAAGTTGTCACCGCCGAGCATCGTATCGCCGTTGGTGGCCTTCACGCTGAACATGCCGTCGTCGATTTCCAGGATAGAGATATCGAACGTACCGCCACCGAGGTCATACACGGCGACCTTTTCGCTCTTCTTGGAGTCAAGACCGTAGGCGAGGGCGGCTGCCGTCGGTTCGTTCACGATACGCAGCACTTCGAGGCCAGCGATCTTGCCGGCGTCCTTCGTAGCCTGACGCTGGGAGTCGTTAAAGTAGGCGGGGACCGTAATCACAGCCTGCGTCACCGGCTGGCCCAGGTAATCTTCGGCAATCTTCTTCATGGTCTGGAGAACCATGGCCGAAATCTCGGGAGGAGCGAACTGCTTGTCGTCCACCTGCACGCGCACCGGGTCAGAACCCGTGCCCACCAGCTTGTAGGGCATGTTCTTTTCGGCAGCGGAGCATTCGCCAGCCGTACGGCCCATGAAACGCTTGATGGAGTAAATGGTCTTTTCGGGGTTGGTGATGGCCTGACGCTTTGCCACGTGGCCCACCAGACGTTCGCCGTTCTTGCCGAAAGCGACAATGGACGGGGTGGTGCGGAAACCTTCCGCGTTAGCGATGACGACCGGCTTGCCGCCTTCCATCACGGACACGCAGCTGTTGGTCGTTCCCAAGTCAATACCGATAATCTTGCTCATAATGAGTCTCCTATTTTTAAATTCTTTAAACCCGAGTGGGTTGTTATTTTTACGCCAATCCTTAAGCAAAACCCGTGCCAAACGCAAAAAACGCCCATTTTGTTTCGTTCTGAAACAAGAAAAACCCCTGGAAAGGGCTAAAAACGCCATGTTTCATAATGGAACGGTGCCCGGAGAGTGTCATCCTGAGCGAAGGCGCAACGCGCCGAAGTCGAAGGATCCAGACCCGCATAAAAGGAGGGAAGGGGGAAGCCTCCCCCTGGTTCGCACTCCGTTGCTCACCACCTCCTCTCCTAGGGGGACACCCCCTAACACCCCCAATTCTTTTTCAAAAATGTATATTTCAGCAAAACGGAAGTTGGGGGATAGATGATATTTCGAAAGATCGTAGTGACCGCAGCAGTCGCTTGCCTAGTTCTTGCTTTTACCGCCTGCGGTGACGACGACAGCAGCAGCTTCGTTGAACCGGAAAAGGAATCTTCGTCTAGCGAAATCCTGAGCAGCAGCGACGGGACCAGTGACGGCAATGGAGACAAATCCAGCAGCAGCGTCTCGTCCTCAACGACGAACAGTTCGTCTTCTGCGAAATCAAGCTCGTCTACGGATGCCAAGAGCAGTTCTTCTGTAACGTCGAGCAGCTCGGGAACGTCTGCAGGGTCCTCGACAGGAAATAGTAGCAGCGCTGGTGAGTCAAAGTTTCCATGCTCAGAAGAAGGGAAAAAGGGAAGGGCAGACGGAGTAAATGTTATTTGTCATGACGGTTATTGGGTCCCGGTGTCCTCTAGCTCGGCTGTGCCCACTAGCAGCTATTTCGACATGACAGAGCAATTTAACGAGAAAGTGTCTTACGGTGAGTTCACAGACCCGCGTGACGGGCACAAGTATCGTACGGTGGATATGTATGATGAGGTTTTCGATATTACCTACACAATTTTCGCAGAGAATCTTAACTACGGTAAGAAAATTCTTGGAGGTGCTGTGCAGGGCGATTCTACAAAATATTGTTACGACGACGACTTGTGGTATTGCGAGAACGGCTGGGGCGGACTCTATACCTGGAGCAATGCAATGGGCTTTCCTGCCGTATGCGACAGTGTATCCATCAGTGCGGAGGCCTGCTCGCAAAAATTTGTTTATCCCAGTGGGCATATCGAGCCTGCGGATTATGTCCAACATCAAGGCGCTTGCCCTGAAGGTTGGCACATAATGAACGGAGGTGAATGGGCCTTCCTATCTGAAATGAGCCATCGTGATGTCGCCTATTACATGGGCTCGAAGGTTGCCGGATTCGGTAACGAGAACTTGTACGGAATGTCATTACTGCCTACCGGTTATTGGGAACGCTATCCAAACGGTACAACGGTGTTTCAAAATATAAAGGAACAGACGCTATTTTGGCTTCCCGAACAGAATTCTGACTATCCGGATGAGGCTAAATTGACAAACGTTATGGATAACCAAACGTCTCGAGGCGGGGCTCGAAAGAAGAATGATTATGCGCATTCCGTCCGCTGTGTAAAAAACTACTAATTATAACAAGATTTTAAACAAATTAACTAGGCTTTTCCTTGAAAAGCCAATGGGGTCTATATGTCCAAGTCCAAAACAACCACCCCGTAACCAAACACACCGGATAATCCCATTTTTGTCACAATCTGACATAGCAATTAAATTATATTTGTCCGCAGACTATTGTCTATGAAGTTTTCATGTCATACGATAAGCAGGAATGTATGTCAGCACTCGAGGAATCGGATGAAGTCTTTTACGCCAAGATGCAAAAGGGCTTAGACGACATGCGCAACGGTCGCGTCACGCCCCTGGACGATGTTTACGCCGAACTCACCAAAGCCATCTCCGAAATCAAAAACGGAGCAAAAGCCGCAGATGCCGAAAAATTCATCAAAGGATTGATGAATTCATAGCACCTAAAATGCTCCATCATTATACCCTATTATTGGAGAAAAAGCAAGGTTAAGGGGGTATATTTCGCTAAAAATTCAAAATTAGCCCCATTAAACTCTAAAACGAACAAAAAGTGATAATAAATCAAAAATGAATGATTTTTCCACACTTTTTAATCGCAAAAGGGAATGCGGTTTCAAGTATTCTCCAAAAAAATACCATAAAAAAGCAATTAATAAGAGAATTCTTTCGCTTTCTGTTCCAAAAGCCTCAAGTTCAGGCATCGCTTATGGATGTGGAACGATTCAATTGTCATGCACTTGTTGTGTAGAATTTTTGCATTTTCAATAATTCTTTCTTCATGCTGGTTGACCCACGCGAGTTCCTGCCTCAACAAAACAAGATATTTGCTCTTTTCTGACGGACTTCCATAGGCATCATTGTTCAAAATGGCCTCGTTGGCAAGTGGAGTTGCCTGAGCCGAAGGAACAGGAACGATATGTTTCAAATCTATGACCGCCACAGGTTTCTTGACCAATTTTTCCTCATCGGTCTCATTGTGAAGATAAACCTTGTAGAATAAATTCGTCTCTTGAAACTGCGTATGTTTCTGTTTTCCAGAAGAAATCGGGGCATAATAGTCAATTTGGTCAACAGAGAACAACTTGCCAAAGAAAGGCTTGAACTTGCCACCATACCCGTCCAGAGACGGAACGAACGGATCAAACCCGCGTAGATAGTCTAGGTAGGCCTTGTCCAACAAATACCACTGCATATCGTCTCCTTAAAAAAAAATAGATGTGATTGCTCACATCTAATAAAAAATTAAGCGGATTTTTACGGAATCCGTGAAACCGTCATTAGGCACTCTTTTACGGAGAGTTTGAGAACCGTCATTAGGCAGGTTTTTACGGAACCTGTGAAACCGTCTATAATTAATATACAATTTTTTTCAGCAAAAGTCAATACCCTTGATTTTTCCTATGCTGCAAAGCCTGTCGCATGAATAGGGAAGCGTTCCTTATGGCGTTCTTTTATACTTTCATATAAAAAAATTTCTCTGACAAAGCAAGTGAAATTTCGAAAAGGCTCTAAAAACGCAAAAATCCTCCGTAGGGGAGGTCAGCACAAAAAGGACCTAAAATTTCTTCCGCACGTCCGCAGCGGAAAGCCAGCCACCCTGCTCGGCAGATCGTTCGCCTTCGGCAAGAGCATTCTGAAGTTTCAATTCCGACTGAAGAAAGTTCGCGTATTCCTTTTCGAAAACCCCATTCTGCTTTGGGTCCGCCATAATCCTATCAAAGGTCGATGTTGATTTCATCATCATACCTCAAATCTATTTTCAAATTATCCCATTGTCAAGAGATTGGTTTTATCATGAAAAAATCTTGCATTGAAGCTATCTCCGAACTCAAAAACGGAGCACCCGTAGCCGATGCAGAAGAATTCATCAAGGGATTGATGTAATCGTCAAACATCTTCGTAATGACCTTTGCACGAAAGGATATCGATGAACAATTAGTCGTTCTCCATTGACTCTAATTCGCTGAGTTCATGAACAACACCTTTCCCGGCGTTAAGCTGTTCGATGCCTTTCTTGAGGGCTTCGACGTCGTTTGCGTTGTAGCGGGGGGAGGGCTCGCGAACTTCAAAGGGGATGCGGCGCTCGTTGATGACATTTTTCACGAACATGTAAATGGCGGCAGAAGTGGACAGCCCCACATTGCTGCAGAACTTGTCAAAGCTTTCTTTGTCCTTGCTGTCGATGCGTGCGGATATCGTTGCCTGTGCCATATAATGCTCCTTTGTTACCTTACAAATATACATTTACTGACTGCAAAAAGCAATAATTTTTAATAAAAATACTGCAATTTTATTCAATATTCTGCAATTTGCATAAAATTGCGTTAAACATTGACGCTAAAAACCCCGGCCTTCTTTACGAGAGGTCGGGGCTTTTAAATGCGGGGGAGGCTGCGCGCGGTTTAAGATTCGCGGGAACTTATTCCCCGACTTGCAGTTTCAGGGTCTGTCCGGCGGGGTTGCGGACGACGTAGACGCCGCTCCCGAAGCCGGCGGTCTTGAGTCCGGCCTTGAGGTCCGTGAGCGTCGCACCGGCGTTCAGGCGGATGTGCCCGAGCTCGGAGCCCATCAGGTCGAATACCCTGTAGTTGCCCGCTGCCCTCGCGAAAGCATTTGCCATGCCCGCGGCTCCGGCGGCGATTTTCGGCACGATGCCCGTGGTTCCGTTGCGGATGTCCTCAGCGCTGCCTTCGCTTTCACCAAAGGCAATCCAGTCGAGGTTCACGTAGTCGCTTGTCACCAGCACCTTGAGCACGTGCTCGCCCTCGGAGAGTTCCTTGGTAATCGTTCCCTTGAAGGTGCCGTAGGTGTCGAAATCCCCGGTGCCCGTGAGCGCGAGCGTGTCGGTAATCGGCTCGTCGTCCATAAAGAGTTGCACGCCCGTGTTGTCCATACCGCTTGCATAGCTGAGCTCGAAGGGGAACTTGCCGCCGGCCTGCACGTTCACGGTGTATTCCAGCCATTCGCCCTTCTGCGTGTAGCCCACGGCAAATCCGTCGCCGTTCTTCACGATGTCCACGCGGTCTTCGCGGTATTCGCCGCCCTGGTTCTTGGTATCCACGTCGTAGTAGGCCTTGCCGGCACCGCCCACGTCGTAGTTCTCGAAGTCGATGAAGTTGGCCGTGCCCTCGACCTTCGCGCCCACCACCGGCACGTCACATTTTGCCTCGGGGTCGCTAAGTTTCGCCTTGCAGAACGGGCCCTGCGGAATGGAGGTCTTGCTGTCCTCGAATTCCCAGTAGTCCGCCTCGAAATCGCCCGCGAACACGAAGAACACGTCGTGCTTGCCGACCGCACCGGAGAGCGGCACTGTCACCAGGCCGTCGGCGCTAAATTCCGCCTTGCCGACGATTTCGCCATCCACTTTATCTAGGCGGACGGTGATGCTCGACGCCTTCTTGACGCTCAGCACCGACGCCGAGAAGCTTTCCGCGCCCGCGTCGCCGAATTCCACGCCGCTAATCTTGGTGTATTTCCCTTCGGAGAGATTGGTGATAACCGTATTGCCGGCGGTACCGCTCTTGCGGACCCTCACGTCTTCGCCCCACGACATGGTTTCCGCTTCCACGCGCTTGTACGGGTCGAAATCTTCCAGCTGGGCCACGCCATTGTCCGGCCAATAATCAATTTTTTGAATAGTGCCGTCGGCGTTGTACTTCATTTCGGAAAGGCCGACAGAACGGCGTTCCTTGTGCTGGTATTTCTGGCCCATTTTCTCGGACTTGTAACGCCAAAGCTCGTAATTCAGGCCGAAAACGTAGGATTTCCCCTTGAAATCGATGATACCCGGGTGGTTTCCGTTACTGCGCGAAGAATGCGGCATAATGTCGCCCTTGTAGGTCCAGGGGCCCGTAATCTTGTCGCTCATGGCATACCCGATACCTTCGGCACAGCAGGTGGATGCGAAAGTCATGTAGTAATTGTTGCCGTGCTTATAGACCCAGGGGCCTTCCTGGTAATCCTTGATCTTGGGGTAGGTGACGATGGACCCCTCGGTACTGATCATGTCCTTGTTCAACTTGATCATGTACAAGTCGGGGTTGCCCCAGTACATGTAGGCCTGTCCGTCGTCGTCAATCCAGACGGTAGGGTCGATATCGTTCCAGTGCTCGCGCTGCCAGACCAGGGCCTTGTTCAAAGGTTCCTTGAAGGGGCCGTAAGGGTTGTCGGCCACCAAGACGGAAATGCCGTTGCCGTGAATGGGGACGTACATGAACCACTTGCCGTCGCGCTCGATGACCTGTTCCGCCCAGGCCCCGTTAGTCTTTGTGCTCCACTTGATGTCTCCCAGGCTCGCTACGGCACCGTGGCTGGTCCAGTTGACCATGTCCGTGGAAGTGTGCAACAGCCAGTCGTACATCATGAACCCGTCGGCATTGTCCTCGTCGTGGGTCGTGTACAGGTAAACCGTATCCCCATGGACATAGGGCGCCGGGTCCGCCGTATAGTTCGTCGTGATTACAATTTTCTGAGCGAAACCCGTACAAGCCAAGGCCAATACGGAAGAAACGA
>Ga0310695_10001941_pt1 | contig 46001 bp, 34 predicted proteins | sample RumenRJG_04DNA_FD_203882 | JGI IMG/M metagenome (GOLD analysis project Ga0310695, IMG submission 203882) | Bovine rumen microbial communities from Lethbridge, Alberta, Canada - RJG_04 (v2) (version 2) | ecosystem: Host-associated > Mammals > Digestive system > Stomach > Rumen | place: Canada... | reverse complement strand
CCTTGCTGCCGAGCTTATGGAATTGGGGACAGACCGATGGACCGGACAAAAAGATTAAGTTTTGTATGGAAATCATATAATGCCCAATATGACATTGCTCATGATGATTAGGTTACAAAAATCCCATTGTCATTTTTCCATGTTTGGATAGAATAGTAGCTAAGGTGGCCGTGCACGGGCACGGAGCCTATAAATGTTTTGTAATTAGCGGGTTTCCGCTTAATTAGCAAATAAGAGGAGGAATTTTATAATGAAGAAATTTATCGTTCTCGCACTTGCTCTTTGCATGGCACTGTCCATGGCGATCAGCGCATCGGCTGACGGCAAAACCGTCATCAACGTCATGTCCTTCACTGACGAAGTCCCGGGCATGATCACAAAATATTTCGAAGCGCATCCTGAACTCGCTGAAAAATATGAAGTGAAGACCACCATCACCGCCACTACCGACGGTCTGTATCAGCCGGCACTCGATCAGGCTCTGAGCGCTCAGGATTCCAATTCCCCGGATATCTACTGCGCAGAAGCTGCCTTCGTCCTGAAGTATGCCCAGGGTGATGCCAGCCAGTATGCTGCCGCCTACGAAGATCTCGGCATCGACGTTGCTGCTCTGACCGAAGCTGCTGACATCGCGAAATACACCATCGAAATCGGCACCCGCCCGTCCGATGGTAAGCTGGTCGGCCTTGGCTATCAGGCTACCGGCGGTGCTTTCATCTATCGCCGCTCCATCGCCAAGGATGTCTGGGGCAATGATGATCCTGCTTTCGTTGCTGAAAAGATCGGTGCCGGTTCCGGTAACTGGGATGCTTTCTTCGCTGCTGCTGCAGAACTGAAGGACAAGGGCTATGCCATCATCTCCGGTGACGGCGATATGTGGCACGCTGTTGAAAACAGCTCTGATTCCGGCTGGATCGTTGATGGCAAACTGACCATCGACCCGAAACGTGAAGCTTTCCTTGATCTGTCCAAACAGCTCATGGACAACGGCTATCATCACGACACTCAGGACTGGACCGAAGGCTGGTTCGCTGATATGCAGAAGGACGGCGGCGTATTCGGTTTCTATGGTCCGGCATGGCTGATCAACTACACCATCGCCCCGAACAGCGGTGAAGGTGAAAACAGCTCCGCTGGTGACTGGGCTGTCTGCCCTCCGAACGTTGGTTTCTTCTGGGGCGGCACCTGGGTCCTGGCCGGCAACACTGTTGTCGGAACCGACAAGGCTGAAGTTGTTGCTGACATCATCAAATGGATCACCCTCGATACCGATGAAGATTCCCTGCAGTATCACTGGGCAAACGGCACCCTGAACGGTGAAGGCGGCACGAAGGATACAGTTGCTTCCGGTACCGTCATGGCCAAGTCCAACGGTGAAATGGACTTCCTCGGTGGTCAGGACATGTTCGAAGTCTTCGTTCCTGCCAACCAGTACGCAAACGGCGCGAACCTGACCCAGTACGATGAAACCATCAACAACTACTGGCGCGATGCTGTCCGTCAGTACACCGCCGGCAACATGTCCCGCGAAGAAGCCATCAACGCCTTCAAACAGAACGTTGCTGACAACCTCGACGTTGAAGTTGAATTCTAATTACTGATAATGTTATGGGGAGGGATAAAACTATCCCTCCCCTTTTTTTCAGAACAGATGCAGACGCCCGGCTGTTTCCTCAACAAAGGAGTGCTGTGTCTGTTCTGAACAGAATTAAGAAAGGGAGAGAACAGACCATATGAAAAAAACACCAAAAGCACTCAGTTATGCAAAGTACGGTTATCTCTTCAGCCTGCCGTTTGTCATTGCTTATGCAATTTTCTCCGCATATCCGACAATTTATACCGCGATTTTGGGATTTACCGACTGCAAAGGGCTCGGGAACACCAACTGGCATATTTATACAGAAGATATCTGGAGAAATTTCCGCACTATTCTGAATAACAATACCTTCAAAACTTCCCTCAGTAATACCGTAGTGATCTGGATCATGAACTTTATCCCTCAGATCGTTTTGGCATTGCTGCTTACCGCCTGGTTCACCAGCAAACGAAACCAGATCAAGGGACAGGGATTCTTCAAAGTTGTATTTTATATGCCAAACATCATCACGGCTGCTTCTGTCGCGATTTTGTTCAACGTGTTGTTCGGTTATCCGAAGGGGCCAATCAATGACCTGCTGGTTTCCCTGGGACTTCGAAGTGACGCGTATTATTTTACGAATAATGCCACCGCTTCCCGCTGGATCATCGCTTTTATTCAATTCTGGATGTGGTACGGCTATACAATGATCATCCTGATTTCCGGTGTGTTGGGAATCAATCCGGAAATTTTCGAAGCCGCTGAGATCGATGGCGCCAACGATCGGCAGACGTTCTGGCTCATCACCATCCCGAACATCCGCACGATTCTCACCTACACGCTCATCACCTCCATGATCGGCGGTTTGAACATGTATGATATGTCCAAGATGTTCAATAACGGGAATCCGAATAACTCCACGCTGACGGTCAATGTATTCATCTATAACCAGGCTTTTGCGGGTTCATATATGTATAACCGTGCGGCCGCTGCCAGCATGATCCTGTTTGTGATCATCGCGATTCTTTCCATCGTTGTCTTCTACATGATGAGAGAAAGAACCCCGAAGAAAATCGGCTAAAGGAGGAAAGCAGCATGAATACACTTGAAAAGAGAAGCGGAAATCCCGTTTACAAGACGCTCATCTATATCGTCCTGGTCATTCTGGCTGTCCTGAGCCTCTTCCCCTTTGTTGTGATGGTCATCAACTCCACCAGAAACACACCGCAGATCCAGCAGCACGCTGTATCTCTGATCCCATCGCATTACCTGATGAACAACTGGGCGGTCTTCAATGGCAAGACCTTCAACCCGATCCGCGGTTTCATCAATTCCGTGATCATTTCCTCCGGTGCGACGATCTTGACGATCTATTTCTCCACCCTGACAGCGTGGGCACTTGTTGCTTATCACTGGAAGCTGCGAAATGCGTTCTTCTCCTTTATTCTGGCCGTTATGATGATCCCGGGACAGATCACAGCCATCGGTTTTTACCAGTTCATGTATAAAATCCACATGACGAATAATTTCCTGGCGCTGATTTTGCCAGCAATTGCCGCGCCGAGCTGTGTGTTCTTTATGAGACAGTTTATGGTGGCTACCTTCCCGATGGAGTTGTTGGATGCGGCGCGAATTGATGGTTCGGGAGAATTCAGAACTTTCAATGAAATCGGCCTGCCGATCATGAAACCGGCTATGGCAACTCAGGCGATCTTCACCTTTGTCGGCAACTGGAACCAGCTGTTTATGCCGAGCATTTTGCTCACGGATAATGCGCTGTACACCATGCCGCTGATGGTTTCCCAGCTCCGCGGGGATATCTATAAGGTGGAGTACGGTGCGGTTTATCTCGGTCTGACCCTCTCAGTTTTGCCGCTGTTCGTCATCTACTTTGCCCTCAGCAAGTACATCATCGCCGGTGTTGCCCTGGGCGGCGTGAAGGGATAAAAACAGGTGTTAGAATAAAAGGGACTGTACCTCGATGTGACCGTCCCAATCTTATCAAAAATAATTATATGGGGACAGTTCCATGAAGGGACAGTCCCCTTTAAAATGTAAGGAAAGAATATGGATAAAGATAAGCTGAAAGCTTCATTCGGACGGTTCATGTATGGGATGTCAGACTTGATGATCCTGAATCTGCTGACGCTTTTCTGCTGTCTGCCTATCCTCACCATCGGACCGGTACTTTGTGCGCTTTATACCGTTACCCTGAAACTTGCACGGAATGAAGCGTCTGACATTTTTCGGGATTTCTTTTCAGCTTTCAAGAACAATTTTAAAAATGGGTTTATTCTGGGCTTGATCGCCTTTTTTGTGGCAGTTGTCATCTTTGCCGATGGGGTTTATGCTTTTTCGATTGAAGGAGCGGCAAAGATCTTCTTCTGTATTATTACGGGGATCATGGCTGCCATCTGGCTGACTTATGTCTGCTATGTTTTTGCCCTGCAGGCCCGATACGAGAACTCTGTGCTCGGGCACATCAAAAATGTTTACAAGCTTGCCTTCATTTCACCCGTTCAGACGGTTCTGATGTGGATCATCATGGCGATTCCCGTGCTGCTGATCCTTTTTCTGCCGCGCAATGTGGTTGCATCCATTGGGTTTTTGTACATCATGTTCGGCGTATCTCTGCCGGTTTACTGCTGCAGTAAGATCCTTCGGAATATCTTCGCCCGTTTCAATCCGGAAGATTTGCCAGAATAATATTTTTCCCTTCCTCAAAGGGTAACGTCAGTGATCTAATGGGTTCCATAGATGACCTCCTCAATGGATTCCGGCTTTCCGGTTTGGAAGAGAGTATCAAACAAAAATGGATTCTGTACTCTTACGCGCAATACGCAAAAGCCGTAAGCCCGGCCGTTTTGGAAGATGCTTTCTTCATCATCGATATGAAGGAAGATCGGGTAATAATTCTACAGCTTTGACGGGCATAGTAACTCCATTATATTTTTCCAGCTCCTTTTTCCATATTCTTCGATATTGATCATTACAAGTTACTGCCTTCTTTTGATCAGATGTGGAGGTGTCTGAATTATCTGATAAGTGCGGAGAGTATCGAGGAATATTTTACATCTGCTTCGGTTCTGATGAGGAGCCAAAGGTCATCAATACCGCAGCCGGACAGCGCAGGAATATCGCTGACCGGAATGGCATCCGCGGCTGTCCCGAGTCCGTTGGTTGCAGCTTCGAATTTAACGGGACTGTCGACGAGGAAGATGCCGCTCATTTTTCCAACCAGATCAGCATCCAGTCCCGCAACCGCCTGCTGATCCTGACCTGCTTCACCGATGGCAAAGCGGTAAATGTGGATGTCGGCTGTTACTCTGCCGTCCCCGTTCTGATCCGTTCCCGACTGCTCAATGATGCTTTTTATCGCTGCGGTCTGTTCCTCTGTACAGGCGCGGGGAGAAACAATCGCGATATCATAATCACTTTTCACGGTTGAGCGATGGGTCAGAAATAAATATATTCCCGCGGCCAAAACAGCGAGGAGGATGACAGTATGAATTTTGTGGTAATACCAGAAATTTGCAAGCCGCTTTTTCATATTTGTAAAAGTGTGACAGGAGCACCTGGTGCTCCTGTCACATCGTCTCTCATAAGAGTTTCAGTTTGATTTCTGCAGACAGGCATTTCGTTCCGGTCAGGGATTCACTCAAAGGATCCGGTTGGGAGATTCCGGCCCAGAGAAGGTATTTCCCGGACCCGGAAACCCGTTTCCCGTCATCGTCAACCAAAGTGAAGGTGTTTTTGTCAAGCTCCATGGTAACTGAGACGGTACTGCCGGCTTTCAGGGAAACTCGTTTAAATCCACACAGACGGTAATTCTTTACCTCATAAGGGGATTCGAGGTCTTTTACATAGACCTGCAGGACCTCGTCGGTGTCGTAATCTCCGGTGTTGCTGATTTCAACACTGACGGTGCATTTGCCGTGATCTTTCGTAAATTTCAATCCACTGAGATTGACTTTTGAATAGGTGAGACCATATCCGAACGGATAAAGAACATTCCCGGTGAGATAGCGGTAGGTCCGGTTAGTCATCGCGTAATCGGTGAATTCCGGGAGTTCTTCAGCGGTTTGGTAAAAGGTCACCGGCAGTTTTCCGGAAGGTGATACTTTGCCGAACAGGATGTTAGCCAGTGCGGTGCCGCCGGTTTCGCCCGGATACCAGGCCTGCAGAATGGCGGCTGCATTTTGGGCGTGCGGGTTGAGCGAACTGCCCGCCGCAAGCACAAGGATCACCGGTTTTCCTCTGGAAAGCGCTTTGTCAAGAAGGATCCGCTGGCTTTCGGGCAGTTCCAGGGAGGTCTTGTCTCCGCTTGCGAAGGAATTTCCTGCGTCTCCCTCTTCCCCTTCAATGTTGGCATCCAGACCCAGGCAGAGGATAGCGACATCAGCCTTGTCGATCATGCACATTGCTTCAGCGATCCGGTCATTGGGTTGTGCCAGATGTTCAACACGATCCTGATAGAGATGACAGCCTTCGGAATAATAGAGCTTCACCTCATCACCCAGTTCTTCGCGGATCCCGTCGAGGAAGGTGACGTAATGTGCGGATGTTCCGAAATAGTTGCCGCGCAGGGCATCTATGGAATCCGCATTGGGGCCGATGACTGCAACTGATTTCAGTTTTGATTTATCCAGCGGAAGAATGCCGTTGTTTTTGAGCAGGACCATGGATTTTTCTGCGCATTTCAGTGAAACAGCCCGGTGTTCCGCTGATGCGATGTCATCCAGTCCCAGAGATTCAAAGCCGTTTTCTTTATCAAAAAGCCCAAGGCGGAAGCGGGTACGGAAGAGATGGATGGCGGCATTCCGGATCTGGTCTTCCGTTACGAGTCCGTCATGGTATGCTTTCATAAGTCCGATCGGATAGGTGTCGCCGCAGTTGGTGTCGCATCCTTTGGAAAGGGCGAGCGCGGAGGCCTGTTCGGCATCTTCAACGAGGTGATGACCTTCGTAGAAGTCACGAACAGCCCAGGCATCTGAGGTGAAATAGCCGTCAAAGCCCCATTCTTTCAGTTTCTCCATCAGTGTATCACTGGCACAGCCGGGTTCACCGTTGATACGGTTGTAGCAGCCCATCACTCCTTCCACTTTTGCGTCTTCCACCAGTGCCTGAAAAGCGGGCAGATAGGTTTCATTCATGTCTTTCGGACTGCATTTGGCATCGAAGCTATGGCGGACGTTTTCCGGACCGCTGTGAACGGCGAAATGTTTGGCGCATGCAGCTGCGAGCATATATTCTCCATCACCCTGCAGCCCTTTGACAAAAGCAATTCCCAGACGGGAAGTCAGATAGGGATCTTCGCCATAAGTTTCGTGTCCCCTGCCCCAGCGCGGATCGCGGAAGATGTTGATGTTCGGGGACCACATGGTGACACCCTTATACAGGTCACGGTCACCATATTGAGACTGAATGTTATATTTTGCGCGTGCTTCGGTCCCTGTGATGTTTGCCATTTTCCCTAATTGTTCATCATCAAACATCGCTGCCAGACCTATCGCCTGCGGGAACATGGTTGCTGTTCCGGCGCGGGCAACGCCATGCAGGGCTTCATTCCACCAGTTGTATGCCGGAATTCCAAGCCGCTCGATGGCAGGAGAGATGAAAAACAGCTGCGAGGCTGCCTCTTCGACGGTCATTTGGGAAACAAGTTTTTCAGCCTGTTCCTGTGCCTTATCCTTTTTTTTCATGATTATTATGCCTTTCGGTTTTTTACAGCTTTAGATCATCAGACAGATTCTGTTGATCACTGACTTGTTGACTGTTGGGCTTGACGGAATATTTCACGCCAAGACTGTTATGAATCGTAACTGTTCTTCGGTTGTCTGGTAAAGGATCCTAAATATTGTAGCGGTTTTTGATGTTCAGTTCTGTGAAAATATGCTTTCTGACAGGTGTTTGTTTTGTCAGGATCGCATCAAACAATGTTCTGACGGACTGGAATCCCTGCATAAAAGGCTGCTGATCGATCGTGGATACGATCAGGCCGCTTTTCAAGTCTTCAATCACAGCCGGGATCAGGTCAAAAGTGTAAGCTTTCAGACGGTTTTCCTGGTGGAGTTCATGGATCGCCTGTAATCCGCCGGTAGTACCGCCAGTTACGAAGTAAAGGATGTCGATCTTTTTGTCCTGTTTCAGCAGCCACAGGACCTCGTGGTAGGAAATATCTTCGTCATCCCCTGCTTCAATGTAATCACAAATATGGATGTTCGGATATTGCTTTAGTACACTTTCGCATCCCTTTACACGCATTTCATGTGTATAAAGGGCATGAGAACTTGTGATTATGGCCAGATTTGCTTCCCCATGTGTGGTTGTTCCGATGATTTCACCGGCAGTCTGACCGCTGCAGTAATAGTCACAACCAATATAAGCCTGATAATTGACATCGTCAATGTCCAGATTGCAGCAGACCACCTGGATCCCTTCCCGGATCATATTGTTCAATTCATCGCGTATTTTGTCATCACTTACCGGGGTGATGATCAGCCCGTCTATGCCGTTTTCATGGAACAGTCGGATTTCATGAAGCTGCCGCTGCGGATTATAGCCGCGGATTTTACGGATATCTATGGAAATACCGTAATCCTCGAGGCTTTTCCTCGCTGCTTCGATTCCTTCCTGAACTTTATCAAAAAATGGATTTCCCAGACTGTTGATAATGATGCCGATTCGGATCGGCTTCGCGTGAGTTGCCAGAGCCTGCGCGATGCTGTTGGGTTTGTAACCCATCTCAGATGCCAGTGATTTGATACGTGCAGCAACATCCGGGTTGACACCGCCTCTGTCGTTCAGTGCCCGGTCTACGGTTCCTCGTGAGACATTCGCCGCTTTGGCAATATCTTTGATCGTAACTGTCATTGCTGCCTCTTTCAGGTTGTTGATCAGAATTTTTCACAGCTCTAATTACACTTTTATCACATTATAAACGCAAAAAAGTAATTGACAAGATGATTTTTTACTGTTCGTGCACGTGCACTATATCATATGAAAAGAATGAAAATATCCACTTGCACTTTTGTAAAAATGAATTATTATAATTATTGGACTTCGTATTGATGTTATTGAAACAAGCGGAAATGTCCGGTTGGATAATTCTATTTGGTACAGAGGGGACGTTTCTTATTGTCCCGCCTTCGGGATGATGAGAAACGTTCATTTTATCCTATAAAGGAGCGAATATGTTATTTATCGGTGTTGATCTTGGAACTTCGGCAACGAAGCTTCTGTTAGTTGATGAAAAAGGTGAAATTCTGAATACAGTCACAAAAGAATATCCGCTCATTTTTCCGCAGCCGGGATGGAGTGAACAGGAACCTTCAGGCTGGTGGAATGCCTGTCTGGAGGGAGTTCCTGAACTGCTGACTGGCTTTGATTCAAAAGATGTCGCAGCACTTTCTGTGGCAGGACAGATGCATGGTCTGGTTGTTTTGGATGAAAACGATGAAGTTATCCGTCCTGCGATTCTTTGGAATGACGGACGGACTTTTAAAGAGGTGGATTATCTCAACGAGACGATCGGGAAAGAGAAGCTCTCCCAATGGACCGGCAACATTGCCTTTGCGGGATTCACTGCGCCGAAGATCCTCTGGATGCGCAATAACGAACCGGAAAAATTTGCCCGGATCCAAAAAATCATGCTGCCAAAGGATTATGTGGCATATTGTTTGACGGGTGTCCATAGCTGCGACTATTCTGATGCCTCGGGTATGCTGCTGCTGGATGTGGAGCATAAAAAATGGTCTGCGGAAATGCTGGATCTATGCGGCATTACGGAAAAGCAGATGCCTGCTCTGTTTGAAAGCTATGAAGTCATCGGCACCATTAAGCCGGATGTCGCTGCAAAGCTTGGTCTGCCGGAAGGTGTAAAAGTCACTGCCGGTGCCGGTGATAATGCTGCGGCTGCTGTCGGTACCGGAACAGTCGGGAACGGTGCCTGCAATATTTCCCTGGGAACTTCCGGGACGATCTTCATTTCTTCCGATACCTTTGGTGTAGATTCCGGAAACAGTCTGCATGCCTTTGCTCACTCGGACGGCAGATTCCATTTGATGGGCTGCATGCTCTCCGCGGCTTCCTGCAACAAGTGGTTCTGCGAGGATATTCTGAAGACTGACGATTATGCCGGGGAGCAGGCTCAAATTGATCCTGAACATTACGGACGAAACAATGTTTTCTTCCTGCCGTACCTGATGGGCGAACGCAGCCCGATCAATGATACGAACGCCTCGGGAACCTTCATCGGCCTGCGCATGGATACCACCCGTGCGGATATGGTTTTGGCAGTGCTGGAAGGTGTCTGCTTCGCTATCCGCGATTCTTTTGAGGTTGCGAAGGGACTCGGCATTGATATTTCCCGATCGATGATCTGCGGCGGCGGTTCCAAATCGCCGCTCTGGCGTCAGATGATGGCAAATGTGCTGGGTATCCCGCTGGACATTCCGCAGACAGAGCAGGGTCCGGGATATGGCGCTGCAATTCTGGCTATGGTCGGTGCGGGGGTGTATCCGGATGTTCGTTCAGCCTGCAGTGAGCTGGTTCATGTGGCTGAAACAGTAGAGCCACAGCCGGAAATGATGACCCTTTATCAGGAACGCTACGACAAATTCCGAAAGATCTATCCGGCCTGCAAAGGCTTGTTTGCAGAGCTGGTGAGATAGGATGCAGCATGTAGTTAGTAGGATGTAGATGTTTTGCCTTCATTCTACATCCTACCAACTTACTGCCTACTACCTACTACCTATATCCTGATAAACTTCATGTAATCCATCATACTGAAAACCTGACAAATATCATTAGACATTTTTTCTCTAATTCGGTATTATTTACAAAAACAATACGAGAGTTCAATTACAAATGGGTATCCGTGTTTACATGGAAAAATAAAAGCGATCAAGCTTTTTTATTTTATTCAAAAACGTGCACGAGCACGAAACAAGAAAAGGAGTTCAAGGAGCAGAAATATGGCAGAAATTTTCCCGAATATCCCCAAGATTCAATATGAGGGACCACAGAGTGATAATCCGTTGGCTTTCAAGTTTTATAATCCGGATGAAGAAATCGCCGGTCGCAAGATGAAGGATCATCTGCGTTTTTCGATGGCCTGGTGGCACACACTTTGCGCCAACGGCACAGATATGTTCGGCGTTGGTACGGTTGACAAATCCTTCGGCAGCAATTCCCCGATGGATCTGGCAAAGGCTAAGGTTGAAGCCGGCTTTGAAATTATGGATAAGACCGGAATCGAATTCTTTGCTTTCCACGATCGTGATATTGCTCCGGAAGGCGAAAACCTTGCTGAAACCAACAAAAACCTTGATGTCATTGTTGACCTCATCGAAGAAAAGATGAAGGAAACCGGCAAGAAGCTGCTGTGGGATACCGCCAACATGTTCGGCAATCCCCGCTATATGCATGGTGCCGGCACCTCCCCGAACGCGGATGCCTTTGCTTATGCCGCTGCTCAGGCAAAGAAAGCAATTGAGATCGGCACCCGCCTCGGCGCGGAAGGATACACCTTCTGGGGCGGACGTGAAGGTTATGAAACCCTGCTCAACACCAATATGGGGCTGGAACTCGACAATATGGCCCGCCTGCTCCGTATGGAGATCGAATACGGCCGCAGCATTGGCTTTACCGGCAACTTCTACATTGAACCGAAACCGAAGGAACCGACCAAGCATCAGTATGATTTCGACTCCGCGACTGTTATCGGCTTCCTGCGCAAGTATGGCCTTGACATGAAGCTGAACATCGAAGCCAATCACGGCACACTGGCTGGTCACACCTTCCAGCATGAACTGCGTGTTGCCCGCACCGAAGGTTTCTTCGGTTCCGTTGACGCCAATATCGGCGATATGCTGCTCGGCTGGGATACGGATGAATTCCCGTACAATGTCTATGATACGACCCTTGCAATGTATGAAGTTCTCAAGGCTGGCGGTTTTGAAAAGGGTGGTTTGAACTTCGACTCCAAGACCCGCCGTCCGTCCTGCGGACTGGATGACATCTTCCACGCTCACATCATGGGTATGGATACTTTTGCTCTTGGTCTGCGCCTGGCTGACAAGCTTATTAAAGACGGCCGCATCGACAAATTTGTTGAAGAGCGCTACAGCTCCTACAACAGCGGCATCGGCAAGAAGATCGTTGACGGCACCGTCACACTTCAGGAACTGGAAGAATATGCCCTGAAGATGGGTGATGTGAAGACCAACACCTCCGGCCGCCAGGAATACCTGGAAGCTGTTATGAATCAGGTGATGTTCAGCTGATCAGATGATAGTCAGTTTGAAAGGTGCTGTTTGTAATGAAAATTTGTGAAAAAAATATTACACTTCAGCGCTTGACAATACGAAAAGGACTGACTTAAAATTCTTGTAGTTTTTCAAAGAGTGCATAGGAGCATTCTTTGATCAGCCCGAAAGGGCAATATAAAAAAGGAGTATTTGTCATGAAAAAAGTTTTATTTGTTTTGCTTGCTCTGGCTCTTTGCCTGACTGCTACTGCTGCTTTCGCTGAGAAGGTTGGTGTTTCCATGCCGACAAAGGATCTGCAGCGCTGGAACCAGGATGGTGCCAACATGGAAGCCCAGCTCAAAGAAGCCGGTTATGAAGTTGATCTTCAGTTCGCTTCCAACGATGTTCAGACTCAGCTTTCCCAGGTTGAAAACATGATCAACAGCGGCTGCGACGTTCTGGTCATCTCCGCTATCGAAGGTTCTTCCCTCGGTTCTGCTCTGGCACTGGCGAAGGAAAACGAAATTCCTGTCATCGCCTATGACCGCCTTCTGATGGACTCCGATGCAGTTTCCTACTATGCTACTTTCAACAACTACATGGTCGGTACTATTCAGGGTACTTATGTGAAGGACGCCCTGGATCTCGACAATGCTGAAGGCCCCTTCAACCTCGAAGTTACCGCCGGCGATCCTGGCGACAACAATGCCCGCTACTTCTATCAGGGTGCTATCGATGTCCTGATGCCGTACATCGAATCCGGTAAACTGGTCATCAAATCCGGTCAGCTGGACTTCACTGAAGTCGCTACCCCGACCTGGGCTACCGAAGTTGCACAGTCCCGTGCCGAGAACATCCTGTCCTCCTTCTATGCTGACGGCTCCAACGTGGATGTCTGGCTCTGCTCCAACGACTCCACCGCTCTGGGCGTGACCAACGCTCTGGCCGCCAACTACAATGGCGAATACCCGATCATCACCGGTCAGGACTGCGACATTGCCAACACCAAGAACATGATCGCCGGCAAACAGTCCATGTCCGTCTTCAAAGACACTCGCACCCTGGCAGCCCAGGTTGTGAAGATGGTTGGTCAGATCCTCAAGGGTGAAGAAGTTGACGTCAACGATACCGAAACCTATGACAACAACGTTATCGTTGTCCCGTCCTTCCTCTGCGAACCTGTCTTCGCCGATGCCAACAACTACAAAGAACTGCTGATCGACTCCGGTTACTACACCGAAGACCAGCTGAAATAAGCAGCAAACTTTTGTAAGCTGATACAGGCGGGAATTCCCGCCTGTATCTTTTCATGAAAATAATCGGTATTATTTTTATTCAACAATGAGGGGCGGAGAAAAAATGGCGGATATTTTACTGGAAATGAAGAATATCACTAAGACCTTCCCCGGCGTAAAGGCTCTTGACAACGTAAATCTCCAGGTGGAGCGGGGCGAGATCCACGCTCTGGTTGGGGAAAACGGAGCAGGAAAAAGTACGCTCATGAATGTTCTGAGCGGCATTTATCCATACGGGACCTATACAGGCGACATTATTTATGACGGACAGGTCATGAAGTTCTCGAACATCAAAGATTCGGAACGAAAAGGCATCGTCATCATCCATCAGGAACTGGCTTTGATCCCTGAGATGACGATCGGCGAAAATATGTATCTGGGCAACGAACGCGGTCACAAATTCGCGATCGACTGGAACACCACTTATGCCGAAGCTGACAAATATCTGAAAATGGTCGGGCTTACAGAAAGCTCCAAGGTACAGGTGAAAACCATCGGTACCGGCAAGCAGCAGCTTGTTGAAATTGCCAAAGCGCTTGCTAAAAAAGCGAAGCTGCTGATTTTGGATGAACCTACATCCTCACTTAACGAAGAAGATTCCCGCGCACTGCTGGACCTCATGCTTTCCTTCAAGAAGCAGGGGATGACGATGATCATCATCACCCACAAACTGAATGAGGTCGCATATGTGGCGGATAAAATTACGGTTGTCCGTGATGGTTCCACGATTGAAACACTGGACAACCATGGCAAAGAACCTATCAGCGAAGAACGCATCATTAAAGGCATGGTCGGCCGTGAAATGACCAATCGCTTCCCGAAGCGTGAAGGCGTGAAAATCGGTGATGTGGAGATGGAGGTCGAAAACTGGACCGTACATCATCCGCTTTATCCGGAACGAAAGGTCGTTGATAACGTCTCCCTTTATGTTCGTAAAGGCGAGGTCGTCGGCATCTACGGCTTGATGGGTGCCGGACGGACGGAGCTCGCTATGAGCATATTTGGCCAATCCTACGGTGTGAACTGTACAGGAAAACTGAAGCTGAACGGTAAGGAAGTCAAGCTGAAGAAAAGCGAAGCTGACGCCATCAAACACAAGATCGCCTATGTAACGGAAGACCGGAAAGGCAACGGCCTTGTTCTCTCCCAATCCATCAAAATCAATACATCCCTTGCAAATCTTAGAGCTCTCGCTTCCAAATCCGTAATCGATGCGGATAAAGAATATGCGGTGGCACAGGAATACCGGGATAAACTGAGCATCAAGACTCCCTCTGTAGAACAACTGGTTGGCAATCTGTCCGGCGGCAACCAGCAGAAAGTTCTTTTGGCAAAGTGGATGTTTGCCAATCCGGATATTATGATCCTGGATGAACCGACCCGCGGTATCGATGTCGGTGCGAAGTACGAGATCTACTGCATCATCAATGATCTGGCCGCTGCCGGGAAATGCGTTTTGATGATTTCCTCCGAGCTTCCGGAAATTCTGGGCATGAGTGATCGCATCTACATCATGAATGCCGGAAAAATGATCGGTGAAATGCCGGCCAGTGAAGCCACACAGGAAAATATTATGGCTGCTATTCTTAAATCCGGAAGGGGTGACTGATCATGAAAACGAATTCTATCGGAGATTTTTTCAAGAAATATACCATGGTCATCGCACTGGTCGTTGTTGCGATCCTGTTTTCCATTACGACCGGTGGAAAAATTCTCTATCCGCAGAACATCAATAACCTGATTTCTCAGAATGGATATGTCTTTGTACTGGCGGCAGGGATGCTGCTTTGTATCCTGACCGGCGGCAACATTGACCTGGCCGTCGGTTCTGTCGTCTGCTTTGCCGGTGCCGTCGGTGTCGTCATGATGGAAAGCGGAACAAACATGTGGATCGCTGTCATCGTGATGCTGCTCGTCGGACTGGCGATCGGTGCTTTCCAGGGTTTCTGGATCGCGAAAGTTTACGTCCCGCCCTTTATCGCAACACTGGCCGGCATGTACGCTTTCCGCGGACTTTCCAATGTTGTACTGCAGGGTTACACCGTCACGATCTCCAACAAGACCTTTTTGAAGATCTTCGGCGGTGGTGCCGACTGCTACATTCCCGACTTTATCGGGAACGGAAGCGGTCTGAACATGACCTGCATGGCATGCGGCGTCATCATCGCCCTTCTGTTTGCCGTCCTGCAGATCCGCAGAGTCTCCGTCCAGAAAAAAATGGGGATCATCCAGTCAATGACCGGTGACTATATCCGCACGGTCATCATCGCAGCTCTGATCGTCTGGATCGCCTGGAAGCTGGCTTCCTATAAAGGGATCCCGACAGTCCTGATCTGGATCTCTATTGTCTTGCTCATCTACAACTACATCACCACCAAAACAGCCATCGGACGCTATCTTTATGCAGTCGGCGGCAATGAAAAAGCCACCGCGCTTTCCGGCGTCAATACACGAAACGTTTTCCTTTTCGCCTATGCGAATATGGGTCTGCTGGCAGGGCTGGCAGGCATTCTGAACGTAGCCCGCATGACCAACGCCCAGCCGACTTTCGGCCAGGGTTATGAAATGGATGCCATCGCGGCCTGTTTCATCGGCGGCGCTTCTGCATACGGCGGTACCGGTAAGATCTCCGGTGTGATCATCGGTGCTTTGCTGATGGGTCTCATCAACCAGGGCATGAGCATCATGGGTATCGATTCCAACTATCAGCGTGTCGTCAAGGGTCTCGTACTGATGCTGGCGGTCATGTTTGATGTGCTTTCAAAGCGCCAGAAACGGTAATAAAGGAGGATGCGTAAAATGAAAACCAATAATTCTTTCGTCAGTGTACTGAAGAAAAACGCAATGCTGGTCGTCCTTGTTATCGTTTATCTGTTCTTCATGTGGCAGACAAAAGGTTCTATCTTCCAGCCGGCACAATTCAAGGCACTCATTGACCAGAATGCTTATGTATATATTCTCGGTGTCGGGATGCTGATGTGCATGCTGACCGGCGGAAATATTGACCTGTCCTGCGGCTCATTCGTCTGTCTGCTGGGTGCTATCGGCGGCATTCTGATGGTGAAGCTTGGCTGGAGCACAGGTGCGTCGATCGCAGCGATGCTGCTGATCGGTATCGCTTACGGCTGTCTGCTGGGTTACCTGATCGCCTACATCAACATTCCCCCATGGATCGCGACCCTGGCCGGATATCTCGCTTTCCGCGGCCTCGGCACTTCCATTCTCAGCAACAGTTCCAATACCGGCTCCATTTCGATCGGTACCAAATCCGATTTTCTGGCAATTTTCACCGGCAAGATCTTCGGCACAAAACCGAAGGTTTTCAACTGGCCCTGCATGATCGCCGGTATCGCGGCTGCAGTGATCACAGTCATCGTGATCTTCACCTCACGTGCGACGAAACTGCGCAAGGGCTATGCTGCTGACTCCCTTGCCAGCGCAGCCGTGAAAAGCATGCTCTCCGCTGCAGCCATTCTGCTCGTCATGTGGAAGCTTTCCAATGCCGGCGGCATCCCGACGCCGCTTGTCTGGGTCGTGGTCATCGTGCTGATCTACAGCTTCATCACCTCAAAGACCACCCTCGGCCGTCATTTCTACATTGTCGGCGGCAACAAGGAAGCCGCCCGCATGTCCGGCGTCAACACCAACAAGATCATGTTCCTGGCTTACCTGAACATGGCCTTTCTCACCTCCATCACGACGATGATGATCCTCGGACGTATGACAGCAGCCAACTCCACCGCGGGTACCAACTTCGAGATGGATGCCATCTCCGCCTGTGTGGTCGGCGGCGTCTCTGCCTCCGGCGGCGCAGGGTCCGTTTTCGGGATGGTGATCGGTGCGACACTGATCGGTGTCATCAACCTGGGCATGAGCCTGATGGGGATCGACGCTAACTGGCAGAAGGTCGTCAAAGGTGTCGTCCTTCTCGGCGCTGTTGCCTTCGATATCCTCGGAAAGAAGAATAAGAAGTAAACATTGGTCTGTGACTAGTGGTTAGAATTCAGATGTAATTGATCATGTAAAAAGATGCTGTCCGGATGAGGCAGCATCTTTTTCATATAAGAATTCATTCGTTCATTTATAACGGTTGATTTCTAATCAGGAACCGCCTGGCATTTATTTTTCAAATGGATACTTTAATCCCCATTGATTTCGGAGAACATCACACTGGGCAAGAATTTCCCTTGTTATGGAGTGCGGAACCAGCGGTGACTCCATCAGTCCGGCGCGGATACAGTCCTGTACATGTCGGATCTCAAACTGATAGCCCTCGTCAACGATACCGCTGACATTCTGTGGAACCGGGCAGGTAATGACTTCGGTTTCTGTACCGCGGGTGATTCTGTAACCGCTTGCCTTCCAGAATGTCGGGATCTCGATTTGGCCTTTGGTGCCGAAAACCCATGCGGTGTCGGGTGTTTCGGTGCGGATCGCGCTGTAAAGGAGTGAGAGAGCGCCGTTTTCGTATTGTCCAATATAAGCAGCTTGCTCATCCACCTGAAGATGCAGATCATCCGTGTCCATGGAAGCGAGAGAAGCCCAGCGCTGCGGAGAACGGCCGTAAACCATCTGGGCAAAATGAAGATTGTAGCAGCCCACATCCAGCAAAGATCCTCCGGCATACATCGGGTCAGTGAGTCTGCCATGATAATCATCCGGAATGCGGAAGGTAAAGGATGACTGCACACAGCGTACATCTCCGATAGCACCGGAATGGACTGCATCAAGAACCTTCTGAATAGCGGGGAAGAAGCGGGTCCAGACGGCTTCCATCAGAAAAACTTGATTCTGCCGGGCGCAGGCGACCATCTCATCCCAGGCAGCAGCACAGACGGCAGCCGGTTTTTCCACCAGTACATGAAATCCTGCATCCATCGCGCGGATCGCCAGTTCTTTGTGCAGGGTGTGCGGCACCGGGATATAGACAACATCGATATCATCCCGTTTGAGCAGCTCATCGTAAGTCATGGCCTCGGCAATAGTATGTTTTTCTGCCATTTTTCGAGCGCTCTCTAACGTACGAGAGGCGATCCCGGCGATCTCGGCATCCTGCACCTGCCGGAATCCATTCATCCAGCGGTTAAGGATAACGCCTGCCCCAAGCAATCCCCAGCGTATTTTTTTCATTTTATTGTCCTCCCGTCGGCTTTATGAAGGAAGCAGGTCATTGGATGTGATTCATGACCCATGCAAAGGCTTTTGCGGTGCGAATATCCGGATCTTTGAAGTGATTCCCCGGATTCCATTCAAGCGTCGTTTTGACCGTTTTCCGAGCGGCAACGGATTTATAAATTTGGTTGATTGCATTCCCGACCTGCGACATGAGCGGATTTTTGGCCTTTTCTTCTCTGTCCCCCAGACTGAGATAAACAGCCTTTGATTGAATTGGGTGTTCGACTGCAAAGGAGACAAAACCCGGAAACCAGACGGAAGGGGAAGCGGCGGCTACTCCGGTGAAAATGTCTGTGGTACACCCAGCCCAGAGTGCAAACAGGCCTGCTAATGAATATCCGCCAATCACAAAGACCTTCCCCTGAAATTGAGGAATCACCTGAGTTCGCAGAAAGTCCAGCGTTACTGCTGCACCTCCGCCGAATGGTTCTTTCCCAAATACGGGTAGTGCGGTCCAGGGGGAAAGGTCCCGGTTCCAGTCATCAACCTGACAGGTGACCAGGCAGTATTCCTGATTCGTCAGTTCGTTGATGTGGTTGATTTCCGACACAATTCCCTGTGATTCATGTTCATCGGTCATCTGCAGCAGGATCGTATTTGCATCCGGATTCCCGTACTGATTGATTTCCATGATCGCTTTATGTCCTCCGCAAATTCATCAGCTGATCGGTTTGCTGAGCTTGACGAGTTTGGTCATGCCGGCGATCACTTTTTTCAATCCGACGGACTTGAATTGGATGGTGACGACCTCATCACCGCCTTCGATCTTGCTTTCGAGAACAGTTCCCTCTCCCCAGGATGAGTGGCGAACCTTGTCGAGGGCGTGGAATTCTGTCTGAGCGTCAGCTTTTGCAGCGGGTTTTGCCGCGGATCCTGACACAGAAGCAGGAACGGTCGTAATGGAGGCACCGGTGCGCCGGATGGGTGCAGAGGATTTCGTATAGGTAGATGTTCCGGATGAGGATGCGCTGAACATCCCGCGGCTCCATGACGGGCTGTTTTCCCATCGGGAAGCACGCTGTGAGGCAGCACGGCTCATACGGGATGCGGTATTTTCATTCAGAGGACGTATCAGCTCCTGTGGAATATCGTTGATGAAGCGGGAGCGGATCATGCTTTCGGTCTGTCCGTAAGACATGCGCTGTTCGGCCCGCACGAGTGTCAGCGAATTCTTTGCCCGGGTGATGCCGACGTAAAACAGACGGCGTTCTTCTGCCATTTCCTCCGGATCATCGAAGGAGCGGGAATGAGGCAGGATGCCATCGTCCAGACCGATAATGAATACCCTGTTGAATTCCAGCCCTTTGACGGCATGGAGTGTCATCAGTGTCGGGCAGTCCGGGTTTTCCGCGATGGTATCTTGATCGGAAACAAGGGCCAGATTCTGCAGAAATTCGGAAATGCCGCGTTCCTCGTAATCATAAGCCATTTTGCGGAGTTCCTCGACATTATCCCAGCGGTCGTCTTCTCCGTCATTATCGGCTTCCAGCCAGGATTGGTAGCCTGTCTCGCGAATGATGCGGTCCATCAGGTTGACTATGCTGGGATTGCCGTTCATTTGTTCGCGCCAGCCAATCAGTTTTGCACCGAAATCTGCGAGGTTCAGGGCACTGCGCCCCATCTCCGGCCAGTAAACGGATTCCGGTCCCAGCCGTCCGAGATCGAGCAAAATTTCTCCGGAAGATTTCTGGTTTTCATAGGCGGCCAGATTCAGACTTTCCTGTGCTTTGGCACCGATGCCGCGAGTTGGGACGTTGATGACACGGTTCAGGCTGATCTGGTCATGGGGATTGAACACCAGGCGCAGATAGGCGATGATATCCTTGACTTCACGCCGTCCGTAAAACCGCTGTGCTCCGACCAGCCGGTAGGCCATACCCCGGTACAAAAAGGCATCTTCAAACAATCTGGATTGAGCATTGGTGCGGTAAAGGACGGCGAAATCTCCGCCTTTGGCGTTTCCGTTTTCAATGAGGCGGCGGATGGTTTCAGCGACGAAGCGCGCTTCATCACGGTCATCTTCGGCTTCATAAAGGCCGATCAATTCACCGGAACCCCGATCTGAGAAAAGTTTTTTGGGTGTGCGGTTTTTGTTCCGGTCGATTACGCCGCCGGCGGCATCCAGAACGTTCTGGACCGAACGGTAGTTTTGTTCCAGCAGGATCTTCTCACAATTCGGATAATCCTTCTCGAACTGCAGGATGTTGCGGTAGTCCGCGCCACGCCAGCGGTAAATGGACTGGTCTTCGTCACCGACGGCGAAAAGGTTGCCGTCCGAACCGGCAAGGAGCTTCAGCAGCTGATACTGGACCGTGTTGGTGTCCTGGAATTCATCGACCAGAATGTGATGGAAGCGCCGGTGGTAATTGTCACGGATCTGCGGATTGTCGCTGAGCAGCTTGTGTGCCCAGAGCATCAAGTCGTCGAAATCCAGCGAATTGCTGGCGAGAAGCTCTCGCTGATAGCGTTCATAGACCCGGTAGAGGGTCTCCTCACGGTAATTGCTGCGCGGAATATCTTCCGGGAATTGCAGTTCATTTTTAGCGCTGGAAATGGCGTTATGCAGGGCGTTCGGTTTGAAGGATTTCTCGTCGATGTTGAGATCCCTGACGATGCGCTTGATTAAGGAAAGCTGGTCGTCGGTATCCATAATGACAAAATTGCTGTCGAAGGGCAGTGCTCCTGCTTCCCGACGCAGAATGCGGGCACAGACGGAATGGAAAGTCCCGATCCACATGGATCCCTGAACGCTTTCTCCCAATGACGCTTCGATACGGGTCACCATTTCCTTAGCCGCTTTGTTAGTGAAGGTTACGGCAAGAATGTTGTAAGGCCGGATGCCCATTGTCCGCATCAGATAAACGATGCGTTGTGTGAGCACTTTTGTTTTTCCGGAGCCGGGCCCCGCGATCACCAGAATCTGACCGTTTCCGGCGGTGACAGCCTGTTCCTGCTGTGGGTTGAGTCGTTCAATATTTTCCATGAGCTTCCTTTTTCTTTGTTATGTCTTTAGCAGTTCAAATTTTACCCTAATCCTTCCGTAAAGCCGGTGATTCAGGACGAAGCACTTTGCCCGAAAAAAAGCATGTGACAAACGCACCTGATACAACTGTCACATCTTTTCGTGACAGTTGTATCAGGTGCGTTTGTCACATATGAACAGCCGGTTTGCTAACTGTTGTCAGGATGCTCTGTCATTTTCCGCAGGAAACGGGTCTTCTCTTTATGGGTCCGGCAGGATTTCGGTTCGGAGAGGAGAAATTTGTTTCCATTCGGATAAAAGCTGTGCGGCCCGTCATCGGATTTCCATTCCCGCTTTTTTGCGTTCTACTCGATTTCAATATATGACAGTTTGTCAGGTTCCTTCGATGTCAGTTTATCCTTTTCGTGATACACAGTCTCGGATGCAGCCTTCTGTTCATCGAACATTTTGTGATACTGTTCCTGTGCTATTCCCGTTTTTTCTTTTTTATAAGATCGGATAAGTTTCTAAATATATGTAAATTAAAGAAACTAAATCCTAATAAATATTCTACATAAGAAAATAAATTTGTCAAGAGGTAAAATAGAACAAAATAAAAATAGTGACAAATGTCACCCTAACAGGGGCCTGATTCCCGAAGAGAGTCTGGCCTCTGGATAACGAACACCAGGAAGGGGAAGAGGCAAAGTCAGAAAAGTGCCGCAATCTTCCCCCCAGCAAATAAAACCGGGGTCAGCCCCGCTGCGCTTCTCAGTCACCGGAAAGGCTGGATGTTCATAACGGGTCACGCAGCCGACACAGCGGGAATGTCACCGGTGTGCATCGCCCATCCGGAAGATATCCTGGACAGGAGAACGTGGATTGCCTTCTGTCCCATTTTGGTCCGAGAAGAATCAACGGGGCTGTACTTGATGCCAGTCCCCGGTTGTGATTCTGTTGCCTCAAGAGTGGTGGATGCGGAGCAGGGCGTCTGCGAGGTCGTCGATTTGTGACCGTGTGATGACGTAGGGCGGTTTAAAGAAGATCGTGCTGCCCCGGTGACCGGCCAGAAAGCCTTCTGATTTCAGCCGGCTGAATACTTTTCCGCACATTTCCGCATCGTGATATTCCACTGCCGCCATCAGACCGGTCCCGCGCACGTTCCGGACAAAGGAATCTGCACCGGCTTCCTTCAGTCTTGAAAGCAGATATTTTCCGGTATCGGAAACATGCTGCAGCAATCCGTTTCCCAGCTGCCGGAATACTTCGCATCCGGCGGCACAGCCCAGCGGATCATTGCCAGCACCTCCCGCCAATGCGGGAAGCAGTTCAGCCGGCGGGCGTTCCTTTACCAAAACTGCGGCGATATGCAGTCCATTGCCCAGCGCTTTGCCTAACAGCAGAATGTCCGGCTGCAGATCCTCCTGTTGGTAGCGGTACCAGCTGCCGCTGCGGCCCATGCCGGTTTGGATCTCATCCATGATGAAGAGCATACCCTTCTCATGTGTCCAGTCCTGCAGCAGCTTCAGAAATCCTGCCGGCGGGATTCGGATATCTGCGCCCTGGCAGGGTTCAGCGATCACAGCCGCCCCACAACGAGCCGAAGTGCCCGAGTATGCCTGATCCACAAGCTCCAGCCAGGCAGCCGCGTCATCCGCAGGTATCCGTCCGTCATAAAACCCGGAACCGGGATACGGTACACGGATGACACCCGGTGCCAGTTCCCGCAGCCCGACAGTACGGGCCGGTACACCGGAAAGGGATGCACTCAGGGCGGTGCGTCCATGGATGCTGTTGGTAAATGAGACGATCTCCCTTTTTCCGGTCATATTTCGTGCGATCAGCACCGCGTCTTCAACCGCTTCCGACCCGGATGCGGTCAGATGGCAGCCGGAAAAGGCATGCCCGGTGGTTTCATCCAGATATTGATAGAGCCTGCCCTCCAGCGAGTCTCTGTTCCCGTGCATGCTCGTATTTTTTGTAAGCGCGTCCTTCATGGCAGCCTGAAAATCCCGGTTCTGCTGTCCCAGAATGACGGTCATTTCCATCAGGTTCAGGTCACGGGAACCGTCCGCACGGTAAAAGGCTGCCCCTTCGGCACTGACATATTCCGCCGGTTTGGCGTGCGGATTCATATCGGAAAGCAGTGAAAAATTCGTATCCATACTCTTTTTCATCCCGGTTTATTTTTCCCGCTTCATCGGGATAAAAGTATCCAAAAAGCCGCAGATCTCATCGACATAGGCTTCCATGATCGCCTCTCCCTTATCCCGGGTCGCGAGCGTACTGTTGCCGTTCGTGCCGTGCGGTGTGTTCATGTTTCCTGCCATGTTGATGATCGTCCGTCCGTTCAGAACCGTTCCCGGGAAAGGTTCAAGATATTCCTCCGTTGTCTGATCCATATGTACCAGATCCGGCCGGATGTAGAGGAGGGTGGAGGTCTCTGCTTCATCCCCGTGACCACCGCGCTTCTGGGAGCAGACCTTCAGCTCCGCTTCTTTGCCCAGCTCGCGGATGTTCGAAACACCGACGTACACATTGTATTTGTTGAACATGTCCCTTGCCATAAAGACCAATGGCGGATGGGTCGACACACCTCCGTCGATGATCAGAAATTTCCAGATTCCGTACTTTACAAAATTTGTGAGGATCTCTTCCACATAATCGGCAAAGATACGTTTGTCGACAGAAACAGATCCCTTCCATTCGACAAATGCCGGGAAATAAGCGTAAGGCAGTGTCGGAAGCGTGAAGACATTCTTCCGTTTTGTCACCTGTTCTGCGACCCAGCTTGTCACAAAATAATCAGTCCCCATCGGCAGATGGTTGCCGTGTTCCTTGGATCCTCCGCCGATTGGCAGGACGATAACGGAATCATCCGTCAGCAGTGAATTTAATTCACCATAACTCAGTTCGCTGATAAAATAACCCATTTTATGTTTTCCTCCAATATACTTCTGCCGCATTCTGTGTGCAAATTAATTTCTCCTGTAAGAGCTCTTTTGCATTCCGGAGCTTATGCTTCGCAGGGTGCGGGACTGAATGCTTGTGTATCTCCGGAAGCACTGGCCCGCACCGGATTTTCGGGGGCTGCCGCCCCCATACCCCCACTCGTGCAATCTTCGGTCTCTTTATCTGACGCATACGCTTTCGCAAAGCCTTTTCAGATTGTTCATTGGCCGCGGGAGATCCAGCGGTCAAAATTTCTGCAGAAGATCTGCTCTTTTTCCGAATCGGTTATTTTCGCCCGGAGCACATGTTGGATCTGTTGCTCCATGATGTCTTCCGTCCCCTTTTCGTCCATGAAGAAAGGAAAATCCGATCCGTAAAGGATCCTTCCCGCGCCGATGCGGTTTACGGCTTCTTCCACAACAATACTCTCACGGACCGTCGATGTATCAAATGTTACATTTTCGAAGGAACGGACGGAATCGATCACCTGCAGCATAAAGGGAATGCTGCCTGGTTTTGCCCTACCCATATGGGCGATCTGGATTTTGAGACGCGGAAAATTCTTCACTATATCCGTCACGTATTGAATGCGCCTGTCCGCGTAGGTGTGGATGAGCAGCGTCAGACCGTGCGCCTGCAGGATCTCAAAGATGAGCTTTCTGGTATCTGTCAACACGGTTTGATGCAGGACCACATGTTCCTTCAGCCCGACGATCTTCCGGTAATGCGATTCGGCAAAATCCGGTGAATCTTCATTGAGCAGCGCATAAGGATAATATCGTTCCGGATCACTTTCAGCATAACGGATGACGGAAAGACTTTCGGCATCTTTGTCCAGTTCCCTGAACACAAAGGGAACCAGCACGGTTTTGCAGACATGATGTTCTTCCAGCCGTGCCGGATAATCATCCATCCGGTCAAATTCAACCGTCCGGTAGCAAGGAAAGGTCTCTACCAGCGGAGAAGTCTCCGCGATCGGTTTCAATGCATCAGGATCCCCGTAATGGAGATGGGCATCGCAGATTTGTTCAGGGATCATCATCATTTCACCTTGTGACAGGCCACAAAATGTCCCGGTTCAACTTCGCGCAATACCGGATTGACGGAGAAGCATTTTTCCTTCGCATACATACAGCGGGGCGCAAACCGGCATCCGGGTTTGGGATTGATCGGTGATGTGATTTCCCCTTTCAGCGGGATGCGTTTTGCGGGATGGTCAATGTTGATGGAAGGGATCGCGCTCAGCAGTGCCTGGGTGTAGGGATGCAGTGGATTGACGAAGATTTTTTTCGAAGCGCATTTTTCCACCAGCACACCGAGATACATCACCGCGATATCGTCCGCGATGTGCTTGACGACACTCAGGTCATGTGTGATGAAAATATAGGTCAGCCCCTTTTCATCCCTCAGGTCCATCATCAGGTTCAGGATCTGTGCCTGGATCGATACGTCCAGTGCGGAAACAGGTTCATCGCAGACGATAAACTTCGGATTGAGTGCCAGTGCCCGGGCAATTCCGATACGCTGGCGGCGTCCGCCATCCAGTTCATGCGGGTAGGAATTCACCAGACGGGGAGCCAGCCCCACTGTATCCATGATCTCGGCTACATAATCATCCATTTTCCGCCCGGCAAGGAAATCCCTGTGGTTGATGAGCGGTTCCCGGATGGCTTCCGAAACGGTCATGCGCGGGTTGAGGCTGGAAAACGGATCCTGGAAGATCATCTGCATATTCCGTCGGTATTGCTTCAGTTCTTTCCGGTTCAGATGGGTCACATCCTTTCCTTCAAAAAGGATCTGTCCGTCGGTCGCTTCCAGCAGCTGAACGATCACTCGTCCCAGCGTGGATTTTCCGCAGCCGCTTTCACCGACGATCCCGAGTGTTTTTCCGGCATCGATAGCGAAGTTTACATCATCCACAGCATGGAGGAGGCCTCGCGGTGTCTTAAAATATTTTTTCAAACCTTTGATTTCAAGCATCGGTTCACTCATATTATGCCTCCCTTCCTTCATCGGCGAAGTGACAGCGGACACTATGGACTCCTTCAATGGTACGCAGTTCCGGCTTTTCCTCAAAACATTTGTCCTGGGCCTTCCCGCAGCGGGCGGCAAACGGACAACCTGCCGGCTTGAGTGTGGGATCCAACACCATGCCGGGGATCGGTTTGAGGCGCGGCACATCGTTTTCAAGGTCCGGAATTGAGTCGAACAGCCCTTTTGTGTAGGGATGCAATGTATGTTTATAAATATCACGGAGCGTTCCGTACTCCATGATCATCCCGCCGTACATGATGGCAACATGGTCGCACATTTCAGCCACGACGCCCAGATCGTGTGTGATGAGGATCGTTGAGGTGTTGAACTGTGATTTGAGATTGCGCATCAGTTCCAGCACCTGGGCCTGGATCGTGACATCCAGCGCGGTCGTTGGCTCATCGGCGATCAGCAGCTCCGGGTTGCAGGCCAGGGCAATCGCGATGATCACACGCTGCTTCATCCCTCCCGAAAACTGATGCGGATATTCATCGCATCGTTCCCCAGGGATACCGACCAGTTCAAGCATCTTCTTTGCCCGGTTCATTGCTTCGTTTTTTGAACATTTTTCATGGAGCTGGATCACCTCGGCGATTTGTGCTCCGACTGACAGGATCGGGTTCAGGCTTGTCATCGGGTCCTGAAACACCATAGAGATGGCTTTCCCGCGGATCTCACGGAGAGCTGCTTCACCGATGTTAGTCAGATCGATCGAATCGAACACGATCTGCCCGGAGGTCATCTGTCCCTGCGGTTTCGGCAGCAGTCCCAGGATCCCCAGTGCGGTCGTTGTTTTTCCGGCACCGGTTTCACCCACAAGTCCAAGACAGCTGCCTTTTTCCAGCGTGAGGTCGAGCCCGTTGACTGCATAGACGAGCGCATCTTCGGTTTTATATTGGATCGAAAGATTTTTGATTTCCAGTAAATTACTCATACGATGCCTCAATTCTTCATGCGCGGATCAAGTGCATCCCGCAGGCCGTCGCCGATCATGTTGAGGGAAAGCACAAGGAGTGCAATGGCCAGCCCCGGAAATACCACGATATGCGGGTATTGCCGGATATAGCTGCGTCCGGAGGCCAGCATGGATCCCCATTCCGGCTGCGGAGGCTGGACGCCGAGTCCCAGAAAACTCAGGGAAGAGGCATTCAGGATCGCCAGTGCCATGCCCAGTGTGACCTGGACGATGACCGGTGCCAGGATGTTCGGAAAAATATGACGCCAGATGATACGGAAATCGGAATCTCCGCACAGCCGGGCTGCTTCAATATATTCATCCCCGCGCAGACTGAGGATCGACGCACGGATGATGCGCGTGTAAGAGGGGATGGAGGAAATACCGATGGCGATCATCAGATTGCGGACACCCGGACCAAGGGATGCGGAAATAACGATTGCCAACAGTACGGCAGGGATCGCCATCATCATGTCAATGATGCGCATGATGATCATATCCGCTTTCCCGGCATAGAATCCGGTAATGGCTCCGAGGATCCCGCCGAATATCAGGGAGATCATGGTCGAAACAAAGCCGATCTGCAGGGAGACCCGTGCTCCGTAGATCACACGGCTGAACAGATCCCGACCCAGGTTGTCCGTCCCGAACAGATGTGCCGATGAGGGACCAAGTCCGATGCTGCGCAGGTCCTGCTTGCCGTACGGATAAGGAGCGATCACATCAGCAAAAACAGCTGCCAGGATAAACAATGCCAGGATGACCATGCCTGCCACCGTCAAACGGTTTTTGCAGAGCCTGTGCCATGTGCTGGCAAAATAGCCTCTCTTTTTGACTTCTGATTGTTCTTTAGCCATTTTCCGCCCCCGCTTTCTTTCGCCGCCTGCTGCTGTCTGTCTTATAAACGGACATGATCCGCGGATCGATCACACTGTACAGAATGTCAATCAGGAGGTTCACAAGGCCATAGGCTGTGGCGATAAAAATCACGCCGCCCTGCACGACAGGAATGTTTTTGATGGAACAGGCATCCACCAGCATTTTGCCGATCCCGGGAATAGCGAAGATCGTTTCAAGGACAAAAACGCCGCCCAGCTGTTTGCCGAACTGCATCCCGATCAGCGTCACGACCGGGATCAGGGCATTGCGCATGGCGTGCCGGGTGATGACGACAGATTCGTTCAGGCCTTTGGCACGGGCTGTACGGATGTAGTCCTGACGGATCACTTCCAGCATGTTGGAACGCATCGTCCGCATGATGCCCGCCACCAGGCCGGTGCCGCCGGCAACCACGGGCAGGATCATATATCGGAACCCGTACCATCCCGACGCGGGCAGGATGGGAAACTTCAGACTGAAGGTGATGATCAGCATCAGCGCGAACCAGAATTCCGGCATCGCCAGGAACACCAGCGCGATGACCGTGACGATGTTGTCAAGCAAACTGTATTGTTTGATCGCGGAGATCACCCCCAGCGGGATGCCGATCGCGACAGCCAGCACTTCACACATGATCGCTAGCTGCAGTGTGATCGGGAACCTGTTTTTGATCTCATCCACGACGGTATTGTTCGTCGTCCAGGATTTCCCGAAATCAAAATGAAGGACAATATTTTTGATGTAATCGAAAAACTGTTTAAAGAACGGATCGTTCAGTCCCACTTCTTCCCGCATCAACTCTACCTGTTCTTCAGTAGCCATGTCGCCCAGAATCGAACGGATCGGATCCACCGGTGAAAGACGCAGAATTGTAAATACGATAAATACAACTCCGATAATGACAAGGATCAGCAGGAGAAGACGCTTCACAATATATTTCAGCATATGAAGATCCTCCATAAAATGATCCGGAGCAGACTGCTCTGCTCCGGATGATCGATTTCCCGAGAGGAATTACTTTTCAAAAGTTATGTACGCAAAGTTCATAGTCTGCGTGGGCAGGACCTGGAAGCCGGAGATATCTTTTCCGGTCACCCAGTAGGAATAACCGATGTTCAGGCCGATGGTGACGGCTTCGTCAGCCAGCAGCTGCTGGAGATCGGCGCATGCCTGTGCACGTTTTGCTTCATCCATTTCACTGTAGATCACCTGCAGCAGCGCGTCGGCATCCGGGTTGGAATAGAAGGAGCGGTTGCCGCCGGCACCGAAGAAGGCGGAGTCAAACGCGCTGAAGGCTTCGGTCGCGTCTCCGGAAGGAACCGTCCAGCCGCCGATGTACATCTGTTGCTTGCCGTTGACGATGGCATCCAGCCAGTTGGAGAAATCGGTGACATTCAGCTTCACGTTGATGCCGATTTCGGCAAGCTGTGCCTGGATCATTTCAGCGATGGACTGGTTGCCGTTGGAGACCAGGGTGCATTCAAAACCGTTGGGATAACCGGCTTCTGTCAGCAGGGCTTTGGCCTTTTCCGGATCGTATCCGACAAATTCGCTGTCTGCCTCATAATAGCCGGTGATGGTCGGCGCAACGAAGGACTTGGATACTTCGGCGTACTCGCCGTACACCGCATAAACGATTGCTTCTGTGTCAACTGCGAGTGAAACAGCCTGGCGGACCTTCGGATCATCGAAAGGCTTCACGCTGCAGTTGAAGGAAATGTAGGAAGTGTTCAGGATCGACTGCAGAATGAGATTGACGTTCGGATCGGCTGCTACGGCCGGGACGTCGGAAATGGTGATCCTGGAAATGTCGACACCGCCGTTTTCGGCTTCGATGGCACGGGTGGCGCTTTCCGGAATGATGCGGATGAGGAGGGTGTCAAAAGCGATCTCGCCGCCCCACCATTCTTTGTTGGCTTCAAATTTGATGTGATCGCCGGAGACCCATTCGACGAATTTGAAAGGACCGGTCCCGATCGGAGCCTTGGCATAGCCTTCCGGATCAGCTTCAGCGCCGGCTTTCTGGACGATGCCCATCACGTCCAGGGAGCACATTTTCAGGAAGCCCGGGGTCGGATCTTTTGTCACGACCAGGATGGTGTGGTCATCTTCGATCGTGGTTTTTTCCAGGTCGATGGCAACGATGGAAGAGGTTGCCGGTGAATTGGTGAACTGTTCCAATGTGTAGAGAACATCAGCGGCTGTGAAATCTGTCCCATCCTGGAACTTGACGCCTTCACGCAGGTGGAAGCGGTAGCTGAGTTCGTCGACAACTTCCCAGGAAACTGCCAGACACGGCTGCAGGTTCATCTCACTGTCCACAGCCAGCAGGGATTCAAAATACTGGTGGGTGATTGGTGCGGTCCCGGTGTCATTGCTGACGTAAGGGAGCAGAGACTTCGGTTCGCGGTCAATTGCGACCGTCAGCGTATCGCGGTGTACGCCTTCTGCATTCACACCGGCAAACATGCCGAGCAATACAGCCAGAGAAAACAATACTAATAAAAATTTCTTCATGATTCACCTAACCTTTCAGTCAATAAAACTCACGGGGAGGCTTTCCGCCCCGCACATAACCGCATTTTTTACCGTGCTTCCGGTATAAACGTGTTTTCCCGTTTTTTCGGACATCCGGCTGAACATACTATGTGCCTGTTTGGTTATGCTTTAAACCGGAAATTAAAACATTATGCTGTTTGTTGATCAACAGGTTTTCAGCAGTATTCAGTTCACAATTTCACCGGATGTGTCTTGTCCAAGTTTATACAATGATAATGTTAATTTTAACTAATGTCAAGAATTATTCCGCAGACTGTCCATTTTCTGTCTCGGTAACTTGTAAAAACCGGATGTTTTCTTTCCGAAAAGTCCAAATCTGAGCGGTCAATTTTTACAAAATCGTCAGGACTTTGACTGCGTGGAAATTCCCTGCAGCTCCGCATAAACAGCTTTTGTCCCTAACGGACTCTGTTACCGCTGATAGGTTTTCTTATCAATTGATGCGAAGGTTCCAGATTTCGTCTACAATTATATAAACTGTTCATGTGCAGGATTTTCGCTTGATGATTGGAGAATGTCATGAAACAAAAGCTGCTTTATTTGCTTATCGTATTGCTGCTCTGCGGCTGTGCCGGTAATACAAAGGTCTTCAGGGACTCGGACAAGACCTTTGCCGGACTTAACGCGATCGATCAGGAAGAAGCCTATGAATACAAATACTTTTTCCAGCCGGCGCCTTACGGACCGATGACCGGATATGTAGGCGACACCATGCCTTATTTTGAAGACGGAACCTACTATATTTATTACCTCAAGGAAGGCGGGGGTTCCTACAATCACTCGATTTACCTGACCACCACCAAAGATTTTCTGACCTACACGGAGTATGAAGACCCGATCCTGGAAGCCAATTATGATGGCGGACAGGACGGGTGGATCGGGACCGGTTCTGTGGTGAAAGTTGGAAGCGACTATTACTTCTTCTATACCGCCCACGCTTCTGCCGGGGATTTTGAGTTCAAGGAAAAGATCATGGCGGCGAAAGGCTCTTCACTGACCGATTTTGAAAAAATCGAAGGCTGGGAATTGATCCCGCCGGAAAGCCTGGGACAGAAGAATGATTTCCGGGACCCGCAGGCTTATTACAATGAGCGTACGGACAGCATCGAGCTTACGGTGACTGCCGCGCAGGATGGGATCGCCCGCATCCTGAAATTCACGCTCACTCCTGATCTGTCGGATGCGTCCTATGACGGCATCATTTTCACGGATCCGACCGGCGATTTCTGGAACCTGGAATGCAGTGATACCTTCTGCCTCAACGGACATTGTTACCTGACCTACTCCGGACAGGATGACACGCTCTGGTATGCCGTCTCCGATGAACGCTACGGTCCTTATTCGGCTCCCACCCGGATCGACGGGAAGCTCTTCTATGCTGCCAAGCATGTGGAGAACGCGGGCAAGGTCTATATGGTGGGATGGAACCGGCGCTCGGAATCTATGCTTTCCTCCGGTCCGGTGACCGGCTGGGGCGGAAATCTGATGGTCCAGCAGATCGGTCAGAAGGATGACGGCAGTCTGTGGCTGGAAGCGCCGAAAGCGATTCCCGATTCGTTCACGGTCAAGCGCCCGCTGCTTGTGAAAAAGGACAGTGTTACACTGGATGCCGCGAACGGACGTGCGGAGCAGGAAGCCTTTACCGCTTATGAGCGCTTTGTGCTCAGCGGAAAATTTACCTTTACCGGCTCCGGCAGCTTTGGATTGGCTTTCAAGTTCGGTGACACGGCGGAGGATGACAAGCTGATCCGTCTGGATCCGGAAGCGGATAAACTGCAGCTCTTCTTCGGCGGCGGCGCGACGCTCATCACCGAAACTGCGGTACCGCTGGATCCCGGACAAAGCTACAGCTTTACCTATCTGCAGGAAGGCTCTGCAGGCGTGTTTTATATTGACGGGGAAGCCTCTCTTGCCGTCCGGCTTTACGGTGTCAGCGGCAAACCCATCCGCCTCTTTGCTGAAAATAACAGCGTGACCTTTACAGAGCTGTCCGAGAGGACAAACTGAGTGGTCCGCCTCATCACAAATCTATCCTCCTGACACACTAACCGGGGTGCCGGGGCGAGGGGCGGCTTTAGCCATCACACGAGCGATCAGGCCGCGCCTCGCGAAGCACTCACTTCTGATTGCTATGAGCATAAGGAAAAAGCTCTTATTACAAAAAGACAGACCCGTTTATGCAGCGGGTCTGTCTTTTTGTCTGCTGTCAATGAATTTTACAGATCGTCGTCATCATCCAGATCGAAATCATCGTCATCGTCGTCTGAATCGATGTTTTTCACTTTCGGTTCGTCGTCATCATCGTCTTCGTCACCGGCGCTGAACTGCAGGATCGGTGTGTCGGAATCCTTGGCGAATTCGCGGACCTGATTTTCGATTTCCTCGAGCAGTTCCGGGTTGACGTTCAAAAAGTCGATCGCTTTGTCGCGTCCCTGGCCGAGCTTCAGATCCTGATAGGAGTAAAATGCCCCGCGCTTCTTGACGATTTCAAGCTCCGCGGCAAGGTCGATGATCTCCGCGGTCTTGTTGATGCCTTTGTCGTGCATCAGGTCAAATTCTGCTACCGCAAACGGAGGCGCTACCTTGTTTTTCACAACGCGCACCCGTGTATGGCCGCCGATGACTTCACCACCCTTTTTGATGGACTGGGTGCGGCGGACATCCATACGGACGGAGGCATAGAATTTCATCGCCAGACCGCCGGTGGTGGTTTCCGGATTTCCGAAAAAGACACCGATCTTCTGGCGAAGCTGATTGGTGAAGATCACCGCGGTCTTGGTCTGATTGATGATACCGGAGAGCTTGCGCATTGCCTGGGAGATAAGGCGGGCCTGCAGACCCATGGAGGCATCGCCCATGTCACCTTCGATTTCAGCCCGGGGAACCAAAGCAGCCACGGAGTCCACGATGATCACATCCACAGCACCGGAGCGGACCAGTGTTTCGCAGATCTCGAGTGCCTGTTCGCCGGTGTCCGGCTGGGACACAAGCAGTTCATTGATGTTGACGCCGAGTTTCTGTGCATAGATCGGGTCCAGTGCGTGTTCCATATCAATGAAAGCAGCCGTGCCGCCCCTTTTTTGGGCTTCCGCGACGACATGCAGACAAATCGTGGTTTTACCGGAGGATTCCGGACCGTAAATTTCGGTGATGCGTCCCCGCGGGATACCGCCCACGCCCAGCGCCAGGTCAAGACCCAGCGAACCGGTGGGGATCACTTCGACTTCCATTTGCTTTGCTTCACCGAGGCGCATGATCGCACCGTCGCCATACCGTTTGGAGATGTCGCTCAATGCCTTCTTGAGCATCATCTGACGGGCTTCCGGTTCAATTTCCGTTACCGGTGAAAGGGGCTGTGATACGCTTTTCTTTGCTTTTGCCATGTTTCGTTGTACTCCGTCTGCTCAGCATGTCAGGACAGTTTGACCGGATAGCTCAGTGCTGAGCCCTTCGGATCCCCTTCCCTGACATTTCAAAATTTTCTTTGGGAAACACCGCTTCATTTGTGACCGTAAGAGACATAGAAATGCCTCGATTGCAGCTGGTGCCGGTGTTTCTTTAAAGTATAGCAGACTTTCTGAATAATGCAAGAGTAATAGAACAAATTACATACGAAATTGCGTATCTGTCCGGAATTCAGTACAGTATGAACTTTATGAGGAAAAACACCGGAGCACGATGGGGATGTTATCTGATGTGTTCCTCAGAGATATCGGAAAAGATACAGGGTAATACAAAACCAACCCGCCTTGCCGAAAACCGGTAAGGCGGGTGGTTTTGAAAAGAGTGGACAATATGATTGGAAATGTTTTATAAAGTATTGTGTGATTCGAAAGAGTCGATGCTGCCGGCTCCTCCGAGGTCTGCGTTGGTGGTAAAGGAGGAGACGGTCACCGTAAATTCACTGTTCCCCTGTACATAGACAGTTCCGTCAGTGCCGATAACGGTGACGCTGTTCCCGGCCGCATCCGTGATCTGCCCGGCACATTCCAGGGCTGTAACGGTACTGTTTCCGGTAATGATCCATGCGGAGGAACTGTCAATTACGACCCGGCTGTAACCGCTGCCGCCGCTGCCCGCGCAGGATTCATCGTCGATCACAGCACCGGTCAGGATGCTGCCTTCGGTAAGGTAAAGATCAAGGGATGAAATGCTGTCCCAGATCACATCGCCGTTCATTTGCTGGGCGATGGCTGTGAATGTGGTATCCGCACCGTTGGCGCCGGATTGTCCCCAACCGCGCTGGTTGGTGTTTCCGGTGACGCGCAGGAAGTATTCGCTGTCGGCTGCGGCTTCAATTTCAACATTGCGCAGCACGAATTCACTTTCGGTATTGGTGCTGTAGAAAATACCGCCGTTTTGGCTGATGAGTTTCCCGCCATCCATGGTGAAGGACCCCTTGCCGACCTGGCTGTCACCGCTCATGGATTGATAAAGGATCACGGTCCAGGTGTTGTCGTTCTGGGAGAGGTCCTTCATGTTTCCGGTAAGCACACTGTCATAAAGCCGGACGGTGTTCAGGCCTTCCAGACAAAGCGCTTCTGAAGCGGTTGCGGTCAGTTCCGCATTGCGGATGGTGATATCGGCAGTGACGTACACAGCCGGAGAGCCATCGCCGTTGGCGGTGTAGGACCCGCCGTCCACGATCATGGTTCCGGAGCCGCGGTCGCTGCGGATGGCGGCGGCAGATCCACCATTGGTGTTGACGGTCAGGTTAGAGGCAAAAAGCTTCCCGCCCCCGGCGACATGGATGCCGCCGGACGTGTTTTGGTTGGTATTGATGGTGCTGTTGGATACATAAACAACGCCGTCACCGTAGGAGAAAACGCCCGCTCCGCCGGCTGAATCGGTATTGACCGTGACATTGTCGACGGTCAGTGTGCCGCCGGTGGCAAGGATCGCCGCGCCGACACCATAAAAACTGCTGTTGTCGCCGCCGGTCGAATCGGAGGAGGTGCGTGTGACCGTGGCATTGCTCAGGCTGACGTTCCCGGCTGTAACCAACAGGGCGTTTTCATCCGTTCCTGTGGAGGTGATGTCCTGACTGAGTGCTGTGTCGGAGTCAATGGTCAATACAGCGGTATATTCGCCGGAAAAAGAGGACATGCCGCCCGGCATTCCACCGGGACCACCCTGTCCGCCGGGACCGCCTTGTCCGCCGCCGAATCCATCCGGAGGTGTGCCTTCCGGAGGTGTTCCCATCCCTTCCGGAGGGTTCCCCATCGGTGCACCGCCGCTCGGCGGTTCGGGCGGATTGCCCTGCTGTGCGAATGTCGGCATGCAGCTCAGTAACAGGCTGCAGATAATGATCAAACTAAGTACTTTTTTCATTTTTTCTTTTCCCGCTGTTCAGTTTCGGCCGGATTCACTTCTTCTGAAAAAAGTTGTGACCGGCTTCTGAACGGCTTCTTTTTCCTTTCAATAATATGGAAACAGGTAATCTCCGCTAAAGCGAGTGAGTCAGATTAAGAGCCTGAAATTTGCGATGGCGGGGGTATGGGAGCGGCAGCCCCCGAAAACCCGGTGCGGGCAAGAGCTTTCGCAAACACACGAACACTCGATCCCGCACCCTGCGAAGCATAAGCTTCGGAGTGCAAAGTGAGCTCTTATAGCAGGAATTTTCCTGTTCACATTTATGATAATAATCCAATGACCTTAGATAAACCTTAGATGAATGTGGAATTTTATGAAAAAAAGGTGCTATCAGAAAAGGTGATGCCGTTTCCGGTTATATGGCATTTCTGGTGAGATAAAGGGCAAGGATGAGCAGGAGCAGAAAGGTGAAGATGATCAGCAAAATGGAAAGCATCTGCCTTTTCAGCGATTTCCGAGGCCTTGAGATCGTTCCTGTGTTTTCACAATAGGCGCATTGACTCCGGTTCAGCGGGATTTCGCGTCCGCATTTCGGGCAGAAACGGATGACATCCCGGCGTTCTGTATCCGGGATGCGCATCTTGGTTTGGGCAGTCAGACGGATCTTTTCGCTCATGGCTGCACCTTCCGGAAGACCATGCCGAAATTGTTTTCCAGCAGGAATTCATAACCGGGGATCGATTTTTCCGCAGCGGCTGCGTAAAACGCGGCGGTTTGCGCCATTTTGTCGCTGTTGACAGCCTGCTCCGTGACATTTTCGGCACTGTAGGCGCGGATGTTTTCCTTTTCCAGCAGGATCAGGTCCGGATGCCATTCTTCGATGAGCCCGAATGAGGCGAGGTTCCAGTCTGTCTTGACCGCGTATCCCTCCTGTTCCGGGAAATAGACTTTCCAGTCCCGGTAGATCCGCGTCATCCGTTCGGCGGGAACCTCCGGCAGCGGCAGGTAAGTCCCCGCAAGTTCGTGGTAAAGTGCGAGTGAGCCGGAGTTCTCTTCCCGGCTGAGCTGGGTCTTCATCAGACGGATGTCCTCGGGCAGGTTCAGTCCGATTTGAACAGCCAGCAGCAGGCACAGTGCTGCTCCGGCGTATTTCCGTATATGGACGGGAAAGGCTTTCCGCAGGAGCGGCAGGGAGGAGGCAAGCGGGAGCAGGAGGGGCAGAAAGTAATGCAGACGGCTTGCCGCCGTGTTCAGGTTGATGGTGCAGCCGAGGACCAAATAACTCAGCAGGACTGCAGCCATGGCCTTCACCTGCGGCTTTCCAGCAGCCAGTCCGGAGATCAATGCCGCCAAGGCAAGGATGAGCCAGGGCAGGCGCAGATAATTTTCCGTCAGCCACTCCGGCAGCTTACCGTTTTCCCAGAACATGTTTCGGTACTGCAGAAAGATCCCCGTACCACTCAGTTCGGTTTGCTGCCGCATGATGCCGAGGATCTCTGCCCGTTCCTGCGGCAGGAGCAGCAGGGGATTGGAAAAGACGATTGCCCCGGCCATCACAAGGAGAAACAGCCCCGCTTTGCCGAAGACCTGTCGGGTGGATATACTTCCCGAGAGCCGGCAGCATAGCAGATATACGGGGATAGCCAGCGCGAAGTACAGCCCGAGATATTTTGTCCCGACGGCGGCCCCGCAGGCAAACGCGGCGAACAGGTAGTTCTTCCCGCAGCGCATCCGGTCCCTGTCGAGAAAGAAAAAGGTCAGGCAGAGAAAAAGCAGTGTCAGGCTGTCCGGATGCCACCAGAAATCATTCTGCACAACAGCCGGAATGGTCAGCAAAAGCAGGAACAGCAGCACAGAAAGCAGGATATTTTTGAATTTCGTAAAGAGCCATGTCAGCAGTCCCGCGGAGAGGATCATGGGCAGTACGCTGATGGCCTGGCGCAGCACGCACACGATCACCCGGGTATTCTCCGGCCAAACTGTGGGGAGCAGTTTGAGCGGAAGGACGCTGATGGCGGACCAGAAATAAAACGGGAAACCGTAATAGTAATGGAGGTAGATGAAAAAGTTCCGCAGTGTCGGATAAACCCCGTCTGCCGGGGTCAGCATCCGGATCAGGTGCGGATACTGGGCATACTCATCCACCTCAAAAACCGCCAGCATCTCCGGCGTCTCCGCCCCGGTCAGGTTCGCCGGGATCATGGCGCAGAAATATAAGATTCCAATCAGGACCAAAACCCAAACTGTGTTTCGCCGATTCTTATTTTCTATCATCATATCTGTATCAGACCGAAGTGCACCCGAATAACTCTTTTCTGTGCCGCAGCCCGCTCATTCACAGCCCCTATATCCTAAATCCTATCCCCTATTCCCTGTGTTCTCACAAATATTGCTGCAAAAACCGGTGCAGGGTGATCAGGTAATCGCGGATGTGCTCCGGTTTGCGGAACCCGTGGCCCTCGCCCTCGTAAAGCCTGAAGACGTGCGGGACACGCAGACGGCTCAGCAGACCTTCTGATTGTTCCTTCGGGACGACCACATCTTTGTCCCCCTGGAAAAGTGCCAGCGGCACGCTGATGTTTTCCGCGTGATAAAGCGGGGACCATGCCCAATACTTCTCTTCATCCTCCGGCAGTTTCCCGGTGAGGCTTTCGGTGTAATGCAGCTCCAGCTTCCAGGTGGAGCGGGCCAATCCGAAGAGGTCGGACACGCCGTACAGAGCTGCACCCGCTGCATAGACCCCGGGGTATTGGGTGAGGGCGTTGAGCACGGTGAAGCCGCCGGCACTGCCGCCGGTGATGAGCAGGCGTTTGGGATCTGCCAGTCCCTTTTCTCCGAGATATTTTGCAAGGGTGACCGCGTCTTCTGTGTCATATTCGCCCCAATGCCCGTTGAGGCTCTCGAGATATTTGCGCCCGTATCCCGCACTGCCGCGGTAATTCAGGCGCACGTAGGCATAGCCCAGTGAGCAGAAATAAGCGGTTTCGGCTGAAAAGCTCTGGTCCGCTTTCCCCGTCGGTCCCCCATGGACCTGTACGATAGCGGGCGGTGCCCCGTGCCATCCGTAATCCGGACTGCAGGGAGGATAATACAAGCCGTACACCATCGTTCCGCCTTTGGTTTTCCAGCTGATCTCCCGCGGCAGGGAGACAAAGGAAGGATCCAGCTTCATGTCATTGACGCGGTAGATCACCTCATAACCACCCTGTTTCATCACGATCACCTGGGAAAAATCCAGCGGTCCGGCGGCAATGGCTGCTACCTGTCCGTCCCGGGAAATGCAGACTTGTTCGAAGCTGGTCAGATGGTCCGGTGAGATGCGCAGGTCTGAACCGGTCAGCGGGTCAAATTTCCGGATCTCGCTGACGGTCCCGCAAATTTTTGTGTAAGCGACGCGGCTGCTGTCCGGATACCAGGCGTAAGAGCGGTTTCCCTGGGTGAAAGCCGGTACGGAAAAGGCAAAACCTTCCCCTTGGACCAGGACCCGGTGCTCGCCTTTGGTGAGGCTGTAAACCATCAGGTCTTCCCAGTTGCCGGCGGCCTTGATATAGGCGAGTTTTTCTCCGTCCGGAGAAAAATGAGGCTGGGAGGCCGGGTCGACGGTTCCGCCTGCGATGCATCGGATGTTTTTCAGCTCCATGGTCTGCGGATCAATTTCTGCCAGCATCACGCGGGAGCCGGTCCAAGGCATTTCCGGATGATCCCATTCCACCCAGGTGAAACGGGTGCCGTCGGGCGACCATTCCGGCTGCATGTAAAAATCGGCTCCTTTGATCCATAGTTTCGGCCAGGCATATCCGTCGAGGGAAAGCAGTGCGATCTGGTCGTGTTCCCCGTCGGAGGTGACATAGGCAGCGTAGTTCCCGTCCGGACTGATGACCGGTGTGGAGCGGTCAAAACGATCGTTTGTGAGCGGTACGGCCTGATCGCTGCCGGTCCGCAGAGCATACAAACCGTCACTGCCGGAGCAGAACACTGTCAGATCACCGCGGACGTCAAAATCACCGCCGCCATAGCCGACACTGCCGTAAACTCCCTTGCCGGTTTGGATCTCTTCCAGTGCCTGGCCGGGATCCTTCCGGTACAGTGCGGATTTGGCGGTAAAAGTCAGTCCGTTTTCGCCGTTCCATTTTAAATCACTGACCCGCGCGCGGTTGGCGACCAGGTCTGCGTCAATATGTCCGTTCCATAACCCATAAGGGAGCTGCATGTCTTCCTCCTTGTCAAAAAACCCCATCCTGTTTGGATGGGGAATTGTCTGATTTCAACCTTTTCCAGCCGTACTCCTCACAGCCGCAAAATTTTATGCTTTTCACCAGTCATTATACATAAAAACCGGATTCAGGTCAAGCGTGCTCCGCTCCGCATTCAAAAACCCGGAGCACGATGGGGACGTTTATGCCGTGCGGCGCAGTCCGCACGGAATACCTCAGGTGGGACGGTTATCGCCAAAGGCGGAACCGTCCCACCGGTGAGGACTGTCCTGATTAGGGTGCAGGGGACTGATTCCCGAAGGGAGTCTGTCTTCTCCACAATCAACGCAGGGAAGGGGAGGAAGAGCTGGGTTTGATGAGCACTGTGGTTGTTCCCCAATGCTTGTTGAATCGAAGCCCGCTCCGCTAACGGGGACGGTTATCCCCAACGGGGGAACCGTCACCCTCGGGGAGGACTGCCAGTTGAAGGGAAGCAAAAGGGCGAAGTTTTCCTGTGCTTCACGGTGGTGCCTTCTATCCCGGTTAGGGTGAAGGGGACTGATACCCGAAGGGAGTCTGTCCTCTCCACAATCAACGCAGGGAAGGGGAGGAAGGGCTGGGTTTGATGAGCACTGTGGTTGTTCCCCAATGCTTGTTGAATCGAAGCCCACTCCGCTAACGGGGACGGTTGTCCCCAACGGGGGAACCGTCACCCGTGGGGAGGACTGTCAGTTGAAGGAAAGCAAAAGGGCGAAGTTTTCCTGTGCTTCACGGTGGTGCCTTCTATCCCGGTTAGGGTGAAGGGGACTGATTCCCGAAGGGAGTTTGTCCTCTCCACAATAAGCGCCGGGAAAACACGAAACAGCCGTAAAATAACAGAGATATCTCTCAGCTCAACGTCTATTGAACCGAGGACAGACCCCTGCGGGATCAGTCCCCGGGGAAAGTCCCGAAGCACGGCGGAAACGTTCATGCCCTCCTCCGGGGACTGACCTGCGAAGCGGGTCTGTCCTCTCCACAATAAGCGCTGGGGAAACAGGAAACAGCCGTAAAAAACAGAGCTATCTCTCATCGCAGCGTTTATTGAACCGAGGACAGACTCCCTTCGGGAATCAGTCCCCGGATTAGGATTATTTTTTCTTCTTTTTACGTTTTTCACGCAGGGCTTTACGGACGTTATCCGCGGGACCCGCTCTGGGACCGACCCTCGATGTAAATTTAACCCAGCGCTCGTGAAGGGCGGCTGTGTCTTCCAGCGGGATGGCCATGATCGCTTTCTGATCTTTCCGCTTCATCGCATCTTCCATCAGAATCTTTCTCGCTTCCGCTTCGCTCACCGTTCCTGGGTTCTGCTGTTTCTCTTCTGTTTTCGATTCGGTCCGGGTCTTGTTCTCCGCTTCCTGTTTTTCTTCTGCTTCGAGTTCAGCCCGGATCGCTTCGGCTTCCATCTGCTTATTGAGTTTCGTCATCTCGCGGTCCGGTTCGAATGGCTTCGGCGGTCTGTATGCGCCCGGGACCATGCCCGATTCCCGCTCCAGTCGTTCGGCTCGGCGGAGCTTGCGTTCCCGTTCTCTGCGCTTCTCCTCTGCAGCTTTTTCACTTTTCTTTTCCCAATAGCCCATCAATCCGGCCATAGCCCCGTTAAACGGCAGCGCGTTCGCATTGGCACGCAGGCTCTTTGCGGTCTCTTCATTTTTTCGGCTGTCCTGATTGGTGCGGGGTTCGTCTTTGAAGGTCTCCGCCTGCCGGACCACCGGCTCGAGGTGGATCTCTCCGTTTTTGATCTTTTCAATCTTGACCTCGGTCGCCCGCAGGCGGTTGTCAAGGCCGATCCAGCGGTATTCCCAGTTCAGGTAGGTCATCCCGAGGTTGTCATTGTCCCGATAGATCCCCTCCAGCGCCGCGTGTGCCTTGCGGATATGGAAAGAGACCATACCCACCAGTTCTTTGATCGAAAGCTCGGAAAGCTCCGGGAAAGACTGCCCCTGCTGTTCCAGGACCGCCTTCGTCAGGCAGAAGGAGCCAAGCTGACGGATGTTCTTTTCCAGCTGGGTGCACAGCATCAGGTAATTCCCGGAAAAGCGATTGGCCGTGCAGGCATGGATATAGATCAGCTGTGTATCCCTCCAAAGCAGGAGCGCCTTGTTCTGAAATTCAAAAGGAGCATTGCTGAACTCGCCGAGGGGTTCGAGCGGCAGATCCGTGGATTTCATACCCGCAAGGATCCCGCGGTATTCCGGCTCACCGGTTTTACCGCTTTGGATATCGCGCACCATTTCCGCTGCTATCGTCATTTTCAGCATTCTCCTTATCAGGTGGGACGGTTATCCCCAAAGGGGGCGAAGCTCCTGTTCCGAATCAACCGGACGAAGTCCGTACCTTACGGAACAGGTTTTCCACGGGGTCACGGCTCCTACTCCGAATCAACCGGACGAAGTCCATACCTTACGGAGCAGGATAATCCAGGGTCAAACCATTGTTTCTGATGATTCTCCTACAGATGACGGTTTCCACTTCGTGGATAACCCTCCCCGTTCTTATCCCGTTCATGTTGGGCTCACGGCATTTCTTATCACCAGAAAGGGAAACATCCCTTCAAAAATGATTACAGTTTTATGTTCTAATATATATTCTACACTTAATAAAACATTAGTCAATAGGTAAATCAAAATATTTCTAAAATTAGTGACATTTGTCAGGTGTTCCATTTGTAAAAAAGTTCAGAAGATCTGGATCAACACCAATTTATCATCTGCCCGGGAACGGGCCAAACCTCATGTGCTTCTTTTATTCACCAAAAGCTGGAAAAGAAAGGGACAGTCCCGGGGGGGGGGTGTTAAATCAAAACCGCCGCCCGGAAGGACGGCGGTTTTGGGTTTATTTATCCGATCAAAGTCCCAATCGTCTGGCGGCGATGATGCGGCGGTTGGCGTATCCGCCCTCTTCGCGCTCATCTTCGCAGGTGATCATGGTGATCGAGTTTTCATATTCCTTCGAGATACGGTCCAAGGCTTCGAAATCCGTGGAGCTGATCTTCTCGTTGGCGTAAACCGAATACATCTGCAGGTTGTTGTCCTCTTCCAGGACAAAGATGCGGTCTCCCTCATTCAGCCAGCTCAGGAAGGCGAACGGTCCGGCGGAGGTGTCGTTCAGGTGATTATGCCCCGTCAGGATCGTACGGCCATCACCGGGCATGGATGTCCCTTCAAGCAGACCGGCATTGCTGCCGAGCCAGGTGACCGGATACTCCCCGTCAACCATCGGGACCTCAACGATATCCGTGATGATGGAAAGGGTCGGGATCTCCAGTGTCATCTTCACAGGTTTGTATTGCAGGTCCTTCGGCATTTCCGGCAGGGCCTGAGGATGGATCGCGGAGAAGCCGGTCTTCGGCAGTTCTTTGAACGGGAAGAACTCACGGCGGTAAACATTGGTGAACCGGATCTTGTTCAGATCCGCACCGGAGGTCGTGATCTCCAGGTTCCCGTCTGCATCTTGTGTTACGGTAACAGTGATGGTATAGACCGTTTCGTCGTAGGTCATGCCGCTTTCACTGCCGATCTCCTCACGGATCGTGTATACGTACTCACCCGGCTCCGTGAAGTAGATCGTTTCGAAAACGAAGCGGCTGCCGTTGTTGACGACGACCTGATGCGTGCCGTCACTGCCTTCCAGAATGAAGGTGAATTCCCCGTTCCCCAGTTCACGTCCGTCGAGGATCTTGCGGCCCTGGAACTGGATGGAGGTGTCGCTATAGGTATTTACGAACGTTCTTCCCTCCGGATAGCTCACTTCGGCTTCAAGGACACCCTCGGCTGTCCGTGTGACCGTGACCGTTACCGGTACCGAAATGGGGGAAACGCTCCATCCGCCGCCAAACCCGGCAGGTTCTTCAATGACGGTGTAGCTGAAGGTCTTCCCGACATCCTCAATTTCATAGCGGAGTCCTTCGAACCGGGCTTCACCGGGGGCTGTCAGGGTGACGCTGCCAACCTGGGTGCCATTTTCATCGAGCAGTGTGAATACGGCGGAAGCACCTTCCGGCCAATCCGCACCGTCAATTTGCTTCGAGACGCTGATGTAGGCCGTTGCGGAGGCGGTGTAAGGATTGGTGAAGTTCAGCCCGTGAGAGCTGTCAATGGTGTTCCCTTCCGAATCCGTGACCTCCATTTCAGCCGTGAGTCTGCCGGTTTCTTCGTCCTTTGTGACCGTTACCGTGACGGTATATTCATTCGTGTCATACTCGATGCCATAGACTTCATCGTTCACCTCACGGACCGTGTAGCGGTAGACGCCCGGTGCCGTATAGAGGAAGGGTTCGAACTGATAACCGCCGGCGCCGGTGGCCGTAGCTGTCTGCTCTTCACCGTTTTCATCGATGAGCGTGAAGGTGAAAGGCGTCAGGCGCATATCTTCCGGTGCGCCGGGGAATGCCTTGCATCCGCCGAACTGCACACAGACCGGATTGACCGTGTAGGTGTTGGTGATCACGGCTGTCCGCAGACCTTCACCGGAAACGACCTCGAGCTCTCCGTCAGCGTTCTTTTCAACGATGATGATGACGTAGTGATCTGACGTGTCATAGGTCAGCCCCTCGATCGGGTCATCCGCACTTTCGCGGACGATGTAGACATAGGTACCCTCTTCCGTGAAGCGGATCACCGGGAAGGATGCAGTCGTTCCGTCCGTAACCGTGACGGTACATTCTGCCGCATCTTCCGCACAGGTGGCGGGCATCGGTGCGTCATCGACCGCGGTAAGCGTGAAGGTGAATTCATCGCCATTCTGCCAGTCACGCCCGACCAGGTCTTTGCGGACAAGGATCTGGTCTTCGACCGGTGCTGCCCAGCTGTTGGTGATCTCGGCTGTGCCGATCAGACGGCCGCCGTCCGGTGCCGTGAGATTTCCGTTCCCGTCATCCACAACCGTGATGATCACGATGTGCTCGGTCTCATCATAGGTCATGCCCTCGATCGTGCCGCCGTTTTCGCGGACGATATAGACATAGGTACCGGGTTCGGTGAATTCGATGGCACCGAAGGAAACGATATAGCCGTCATCGGACTTGTCATCCTTTGTGATGGTGATTTCCGTTGATGCCGGTTCCGGGGCACCGTTCAGGGCTTCCAGCGTGAAGGTGAATTCATCGCCGTCTTCCCAGTCGCGGCCTTCGAGCGTCTTTTCCACCAGGATCTCGCCTTCGGCAGGTTCGGCTTCGTAAATATTGGTAACGGTGACCTTCTGAACCAGGCTGCCGCCTTCCGGAGCGACCGGGTTACCGTTTTCGTCTTCCGCGACCGTGATGGTTACGGTATGTTCCGTTGTATCGTAGGTCACACCGCCGAGCGTTCCTTCTTCTTCGGTCACGGTGTAGGTGAAGTCACCAGCTTCGGTGAAGGTGATCTTTCCGAAGGAGACAGCGGTACCGTCTGTGACGGTAACGGTGCAGGGTTCGTCAGGATCTGCACACCTCTCAGGCATCGGGACGCCATCCGCAGCAGTGAGCGTGAAGGTAAATGAATCACCGGTCTGCCAGTCACGGCCTTCGAGGACCTTCTCGACCAGGATCTCTCCTTCTTCCGGAGATGGTGTGTATTTGTTGATGACCTCAACCGTCTGGATCAGTTCCGTGTCCTGTTCGGCGACAAGCTGGCCGCTGCCGTTGTCAACGACGGTGATGGTGACGGTGTGCGGTTCGGTGACCGGTGTGCCGTTTTCATCCACATCGTAGGTGATGCCGTCGATGTGGTTGTTGATTTCGGTGACCGTGTAGGTGTAGGTTCCCGCTTCGGTGAAGGTGATGGTTCCGAAGGAGACCTCCCCCGCGCTCGTGACGCGGATCATCGGGCTGCCCGAAG
>Ga0310695_10001939_pt1 | contig 46044 bp, 23 predicted proteins | sample RumenRJG_04DNA_FD_203882 | JGI IMG/M metagenome (GOLD analysis project Ga0310695, IMG submission 203882) | Bovine rumen microbial communities from Lethbridge, Alberta, Canada - RJG_04 (v2) (version 2) | ecosystem: Host-associated > Mammals > Digestive system > Stomach > Rumen | place: Canada... | reverse complement strand
GTGCCGATGATAGGTGCAAAACCAGACTTTACGAGGGTCTGACCAGTCTTAAAGTCCTTGCCGGCGATAGGCATCTTGGTTTTTTCGGCCAGTTGCCACATGGCTGGGATGTCAACGGTGGTGTTAGGAGCACCCATAATAAACGGAGCACCCTCGGTAAGTGCAGCATAAGCGTAGCACATAGATGGGGCGATATGCTCGCGGTCGTCGGCCTTCATTGCTGCCTCAAGGTCGGCCAACTGATAGTGCACAGCCTCGTTGATGGGCACGTAAATCTCGGTAGACGCTGCCCAGAGTACAACCACACGCTCGCAGCCCTTATCGGCCTTGAACTTGCGGATATCCTCACGTAGAGCCTCAACCATCTGCCAACGAGTCAAACCGCTTTTGACATTGTCGCCATCAAGACGCTTGGCGTAGTTCTTGTCGAAGGCGGCAGGCATGGGTACGATCTGTTCTAGTTCAGCGCGAACAGGCTCGATATCCTTCTCCTTGAGCACTTCGGCATACATGGCTGCCTGATAGGCGTTCTGGGGATATACATCCCAACAACCGAACAGGATATCATCGAGCTTGGCCAGTGGAACGATATCAGCATAGTGCAGATAGCGGGCATCGGCACCACGGCCTACACGCATCTTGTCGTACTGAGTCATAGAGCCAACAGGCTTGGCAAGTCCCTTGCGAGCCATCAGCACACCAGTCATGAAGGTGGTTGAAACCGCACCGCAGCCAACTACCAATATACCCAATTTGCCCTGGGCGGGGGCTACACTAGACTGTTTCATTTACTTAGTTTGGTTGATTTATTATCATTTTTACTGGGTGCAAAGGTGCAAATAATAATCGAGATAAACAAAGAAAACTTGAAAAAACTTCAAAGTTTTGTGCAAATTGTTGCACAATTTAAGAAAAATGCAGTAATTTTGCACCCGATTTTTTTAAGGTAATAAGATTTAAAATGTACAAACCAACATTCAACATGAAGCGCCAGCGCCTGGTGTTCCGTCGTTTCGGAAACAAGGGCTACTCGCTCTTTAGTTGTCTGGGCCGCGAGGTAATCTGCAGCGTACTGTCTGTCAGCACTCTTACCTACGCATCGGCCGAGAGCGTGAGCACTCACCCTGTGGTGAGCGACTCTACCGCTACTACAACTGCAAGAGAGATGGTGCTCGACGAGGTCAGCGTGACCGGATCGAGGGCGCCACTGACCAAGAGTCAGGCTGCGAGAATGGTAACTGTACTGGATCGCCGCGATATTGCGCAGGCGCCAGTACAAAGTATTAACGATCTGCTTAAGTACGCCATCGGCGTGGATGTAAGGCAACGAGGTGCTATCGGTGCCCAGACCGACATATCCATACGCGGAGGCACGCAAGACCAGATCATCCTGCTGCTTAACGGTATAAACATCTGCGACCCACAGACGGGACACAACGCGATGGACCTGCCGATAGACCTGAGCGAGATAGTGCGCATAGAGGTGATAGAGGGGCCTGCAGGACGTATCTACGGCTCGTCGAGTCTGGTGGGAGCGATTAACATCGTGACACGCCCCACTGGTCCTACTACTGTGCATGCCGAAGCCGGCTCGTACGGCTACGCTAAAGCAAGTGCCAAGTATTCGTTTGGTGGGCATAGCATTTCAGCGAACTACGCACGGAGCGATGGTTACAGCCGATCGAAGGCGGGAAACCTGAACACTGGCTACAGCGGGGCAAAGGCCTTTTATCAGGGGCAGTATGAGAACGACGACGTGCTACTGCACTGGCACTTGGGACTGGCCGACAAGGGTTGGGGAAGCGGCACTTTCTACGCTACACCCAAGTGGCAGGCCGACAACCAGTACGAGCATACCACCAAGATATACTCGGCGATACAGGGCGAGACCAAGCGCGGACGACTGCACCTGGCACCAAGCATCTACTGGAACCAGAACCGCGACCGCTACGAGGGCTATCACAACCAGCCCGAGAAGATGAAGTATAACTACAACCGTACAGATGTGTATGGTGTTACACTGAACATGTATCTGGACTGGGCTGCAGGACGAACCGCACTGGGCGGCGAACTGCGCAACGAAGACCTGGTGAGCGGCAATCTGGGCGAACCGCTTAGCGAGACGCACCATATCAGTGGCACTGATCGCGACTATACTCTGGGCGTGAACCGAACCAACATCAGTGCCTATCTGGAGCATAATCTGCTACTTAAACACCTTACTATATCAGCAGGACTGGTGGCAGTAAAGAATACGTGGAGCAACATGAACATGACGGTGTATCCAGGCATCGACGTAAGCTATCGCCCCACCCCGGCATGGACCCTGCATGCATCGTGCAACACATCGCTACGCATGCCGTCATTCACAGAGATGTATTACAAACTGCAAGGCTACAAGGCCGACCCACACCTGAAGCCAGAAGAGATGACGGCAATAGAGGGCGGTGCGAGCTGGAACCAGAACTGGCTTAACGTATCAGCCAACGTATGGTACCACCACGGCCGCAATATGATAGACTGGATAATGGACACCAGTCTGGGCGATGATGCCGTTTGGCAGAGCGTGAACCACACGAAAGTCAATAGCATCGGCGCGGAGCTTTCAGCCACAGCCCGCTTACAACAGTCGGTGCTGAAACTCAGCTACAGTTATATTAACCAGGAAAAAGAGCGCGAGGCGAATATCGTGTCGCAATATGCGCTGGAGTATCTTAGGCATAAACTGGTGGCTAGCGCGCACGTACCTATTATATATAGGCTTGCTGCCGATGTGAATATGCGCTGGCAAGACCGCGTGGGACAGTACACCGACTTTGCCGGACAGGTGCACGACTACGAGCCATACGCACTGATTGACGCACGTCTGGCATGGACCGAGCCTAAGTGGAAAGTGTATGTAGAGGCAAACAACCTGCTGGATAAATCATATGTAGACTACGGCCACGTGGAGCAGCCAGGACGATGGTTGATAGCGGGATTATCAATCCAGTTGTAAAAAATAAAGCGAGCTAAACGGCTCGCTTTTATTTTTTAAGCTTGAATGAATTCTCTATTGAACTGAGTTCAGCTACGAAAGCCTTATCTACCTTCAGTCGCTTCTCGATAGTGTTGCAACTGTGAATGACGGTAGAGTGATCGCGGCCACCGATGAGCTGTCCGATACGCGAAGCAGGCATCTTGGTATGCTTCTGGGCCAGGTACATAGATATCTGGCGCACCTGTACGTAATCGCGCTTGCGACTCTTACTGAACACATTCTGCTGCGATACACCATAGTGATTGCAAACCTTCTCTAGGATATCATCGATAGTGAGCGGATGGTTGTCAACCTTGACTGCACGCTTGATGACACGCTCAGCCAACTTCATATCGAGATTAGAATTGTACACGATAGAGTAAGCCATCAGCGAGTTGACTACACCCTCAAGATCGCGCACGCTACCATTGGCGGTCTGAGCGATAAACTCGATGACATCTCGGGGGATGCTGAGTCCGTCGCGGCGACACTTGGCATTCAGGATGTCAACACACAACTGTACGTTGGGTTTCTCCAGTTCGGCTATCAGTCCGCACGAGAAACGTGTGAGCAAGCGATCCTTAACACCCTGCAAGTCTACAGGAGGACGGTCGCTGGCCAGAATTATCTGTTTGCCCAAGCGGAACAGGTGGTCGAAAATGTGGAAGAAGGTATCGAGAGTCTTTGGCGAATTTACCCACTCCTGGATATCGTCTACGATGAGTACATCGATGTTCTGATAGAAGTTGATAAAGTCGTTAGTGGTGTTCTGACGTACAGAATCGGTGAACTGCACCTGGAACAGACGGGCGCTGACGTAGAGCACACGCTTGTTGGGATACGTCTCGCAGCACTTCAGTCCGATGGCATTTACCAGGTGGGTCTTACCACAACCCGATGGGCCATAGATGAAGAATGGATTGAAGGTGGTCTTACCCGGATGCTCAGCGATAGACAATCCTACAGTGCGGGGCAGCTTGTTCGAAGCACCCTCGATGTAGTTGTTGAAGCTCTTCTTAGGGTCGAGCTGCGGATTGAGCTGTTGCTGGCGTGGGGCATCGAGCACGCTGGGCGACTTGTTGATGTTCTGACGAACAGGTACAGTTTCCAGACTGCTTGGACCTTCACTCTCATTTATAGTGGTAACATTGCGACCATGACCTTCGTTGGCCTTGACCTCAACGATTCTGTAGTTAAGCTTAACACTTGTTCCAAACACTCGCGCGAGTACCTTACTTAATAATCCAACGTAGTACTGCTCCAAGTACTCGAATACATATCGGCTTGGAACTTGCACCAATACGGTGTGGTTCGTCTCGTCGAACGATTCGAAGACGATTGGTGCAAACCACGTTTTAAACTGCTGCTCTGTTACGTTAGCTCGGATCAGACGAAGGCAGTCGTCCCAGAGCGCCTGATGATTATTATTCATTTGGCGAATGTTACTAATGTTAATAAATTACACTGTTACAAGACTTTTAGGTCTGTAGAGTTCATAATTGTGCTGCAAAGGTAATACAAAAAATCGAAACATGCAAATGGGTAAAACGAGGCTATGTGTAACAACGTTTTTGTAACTTACTAAAAACGTGGAGGTTATGGCGTTTCACATACATACAGCCCGTATCTTGCTGTTGCATATTTCTCATATGCTGTATTTCAGTAGGTTACGCACAACTTTATAGTATATTTAATAGATAAATCCTCGGAGATTAACCGAGGATTTTCTTTGCTTATTTAGACAAAATTTAAATTACTTATTTTTCTTACCGAAAACCGAGAAGTGTACATAGCGTTTCGGATTCTGCTTCAAGTCGATCATCAGCGAGTCGGCATGCATCATCGTTGCGTTCAGATTGTTATACAGTCCGGGGTCGCGCATCAGCAGTCCCAGCGTACCTTCCTTGCTGTTCAGCTTGGCGGTCATCTGCTCTACATTGCGCAGGGTGGTGTTTACACTGCTCATTGTAGCTGCTATGTCGAGATCATTGAGATTCTTGGTAATCTGGTTGGTATTGGCCAGCACACCATCGGCATTCTTCAGCATCTGCGGCATCTGACGATTAAGCTGGGCTGTAAGCTGGTTCAAGTCGCTTGATGTACGAGCCAGGTTAGCTGTAATCTGGTCGACATTGTGCAGCGAACTGGCAATAGCAGGATCGGCCAGCAGTGTGTTTATGCTAGCCAGTATCGAGTCGAGCTTGGGCAGCATCTGCTGGATGGTAGGTATCATATCGGCAGCCTTACCCATGGCGCCAACCTGCTGACCACCAAAGATGGTGTCGCCAGGAGCTACAATACCGTCGGCAGTGTTGCCAAGTGTCAACAGTACTTTCACGTTTCCCATCAGGTCGGTAGAAATCTCAGCCCGACTACCCTTGGGCACATTGAGTTCGGGATTGATGCCGATAGTGGCTATAATCTCGCCAGTGTTACCATAGTTGAACTCGATGTCCTCGACCACGCCCACGCGATAGCCGTTGGCAAAGATAGGACTGGCTACAGAAAGACCGCTGACATCCTGGAACTTTACGAAATATCTGTTGTCGCTCGAAAACAGAGTCATTCCCTTAAGGAACTGCAGTCCGAAGTAGAGTATCGCAATACCCGCAATGGCCACAAGGGCAATCTTAATCTCCTTTGTAAACTTCATCATATCAATATAGGTTATTTCTTAGACTTGAACTCACGAATAGCCGCATTTACGTCCATGCGCTTGCCATCCTTGAAGGCAATGATAAATGCCTCGGGGATCTTGGCGGCCACCTCTTTGCGCAGGCGATAGATCTCGTTGTAATTGGTTGATGCACCAACGGTGTACTTGTACATACCACCATCCTGATAGAAGTCGATATCCTTAAGTCCCTTGAATCGGGCATCAGTCGACTTAAGCTTGGATGAGCTGGAGAGAATCTGAACCTTGAAGACGGGAGCATCACTGCTGGCTGCAGGCTTCTTGGTCTCGGGCTTCTTGACCTCAGGCTGTTTAACCTCAGCCTGTGGAGTCTCAACCACCTCGGGTTCAGGATCTTTAACCGATTTTGCTTCGATGGGTTCTACCTTAGCCTCTTCTACCACAGGTGGTTCGGGCACGGGGTCGTCCATCTTCATATAAGGTATGGTGATGCTACCACCATGACGCTTGCGATAATTCAAGAAAGCATTGAATATGCCACGGGCATAGAGTGTCTCGGCGCGCGATGAGTTCATAAAGTCCTCTTCGTCGCGGGTTGAGATAAAGCCGAGCTCGAGCAGTGCTCCTGGCATCGACGACAGGCGAAGCACAGCCAGATTGTCCTGCTGAGCACCCATGTCCTGACGACCTGTGGCCTGACACACGTACTTCTGCATATACTTGGCCAGCTCTACGCTGTTTTCCATATTTTTGTCCTGTATAAACTCAAACATGATGTCGCTCTCGGGCGAGTTTGGGTCATATCCCTTATAGGTCTGCTTATAGTCCTTCTCGAGGAATATTACCGAGTTCTCGCGCTTGGCCACCTCCAGGTTCTGCAGCACACCGTTCTTCTTGCCGGTACGCTTGCTGGTACCCAGAGTGTAGGTCTGGAATCCACGTGCCATCCTACCCTTGGGCAGAGCGTTGATGTGGATAGAGATAAACAGGTCAGCTTTGTTCTGATTAGCAATCTCGGCACGACGGAACAACTCAACAAACTTATCTGTCTTGCGGGTATAGACCACCTTCACGTCAGGACAGTTCTCCTCAACCAGTCGGCCAAAAGCCAAAGCAAACTTAAGCGTGAGGTTCTTCTCCTTAGAGATTGCACCCACAGCACCAGTATCGTGGCCACCATGACCAGCATCGATAACCAATGTAAAATTAGTCTTAGTTGCCGCAGTAGCCACCATAGCCACCCCCAGCAACAATACACCTATTATATATCTTAACTTCTTCACTTCTCTATGTTTAATTCCACCCCTGCCCCATCGCAGTCGGCACCCATGGGGGGATTCTTCTTTGTTATCTTTAAATGTATAGACGAAACCTTTGGGAACTGCTCGCCGACAGCACTGACGATACGGCCAGCCACATGTTCCAGCAATTTCGACGGAATCTCCATCTCGCGCTTAACCAGTTGGTATAGCTCTGCGTAGTTCAGTGTATCGGCCACCTCGTCGCTCTGCATAGCATCGGCGATAGGATAACCCACGCGCAGATCTACCAGGAACTCGCCACCCACCTTTGTCTCCTGGGGCATCACCCCATGGAAGGCATAAAAGCGCACATTGCTCAGAAATATATATCCCTCCAACTTCACTTCTTTAATCCTCAACGTTCATAGCTTCGTCAGCTTCCTCGTGTGCACCTGGAGCGTACTTCTTCAGAGCTCGCTCCACGCCAGTCTTCCACGTGTTGATACTCTCATCCTTGAGCGAGAGCGATGCAACCAGCTTAATGACGTGCTCGATAGGCATGCGATAGCGCAGCACACCCGAGATGAGTTTGGCGTAGTTCCAATACTCGGGGTTGAACTTCTCCGAGAGTCCCTCGACGGTGGTCTTGTAGCCACGCTTGTTCTCAAACTGGAAGTCGTAGCGCTTTGAGCCATCTGGATTAACCTGCTTGATTATCTTACCAGTGGTTACGTTCTTGGGCAGTACTATACCCTCCTCGTCATCGGCCAGTCCGGTAAATATCTCGTATGGATAGCCATTGAGCAGTCCCACCAGAGCCACCCACTTTTCGCGGTTGTTCTGGAAACGTACCACATCACACTCCAACACCTGCGGACGAACCTCGGTGACATCAGGACGCAAACCCTGCTGGAATATGTCGATGGCCTGACCAGCCAGACTCAATACCAACTCGGCATCGGCAGCCTTGACTGACTGCAGACACTTATCGAGGATACCCGAAATCTGCTCTTCTGTGATCGAATTATCTGATTTCTGGCCGATCGATGTTAGTTCGTGAGCTATACGTTGAACGAGTTCACTACGCAAGTTTTCTTCCATAACCTATAATTTTTGCGTGCAAAGTTAGTCAAAATTCACGAATAATTAGTATTTTTGCAACCAAATATTACAGAATATCAGAATTTTATAAGCAAAATTAAGAGATATGAAGAATTTATTGACACGACGAACCATCCGCAAATACACCCAGCAGGATGTAAGCGACGAGCTGCTTAACCGTTTGATGAACGAGGCTGCACGCACTCAGACGATGGGAAACCTGCAACTATATAGCGTGGTTGTTACCCGTTCGGCCGAGATAAAAGCAAAGCTTTCGCCTGCACATTTCAATCAGCCTATGGTGAAAGAGGCACCCGTGGTGCTTACTATCTGTGCCGACTTCAACCGCACCAGTTTCTGGGCCAAGTGCCGCAATGCCGAACCTGGCTACGACAATTTCCTGTCGTACATCAATGCTGCCACTGATGCTCTGCTCTACACACAGACTCTGTGCAACCTGATGGACGAAGAGGGACTGGGATACTGCTATCTAGGCACCACCGTCTATCAGCCACAACAGATAATCGACACACTGCAGTTGCCAAAACTCGTTATGCCAGTAGCCACACTCACTGTTGGTTGGCCCGATGAGGAGCCTGCTCAGAGCGACCGCCTGCCGCTGGAGAGTTTTGTGCATCAGGAGACGTATCAGGACTATCTGGGTGCTGATATCGACACCTATTATAATTACAAGGAGAATCTTGAGGAGAACAAGGAGTTTGTTAAAATCAACAACAAAGAAACGCTTGCCCAAATATTTACGGATATCCGCTACACCCGTAAAGACAATGAGGCGATGTCGCAAGAACTGATCAAAACCTTAGTACGCCAAGGGTTTCTGCCCCACACCATACTGCTGTGGAAAATGTAACAAAAAAGCCCCTCCGATTTGGAGAGGCTTTATTTTTAGTCTTCTACTACGATTGGCTTGTACTTTGGTACCAGAGCCTTCATGATGCACCAGCCTATCAGATAGGCCACGGCACAGATGCAGAACACTACCATATAAGCAGCAGGCTTGCCCTCGAAACCGAAGAACTGGAAAGCTTCGCCCTGAGCTGCAGCCCAGGTAAAGAACTTACCCGAACCCATGTTGATGGCCATCGAGCCGAATCCACCAGTCATGGTGCCCAGACCTACGATAGTACCGATGGTGCTCTTTGGGAACATGTCGCCGATGGTTGAGAACAGGTTGGCACTCCAAGCCTGATGACCTGCACCCAGCAGACCAATCAATATGGCTGGCCACCAAGCGCTATAGGCGCCAAGAGGCTGAGCCAACAGACCCAATACTGGGAAACATGCGAATATCAACATGGCACGCATACGGCCCAGATATGGGTTCATGCCCTTCTTGTCCACAAAGTATGTAGGCAGATAACCACCACCGATACTCAAAACGGTCACGATGAGATACAGAGTGAAGATAAGTGCGATACCCATAGCCGAATCAGAGGTATAGCCATACTGATCGCTGAAGTATGCAGGAGCCCAGAACAGGAAGAACCACCATACACCATCAGTCATCAGCTTACCTACCAGGAATGCCCATGTCTGACGATAGCCGAAGCACTTCAGGAATGGGATAGCCTTCTCTTCCTTAGCCTCCTCACGATTCTGACACTCGGCCAGATCGTTGTCCTGCTCGATATAGTTGAGCTCGGCCTGATTCACAAACTTGTTCTTGCGGGGCTTCTCGTAGAGCCACATCCAAAGGCCCATCCATACATAACCCAGCACACCGATGATGATAAAGGCCATCTCCCATCCCCAGGCGCGAGCCAACAGGGGGATAGTAGCAGGAGCAGCCAGCGCACCTACCGATGCACCGCTATTAAATATAGAGGTAGAGAATGCGCGGTCCTTCTTGGGGAAGTACTCGGCTGTGGCCTTGATGGCTGCAGGGAAGTTACCAGCCTCACCTACGGCCAGGATCATACGACACGAGAGGAACAGCCATACCGAAATGGTGGCAATAGCTACAGCTGCATCGCTACCGGCCTGCACCATGCGCAGGGCCTCTATGCTGTCGTAGCCTTCCAAGTTCATGGCTACCCATCCGCAACCAGCATGCATCACAGCTCCTGTGCTCCATACAAAGATGGCGATGAGGTAACCCTTCTTGGTACCCATCCAGTCGATAAACTTACCCGAGAACAGATTGGCGATGGCATAGAACAGCGAGAAGAGTCCCGTGATAGTACCATAGTCGGCATCGGTCCAGTGGAAATCTACAGCAATAAAATCTTTCCAGGTTAGCGAAAGAACCTGACGGTCCATATAGTTTACTGTGGTTGCCAAGAATAGCAGCGCACAGATTACCCAACGGAAGTTGGACATTTTAGTTGTTTGTACAGGGGTCATTTTTTAATTGAGAATTGATAATTGATAATTTAGAGTTACTTAATGTCGATAACGGGTATATTGTCTTTGTCGTTATAGTACAGGTTCTCGCCGGCCATACCCCAGATAAAGGTATAGTAGTAAGTACCTGCGGCTGCATGCATGCTCCACTCAGGACTCATGATGGCCTGCTCGTTGTGCAACCAAACCACGCGACTCTCCTGGGGCTCGCCCATGATGTGAGCGATGGTCTGCTCCTGAGGCAGGTTGAAGTAATAGTAAGCCTCTATGCGACGACCGTGGGTGTGAGGTGGCATGGTGTTCCATGCAGCACCTGGGTTAAGCTGGGTCAGTCCCAACTGCAACTGGCAAGGGCCTTCCTCCAGCACGTCGTTCACGATGAGCTTGTATACTGTGCGGTTGTTGCACTCCTCCAGACTTCCCACTGGTCCCCAAACGGCAGCCTTCAGCGAACCCTTACGTCCGTCGAGTGTCACCCACTGGGTCTTGTAGTGCTGGTGGGCTGTGGCCGAGTTCAGATAGAACTTGGCAGGCTTCTTGGCGTCCTTCGAGCGGAACAGCACCTCCTTGTTCACATCCTTACCCTTGGCTATATGACCACGACCGATGTACAGGGCCTCCTTGGGCGAGAGTGCATATTCCTTACCGTCTACTATCACTACTCCATCGCCCTCGCCGCAGTTTACCACGCCGATTTCGCGATTATACAGGAAATACTTGTCTTTGATACCTGGATCCACGTCCAGTCCCAGCTCCGAGAAGTTCTCGAGCTTCAAGGTCTTGTTTACGGGCATTGCGCCACCAAAGATAAAGCGGTCGTAGTGCGAGTAGGTCAGGTTAATCTCGTCGGCCACCATCACCTTCTCCATCACAAAGCGCTCGCGCAGCGTCTTGGTGTCGTAGTGCTTCACATCCTCAGGATGGCATGCTGTCTGGAAACTCACGTGCTGCTGAGCCATTGCTCCCAGCGCGCATCCCATAAGCATAAGTGTAAATACTGATTTCTTCATATTATTGTTGTTTTTATTTTTTCTCGTCGGCAATGATACGCTTGCGGTTCCACCACATCATAGCAGCAGTAAACACTGTGAGCACACCCATACCTACCCACTGCAGATTGTTCACACACTTGTAGATCGTCCATCCGAACAGGCTCGATGCAAAGTCGAGTGCTCCAGCCTCGAATCCTTCGGGTATCTTGGCAGCGTTATCGCCAGTCTGCTCAAATACGGTATGGGCGGCCTGGGTAAATGCAGGGGCCATATCAGTCACAAACCACAGTCCGATGGCCAGCGCTACCAGTCCCACGATAAAGGTCTTTACCACATTTCCCTTGGTATATGGCAGCACCATCACAAACACGTAGAACATGCCTGCCAGCGATGCCAGCGGCAGAAACTCGTTGCCTGGCAGTATTACGGCCAGACCCAGCGTCACGGGTATCAGCAGCAGCGATACCACCAGCGTTGTGGGGTGTCCTATCACCAGCGCTGGCGACATACCTATATATACCTTCTTGCCATTAAACTTCTTCTTTACCACCTCCTGAGTCTTCTCCGAGATAGGCATCAGTCCGTCGATAAACAGTTTGGTGATACGTGGGATGAGTTCCATCACAGCACCCATCGTCACACCAAGAAACAGTATCTTCTTGATGTCCATCTGTGCCAGCGCACCTATCAGCGCACCTACTATCACACCCAGCACCAGTGGCTCACCCAGCACACCGAACTTCTTCTTCAGTCCTTCGGCATCGATGTCGAGTTTAGAGAATCCGGGAATCATATCCAGTCCCTTGTTCACCAGCATGGCAAACGGGGTGAAGCTCTGCACAAACGGCTGTGGTATCGAGATACCCTCCATACCCTCGTAGTAACTCTGGAACTTAGGTGCAGTCAGGTCGGCCATCACCAGTGTGTTGATGTAGCACACGATAGCAGCAAAGTATCCCCACGCCAGACTCTGGTCCATCACGAAATATGCCACCGCACCGATAAAGGCGAAGTGCCAGTAGTTCCACAGGTCGATATTTACTGTACGTGTGGTCTTGGTGATGAGCATCAGGAAGTTCACACCCAGACAGATGGGGATGATGAGTGCACCCACGGCAGTATTGTAGGCCACAGCTGCAGCAGCGGGCCATCCCATATCAAACACACCAAGCTGTAGATCATATAGTCGTGAAATCTCGCTAAGCGGACCACCGAAGTTATTGGTCAACAGGGCTGTAACTATGCCCAGACCAACAAATCCCACACCTACGTAAAGTCCCGACTTTAGCGACTTTCCGAACTTCAGTCCGATGCAGAGTCCGATGATGGTGAATAGTATCGGCATCATCACAGATGCACCAAGACTGATGATATAACTGAATACTTGTTCCATTGACGTTAGTTGAATTTTGGCGCAAAGTTACATCTTTTTTCGTTAAACGCGCAATGATGTGGCATTTTTTTCTCACTCAAACGTTAACGTAACTCTACTTCGCCACGCGAGTTGGGGATTACAACTATGAATCGTGATCCCTCTTTATATGTAGCATCAAACTTCAACTCGCCGCCAATCATTCGTATCATCTGTCGGCACGTGGGCAGTCCCATACCCAGTCCTTCATCGAAGATATTACCCTTCTCAAAGTTGTCGAACAACCTGGCCTGAGTCTCTTCGCTGATACCAGGCCCAGTATCCTCTACCATGAACACCAGTGTTATGCCCGATGCCATCACCGTAAGTTTTACGTAACCCTCGGTAGTAAACTTCTTGGCATTGTACAGCAACTCTACCAAGGCCTTACCCAGGAATTCGCGATTAGTCTTTACGGTGAATGTGTCAAGCAGTTTGACATCTGTAATCATGTCGACGGTGTGCGGAGGATTATTGTCGTACAGATACTTCAGCGTGTTCACCACCTCGTGTACATTCACCTCCTCCATCACGTTTATCTTCACGTCCTTACCCGAATTAGCGGCTACCAACAGCATATTTACCATGCGGTTCATACTGATGGCATTGGTCTGCATTGTTTCTACAATATTATCAACCTCCTCTTTAGGTATCGCGCCAGATTCATCTCGCAGCACCTGGGTAAATCCGTTTATGATGTTTAGCGGAGTGCGAAGCTGGTGAGTCACGTCTTTCAGGAATTCGCTCTTGCTCTCGTCGGCCTTGCGCGCCTTTGCGCTGGCCTCTTCCAGTTCGCTGTTCAACTTTCTGGTGGCTGTATTCACCTCCTGCAGACTGCTGATGTGTTTCGACAGCGACTCCTGCATCTCGGCAAAGTTGTTCTGCAGTCGTCCTATCACATCGCGACGGTTTGTACGCTCTATCGGCTCGTCATAGTGACCGTGGGTTATGTAACTCAGCTTGTCAGTAAGCTCGTTGATAGGCGTAACCATCGATGTTATCACGTTCAGACAGAATGCCAGTATCACCAGCAGTCCGAACACCAGCAGTGGTATCAGTATATAGAGCAGCTTGGTGTAACCAGCCAGGATGTCACTCTCTGGGCACACCAGTGCAATGCTCCAAGGCGCTCGTTTCAGCGACTTATACAACACCAGACACTGCTTGCCGCGAATGTTTACCGACAGCATGCCCGAGTTGCCCGACACCATGTCGTGCCCCAGTGTTATCAGGTCTTGATTGCTCTTGGTATCAGTATCACTGAACACCGTCTTCTTCATCAGCTTAGTGGTGTCGGGATGTATCAGATACTGTCCGTCGGCCCCCAGCATTATGCTGTATGCGTTGGGATAAGGTTTGTAGGCAGATATTACTTCCGACAACCAAGGCATCGACAGGTCGGTGGACATCACTCCTATCACATTGCGCTTACTATTGTACAGGGGCACTCCGAACGATACTATCAGATCGTCGAACTCTTCAGATACCTTACCGGTGACATCCTCAGCGTACGCTTCAACCCAACTGGGTTTGCCCAGCATCACTGGAGTCTTATAGTACACCTTGTCGAAGTATTCATACGGATCCTCAAACTTAGCCACCACCGAGTCGCCTTTGTGGTAGGCGTATACCGAGAAGCAGCGACCTATCTGCGGGAAGTAGTTGGGTTCCATTGATATCGAACAGCCGTCGAAGTTGGGGTTCATGGATACTATGCGACGCGCGAAGTAGAACAGCGAGTCGGGCTGCAACTGGTCGTCAGTCAGGTGCCATTCGGCAGTCATCGTTACCGTCTCTACCTCGTTCATCATTCCGTTCACGCGCATCACCACATTGTCCAGTTCCTGCTCGGCACGCTCTATTGCCTCGCCCCTAACCAGCTGGCGCGAACGTATAAACAGTATGCCCAGCGATATGATGAACACAGCTATCAGCAGTAGCATGATGCCGGAACTTAGTTTCAGCGACAGCTTGCGTCTTATTCTGTTGATGATGTTTATCATACGCTGTCCTCCTTTTCTTCGCCTTTGGTAGCCACTTCTAGCATTCGCGAAAGCAGCGATGTTATCGTCTCGGTGTGAGTCTCCATCTGGTTGGCCAGCTCCACTATCTCCTCATGGGGCATCTCCTCATAGTGCTCCTTCAGGTCCGATACCAGGAATGCTATCTCTCTCACAGGCTCGTCCATCTGGTCGGTCATATTCTGCAGAAATGCCGTCTTCACTCTGTCGGCCTCTTTTATATGCTCGTGAGCCTCGTTCAGAGCCTTGTTTTGCTCGTCCAGTTTTTCGCGCGTGCGATCTATCTCATCTATATGCTTGCGTATCGATCGGCGCATGGCCACAAAACTGTTTGTCAGACTGCCCACCTCGTTCTGTCGGCCGCTGGTTGATACCGGAGCAAAGTAGTCACCTTTCGTCATCTGCTTGGCCGAGCACTCCAGCGTGCGCAGCGGGTCTATCTCGTGATGGATAATGAAGTAGCAGAAGGCTGTAATAATCAGCAGCGCCAGCACCACTATCACCAGCATAAGCTTTATCATATGATGATAGTCGCCCAGCACCATCTCCTCTGGACATACTACGTTTATCACCCATCGTGTGTCCTTGATGGGTTTAAAGGCCACGTAGGACTTCGCCCCATTCATGTCCAATACCATCGATCCCGTCTCGCCGCTTAGCATCTTGTATGCCAGGAAGTCATGCTTCTCGTTGGGCAACTCATCTATCACCCTGAATATGGCTCCAGGCTTCAGTTGCGATGTGTCGGGGTGTATCACAAATGCGCCCTTACGTGTAGCCATGGCTCCGAACACTTCTGCCGACGGACGTCCGTGCTGCACCTTTTCCGTAAGCCAGTATAGCGATATGTCGATGGCAAACGAACCCACCGCACGGCCGTTTTCGCGAAGGGGAATACAGAATGAAATTATCGGCTCACCGTTGGTCTTATAGTTCTCTACAGGGTCGCTCCAGTATTCTTTATTGGTTTCCTTGGTCACCTCGTACCAGGGTTGGTGTATATACGACTCGCCCGCAAACGTCTCGCTTCTTATCAGCTGCGAACCATTGCGGTAGTAGTATATCATGTATTCGCCCGGATGGCTGGGATAATAGTCGGGCTCGAATGCTGCTGCCACACCTACTATCTCGGGGTTGTTTCTCAGTATCTCCTGCAGATAGCCCTCCAGCATCTTGGGGTTATGCAGATTGTGCTCCACGTTCCAGTGTGTCTGTCGCGTCGTCACCTCCTTCTCGTGCAGTGTGTTGGTCACCTCTATCTCCATCATCTCCAGCAGGTCTTCTGCCTTGCCCTCAGCCTCGTTCTGCACAGCCTCGCGGGCATAGTAGAACATCAGCGAGAATGTTGCCAGAAACAGCACTCCCACAAACAGCACGATCCACAAGCTAAGCCTGGCTGATAGCGAACTGGGTAATAGATATAGAGTCTTAGGTTTCACTTGTTCAATAGTTTCCGTGGGCAAAGATAAAAAAAAAGTGACGAAGTTCCAAACTTTTCGCCACTTTTTTACTTTCTGTCTATTTCAGGCCTTCTCCGCTTCCGTCACGAAACAGGCCACAAGGCCATAGGTGATGGTGGGACGAATCCATATTTCTACCAGCAGATACTCAGTGTATTCGTTGATAGGTTCCAGATAGATGTCGTAGTTGTACAGTGCCGCTATTATCATGTCCACTATACAGATGGCCCACAGGTTACGCTTGGTGTAGCTCTGCCAGTTCTTGCGTGCATAGAAGAAGGTGAGCATGCATAGCAGCAGCACCGACAGCGACAGACAGGCCAGGTGCAGGGCGTAAAATGCCAATGGCGGCGCAAACAGTATGTCACGCAACAGCACCGTTATACCCACCGACACCGAGCACCAATAGTTAAACCTATGCGTGTCAAGCCGGTTGAAGAAGTACATACCTATCATCACCAGGCATGCTATGTAGAACAGATTCAGCACCAGTTCGGGCCATGCCTCCTGCAGTCCGAAATGCCCCACTGCATAAAGCATTACACCCACCGACACTATCCCTGCCACAGCGGTAATGACGATATCAAAGACCTTAGCGTTCTTTTTAAATCTTGTCTTCATCGCTACCTGTTTTTACATCCTCACTGCATCAGTTATGGTAAACAACCTCATGGTTGCTTCTTCATAAAACTTCAGCGTGATTACCTCGCCTGACGTGCGACCGTGGATGAGAAGCTGCGAAGAACCAAATGCCGACACTGGTGCCACACCACGACACTCGTTACCATCAAAGGCTGCTATCATGCCCGATCCTGTCTCTACGCCAATCAGTTTCAGGATGGGCTCCACATCCACAGTCTTCATCAGTGGATACTTTTCCGAACCCATTGTGAATGGCGGGATATAATCCTCGTCGGTACCTGTTGTCTCGTCCGAACTCAGGGTGATTTCATCCGACAGCGTGAACATATGTCTCAATGTCGAGTTGTAGTATCTCAGCGACATGTTCACTGTTTCACTGCCACTCTCGTTGCCGTAGGCCTTCATCACAAATCTGGTCGAGCCAGCCTGACCGATGCCCTTAGCCACAGCCGGACTAGCCAGTCCGCGCAGTTCGCCGTTAACAAACAGCGCCATCAGGTCGTTCTCTGTCACGTAGGGTTGCAGTGCCTCTTCTATCTGCACCATTACGATGGTCCAGTTTTCGTATACCGATGCGTCAGGCTGTGTCCAGTCGGGGCGGGCCTGGTTACTGGTCCAGTCCACCTCCCATACAGGAGCCTCATTTACTTTAGTCACGCTATACCCACCTTTATCAGTGGAATCGCTGTCGCAGCTGCAAGCCCCCACTACGAGGCTTGCCAGCAATACGACTTTCAAATACATCTTTTTCATATCACTTAACTACTACTTTCTTACCATTGTAAATATAAACTCCCTTACGTGTAGGTCTCTTCTGCAGCTTCATACCGCTTACGGTGTACCACATGCCGTCCTCGTAGTCAGAGCGTACAAAGTATATTGTCTCTGGCTTGTCAGGACTACCTATTACGGCATTCTTCTTGAATGTCATAACATCATTGGTCGAAGCTACTATCTCGCCCTCACGCTCGATAGCGAACCAGATAGGCTGCTGTGCACTACCTGCAATACTGATGTAAGCAGGCTCGGTATCGCTTCCGAGTATACCCTCACCGGCAACCATGCCATTAGAGTAAGCCACTAGATGGTCGCCCTCCTCAATGTCGAAGCCTGCTACGATAGCAGATACTGACATTGTATTTGGCGACTCTGCTGCGGCACTGCGTGTCTTGGCTTGCGTCCAGTCATCACGATAGTTGCTGCCTGGCTCTATGTACGGATAGGTAAACTTGGCGTCATCGGCATTCTTGCGGAGCATCATGTAACCCTCACCAGGCTTCATGTACTGCAGACTACCGCGCCAGCGTCCTACGTTACCGGCCTTCGAGAAGTAAGCAAACTCTGTATGACTCTTTATCACATCGCCTTCCTCGGCCTGATCGTAGTAGTCGCTCAGGGCGGTCTCCAGCGTCAGATTTACTATAGGTGTATAACCTATGCCGTTCCAGCCCTGCTTCAGTTCGATGGTACGATCCTCCTCCGACTTAACTACTGTTCCGCCGATCGGGAATGTGCGATCCTCCTGAACCTTGATAGCATACGACTTCTTTGGCGAGATAGCTACATTCGAGCTGTCGGATGCCAGCCACTGGTTGTCCTTATAAACCAGCGTCAGGTCGCTTGTCATGTCAGTCAGAATGTTGCCTTCGCTCCAGGTCATGTTGTTCAGCAGGGTATTCACGTCAGCCAGCTGATCACTGGTAACGTTGAACGATACCCAGTTCCACCCCTTATTCAACTTGAAGCTCTGTACGAAGCTGTCGCTGCCGTCAAAGCGTATTGGCTTGTCGGTACCCAGTACGGCCGACTTCTCGAATACGATTTCCTTCTCAGGTATCAGCTCCAGTTCGCGTCCGGTGCTGTACTGCCACAGGCGGAAATTAAGTTGTCTACCGCTGGCCTGATTGTCGTAAACCGTCAGATACAAGCCAGTCTCACCACTCTCAACCGAGTGACTGATATGAGCAAATCCGTGACATACATTCTCGTTGTCGAATGCACCTACGATGTCGCGCGAGTCAGTATCCAGTTCGCCGTACAGATATACCTGACCACTTATGCTCATCGTGTTCTGCAGCAGTTCGCTGTTTACACTCTGTGCCCAGTCTGGCTGATCGCCCTCAACCGTCAGGTTAAGGTAGAACGGTTCTGTTATTCCATTCTCATCGGTCAGATAGATTATCTCACTATACGAACCGATGTTCAGGTCCTTACTGATCGTAGCTGTCACGTAGTCCATACCCTCAGGAGCAATCACGTCGGTGTACTTGTTCATCGTCAGCCACTTAGGATTGTTCTCTATCTTATAGGTATGGTTACTTGCACTCCAGTTATAGAACGGCAGTTCAAGTTCCTCGCCCGAACCGTACTTCACGGTGTAATCCAGCGTATTTACAAGCCATGAAATACTGCTGTTCACCACATAGAAGCTGGCAGTGTAAGGCGAAGCCATTGCGTTGCCGTGTCTGTCCTCCACATCGCGTACCGTCACGTATACGTTGCGGTGGTGCAGCTTAGAGGCCTGCTGTTCCAGTTCTATCATCAGCTGGTTATCCCTGCCTATGAAGTTGAACTTCAGGTTAGACACTTCCTCATAAGGCACTACTGGCGCAGCAGTTGTGGCGTCTATGTGCGGTGTGATGGCAGTGATAGTGTCGGCAAACAGGTAGTCGCGTACTGGGATACCTGTCGACTGCTTCGTCTGCGGATCAAGCTGATAGCGCATCTTACCCGTGTCGTCCAGATATATCTTTCTGCTGTACTCGTAAGCCACAGTCTCGATGGTGTTGTCCTTCTGACGCTCCTGACGTTCGAACGACAGGTATGTCATCAGTCCTAGCTCATCACCGTTAGGACTCTTCGCAGCATAAGTCTTGATAAGTGTCTGTGGCAGAGCCTGTGCAAACAGCATCAGTTCGTCCACATATCCCTTCATCGGGGTTATGCCTCCTGCAGTTGCACCTATCATAGGTGTACCGCCGCTGATGCCGCCAAGGCTGTCGGCCTCGAACGATACTATCTGCTCCTTATCCATGTAGATGTTAACCTCGTTGCGCGAGCGGTTCACTGTCATGGCGTAGTGGTGCCACTTGTTGTCGCTCCAGTCGCCAGCCACCTCGGTAGCAAAGCCGTTAGAGCGGTACATCAGTTTCTCGCCCTCGAATCCGATATTGAACTGGTACTCGGCACCGCTGTCCTCCTTCATGCCGCGTCCGTTGCTCAGCAGCGTACCGCGACCGTCGGCATCGGTCTTAAACCAGAACATCAGTGTGTAGTCCTGCTCGCTGGTGCGATTCAGGGCATCCTGTGTCAGCTCAAATCCGTTGTCTTCCTTCTCTATGCGCAGCGACATTCCGCGTGGCAGTGCCCAGTCGGCACCTATCAGCATGGCGTTGGCACCCTGAGTGCGGTCGGTAGCATATTTACCTGAGCCCTCGTCCATCGGGTAGTAGTCCACCAGATTCTTCTCGTAGCCCGTCAGTCGGTGTCTTGCGTAAGTATCGAGCTGTCCGCCGCTCATGGCGCTGTACCACAATCTAGCCTCCATCATACGTCCCTGATAGTACTGACTTGCAGTGCGGTCGTTCTCGTTGGTACGTCCGAAGATGAGTGCTCCAGTACCGTTGTAGAGCATGTTCAGCTTCTGTCTGCTATTAAATACTGACACACCGTCAGCGTAGCAGTTCAGCGTGCTGTCCTGCTGATTGATAACGAGTGCCACCTGCGAGAACTTCGACTTGTCTATTGCCGCCTCGCTCACAAACTCCTGATCGTTCACCACGGCCTTCAGTTTGTAGTCCTGAGTCAGCCACAGCTGCAGCTTCTCACCGTTGGTACCGTGCGAGAACAGCGGCATGTCGCGATTTGCTGTTGTGTCGGGCTTCACACGCAGGTCGATGGTCACATCCTTGCCGCTGAAGTTGCGCTTGGCCTCTGTCTCCACACTGGCCTGGTTAGTAAATATCACACTTACAGCCTCCGACAGGTCATTGTTGTTCACCTCGCCCTTCACCTCGAAGTTGGTGATCTGGCTCAGACCGTTGTACTCAATGTCCTCAGAGAAGTTGAATACTATATCATCACCTCTGTATAGTATGCCGCCCTTTGGTTCGGGTTGACCGAACATCTGTGGACGACGTGTGTCCTTGATACCGCTGATAATCTTCGACGATGTAGTGAGGAAGTCGTTACCATTGCGGCAGAACAGCACGGCGCGCAGGTCGTAAGCACGCTCTATCACTGTGCCTTCACCGTAGAATTCGGTTACTATGTTACCGTTCTCCTCCATCAGTCTTCTCACGCCGTTGGCATTGGCCATGAGCGTAGAGTCAGCATAGAACGAGCAGAGGTTCACCCAGGCATCCTCGCCACGTTGCGACTCCTTGTACTGGAACTCAATGTGGTCGAAGTTATGCTGGTGACGGTCAAATCCGTTGATGGTCACAGGTATGTACCATCCGCGCTTCTTGTCTGGATCCTCCTGGGCATTGGTGTTCAGTACCCACTTGTCGCCCGGCATAGAAATATTCACCGCTCCCGCCTCACGCAGGAAGTGTACGTCGAACGATGCGTACTCCATGGTGTGATCAGGATCGGCAGGCGACATGATGCCTAAGCGCAGACCTTCATAGTCAAATCCGTCGCCAATACGCACCTCGATGGTCTTCTCAGTGACGTAGCCTGGGTCGAGATAAATCTCAGTACCGGTGGCGGTCAGTGGATGGCCGTCGATGGTAATCTTGGCTCCGTGCGGGTTGGCCTGATCGTCCACAAACAGGTTGAATGGCTCTATGCTACGGGTAGCCTCAGGCTTCTCGCTCTCGTTGGCCAGATATACCTTGAATCTAGCAGCATCGGCCACAGCCACACCGCTCACGCTCTGCTTGTCCAGACGTATCTTCGGATTGTTAATCTTCAGCGTGCGCTCATCCAGCACAGTACCTGGGTTGTATGCCAGCGTGGTGCGCTGGTCCTCCCATGGGTTGGCCGTTGCACCGCCACGTGTGCGGTATACAAATCCCTGCGGACCCAGGATAGCCATAGTCACCTCCTGCTCCAGCTGCTTCAGTATGTACTTCTGCTCCTTCTTAAACTTGTCGCTCATGAAGATGGTTGTCAGGTCCGAATTCTCGTTGATTCTCGAACTTGGATCATCGGGGATTATCTCGAACTCTTCCTCCTCTTCCTCTTCGTCAAGGCCCAAGTCAGGCAGTGCCACACGATATACGTCTACGTTCAGATGGCTCAGCTTGTCGGGAGCAATGGTGAAGCTCTCCTTACGTGTATAGGCCTTCTCCGAACCATAGGTGCCTTCGCAATTCGAGGTCAGCACAGGTGTCAGGCTCCACTTGAACTTGGTACCACCAAATCCCACTTCTGCCTTTGAACCAGTAGGCTCTTCCTCCTTATCAGGATCCATCTTAGCGCCTGGTTCCTCCTCTTCTACGGTTTCCAGTGCTTTCAGGATAGCCTCTACTATCTGCTCACCCAGCATCTCGCTGGCATCCTTGTCCTCATCGGCCTCGAAGAACTTCGGATCTTCCGCGAATGGGAAGTCAAGCATCATAGCGTTCGAGAAGTTTGTTTCGAACTGCTCGCTGTAGCTCACGCTCTGTGCACCGGCCACGTCGTAGTTGGCCACCAGATCGTCGGCAGTCAGCTTCTCATACTCGTTCATTGCTATCATCATAGCCCAGGCGCTAACCAGAGCATTCTTCTCCGATATCTGGTCGGTAAACGTGTTCTGGGTTCCCTGTGGTTCTACTATGAGATAGTGTGTACTGTCGTTTGGCTCAGTTACCGTCGTGTTGTACTGTGCATTGGCCAGACCGAACATCGGATCGGTAGGTTCGCGCAGCGACAGGTAAACAGGCGTCTGCGTCTTGTTGGCCATTGTCTGAGCCTCGTCGCGTGTACCTATGTACAGCAGTTTGGCTATCTCCTTGGCCAGCTGCGGTATTGTCTGCGTCAGAATCTGCTTCTGACTCAGGATGAACTGCGACTGCAGTTTCGGACCGTAGGCCAGCGACTCGTCGCGTACCAGGTGGAACTTATTGCCCTCTGCATCCACTCCCTCAGCAATAGGCATCAGCGAAGCTATGTTGTGCTGATACATCGAGTCGGGCAGTGCACGGATGGTCGACATCGGCATCACCTGGATGTTCTGTACCATACCGATATACAAGTCGGCATCGGCACCAACCATCGTCGGATCGTTGCTCGTGGTAATCTCGTTCTCCGTCGTCATCGTGTACGAGTAGGCCTTATTGCCCGTCAGGTCGAATACGAACTCCGATGCGGTAGCGTCACCGTTCTCAGCGGTGAAGATGTCGCCCGAGGCGGTACCTGCACCAGCAGGAGCTGTCACGGTACCAATATACGAGTTGGTCTTGTCGCCCGTTGCAGCGGTAAACTTCACACCAGCCGACGTCTTCAGATCCATCTTGTAAGAGTAGTTGAACGTAGAACCCTCCGACAGGGTTGCCGAACTGTATGCTCCTGGCGGGTCGCGCAGTATGTCGAACAACAGTGGCTGTCCTTCGGTCATCACGTCAACACCAGCGCCGATTGGGAACATATTGAGTATGAAACCGTTCAGCGGTTCTGCCTGATATACGGTACCATCGTGCTCAGCGGTAAAGGTCACCGTCTTCAGGGCATCCTCGCCAGTCAGCAGCTGTGCCACCTGGTCCACACCCAGTTCAAATACTGCATGTCCCTCTTCGTCGAGTGTCAACACTTCTCTGTTTATACCGGCCTTCATGCCGTTTTGCATGGTGGCAGTACCACCGCTCACTGGCACTATGTCGAGTCGCTCCGTAGTAGGATCGTTGTTGTAGCGATAGCTCTCGGCCACCTGTACCTGTATGTAGTACTTGCGCTCCAGACTGAATACAGGGTGTCCGAAGGTATATGCTGCAAGTCCGTCGGCTCCCTTATATACCAGAGGCACTCTGGCTTTGTCGCCAGCAAGGTTTGTAGCCGTATACGTCTTGTCGCCGAAGTAGTCGAAGTTGTCGAAGCCCTGCTGCTTATAGGTAAGCTCTATCGGACTGCGATATATGCGGTTATAGATAGCGTTGTACGATAGCTTAGGATCGCTTACGTCATTGCCGTCCACATCAGTGTATGTACCCACATATGTGGTGTCCTTCTTGGCCAGACAGTCGGTCAGGTCTATCACCTCGTTCACCTGATCCTCCTGGAACAGTGTGGCATAACCCTTACAGTATACCTGCGAAACCTTCCAGCGCACTGGCGGCAGCATCAGAGTATACTCACCGGTCAGCGAGTCGGGCTGCACCTCTATGCGTTTGCGGGTAGTCAGCACCTTGGTCTTATGACCGTTGCCTCCGGCATGCTGGTAAACCTCCTGACGCTCCTTGCGGTCTGGATTCAGGTTGTCGTACAGTAGCCATGAGCTGTTGTCGCCCTCCAGCTCCAGCACCATCTTCAGTCCGTCGCCAAGATTGTTCTTCGAGAGGTTGTTGTCAAGTGGCAACTTGCCCTGAACGTCGCCTCCTACCACGCGTCCGGCCAGTTTCACCTTAGTAGAATCGTAGAAGTATATCTGCTCCACATCGCCTGTAAAGCTGTGACCCTGCGGTCCCTTAAACCATCCTTTGCCGGTAAACGTGTGTCCGTCCATCACAGCCTGTATGGTCAGTGTCTGGTTAGGTAGTACGCGGAACGAGAAGCTACCGTCGTAATCTGTCTCCAGCGGCTCGGCCTTACTGTTGTAGACCTTGTTGCCGTTCACCAGGAAGTTGGCACCCTTAACCGGTATGCTGGTGCCATCGTACATCACGAAGCCCGAGAATCGCTTACCGTTCTTGGCTGTAATCTCGTGCACCTTCACGTCGTTGGTCTTCTCGTCGAAGGTCACGGCATACTGAGTGGTCTCATCGTTATCCACACCTATGGCCGTCACGTAGTAGGTAATGCTGGCCTTATCATAGTACGACAGCTCGTCGGCCACGTAGTGTCCGCTCGCATCGGTCACTACCGTTGTCTCCACACTGTCCACCTGTATGTTGATAGTCACGCCTGCTATACCTGTTCCGTCGTTAAATCTCACGTAACCCTGTAGTCGGCCCGTATGCTTACACTCGCCGGCCTTCACCTGGGTCTCGGTGGTACTTACGCCTTCACAGTCGTTAGTAGCGCGTACCTTATATTCATACTTCTTCAGTGGCGATACGGTCTTATCCTCATAGCTCAACTGGTCCAGGTTGGTAGCTATCTCCTCCCAGGCGTCGTCGCCCTGCCCTACTTCGCGGCGCAGCACGGTGAAGTAGTCTATCAGGTTGCCATCGGTATCCCATGTCAGTACCACGCTGCTCTGGCGGGTCTCCGTCATCAGCGTCTCGTCTATCTTACCATTGCTGGTATGATAGAAGTCAGACAGTGTTGGCTTGGGGATAGGATCATACTTAGGCTCATCAATCGTTGTGGTAACAGGATTGATGGTTTCACCCTCCTTCACCCAACCGGTGGTGAGATATTTCTTAATATCCTCCATCGACATACCATTGTCAGGCTCGATGGCGCGTTGCGACATCTTGGGATAGGCATTACCATCTTTTACCTCCCAATTGCTGCCCAGATCGCTGAGCATAGTTTCCATCGCTACTGCGGTTGCGTTTTTGGTATAAGCCAAGTCGCTATAGCTCCAGTTGTTCTTGGTCCATTGGTTATAACCATTACCCCAGAATTCCTGAGGACCGCTTTTAATACTTAGGCCTTTGTGGATAATGTTGTAATAAGTTCCTTTTTCCAAACAGTTTACCACTGCGCAATTTACGCCTCCATCTATGAAACAATGGAAAGCTCCTGCCCAGTTTTGGTGTCCATCCGCTTGAGCCTCCTGGCACCAGATGGAACCGTCGAACAGGGAGCTCGCACAGTCAGCACCATTACCGCGACCGACGAAACCGCCTGCTATCCAGTTGGCACATTCTATGCTGGCCGATACGCGGCAGTTTTCAATCTTGCAGGCTGGATCACCTGTCCTAGTGCTGTTACCCACGAGAGCTGCCACGTGGTCGCCACCCTTGATCTTGCCGGCTACATGCAGGTTTCTGATGGTAAAGTCCGTGGCATTTTTGAACAGACCAACAGGGGAAGTTGAGCCGGCATCGATGTCCATCGTCAGCGTATGGCCGTTGCCGTCGAAGATGCCACGGAAAACACCCTCGCCATCCCAGGCAATACAATGATTAACCGTAAAGTCGTTAGCCAAGATGGCATTGGTGTAGTCATTAGTCTTCACGGCTTCCTTGAAATTCATCCAGTCGTCATTATTATACAGCACCATGAAGGACTTGCCATCGATAATCGTGGTCTTTTTCTCATCATAATATTTGGTGGCAAAGCTGTTCACAACAGACAGCTTGATATTTGAGGAGTTACGTGTCCACGTTTCGCAACCATCCAATTTTGTGCTGATATGGTCAGGCGCGAAGAGACAGTTCTCAACAATGACAGATCCGTTGGTATAGCCCACGTAGCCACCGTTATGGCTGCAGTTGGTACCTTCAAAGCTGCCGTCGAACTTACTATTTCGGAACGTGACAGTAGCATCGGTATTTACGACAGTCACAAGACCACCGTTGGTGGCATCGCCATTCACGCTACTATTTATAGTGACCGATACACGGCAGTTCCCAACAGTAGCGTTCGCATTAGGAAGAACTTGGCTAATAAGACCGCCTATAAACTTCTTGCTGGAGGTAATGGTTCCTGCCGTATGCAGATTCTTGATAGTAGCGTTGCCCACCCAAACGAAGGGGGCAAGGTTTTCTCTATTATGATCTGGTACATTGAAGGTCAGCGTGTGGCCGTTACCATCGAAGGTACCACGATAAGCGTAAGCTGATTCCCAGCCGACCATGATGGAACCTGCATCAACGTCTGCATAAAGGCGGGCGTTCACGTCGTACTCACCTTTGGCTGCCTGCACCTTGTCGCGGAATGATACCCAGTCGGCATACGTGTGGATGGGGAAGAAGAATGGCGTAACATTCTCTACGAAGTCGATGGGCGACTTGTCACGCTCCACATATACCTCTATATCATAATGTACGCACGAGCGCGAGAGGTTCACCACCTTGTAGCGCTGGTTGCGTTCCTCTTGGTTCACCTCAATGGTTCTGTCCTCAACTACATTACCCTCACCGTTCTTCGAAACGAGGTGAAGCTTCATCTTGGCACGGTCGTCCCATACGCCACCATACTCGTTGGCATAGTCCCACGATACGCGAACAGTATAGGCACGCTCGTCTTCCCACTTGGCACTATAGTTTGCAATGCGCAGCAGGTGCAGATTATCAACTATCGTCGAGGCGCTGGTGGCACAGTTGTTAGCCTGATCCCAGCCCCATATCTGACTCATGGTACGGCGTACACGATAGGTCAACTTGTCGAGCGTACCGCCATTCTTCAGCATGCCGTTTTTGATAGACTGCACAATGGTGCTGTCTACAAAGGTATATTTGGCATTCTTCGAAGCCTGGGTAAACACCTCCTGACCGATGGTCTCGAAGTCTTTCTCCTCACCCGTCAGCGAGCGCTGAATCTCGAAGAAGTCGGTTAGCGCAAAGTCTTCGTCGGTTAGGTAGGCCGTACTCCACTTCAACTCCACCTTAGGTTTTACACCGTCTATGGCAGTGGCAGTCAGTCCTAACGGCGCATGTATCATGGTCAGATTTTCTGCCGACGACTGCACATTCTCTATATCATAATATGAAGTTCCTTCACCTTTCATCCTGTAACTGGCCACAATGCGGAAGTTACGGTGAGGCTCAGTGGCATTCAATCGTATTATACCACTGTTCTCGTTGGTAGGCATATCCACACTGATGGTTTTATTGTTCGCATCCGTATATTCGTAGCGAATCTTGGTAATATCGGTAGATGCCAGGAACCAGGGCACTTCTATCTGTCCCTTAAACTTGGTAGAAAGCATAGCATCCGAGATGATGGGCTGCAGCGTCTGACCTGCCGAAGGCATGGTAATGGCCTCAGGGTCAGAGAGCGTCAGCTTGGCATCTGCGCGGCTGTTACCATTGCGCTCCACGTCCCACTTGAAGGTGAGTTTCTTGCCAAGCACATCGTAGGGCACATACCAGATGGCAGTGACATCGTAGGTCTCTGCATCGTCATTATTTTGGATCACATTGCCGCCTACGGAACCACCGCTGGTAACCTTCACACTATTACTAGTGTTGCCAAGCGTAACCTGAATGTAACCACCGGCTTCGGTACTGAATGTAGTCCAGCATTTGTCGGCAGAACCGTCGATGTCCTCGGAAGCCTGCCAGCGGAAGAGTGTAATCTCGCTGCCACCGGCAACCGACACTTTCAACTTACCGTCTTTAATCCAGCAGTCGGCACCTTCCTGTACATAGACAGGTACATGTATTTTCACGGTGTTCGATCCGTCTAATGATACACCATAGTTGTACGACATATCGACATACGTGTCGTAAGTGTCGGCTACCGCCTGTTGTGGCAGCAACCAAGCGAAGAGCACCAGCAACAAGAGCCAAGGCCGCCCTCGCCAAATGATATTAGACTGTCTCATAATTTATAGTTTTAGTTGTTTTTAGATTATTCTTATCACTCAGGCAGAAACTCGTTCATCTTCTCAGAATATACCGAGCCGTACTCCTGCTGGTTGTATATCGTTACGTGCGAACCCTTGGTGGTTCTGAACAGCTCGCGATACAGGTCGTATATGCTGATCTCGTTATTGCCACCTATCAACCTGCGGAATGTGCGTGCGAAGGCATTCGACAGATACACACCCAGGTCGCGATCGTGTACGTCGGCTTTCGACGATTCCTTGGCGTTGGCCGCAGTGAGCACCAGCACGTCGGGCTGTCCCATCAGAGCTTCACCCCAATGACCGCTGAAGCACGTCTCGATGGCAAACATCATGCGGCGATACATTCGGGAGCCGCCGTTATTACCAGCCATCTCGGCCACGATATTGCTGATGCGCTCCTTACCAAAGTACTCGTAGGCATCCTCGTTACCCCAAAGTGGACCTTCGCGGCTACCGCCATGTCCGCTCCAGAAGAAGAATACATCGCTCGATGCCGTAGGACTGATGACCTGTGGCAGGCGGTCGCTCTTCTTGCCCATCATAATGTCGGCCAGGTCGGCGGGCTGCAAGTCGCTGAAGTGATAGTCAACCACAGCATTCTTGCGTACGTCGTCGTTCATAAACTGGTCGGAAGCGGCGGCTGGATCGCTGCTACGCTCCACAAATATCTGTCCGGCAAAGGGGTTACGACTGTCGTTAGCCAGGTTATCTTCTACAATCAGCACAATGTGATCGTCGTCATAACCATGATGGCGCAGGGTTTGATACATAGCAAACGCATCAGCCTGATGGCGGTAGTTGCTCCACGATGTAGATGGACTTACCACCACTGCCCATCGGTCGCTAACAGCCGGCAGGTTGTGGTCTACAGGTACGTCGGCATATTCTGGAGTCCACATCTTGTCAAGTTCCCACAGCACAGTTGTCGAAGCCTGTGTGTTGCTGCTCTCGGTACTTATGTGCAATATTGGTTTTGCCATGCGCTTGCCCTGGCTGTCATCTACGCGCCAGAACATATAGTCGGTGCCCAGCACCTTGGTATAGGTTTCGTTGTCGAAGTTAAGACTGCCCGAGGCACCCGTCACCTTCACGCTGCGACCGGCGGCAATCTCGCTGAATGCGCGCGACAATCCATCGGCATCCCATCCGCAGCTGGCGCCTTCGTCCGATGCTACCACGCTACGCATATGGTCGGTCAATGTGGGGCCGTAAGGCTTCTCGTTGTATGCCACCTGTCGGCCTGCCACTGTGCAGTCCTCACCCTTCACGCTCTGATGTGCAGCACCAAGTGCCAGTATGGTCAGCGCATCATAGATACGAGCCTCACCATTCTTCAGCGTCTGGTCGAAACGGGCCTCAAAGCTCTGTGGGAAGCCATAGCCAGGCGATGCCGTCGGGCTCAATCCGTATACAAACCACATGTTAGCATCCTGTATCACCTTCTCGTCGAGAGCGGTGTCCGACAGGATTACCTGTACTTGCAGATCGCCGTCGGCGGCAACTGCTTTATTGTACCACTGGTGTACCTGATCGGTCACACGCTTGTAGTCAGCCACATCGCTCAGTGCCACACATATCACCAGTCGCTTGTTCTTGCTGTCGGCTGCTGCACCATCCAGGAATGATGTCAGGTCCATGCCGTTCTTGTAGGCCACAATACCCTCGCCCGCCACATGCAACTGGCGCTCGGTGGCGTAGTAGCCAAACCAGTCGTGGAACGACTGTCCATATGAATCGTTGCTATAAATCAGCGCCACGTCCACATCAGCCATCTTAGCAGCTCCTGTCACCATCATCTCACACTGAGTGACATCACTTTCGGTAAGGAACCATGCGTATGTATTGCGTGCGTTTGAGCGCTGCAATTCTGAACTGGTACACGTGGGCATTATTACTGGCAGACGTGTGCGTCCGGCATAGCGCAGTATGTCGGTGGCATGATCTGAGTGATATGGGCCAATGATGGCATGACACGTGTCGGCGCCCTCCTCTGGGTGTGTCAGCTGATATGCCAGCGCATCTATGTTCTCGGTATCCTCGTCGTGATAGCGCAGATTTAGCTGCACCTCACGGCTCTGCAACTGCTGGGCAGCATGGATATTGGCCAAGGCCCAGTCTATGCTGGGTTGCCACTCGGCACGTATATTGGCTGGCAGCACCACATCCACGTTTAGCGTTATCACCTCTGATGGTGTGGGGGGAACAACTTCCTCAGTCTTATCATCGCTTGTGCAACCATAAAGTGCAGCACCAAGCATCACTGCAAATATAAACTTTATCTTATTCATAACACTTCAATTTTCAAAGTTCAATGTACAAAGTTCAAATTCCTCTCAGTAGTTCCGTGTCGATATCGTCGGTACAGTAGCCGTCCCAGGCGCCGTGCTGTTCCATTGCAGGCATTGAGGCAGCAGGCTGTTCAAGCCACTGTTGTGCCCAGTTGGCCAAAGCACGGTCAAAGTGGCGGATAACTGCGAAGCGTATCATATCGGTGTTCGATTCGTCATCGAGCAGCAGCATGATTACAAGTATTTTCTGGTTAGTGCTCACCAGGAACAGCTCAGCGCCATTGGCAGCCGAGCCGAGATCGCTGATGACGAAAGCCTTGTAGGCGCTCTGTCCAGCAACCAGGTCGCTCTTCATCCAAGCCAGTCCGTGAATAATGCCACACACGTGGTAGGCTGCCTCGAAGGCTGTAAGTTGGTATTCTTCACTATATTGTTCGCCGGCCTTATCGATAATCGAAAATGGATCTGGTTCCTGGTGTGTAGGCGACAGATCGATTAGTGTTTCATTGATGCTGTCGCGATACTCTACTACACCTTTGTTGTACAGGCGTATCAGTTCGATACTTGTAGAATCGGTTTGCAGTCCCGTCCATCGGCAGTACTGCTTACGCAACTCATCGAAACGCTTTACCGACTCAGTTGCCGATATGTTCAAACCATGAACACGGTTGGCCATACCCAACTTCTGGGCGGCAGCCTGCACATCGTCCTCGTTCACCTTCAGCAGCAGCACCTCGTCGGTCTCCTTCAGATTGCTCTTCACGTCAACCAGCCAATCCACCATATACGATTCGGTGAGCACCAGCAGTCGGCGGCTGTACACTGCACCATCTACGGCGCTCGACGTTGTGCCAGCCCAGTCTTTCAGCATCTGGCGCGTAGTCGACACGTTGTCGGATGCTATGAAACTCACATCTACACCATCAGCGTTGGTGTTTTTAAGTGAACTCACTCCTTTCATTACCCGGTCTGCATAACCCATGTCGCCCAACTGACTGGGGGCAAACACGGTCATTACCTGCACACGCTCACTGGGCTTAGCCGGCGTGGGGTCGTTGTCATCGCTCTTACAGCCAGTAAGCAGTAGTGCTGCAAGCACTGTGATTAAACAAATCTTAGCTTTCATAATCTTATAATTTTTATTTTAGTTCCTTGATTTCGTTCTGATTGTAGATATATATGTAATCACTATTCCGCTTATAGAGATGAGTGTCGCCCCAAGGCTTTTCAGTGTCGGTGAAACCCACGATATCAGTCTTGCCGGCAGGAGCCATGAACTGGAATTCGTCGTTCACCTTCATCACCTGATACACCTCGGCAGCGTATGTGCCGTCGGGCTTCACACCGCCGCTCAACTCGATGTAGGGCAGCACCTGGTAGTCAGGATAGTCGATATTGTCTCTCGGCTCCAGCTCTAGGCCGCCGTAATTGATGTAGAACATACCGTCGGCCTTCTCTTCGCGCAGGGTAGCGGTCAGTCTGCCGTTAATCCACATCACGTCGTACACGCTGTTGTCATCGGCCACGCCCACTCCGCAAGCCTGCTTCACCTTACCCTCGTAGATGGGATAGCACACCCACATCGGTACATTATGCACCACCTCGTTGTCGATAATCTCATGGCATACCGTGGCCACATAGCGCCCGCCACTCATGATGTTCACCACTAAAGGCTCGTCCTCGCTGTCGGTGCGCGTCAGCTGCTGCCACGTGCCGGTATCCTTGCGCCACTGGCACGAGGCTTTGTCATAACGTATGGGGAATTTTACACTGAAGAAGTTGCGATCGCCAAGCATCTGCTGGTAGATAGCCGCATCCTGCTCGATGGCAGCCCTCAGCCAATCCTTCACATGGGCATAGCTCTCGCACACAAAGTTCCAGATGGGTTCCACCTCCATGCTCACCATCTCGCAGTTCGACGCCTTCTCGTCGTCGGGGTCGTAAACAATGCTCAAGCGCCACTTGGAGACGTCTTCAAAATTGATGTCACGAGTACCTTCATAATTGGTCTCGCCAAGCAGGTTGCCCAAATAGCTCTGGTCACCGCCGCGGGCGTCTATATAGAGGCTCGACTGCTCGGTCCAGGTGTAGTTGTCATCATGGCGATTCTTCTTGCGCTCTTCGTAGGCACCTAACAGTTCCTGCGACGTAAACTTCTCTTCCTTCACGATGTCTTTATAACGCCACATGTCGTTTTTCAGCGTCAGCTGCATGGTGCCGCCAAGCAGCGCATGGGTAACCACATGTGTGCCCCACACGTTGATAAATGAGTCGACGATAGCGTAGTTCGAAGGGTCGTAGTTCCAGGCCAGATGGTCGATGGCATCCTGGAAGCTTTTCGTCAGCAGCGTGGTATGGTCGGTACCCCTCCACTCTTCGTCTACGGCCGCCATCACCTGGGCAGGCATGATATACTGCTCGCCCTTCGTCAGGTTGTCTTGTGTCGTGAAGTAGAAACAATCCTTCACACCGTCCTCGAGCACATACTGTCGCTTGCGCTCCTCCGATCCGTAGAGTCCAAAGTTCACCGCTTTTTTGGTCATCAGGTCGAGCGTCTGCACATAGTCGCGATGCGAGTAATTGACGGTCTGGTCTGAAGAATAGCTCTCAAAGCGCTGTGACACAATCATCTGCGTATTGCGATACTTCTGGCGGAATTCCAACTCGTCGCGGTTCAGCACCTGACAGCGGATGTCCTCCCAATTGCAGTAGGAACCCCGAATGGCATCGTAGGAGTAGCCCACACCGAAGTTGCGCAGGAACTTTGAGCGATTCTCCACGTCCTCGGCTCGTGTCCACTGGAAGGGCGCAGCCTGTCCCGACGGCTCTGCCTGAACGATATCAAGCAGGTCGTCGCCGCTACAACCAACGAGCAAAGCCGCCAGCAAGCAGATGACATTAAAACGCAAACACCGGGCGTACATGGGGTTGGACTGCATTATCATATCTGAAATAGGGGTTATTATAGGTGTACATATATATACAACGGTTTGGATCGAAGGCCGAGGTAGTCCAAACCGCCTGGCGATCCAGTGTAGCATAGAGGTACTTATTGATATTTTGGATGGGATTGTGGCTGATTTCTCTATAGAAACTGTCTGATCCCGGAAACCACGGCGCATCGCCTAAGCCCGATTTGCCACCCAGTCTGTCGTCGCAGAGTATGGCAAGCCATTGTCCCGCAGAAGGGATGAACCAGCCCGAGGTGCTCGTGGGGGGTACAGGGGTCATTGTTATGGCGGCTTTGGCGGCGGGTGAGCCGGCCATGTCGAGCTCCTGGGTACGGAGCAGTCCGTCAAAGTCTTCAATGACCGACTTCATATGGTCGTCAACGTAGTGGTCGAAGCCGGTATCCTCGTTGAACTTAACGCCTTGCTGAGGAAGTATGCTACACGTCTGACCGTTGTTAGCCCAATAGTACGACAGCACCAGTCCGTGGCCGAAGCCGGATTCTTTCTCCGACGCCAGATTCATCCACTCTCCCTTGCCGGTGTTCACGAATGCGAGGATGCCCAAGGGCTTGTGCCCATATTTTTCTGCCTTGCCGGCATTCTCGTACAGTATGCCATCATCAGCAAAGCACCAGCCTAAGTGTTCGGTGGTAGCATTCGTTGCGGGTACACCAAACAGCAAGGTCTTTGTTGCAGACAGTTCTAATTTTATACCATTAATGGTTCTATCTGTGTGGATGGCATTCATGGTATAGTACTGGTGGCTAGTCTTAAAATCGCTATCATACACATATTTATCCTTATGATAGCTCACCTCGTTTCCATTCTTACAGTTATGGGGTATGTGTGCGTATATTGGATGGCGGTAGTCGTAAGCAGGAACAACGGCATAAGAGCCATATTCAGCGTCGTAGTACACTCTACATCCATCGTGGGCGCCCCAGGTGTTGACATACGCCACCCCCTGGTCGTTATTAAAACCCTCTGGGAACAGATGATCCAACTCTCCTTTCCAACCGGGGTGCAAATCGTAGGCTTCGTCTCTCATAAATCCTTTGATACTGGCGACCTTTGCCTGATTCTCCAAAATAAAGTATACATAGTCCTTGATATCCTGTAATGTGGTCTTGTCGTTTTTCTTCACACCATTCCAGGGAACCCAGCAACCATGCGAGTCTCCATCGAAGTTAACAGTATTAAAGCCGCCTGGTTCGCCCATACATAGATGGACCAGGGTACTGTAGTGACCATTGGTAGACACACAGAGGTAGTAGCCGCCGCAGTAGCCGTTTACATTATAGTCGACATTTACCACATCGCCCACCTGATAGGGGCAGTCGGCATTGTCGGGGAATGCCTCGGCACTGAGGAAGTCGATGCGCTCCAGATGGGGAATACAGGCAATGTCGACATCAACCCAAGCGTAGCGGCGCGGACCGGTGTCGCGGTGGAAATACAGCGTGCCAAGGGTGAGGGTCTTGCCGCCTGGCAGTACAGGCAGGTTGCGCAGCGACAGCTCGTAGCCGTCGGGGGTGCTCTTAAGCATCAGGTCGGCAGCTTCGTCATCCAAGCCCGTAAGTGAGCGGAACAGTATTTCGGCATCATAGGTGTCGTAGCTCTTCATCACGCGCACCGTCGAGCTCTCATCGTCGAGTGTCATACCATAGGTGGGTTCATGCGTCTTGCTCGTCACATCGTCGGGACTCACCTGATCCAGACCGGTGAGGTTTCGCATCACACTGGTAACAACAGAGTAGTATGACAGCTGTAGGCGCTCCTCGGCAGTTAGCAGCGAGTCGGGCACGCCGGTTTTGTCACCCTCCATAACTACGCGATTGTCAACACCATTCTCGTCGTTGTCGCTCGAACAGGCAGCAACGCCCAAGCCAAGGCAGCAGGCCACTACCGTCATCAGCATCAATCTCATCATTGATTTCATCGTATCCATATCTTATAATTTTATATTCATTTCGTAGTCCCAGCAAGTTTCTCAAACTTATTGATATCTTTGATAGTGGGGTACTGGAACTGGTACCCACGCACGGGGCGCACAGGGTAGAAGTTGGTGCGCCACTGCGAGCTATACGTATTATCGTCTACCAGCGTTAGCGTGTAGTCGGGCTTCAGCACCAGCAGACAGGCTTTTTTGTCGCTGTTGGTGTTTTTAGAACTCATCACATTGAGCTCTCCCTTATAGCGCAGTGCACGCTTGCCGCCAGGATATCGCTTGTTATTATTCAATATATCTATATGGCCGTAGTAACCGTTAAACTGGGCATTCCATCCCGAGAGCTGGTCCTTGAAGAGCGCCTTGGCATTGAAACCGAGGAATTCATAAAGGTCGCGCACATCGTCGGGTTTGGGCACATACCACTTCATGTTAGGCATGCCCGTGAAGTTGACATTGGGATCATAGCCCCATATCCAACCGTTATAGTCGTTAAACTCCTTGGTATTAGCCTCGAGCGTGAACGCTGTATAGCACACACCGTCCTGCATCTGGTCTACGGGGCCATGACTCTCTGACTCTGCAAAGAACATACGGTGATCGATGTCGCTACGAGTCCAGAACTTCGAGCCCACCTTCACGATGGGATGGTAGTGCTTGAAGCTACCCTCGGCATCATCGGTGTAAAGCGGCAGGAAGTCCTCCATCACCACTGGCGATTTGCCTTTAAGAACTTCCAAAGTCGAGGGGTTCTTAAGCAGCAGATTGCCGTTGACATACCAGAACTTTTCGATGATGTAGTTGGTGGGGAGTGTGTCGATAGGGTTCACATAGCAGTTACCGTTCGAGAATCCCACGTAGGCAGGCTGGTGTATGCCGTCGCCCAGGAAGAGTCCCTGGTTCATGCGGATCTTGCAACTGCGGATGGGATATACGATGGTGACACGCTGATCGGTGCGGATCTTCGGCACATACTCAGAGCATACCTCTAATACTGGCCGCTCCTCATAATAGAGCAGACGGCAAAGTGATCCGGAACGGGGCTTGATGGCTGCATCGAAGTTGAAGAGCTGCGAAAAGTTCACCGGTTTCTTCTGTTTCGTATTCACTTCGTAGATGTCGGTACCCAGTACATGGGCAGGCAGCTTGCAGTCGCTGCGACTAGCCAGTTTGAGCGTACCGTTGAGGAAGTCAAGGCGCAGGTCACGCGGCACTAGATCCCACACGGGCATCAGCTCAAAACGTACCACGTCGAGAGTCCTGTCGGTTTTCATCATGCCGCTGTAGTTCACACTTGCCATCCACTGCTGCATATGCTTGGGTGGCAACTGGCCTTTCTGGTCAAGGTTCTTAATGTCGTTGATGAGTAGCTGGCGCGACTCCTCGCTACCACCCCATATATTGATGGCACCGCTACTACTCTTGCTCGACGACACCGCATCAAGTTCTGTGGTACGGTCGCCACTGGTAATCTGTCCCAGGGTGTATTTCACCTCCTCGGTGGCGTCGGTCTTAACGTGGTAGCTGGCTGATTTGTTCATGGTGAAGGCATAGTCGATCTTGCCGCCCAAGTCGGCTTGCAGCACAATGTGCGTACCGTATTCCAGCAGCACTTGCTCTACAGCCTTGGCGCGCTCGGTGCCGCTCTTGCTGCGTATTTCTTGGAGAGCCCACGTAAACTCCATGCTAAGGCACAGGTTGTTTACTCTGTTGGGGTCATCGTCGTCCATTCTTCTCAGGTATTGCAGCACACCCTTGTCGAGTGTACGCGAGGCCACGGTCTTGGTCATCACTCCGTAGCCCACATTCTGTTCGGTCACGTCGATATTGACGGCCGCATCAACGAGCTTCTGGCAGGTGGCCATGCAGCCCTGTATGTCGATGTCCTTCGAGTTTGAGCTCGACTCGGTCATCTGACTCGACAACTCCTGCAGCGTAGAGGCTGCATAGATGTCGATGTTGAGTTGCTGTAACCGGCAGTCGTGTATGGCATCTAAGCTGGCTACATCAGCGTATTGCTGAAGACGCTCTATGTCGATGATAGGTCGTTTGGTCTTCACGCTCATGGGGTTGTTCAGTTCGGCATAGATGTCGTAGCCGTAGCCCACAAAGAGTACGGAACGGGCATCCTCGCCATTACTATCGTCGTCGCTCGACGAAAGTTGTGTCACAGTGAGTCTGCCGCTGCGCGACGGATCGGTAACGGAGGTGAATACCAGCGTGGCCTCGCGGCGGGCGCCGGTGTCGTTGGTCTGTGAGCAAAGTACGACGTGTCCGTCGGTGCCCAGAGTGTCGCTGCGCACCGACAGCCATTCGTCGGTATCAGGGGTTGACAAGGCAACGGTTACCGCACCGTCATTTTCGGCATCGTAGCCACCGATGTCGACCGTCAGGCGCTCATACGAAGCCAGACGTGTCAGCATCACCTGACCTTCGTCGTCGACACAGGAGCCGCCGGTGGCGGTGATGGTCCACTGGCCGGCAGGTACGGGCTGCGTATTCTCGCCGTCATCGTGACAGCTGCTCAACAGGGACAGCAGTCCGACAAACAACAGTGCGGTAATCAGTCGTCTCATCTTTTTTAATTATATCTACTAACTAATCCTGGTTTCCTTCTATGATAATACCCTCATAACTCTTGAGCCTCGGGTGCTTGTTGCGCATCCAGTTCTTGATATAGGCCTGGGCATCCTCATCAGTCCAAATATTCCAGATACCAAGCAACTGGCAGCGCTGCATAATAGGCCCTGTGGGGATTGCCTTGCCATCTTTGACCTCTGTCTGGGTCAGGCTGTTGCCCCACTTCTGCAGAATGCTGATCAACTCATTACGGTCGCCCATGTTATCACCGTTGAAGTGACCTGACAGTTCGTTACCACATGTCAAGGCATCGCCGCCAAATACTCTCAGCTTCAGATCGCTCTTCTTCAGGATCTGAGCGGCTTTCTCGCCATAGCTGAAAGCACCTTCGATATTAAAGACGTTGCATATATCGGCTTTAAGACTAGCCTCGAGATGACCCTGCTTGTCGAAATAAGCGGTATCGACATCGCAACGCATGTGGATAGAACCGCCAAACCAGCCACGCTCCACAAACAAAGGACCATATTCCTCATCCAACTGCTCGATGGCCTTGTCGGCCTTATCGAATTGTCCTGAAGTAACGTAGTAATTGATTTTGTAGTAGAGGCGAGCGAATGAAGTTGAGAAGATGCCGCCGTAATCGGGCATACCCAGCCTATCATACTGCGCATTGATAGCATTTGCCTGCCAATCCTCCAGGTATTCACCTGTCAGCTTTTCTTCCGGCACGCTCTTGCCCTGGCGCTGCATGGATTGATACTTCCTCAAATTCGCTTTCTTGTAGTTCTCCTCGTCCTTCATGATTTTGGCCGTCTGCTTGTCGAATTCCTCATCATCCACACTGCTTCTTCCACCAATCTCATCGGCAACGGTAGCAAGCTCAACTTCAGATACGAAGGCGTCGTAAACCGTGGCTGTACGGCTGATGAGATAGTTCAACTTGGCTCTTCCTTTATATTCAAGGGCATTGTATGCACCATGCGCCTCAAACTCCATAAAGCCGAATCCTACGTTCACGTCAAGCGAGGCGTGCAGTGTGTCGGTACCTACCACAAGACTGTCCTGCATGATATCATCGAAGTTGATGACCTGAAGGGTGTTCTCCACGTAGGCATCTTTCGATAAGACTTTCTTCTGCTGCAATTCTGAAATCTTAGCCCAGTTGAAGATGGGGTTGCTCTTGCACATCACGTTAGGATTGAATACCTGCTTGTGCTTCTCTTCTGGGTCGAGCTCGAACATATAAACGAAGTTATAGCCACGGCCCAGACCGTTGTTACCAAACCACTGTGCATTATCGTTGCCAACATCCTCGCCACGGAACTTCTGGTTCTGGCGAATAGGAATCACGGACTCGTCGCCGTAGTCGGTGATGATTCTCAGGGAGGCTGTACGGTCAGCACCGGTGCGGTTCTCGTCGAAACGCAGGCGCAGGGTCTGATTGCCAGTAAACACCAGGTCGAGACCTTCGAGTGTCACCCAATCAGTGTCGTCGAGCAAGGCTGTCCAACCGCCATCGCAGTTAATGGGCACCTCCACGATTTCACTCTCTACTCCAACCTCAATACCGTGTGTCTTAAGGTCGTCATCAATTGTCAAAACGATGGGAGTAATGTCTGCACCACCATTTTTGTCGTCATCATCCGAACACGAGATGAATCCGACGCTCAAACCGCCTATCAGTGCGGCCATGAACAATAGATTTGATTGTTTCTTCATAATCATGTTTTTTTTATTGTTATTATATACCTTATTATATATATGTTCAGGTGTCACTTAATTTTATAAGCCCAAACCGTCTATCTTCTTCAAAGGATACAACTTGTTGTCCAGGAAGAAGTTTGCTTGACTGTCTGGCCCATAACTAGAAACCCACATCGCCTGAGTTGCGCTATGGTAGAGGGTTGCATCGTTCTGCAGGTGAACTATCTTATACGCATTACCCCATGTATCGCTCAGATTAGGTTTCTTGCCACCCTTGTCTTTAATCTTCATCACACGGAACAATAATACCGGCTCCTTAAACAGTGTAGTATTATCCGTTTTAAAGGCACCATTTTCCCAAATATAGTCACTAGCGTATGCCTTACTCTCGACATTTGTGCGCGGATTCTTCTGCCACTTGTCACCCTTGGCGTACTTGTTGAGTTTTTCTTGGCTTTTCACGTCCGATATAAACATCTGATCGTCGGTTATAGGCCAGGCAGCATGCCACTTGGTCATGCCAACCTCCTCCTCAGCCTGTGTCAGGGTAATGCGAGAGGGGTCGTAGGTCTCATAGTGTTTGTAGCAACGGAAATGCCATTCGTTAAACGGCTTTTTTTGCGCAGAACGTTGATCTCCAGCCTGTGTATTGTCAATGATACAACGGGCAATTGGCAAGTCGGTTGGCCAATGTTTTTTATAGTCATAACCAATATTGAAAACATAAGACGTAGACTTGCTAGGCGTTGGCTTATGGTTAGTTTTGTCGAGGAATGTCCAGGTACTGTCAACTCGGCTGAACATTTTGCATAAATCTACACCAGTATATTCCTTGATATGCTCTCCGATACGCCCTAACTTACCATTTTTCAGGTCTAATTTATAAGTACCAATAGGAGTAGTGCCCACATTCTCTAAAGTACTCAGATAACCGATAAACTCCATGAATCGCAATGCCACCTCAGGCATCTCTTCTTCTTGATAGTATGCCACGCCATCATTAGAAGTATCATAATCAAAACTAATAAACCAGGCTTCATTGTCGGTCACATTTGGGAAGATTGCATGATGCGGTGAGCCTGTGATGCAGAACCATCTGCCACCTCTGTAGTCTTTCAGCACATCGCCTAGCATATAGGTTCCGCCTTTGCCCTCGTCAGGGGCGTTAGTCAATTCACCGCCCCCAGCTAATGTACTCTCATCTTCTACTGGCGTATTGTCGCCTGCCGCAATGTTATACGATGCGTTGTAGCGGTATAACTCACTTGTATTTGTCAGATAGGCATATACGCTGGGTTGCGTAAGCTTGCCGATGATTTGCTTGCCGGTCTTCATACGGACTATCCAGTAGCCATTTTCACTAGAAAATTGTTTGTTAGGGGCGTAGCCGGCCTTGCCGGATTTAGCACAGTCGGGGTTCTGTTCCGGGTCGCTGCAGTAGCGGCGCATATCGAAGCCTGCGCCTTTCTCTTTCATCTCGAGATTCTTTTCTTCATCCTGCTTGGTTGTAGTTACGTATGACTTCTCATACTGTTCGGTTCCCATTACTATAGCACATCCCAGGTTGGAACTGCCCAGATGGATTTTCGGGGTAAAATGATAACCGTTGTAATAGAAGTTAAGCTTATTAATCTGCTTCATCTCGTCGTAGGTACGGTTGAACAGCTTCTCCCAGATACCTTTCTCCTTCCACATTCTGGCCACGCGACGAACGAACTCCTCGCCGTTGTACTTATACTCGTAGCCACCAATACCAACGCCATCGTCGCCAACAGTTTTGTGGTAATTCTCAGGATAGAGCAAAGCCCAGACGAGGTTGGCCAGATTGTGCGTCATCTCCTTGGTAGACTGTAGCTTGGTAGGCAGGATAATAGTGTTGTCATTGTAAACTCCATCGTAGGATGTTTCCATATTCTCCTTTGGAATCGGAGGTACTGTGCCTTGTGAATTCTTGCCATTATTGGGGTCGCGGTTCAGGATGTTGATCCAGTAGCTAGTCTGCTGAGCACCCTTACCCGTACCAAAGGCAGGCTTAACGCAAACCCAGAAGTAGCCATCAGCGTCCTCAATCACGTCGCCAAAGCGGTAGTAGGCAGTACCTTTGTAGCCGCCGTTGTCGCCAACCTGGTCGATGGTGCAATATACAATCTGAGTCAGGTGGGGAATGAGCTTAGTGCTAACGTCGACCGTAGCCAAATTGCTAGCACCCGTAGCCGATGGCGTCCAAGTGAGGGTACCTACACCTTCGATAGTCTGGCTCTGCGAAATGGAGAGTTCGGAAATAGAGAACCCCGAGATACTGGCAAAGTTCAGCTTGGCTTGGTCCAAGTCGGCCACCACAACAATACGCGTATTAGCCTGGTTCTTCGACTCGACACCGATGGTGGGCTCGTAGGTTTTCGAGGCCCAGTCGTCGCCAAATTCTTCAGCATCGGTCATGTTAATCAACCAAGTATAGGCTGCCATGGCCTCTTCGGTTTCTGTGGCAGGAATTAATTCTTCAGGATCATCACCTTTACCACCGTCGTCTTTGTCGTCCTTACATGAAGTAAGGCCGAAGCTGAGACCGAACATCAGTGCGGCCATGAGCAATAGGTTAGATTGTTTCTTCATTATCTTGTTTGTTTAATATTGTTTATACCTTATTAAAGTTTCGCAAGCTCACCTCTAACAACAGTCATGGATGGGAAATTTCAGGATTCTGTTCTAAATCTTTGTATGACGTTTGACCATCATAGTAGATATATTCATCATAGGTGCCTGCAATGCAATCTTTAGTAGTGTGTAGCCAATCGTGCGATCCCAGTTGCACATCGGTGGCAATTCGCACACACCAGCGCATCTTATTATCCTTATCAAAGAAACCGATATAGTTATCCTGTTCTTTGCCCATAACGCGACAGTCGAAATCAATATCTTTCATACTATGCTTAAGCTTGGAATATTGAGCGTTGTGCATATTAGCCTTAGCCCCAGTGCCATTGGTATAGGTTGCCTCCCATAACGTGCAGTTCCAACCGCCTAAGAATTCGGCCATTTTCGTGTACCACGAGTAACCATTGTAGAGCAGACGCAAACCGCCTTTAGGATCCGCCAGCTGTTTCTTCAAATCTTCCTTAGTGGTGTTGAATACCTTACCCCATAATTCATGTTCATCCCAGTTCTCGCATACCTTCTTCCAGAAAAATTGGTTGTGATATTCTACTTTAGCTCTATCGAAATCGTGGAACATAGGCAGTTTCGCGTTACTAAGTCTTCTTACGTTAGAATCCCATTCCTCTGGGAAAAGCATCGCATAGAGCAACTCAGCCAGATTCTGCATGTGCTCCTTATTATCGCCAAGTCCTGTAGGCACATGCCATTCATCATTTTGATACTCATACGTGAAGATATTTTCATCGGGCAGGAAATTCACACAAGCCCAATGGCTCGTCTCTTTACCTTCGGGGCCAAAAGCCGGACGTACGCATATCCAGTACTCATTGGTACCCTCTAGCCTATTATTGTTTCTGTATGCAGGACGATAGATGACGTCGCCGAAACGGTAGTAGGCTCGACCACTAAATTTACCGTTATTATCAGCCTGCTCGGGCGAGCGATAGATTATCTTCTGCAAATGAGGTATCTGCTTGATGTTGACATCAACCGTAGCCCACGACTTACCGTCGGAACTCTTGGTATAGGTCATTGTACCGAGCTTTTCGTCGGTCCAGGTGTACGATGGCGTGTTCTCGTCGATGCTTGCATCAACCAGGTTGGCAAAGCGCTCGGCTGCCGCCTCCATCGTGTTGGTGTTCACAATACGGGTGTTGGCATCGTTAGCATCAACCATACCGATAGTAGGCTCGAATGTCTGATTCAAATAATCGGCATTGCTTGCACTCATGTTTGCCAACTGGTCGAGCACAGATAAACGGGCATTATCAAGCGCCTGTTGCTCCAAGGCCTGCTGTACCTGCTCTTCCTTCTCTTTCTCACTCATTTCGTTATCGTCATCATCCTTACATGAGGTGATGCCAAGGCTGAGACCGCAAACCAATGCGGCCATGAGCCATAAATTATATTGTTTCTTCATTGTCATGAACATCAATATGTTTTTATAATGTTACTAACTATTTTTTTTACTCTTCCTCCTCATCATCATCATTGTTTTGAGCCCAAACAACTGCGTTGTCCATACCGAATGGCCAATTTTTATCATCCAGATAAATACCGTACAAATAGTACGAATTGTAAACATCTAACTGACGGATGGTTTGAATCAACTCATCATCCAAGAAAGAGTTGTCAACATCCTTCATCATCGAATATTCGATGAACTTAACATTGGTATCAGAGAAGGCTGTTGCCTTCTTGCCTTCGTCCTTGACACGCTGTACAGCAAAGGCCATGATAGGTTCGCGATACATATTGGCAGGAGCTGTGCCGTTCATATATGAACGCCCAGGGGCATAGATGAACCGCTTGAGATTGTCAACGTCCTCCGTATTTGTTCGTGGCCCGATGTTGGTTGTTACTTCTTTCTTGGCGTATATGTCATACCAAGGCAGTGATACCCACTTGTCTTTATTCAGAAAATTAATATTATTAAGATCGCCTAAATCACTAAGCGGCATCTCATAGAGGAGACTACTGGTGTATTTGTCATAGAACCACCACGACCAATCACGAATGTCTTTATACTCGGCAGTGTTGTCGCCCACAAGGCGCAGCACATAAGGAGCACCACCACTAATATAAAGCGCGTTGGAGAAGGTGCATCTTACTGTTTGGGACTTACCCTTTGATGTATGGAGGGTATCTCTTACAGCAATTAATTCACTCAGCTTGACTCCTGCCTTTTCCCTTATGTTCTGCTCCTGTTTGTATATATCTTTAATAGTGGCATTCGCATAATCCATATAGTTATGGAAGAACGTTTCCATACTAAAAAGCATCTGCGCAGCCAACTGCTTTGACCGAGGAATGTTCTGCAACTGCTCGCCCACAGCCCGTATATCGAAACTTACGAAATAAGAATAGGGATATTTACCGAAGAGATCGGGGTCGCCATGTCCTGACGGCTGAACGCAAAACCAAAGGATACCATTCTCATCCTTCACAACGTCGCCCACCATATAGTAGGCACGTTTATTGTATTCCACCTCTTTGACATTACCAAACGTTTCGGGCTCTACGCTGAGGTCGGTGATATTATAGTACTTGTTGTATCTGTATATCTCAGTTACACCCTTGAGCGGCTCCTTCGGATCCTCTTTCTTGTCGTCCGCCAAGTCGGCACCCGTGGCATGGCGGATAATGTAGTGCTTGTTTGCTGTGCCGAAGAATTCAGGTACAGTCCAACCAGGGGTCGCAATATTGTAGTAATCCGAATCACAATTGAGCTTTATTTTAGATTTGATAACCTCGGCCGACACGCTGCTGTAATTTTTTAACACATCCTTTTTTAGCGGTTCCTTGTGCATGTTGCTCTCTTTATCCGTGCCGTTGACAAAGCGGTAGCGGTAAAGCTTGGGATAGTTACTGCTTTTTGTCCACCAACTGTAGCCGTTGGTGAGCAGGTTCAATCCATCATTACTCTTAAGCATGGTCTGGAAGTAATTCAGACCGCAGTCTTTGCCGAATATAGAATTAAAGACGGAGATGCCTGTGTGATGGTTCAATTCATTGATGACGGCCTTAGGATCCGTCCAGGCTTTCTGTACGCGCTCCCAGAAGAACTTGCGGTGGTATTTCAGATTATCCTTGTCGAAATCGTGGAACATGGGAATTTTCTTGAGGTTATTGACGATATTGCTCTCCCAGTCTTCGGGGAAACAGATGGCGAAGAGCATCTCGGCGAAGTTCTGCGAATGTTCATGGTTGTCACCCAGCCCAGTGGGCAGGGCATAATTGATGCCATTGCTACCCGTATAGGTCCACACGTTCTTTTTGGGCAGGGCATCGATGGTAACCCAGTGGGATTTATCTTTGCCCTCAGGACCGAAGGCTGGGCGCACGCAGATCCAGTATTCTTGTGTACCTTCAGCGTTCTTCTTTTGCACCACATCGCCGAAACGGTAGTAGGCTGTGCCCT
>Ga0310695_10001937_pt1 | contig 46084 bp, 36 predicted proteins | sample RumenRJG_04DNA_FD_203882 | JGI IMG/M metagenome (GOLD analysis project Ga0310695, IMG submission 203882) | Bovine rumen microbial communities from Lethbridge, Alberta, Canada - RJG_04 (v2) (version 2) | ecosystem: Host-associated > Mammals > Digestive system > Stomach > Rumen | place: Canada... | reverse complement strand
CCGAGGTCAGGAACCTCCAGAGGTCCGAGATCGGCGAGGTCTCCGAGTACTTCGACGAGAAGCACCAGGTCGGCAGCTCCACCATGGCCCAGAAGAGGAACCCCATCAACTCCGAGAACGTCTGCGGACTCGCCAGGGTCCTCAGGGGAATGGTCATGCCCACCTTCGAGAGCCAGGTCCTCTGGCACGAGAGGGACCTGTCCAACTCCTCCGCCGAGAGGTTCACCCTGCCCCACGTGTTCTCGCTCATCGATTACATGCTGTACAAGATGAACAAGGTCTTCGAGGGTCTCAACGTCCACAGGGACAAGATGCTCAGGAACATCGAGATGGCCCACGGACTCATCATGGCAGAGCCTGTCATGATGGCCTTCGTCGGCAAGGGTGTCGGAAGGCAGGACGCACACGAGATCGTCCGCGAGGCATCCATGGTCGCCGAGAACGAGGAGAGGCAGCTGCTGGACACCCTCTGGGAGAGGGAGGACGTGAGGAAGGTCTTCACCAAGGAGGAGCTCGCCTCCGTCATGGACCCCGCATCCTACACCGGCGGCTCCAAGGAGATCGTGGACAAGATGGTCTCCGCCGTCGAGTCTGCACTCGACAAGAAGGTCTGATATGAAGCGCAAATCGCCCCAGCGCACCAGGAGGATCCGTGCCGGACTGTTCGTAGGCGGACTGGTCGGGTTCTTCCTGGGCCTGGCGGCCTTCTACATGGCGAACAATCCGTTCTTCATCCCGCTGTTCATCGTGATCGGAGCGGTCATGGCCGGTACCACCACCGCCTTCACCACCACCGATTACGACATGGATTGATTTTCAAACATCTGGGTCTTCTCCGCGGAGCACCCTTTCCGGGGTCTCCGCGGGAGGGTCCGCGGCCGTCCGTTCTGTTCACCGCGAAACGTGGTCTTTTTGTATCGGTTCTACATTCTGTCTACCATTATTAACGCGAGTAGTCGCGTACGGGGGAGCGGAGATGAAGGGAAGGTATCTGATCGTTGCGGCAGTCCTCCTGCTCTCGTTGTCCCTCCTTTTCCTCCCGGCGGATCACGACGAATCCTCGGCAACCACTCAGCTGACCCCCGGAGATCTTACCTCCACCATGGAACTGACCGACAGTTTTCAAAGCTTCACCGTCGGCGGCAACGAAATCCTGATCAAAGCCTCCGGTCCCGACACACAAGGTCCGCCGGCCACAATCGGACTGTACAATTCCGCAGTATACCTCGTCGCCGACAGTTATCCCGAGAACTACCCTTCTGGCGATTCCAACGAGATAACTATTCAGTGGACCAGGAACAACCAGACCGAAGAGAGGACGTTCGCCGTCACGAACCTCGGGGCGGATAAGTCCACCAGCGTGTTCATGCTGGCGTACAGCGGAGGTATCCAGGTCACCCTGAGCTACGGAGGAGTGAGCATCCCCTCAACCTTCGGCGATTGGTTCTATGCGGAGACTACGGAAGAAAGAGTATCCCAGAGCAAGGGATTCAGGACCGATTCCGGTTGTATACTCGACGTCACCAACATGAAAATCAAAGGCAGCATCATCGACGGGCATTACCGTTTCTCCGTAGATGATGCAAGCACATTCACACTGTCTAACAATGTGGCCTCGTTCGACCTCACATATCCGCTGACCATCACGAGCAGGGACGATCCTGACAAGACCGTCACCCTCACATGTACAGCGGGCACCGGTTCGAACTTCCAACTGTCGAACAATACCATGACGTCGATGATACTGACCAACGCAATGGATAACGAGTGTTCGATGACCGGTGTCTTCGGAGACGGATCCTCCGTGACCTATTCCAATTACCGGGCGGCGACGCTCATGATGGCATTCGATGCCGGCGACCCCTCGGTCATCTACCCATATCAGGGGACCGCTGCGTCATTCCATCGCGAACAGGGTTCTCCCGTCATCAGGATCGGAGGGAACGAATTCGGATTCACCGATTCGGGTGATTTCAGTATCAGGTACGAGAATGACGGTTCGGAGACTCTCCTGTCGGGCGCAGTATCCTTCTCGGGTTGTTTCGTCAAGACCAACGAGATGTTCATCGGGCTGTCCGATTCCGGCAACATATCGGTATCCAACACGGGATCCAGCGTTACCGTTGATGCGGAAGCGGGTTCGCAGTTCGCCATGGGTACCCAGTTCCAGAACGGGTCCCTGACCGATGGAAGAGTCTATACCGCACAGGGATCCGGAACGGTCAGTTACAATGCCCTCAGCACCGATGACGCCTCCCTGGCAGGTGTCTTCCTGAACACCGGACAGAGCATCATACTGGGCAACGGTGCCCTGGCCTATCTCGGAGATCTACAGGGTGCCGCCGACTGGGCGGTCCGCAACGATTCGAGCATCACGGGAACCGCCTGCGGCTTGACGGTCGATAACTCCGCTGACCCACCGACCATCAGCACCGGAGACTCCGGGCTCGTCTTCGGCATTTACCGTGTTTCGCAGAATGGGCTTCAGCCGAACGTCAGTGCGACCGTTACGGGAGTCCCGTTCTCGGCCACCGTGTCCGGCGGAACCGTGAACAAAACAGCAGGCAGCTATAGCACGAACATCGTGGTGGCAGCAGGGGATACATACAACGCTCTAGACGGAAGCCAGTACACCGCTGTTACCGATTCGGTATTCACCGAGATCGATTCGGTAACCGTGATGATCTCCGGAAGCGTGAGTGTCTCCTCCCAGCAGCCGGTTACCCTCAGGGTCATGGCCCCCGATGGGACCTTCATCGACATCACCGGGGCCACCGCCGTAACTGTCGGAGATACCGTCGGATTCGAGGCATCCACAGATTATCCGGACATCTCCATCGTCGCCGGCTCGGAAGAGAGGAGTTACACCGTGCTTCCGTTCACCGGCAATACCGGACAGATCACCACGGCGGAGTTCACGGTGACCTCGGATCTCACGGTCACCCTCCTTTCCGGATCGGTGCGTTTCAGCGAGGACAGCCCCATCATCGCCAACGGCGTTCCTCTGACCGTCCCCGCCTCGGCCACGGCTTCCGTCGTATTCTATGAGGATGCACTCACATTGGTCAGCGGCACCGTCCAGTTCCCCCAGGGCGAGAGCATCAGGGTCCTCGACTTCGAACTGAGTGCGAGCAGCGACTCCGTCATCATGATGGATGAGCACCCCTACCTCCTGTCCGGAAAGATCAGACTTGAGAGTGCCAACGCCTACATCCTCGTCGGGGACCTGACCATCAGTGGAGGCTACCCTTACATCGAGAGGGCCGCAGGGGAGGATGCTTTCGTCATAACCACTGCCGGGGCGGGCGGGGAGATCGATCTCTCGGTGAACAGCACCTCCGTCTGGAGCGCAACGGCGAACAGCGCCATCACACTCAATGCGGAGAAGGTCAGCGGTACCTGGGCCTTCGACCTGGCAGTGGGAAGCGTCAGAGCCACCAGCTATACCCTGAACGGACTTTACATGGAGGGAGTGAACGGTGAGGATTTCATAGTCTCCAGCAACGGGCGCGTGTCGAAAACCGCTTCGTACCATCTCTATTTCAATCATGACAATACCAAGCAGTATACCTTCTCGTCCAACGCATCGTTTAGCGTCACGGATGACGGCAAACCCGTGATCCTTCAGAATTTCGTTACCCTTCCGCAGGACGGTACATTCTATTTCAACACAGAGAACGGGCCCTGTTGCGTGACCGCCGTCAGCGGGTCCGGGATGGCCGTGAACGGAACGAATACCGACAAGATCACCGGAATCGAGAAGGACGAGGTCGTACAGGTAACCGGAGAGGGAGTATCGTTCTACATAACTGGTGCGGACCAGTACAATACTGCCTCCGTGGATGTGAATTGGGACGGCACCCTGACCATATCGGGAGGTACCTCGAAGGAGGCAATCCTCGAGTTACAGAACATGACACTGCATGCCGGAACCACCACCTTCGTCGGCAGCGGAACCCTCGATGTCCTGTCCACCATGAATGCGGTGACCACCACCTACACCAGCGGTGCCTTCGCCGTCAGCGGATCCCTGATCATCGCGGGCTTCACGGTCTCCGGAGACTACTCCGTGTCCGGGACCAGCCCCGACGTCACCGTCCCCGCTTCCGGTACCGTCACTTTCACCCCTGTTGACGGGGGCGAGAGCAGCGTCTACGAGAATGCGTCCTCGGTCAGCGAGATGGTATTCAGCAACACCACGGGCGTGTTCCGCATCACCTCCGGGGCATACAAGCTGCATGCCGGCGGCACCGTCACCATCGGCGGTTACGATGTGACCTTCGTCTCCCAGGATGAGGATGCCTTCGCCGCCGTCGGTGCGGGCAGCATCACCGCCTCTAACGCCCAGAAGTTCAATTTCGTCACCACTGACTCCGGCGACACCTATACATTCACTGCGGCGGCGGACGGCACTGTGTTCAGCATATCCACCGGCATCGAGGTTACGGCGGGTGCGGTCGCCATCGGAGGCGAGAATTATGAGCAGGTGACCATCCGCACCCAGGCAGGGCCGACTTGGTACGAGAGCAGCACCGGTGCCGTGATCTCGGTCGGCGACGAATGGGGAGAACTGGTGTCCGGTACCGCATTGGTTGACGACGGCAGCAGACTGGTCGTCTCGGGCATAGACTACCTGGCCGGTGACGGAGGGGCCACCATCACCCTCAGCGGCACCGACGCCGTTCTCACGGATGGATGCATTGTCCTCGAGGATGGATACCACATAAAGGCGGGCGAGGTGACCGTGACGAACTCTTCCGGCCCTGACATATCGCTCTACAGCACCATGACCGCGGAGATGGCACAGGGATCCACCATCTCGACCGAATACGGGTCTCAGACCTACACCTACACCGCGGTCTCCGCCACCACGGTGAACATCGCTGCCGACGGAAGGATCTCCGTCAACAGCGGTAACATAACACTGAATCAGAACGAATCCGTCACGGTCGGGGATGTGACCCTCACCGCTACCGTTGACAGCACGACCCTGTACGTCGCCGATGGGGTCGCCACCCTCCAGACAGGGGCCGTGATCCTCTCCGCCTCCGGCACCATCATCCTTCGCGGCACCAGTGTGACGGGACCCGTTTCCGCATCCGTCTCGGATACGCCGACGCTGATGCTGACGGTAACGGTTGCCGGCGGAGGCACGGTCTCGTTCACCACCACTACCACTACCACCACCATCTACAGATACACCAACGCCTCCGACAGTGTCCCCCTCGTACTGGCCGCCAATTCCGAGGGAGGAACCTTCAGCCCGCAGAGCGGTAGCTACTATGTGTATTACGGAAGCCCCGTGTCCGTCAACGGCGTCACCGTCTCCGTCGGAGGACAGGAAGGTGACCACATCACCGTCGATGCGGGCAGCAGCACCGTCACCATGGCCAACGGACAGAAGGTCACCTTCTCCACCCTCTCGTACACAGCCGCCTCCGACGGAACCTCCTTCATCGTCAACTCACAGAACGACCTGCGTCTGAACTCCGGTTCGGTCACGCTGTCGGAGGGACAGCGTTTGCGCATCGGAAGCACCACCTACACTGCAGGATCCAATCAGACCGTGATCTCCTCGGTCGACGGCACCGCGGTTCTGACGAGCGGTTCCGTCTCAGTCCCTGCCGGAAGCAGCCTGACCGTCGGATCCGCTGCGTACACCGCAGTGAACGGCCCCGCAATAATCTCCGTAACAAACGGTATCGCCACGCTCGAATCCGGAACCGTGACCCTGGAGGGCGGGGCCTCCGTGAACATCGGCGGTGTTACCGTCCTCAACAACGGGACCGTTCCGTTCGATGTCCCTACCAACGGAGAAATCACCCTGCCTCAGGGCGCGAAGATTAGGGCCACCCTGGGCAGCACCAGCAACGATTTCATCGTCGCCTCCCAGACCGAGGTAAGGGTCGAATCCGACGGCACTATAAGCATCATTAGCACCGACAGCCTGTCCCTCGCGCAGGGAGAGTCCGTGACCATCGGCAACACCGTCATCACTGCGGACACGGCCTCGGAGATCTCCGTCGGCGAAGAGGTCGCCACACTCGTCTCGGGAACCGTCTCCCTCAACACCGTATCTGCTGGAAACACCCCCGTCAAGATCGGTCTCACAGAGATCTCCGGGGCCTCCTCGGCATCGGTAGGCACCTCCACATACGTGGTCGGCCCCGCCGGAGGAACCCTCAGCATCAACAGCGAAACCTATCAGAACGCTTCACAGACCCAGACAATCAAATTCACCTATGATTCCGGAGCCTTCGTCCTCAGCGAGGGTTCGTACCTCACCACCATTTCGGGTGACGGTTTCGTTACCGTGAACGGTTTCAAGGTATATTCCGGGTCGGACACCGGAGACAGCCTCGAGCTTACCATCGGAACCGATACCGTAGCGGTCAACGGTACCGTACCCATCAGGATAGTGAAGAATGATATGGCATGGACCTACGGTTCCCCCACCAACGCCGTGTTCACCTTCGGTGCCAATGCGGTCCTGACCTCCGGTTCGGTCGCGGTTCCCGATGCCATAACCCTGATGATCGGTGATGCCGGATACACGGCGGACGGCGGTGACACGGTGCTGTCAGTTGAAAACGGAAAGGCCGTCCTGGACTCCGGATCCGTCATCGTGCCCGCTAACGCATCAGTGACTGTACTCGGAACAGAGTTCACCGCCTTCAACGGTTCCGGAGCCATCTCTCTGGTGACCTCTCCGAGCGGAGACTACGCGGAGATCTACCAGGACAGTCTCAGTATCGTTTCCGCCGACTCACTCACCGTATCCCTGAGCCAGTCCGGCAGCCTGCTGAAGGTCGGGGACAGCACCTACGCGTACAGCGGCAGTACCTTCTCCCTCGGTATTGCCGGCACCGATGTCACGATGCTCAGCACCGAACCCTGGGTCACCTTCAACGGAGCGATCATCATCGGTGGCGTGACCTACCGGTCCGACGGCGAGGCCTCCCTCTGCTACAACGGTACTCTCTGCGAACTAGGATCCGGAATGATCTCGTTCGCCGGCACCTCCGCCAGCCCCGTATCCCTGAGGATCATGACCTATTCCGTCAGTACCGATTCTGCGGTGAAGATCGGTCTCGAAGAGACCCAGACAGAGGAAGTCATCACGCTTCACAGCGGTTCCGTGACCGCCGCTTCCGATATCCCCCTCACCGTGAACGGCACCGCCTTCGACGTAGGCAGCGGGGTAACCGTCACCGCCTCGCAGGCCTTCACCATCCCGGAGCAGAGGAGCATATCCTTCACAGTCTCGGCAACGGAAATCACGATCACCGGCAACGGTCCGGAAGACCTCACCTATACGCATGCAGACAGCCTGCTGGCCATACCGGCGGGCTGTGAAGTACAGCTGACAATCAGCTCGGCGGCCACTGTGACCTACGGTATCGTCGCCGTAAGCGACGCCACCGTGGCCGTCGGTACCGATGTACAGGAGCTCAAGAGCGGAAGCGTCGAGCTGCCCAGGGCCCAGTCCGTGAAGATCGGTTCCGGACTGTATTCGATGGAAGAGGAATCCGTCCTGGGTATCGAATCCGGCACCGCCGTCCTCCTCGAAGGAGCGGTCAGCGTCCAGGAGTCCGCGGCCCTGAAGGTGGGCGGAACGCTCTTCACCGCTGGCAGCGACGGTGCATCGATCACTTACTCGGACCAGTCCGTTCCACGCATAAGGGCAGGAAGCGTCACCGCATCGGGTACCTTCGCGATATCCTCCGAAGTGGTGTCGTACTTCTTCGACGGCAGCGGCACCTACACGGTGGCCGTCAACCCCACGGATAAGTCCGTCAATCTGACCACCTCCGGTGACGGAACTGCCGGCACGATGATCAAGATCACATCCGGCCAGGAGTTCATGGTGCTCCAGGAGGTCTCCTCCGCCACGCTCAACGTCAAGGATGTCTCCGCCACCGGTGCCGCCCCGCCGACCGCGAAGCTCCTGGCAGGTTCGGCGGTCCTCGGCGAGAACGCATCCGTCACCGTCCCAGCCCACGGAGATGGCGCCGACAGGTACATCCTGTTCTACGGCGGAACCCCCGGCGAGGTCCGTGTGGAACACCAATCTCTCAACTCTCCCATAGTCACACTCAAATCGGGCTCGATCAGCCTCGACGACGGGGTCGACCCCACATACACCAACACCGGCTCCGGCGAAGCATCCTTCGTCGCCCTCGGATCCAATGAGCTCTCGTTAAAGGAGGGAGCCATCACCGTACCGGAGGGCTCCACCGTGTGGGTGGGCGAGAAGAGCATCACCAACACGAGCGGCAGCGTCTCGGTGGATTCCTCCGGCAACATAACACTCGGAGCCCAGTCGCACGCTCTCATCAGGGACGAGTTCGGCGGCGAGTACTACCTCGACAACGACGGATCCGAGCCCATGACCCAGAACGTGGACCAATACGTCGAGAGCCATGCCTTCACGGGCTTCAACGAGAGGAGGGAGGTCTGCATCTCCTCCGTTCAGGAGATGTACCGCACCGGACAGTCCCAGAAGGTCCGTGCTCTCATCGATTCCACCGTCGAGAAGCTGAGGTCCGCGGTCTACGACAGCAGTATCAGCTATGAGGAGAACCTCCGCATGCTCGACCACATGGTCAGGGGCCTGGAGGGGCAGATCCGCGACATGTTCGACCCCGAGCAGGCCTTCCAGGACTATAAGGAATCCATCAAAGAAGAGCTTGCGGCGCTGCATTTAGGAGAGACCTCCCTGTCGGAGCAGCGTATCATCGACTACGCCATCGAAAATATCAGCAACATGCAGTACAGCGAGCAGACCTACGATGATGACATGGCCGCCATCACCGAGGCCCTGGCCGTAGTGGAGAAGAACCTCTCCGGGTACCGTTCATCCGGTTCCGCCGCGTTCGTCGTGCTCCGGGAGATCCTGAAAGATTACGTCAAAACTGAGCCGGTGGACGATTTCGAAGCCATCGCCTCGCTCAAGCAGCAGTACACCTCCGCCCTGGAGGACATCCAGTACCTCAACAACCTCAGCTCGGATGCCAACCTGCAGCGCCTGAACGACCTGAGGGATGCCTTCGACGGCGCCGTCTACAGCATCCACAGCACCGAGTACCAGAAGAAGAAGAACACCGTCCTGGCCGAGATGAACGCCCTCTACCAGTCCTACCCCTCGCCCACCGCCGGGGAGCTCATCGATTCCGCCATCGCCAAGGTGAACCTCAGGACCTACGATGCCCAGAGAGTATACAAGAGCAACGTGGATGTACTCAACGACTTGCTATATAATCTCAAGGCCAACCTCGGCTCCACGCTGCTCGGCAACATAGAGACGTTCAACACCTACTGCGACAAGTTCCTGAAGAGGTACACCGAGGCCATCGCCTCTTACACTCAGGCCAGAGAAGCATCGGACGATCCCGATGAACAGGTCCTCATCGACGACATCCTGGGATGGATCCAGGAGGCGAAGGACAAGGTGGACCCCACCGTCGAGGGACACATAACCTACGACACGACCAAGTCCCTCAATGACAACATCAACGCCGTCTTCGCCATCGCCAAGGATCTGGAGGACGACATCAACAACCACATCAATGCCCAGATCTCCAACGAGCTTGACAGGGTGTACGACGCGGCACGCGCCCACCTCAACCTCAACGACCGCGAGGGAGTGCCCACCAAGCTGAGGGATTACATCGCCACCACCCGCACCAATCTCGAGACAGAGTATAACAGCGAGCACTCCGCCATGGACAAGGGACTCAACATCAACGTCATCATGACGACCTACAACACCGAGATGGCGGTGCTGATCGAGCAGGCCGAGTTCTACCTCAACGTCGATGTGGGAGTCAAGTACCTGCAGGACCGCTACGCTACCTCGTACGCTGCCGTGGTCAGTCTTATGAACACGGACATCGCCCTGCTCAGGGCACTCGAATATGACACCTCCAAGGAGATGTCCCAGAATCTCTCCGAACTGCAGGAGAGAATCAACAGCTACAGTGTAGCACTAGCCACCCTCAGGAAGAACACCACCCAGGGCGACTTCGAGAACTACAGGGAGTTCAGGGCCTGGACGGTCACCGAGTACCTCAGCGATACCTCCACCCAGGCCGAGAAGGACCTTGCGAACCAGTATGCGGCCTCCATCCGCGCCGTGGTCTTCAACGGAAAGTCCATCGAATCCAACAGGTACGCCGTCGACAGGCTGTTCAGTGAGTTCGAAGGCAAGTACCTAGCTCTCATGGCCGACCAGCGCAAGGGAGACTTCGATGCCCTCAGGAACACCCTGAAATCTAACATAGATGCGGCCCTCCTCGACGAGGATGGAGACTCCGTCAGGGCCGCCGCCGAGAGGGGAAAGACCTGGATCGGGGAGTTCGTCTTCGACAGGTCCGCCGATTACGACACCAACTCGGCCAACATCACGCTCATCAGGGACGCGACCCTCCTGGCCATCGAGTACGAGAGGAGCACCGACGCTGCTGTCAAGGCGGCCAAGGTGGCGCAGGCCAACAGCAACATCCTGAACCTCCCCGGTCTCATCGCAGCCATCAACGCCCAGTCCGCCGTCGACGACTCGCAGAAGATCAGGACCATCATCGAGAACGCCCGTGCCGCGGTGTCCGGCATCTCCTACGACTTCTCCCAGAGCCCCAGGGACAACCTCGCTTCCGCGGAGGCGGTCATGGCCAGGTTCTCCCAGGACCTCTACGAGCAGAGGCTCATGGAGAACAGCACCACCGTGGGCGGCATCCGCGCCGACGGAAAGACCATCGACGGAAAGACCGCCGAATACCCCAAGGACTCCGACGAGATCTGGGGAATCGTCGCCAACGCCACCGGCCTTGGCGACGACGCATCCGCCACCATCTCCCGCGTGACCCCCACCCTCGACCCGGCCGCGGGCACCATGTTCCCCGCTGCCGGATCGGTGGCCAACGTGCTCTCCAACGGAAAGGTCCTGGGAGCGTTCGACGTCACCCTGTACAACGGCGGCGAGCGCGTCACCTCGTTCAGTGGCATGTACTTCATCAAGATCCTCCTGCCCGAGGACATGAGGGGATTCGACAGCGTGCAGGTCGCCTATGTCGACGAGTTTGGAGACGTCCAGATCTACGATGCGAGGGTCGAGGGCAACTACCTGGTGTTCGAGACCGTCCACTTCTCCACCTTCAACGTGTACGGCAACATAATACTCCACACCCACTACGACATCTACCTGTACGTCGTGCTGATCGTACTGGCGGTGCTCCTTCTGGTCTTCCTGATCCGCGTGGTCCGCTACGACGCCAACGGCGGACAGGGAAGCACTCCCGCGACTGTCTTCTTCTGCGACGGAGAGGGCAGCCTCCCGGAGAACGGGTTCACCAGGGAGGGCTACACCTTCGGCGGATGGTCGAGGAAGGCGGACGGCAGCGACCCAATTTCAGCCGACGCGGAGCTCTCCGCCCTCGGTAAGATTCATTTCCTGAAGCTCTATGCAGTATGGAACAAGGAGGAGGTGCAGCAGTGATAAAGGACACCAACGAGATCCATTACACCAACGACGACCCCCTCCCGGATATCAGGTATACCAACGATGACGTCCCGTACAATGAGTGGGAGATCAGCCGCGGAAACCCCTCGGTTGCCGAGTTCGGCGACGACAGCGGACCGCAGAAGATGGACGGTCCCGCAAGCACCCGTTTCTCCGATTACGACGTCCAGAAGATCGCATCCACCTTCGTGGTGGTGTCGCTGGTGGCCATGGCGGTCGTCCTTGACGACTCCCCCTTCGGTTCGTTCTTCAATCCCATCATGGGTTCCATTGCCGAGGCCTTCGGTGTCTCCGGCATCGACCCCGGGTATTCGATCTACTGCGAGGTGGAGCTGATACCCACCGACTCGGACATCTCGTACTACGTGACGTTCGACACTGTGCCAGAGGGCAAATTGCTGCTCAAGGTGACGCAGGGCAAGGACGTAATCCAGGAACTGCCGTTGGAGAGTTCGCTGTCGGGAACGATAGTGAATCTGCTGCCCGGCACGACCTATGTCGTCTCCGTACTGGTGGACGGCAAGACCGCCGGGTCTGCACAGACCTCCACCCTCGGAACCTACGACGGAACCCCCATCGTGAAGCTCCTGAGCTACAAGAACAACAACAAAATCAGCAGGAATGCCGACGACGACGGAGGATACCTCAACTTCCAGATCGCGGTCATCGACAGGAACAGCGTATGTTCCTCGTTCGCGGCCGAGATCACCGTCGAGACGGCAGCCGCCGGCCCGCAGACGTCGTCCATGACGTTCACCGGAGCGCCTACCGACATGCAGGCCATCCTCCTGCCCGACGACTGGTTCCCATCTAACATGACGGAGCCCATACAGGCCACCCTCGTGATCACCTGGGACGAAGGCGGGCAGAGCAAGGAACTCAGCGAAACCATTTCCATATGAAAAAGGTGTCAAAAATGACAAGAGCATTGACCAAACAAGACTTCATGGGCCCCAAGGGCATCATAATCATCGCTCTGGCGGTGTTCACGGTGCTCACCTGGGTCTTCAACGATCAGATATACGGAGCGGATTCCGTATTCTATCAGAACAACTTCGGCAACTCCGCCCTCAACACGGCCGTCAGCTACATACCCGCGGTCATCAAGACCATCGTAATCATGTTCTGCGCATGGCTGGTCAACTTCGTGGTGCAGATCGTCCTCGAGTACTTCGCCAAGGGAAGCAAAGAGGTCATCACCGCCATGAAGCTCATCAAGAGCCTGGTGAAGTACCTGATCTTCATCGTCGCCATCCTCCTCTGCCTCAGCGCCTGGGGAGTCAACACCGCGACCCTCATTGCATCCGCCGGTATCCTCTCACTGATCATCGGTCTCGGAGCCCAGAGCCTGATCGCCGACATCATCGCCGGTCTGTTCATGGTGTTCGAGAACGACTTCGAGGTCGGCGACATCGTCGTCATCGACGGATGGAGGGGAACCGTCACCGAGATCGGGATGAGGACCACCAAGCTGATCGACTACCGCGGCAACATCAAGATCGTCAACAATTCGAAGATCTCCACCGTCATCAACCAGTCCAAGAAGACCTCCGTCGCCCTGTGCTACATCGGAGTGGAGTACGGGGACGACCTCTCCCGCATCGAACTGGTCATTAGGGACAACATCGACCGGGTCAAGGAGCACATCCCCCAGATCATCACCGGACCCTTCTACAAGGGCGTGGACAGCCTCGGCGAGTCCAGCGTGAACCTCCTGTTCATGGCCGACTGTAAGGAGGAGGACCTCTTCATCGTCCAGAGGGCCATGAACCGCGAGTGGAAGATAGTCTTCGACGAGAACCACATCAACATTCCCTTCCCGCAGGTCACCGTCAGCCAGTATGAGGCCCACCAGGAGACCATGGACAGGGCCACCGTCCGCGAGGCACGCCAGTTCGCCGACACCCAGAGCGAGCTTTCCAAGGGAATGGAGGTCGACCAGGAGTAAACGCTTTAAGGCACCTTTTTCAGGGGGCGGGGATACCCGCCCCCGCTTACATACTAATTGTAATCCCGCCTCATTTTAACTTTCGGTTCCTCAACATATCTGCGGACATATCCGCAGGAGAGGAAATTGAACACTCCCGCCGATAAGAAAAGTTGGCTAAAGTACGACCAAAACTTCAAGACTGTTATACACAGAGGAACGATCCTGTCATGGATCCTACAGGGATGCATCGGCGAACTGAACGGACAGGACTATCAGAAGATCAAGGAAGGACTGGACATAGGGGCTGACGGTTACACCGTCAGAGGAAAGGAGACCGAGCAGTTCTCCGGCACCAACGGCCCTGTGATAATGGACAACATCTTCGATGTGAGACTCCCGGGTTCCGGAGAGACCGTCTCCGTCATCGTAGATCTTGAAGCACAGAACGATTCTACCCCCTACCCCATCGGGAAGAGGGCGGAATACTATCTCGGAAGGTTGGTATCCGCTCAGAAGGGAGTGGATTTCAGCAACAGCGATTACGGCAATCTGAGAAGGGTGTATTCGATCTGGATCATGATGAATCCGCCGGAGAAGAACAGGAATACCATCCTCAGGTACAAGATGACGCCGAGCATGGTGGGAAAACCGGGAGAAATCTACGAGCTGAATACGTACAACGCAATCTTCGTCAATCTCGGAGGGGATTATGACGAATCCCTTCCCAAGGAGCTGAAGTTCATGTCAGCCCTGTTTATGAACGGGCTCACGGAAAACGAACGCAAGGACCTGATGAAGAAAACTTATAAGATATCCGCAAAGGAATATCCGAGTAAGGAGCTGAGGCAGATGGGAGTATTCGGGGAAGACTGCAAGAGGAGGTACACCCGCGAGGGTTATGCAAAAGGCCTAGCCGAAGGAGAGGCCCTCGGCATATCCAAGGGCAGACTCGAAAGCAAGGTCGACATTGTCATATCTCTGATAAGCAAAGGCTACACGGAGGAAGATGCTCTGGATATCGTTCAGGCAACTCCCGAGGAACTCGAAGAGATCTGTAGTCGGATTCACAATTCGTGATTTTTACTGACAAATCCCAAAAAGCCGGGTGCAATTCTGCATCGAAATATTAGCGGGGGGTTACCCCCGTAAAATCAGATTTTATTTCCCGCCTCAGGCCCGGGTGTAGTGTTGAACGCACAGGATACCTTGATTTTCACAAGGCCCTTTGCGGGATACTTGGGATTGACGCTGTGAGCCATTTCTTTGGCCGCTTCGTAATCCTTTCCGGAATCCTCGTAAACGCATTTGCCCTTGACCTGGATACATTCTTTTCCGTTCTCTCCGCCCATGGCGTAGACAGCCGCAACGGGATTGGCCTTGATGTTGGCGAGGGTCTTGTTGAGGTAATTGTCCACTACCCAGATCTCCTCGTCGTTGGCTACCCACAGGAATCCGATGGGGACGACGTTGGGGATTCCCTTTTTGTCCGCCGTCGCCAGTGCGAAAATCCTGGGTCCGTTCTTGTGTTGGTCGAAGATGTCCTTGATCTGCTGAGAGATTGACATGGACGAGTAATCTGAATCGAGGGATAAATCATTGCCGACATGCGGTCGGCCGATAAAAAATGGGGAGGGGTTTCCCCCTCTGGGTAATTTCACTGTTTCTTCTTGTAGGCTTCGATGCAGGCCTTGACGGTCGCCTTGGCTGCCTCGGGTCCCTCGATGGCTCCGACCTCGGTCTTCTTGCCCTCGAGTGCCTTGTAGACGGAGAAGAAGTGCTGAATCTCCTTTCCGATGTGCTCGGGGAGCTGGGCGATGTCGGTGATTCCCTTGTAGACGGGGTCCTTGGGGAGGACGCAGAGGATCTTGTCGTCCTGGTCGCCGGAGTCGACCATCCTCATGACTCCGATGGGCCTGCACTTGGCGAGGGCTCCGGGGATGATGGGCTCGCTGCTGATGACGAGCACGTCGAGGGGGTCGCCGTCGAGGGCGATGGTCCTGGGGATGAGTCCGTAGTTCCAGGGGTATGCGGTGGAGGTGGAGAGGATCCTGTCGACGGCGATGAGGCCGGTCTCCTCGTCGATCTCGTATTTCATCTTGCTGCCTTTGGTGATCTCGATGAAAGCGACGAACTCCTCGGGGGAGATCCTCGCGTCGGACATGGTATCAACGATGTTGGACATGCTGTCTGGGATTACCTCTCGTTATAAAACCCTATCAGACCTGTCGCAACGTTCACCTATGAAAAACGGCTTCGGAAAATACTCTCAGAAGGCTGTTCGAGGGGGCCCCAATTGTATTTAAATGGCCCTTTGTGGTGGATGATTCATATAACCTACGTTGCAATGGCCAGCAAAAACGATTTTGAAGATATTCGCAAAAGATTTTTAATACAGTTCCTTCAGATTTACTTTCACTCAAATTGAGTAGGGGTTGAAAATAATTGTCTGATTCGAATGCCGAAGCCGTCAATTTGCCGAGCATTGACGACTACGTAAAGGCAAACCACAAGAAGAAATTCAAGTTCGGCGTCGTCGCCGCACTGCTTTGCGCGATTTATTGGGGAGTATGGTATGTTCCCGGATACGCTATCTGGTATATGCCCGACTTCCTCCCCCAGCTGCAGTTCAACATCGTATCTTCCGGAACCGGAAGCTATGATGCTGTTAGCGAGGCGTTCAGTGATGAAGTATGTCTGATGGCATGTATCCTACTTTGTTTGGTAAATGCCATCATTGATACTCTTATCCTATTCATTTGGAACGGAGCTCTCGGAAAGATCGGAGAGCTCAAGAGGACCTTCGTCGAGTTCAAGGCCGCCAACATCTACTTCGTATACGCAGGTATCTGCGGAGCCGGAGCAGTTTTCGGAACATACGTTGCAGCGCAGTTCCTTAACCCTGGATTCGCAGCCGTGGCCGGAGTTCTATACGCACTAGTCGGAACTATAATGTCCGTACTATATCTCCACCAAAAGGTCACCAAGAGAGGATACATCGCCGTTATCATCATGATCGTCGGAGCATTCGTCCTCTTCGCAGGAACCATCTTCAGTGGACAGGAGTCTTCCAACATGGCCCTCGGAGTTCTCGGAGGAGCCATGTGTGCAATCTGCTGGGGACTTGAGGGTACCTTCGCCGGAAAGGCTCTCGACTACTGTGAGCCCGACTGTGGTATCCAGCTCAGGTTCTTCTGGGAAATGGTCCTTTGGATTATCGTCTGTGTTGTTCTTGCTGCCGCAGGAATTCCCATCTTCTCCACTCTGGGAGCAATCTTTGCTGATCCCACCATCCTGCTCGTTGTTATCCTTCTCGGATTCTCCTTCGCATGGTGCTATGTTACCTGGTACAAGTCCTTCCCCTTCATAGGAGTCGCACGTGGTCAGGCAATCGGATCTCTTTACGCAGCATGTTCCATTGTGTTCATGGTAATCTTCTTCGGAGTTAAGAACGCAATCGGTGGAACCGATCTCGTACAGTATGTGCTGCCCACCATCGGTGGACTTATCATCTGTCTGTTCGGAAGCTACTTAATTGCAACCGAGGATGCGGAGGGCCTAGTCTCTCTGAAGGACGATTCCGTTATGGGAGGTGAGTGAACATGATAGTCGGAGCGCCTCTTAAGTTCAGAATCATGGAAGTTCTTTCCAAGAAGCCCATGTGGAACTATGAGATTGTCGACATCCTCAAGGATGAGTACCATCTCAACTCTCAGATCGGACGCGACAACATCAACTACGACTGTATCGAAATGGTCTCTGCAGGATTCAGCAAGGAGATCGACTGGGCCATCGACACCGACGGTTCCAAGTTCGACTCCAAGCACCCCGGAAGGCTGCTCACTAAGTATGAACTTACACCTTATGGTAGGGACACACTGAATGAGCTTATTGCAAAGGTGAGGAACTACACTCCTGACGAGTGAGGTGTGAAAAATGGCAAGTGTAAATTGGGACGCATACAACACCCTGTTCCAGGATGGTCTCTTCCCTGGCACTGACATTGTGAGCACTGTGTTCATTATCGCAGTCGCTTTCGCAGGTCTCTGGATCGCAAGGTGGATGTACAGTCAGTTGTGATCAACCGAGAGGGGGCCGGGGGTCAAACCCCGGTCAACCCCTCAACCACCGTGTCCCCGGGACCGGTGGTAAAAAACCAATTTTTCCATCTTTCTTTTTTGGTTTTTGTCCATTTCTGTTCCAGACTGGTTTTGATATAATGCCCGTTTAGGTTTACAATTGTATCATGAATAATCGCTTTAGTATAATTGTATAATAATTACCCAAAGGTATTATATAGACTCGGGATGATTTTTTCTGTAACGCTATCACACGCGTTATGTGATACTATGAACATGAAAATAATTGCAGTCCTGCTGGCTGTTGTAGTGGTGGGCGGAGGTGCCGCTACTTACTACGTTCTTTCGCAGGATAAGGCCCAGGCGTCTTATGATGCTGGTTCTTTCGAAATTGTAGGTCGCGTCAACTCAGAAGGATCCGGATTGTTCATCAAGACCTCCGAACTGAGCAGTACTGATCCTCTCCAGAGGAACGGCACTAATTTCTTCGACGCCGAGTATAAAATAACTGAGGCTAACAAGGCTGCATGGGGCGGACTCATTCTGGGAGACCCCGGAGCAACATCAATCCAGCATACACAACTGGCCGCTATAGCGTCCAATGCGGGTCTTGAATTCAAGCAGTTCATTGCCGATACGACCCCCAATGCAAACACTCTGTATTACGTAACCAATCTCAGCGATATGGGAAAGATTCAGGGTAATACTGATATCAAGGGAGGAATCATCTGGGAACCTCAGTTCCAGCTTGTTATTGACAAGGTTGCAGGATATCAGACCCTTGCACTCACCAACGACATATTCCCTGAGCACACCTGCTGTGTTGTTGCAGCTAAACACTCCTGGCTTACAAGCCACTCTGATGCAGCATCTCAGTTCCTGGCAGGATATGTCAAGGGAGTCAACTTCGTCACGGCAGCACTTGCCGATCACACCTCCGAAAATTACACCTGGCTAGTGAACTATGCAAAGGAGAACATGGCTGCTGGAACTCTCACTGTTGCTGAGGTAGAGGCAGCATTCGCAGGTATCACCTACCTCTCTGCAGACGGCGCTGACGGAAACCTTTCCGCCCTCACTGCAGATGTCAAGGACCTCGCTACGAACCTCAAGAACCTGGGACTCATCACGTCCAACAAGTTCAACAACGCTGATGCGTTCTCCAAGGCATTCGTCAACGACACTTACATGAAGAAGGCTGTTGCCAACGACTACACGAAGACTACTTCCACTGTACGTGTTGCTGCCATCAACGGAGATATCCACCAAATTGCAATTCAGGTTGCTATGGAGAAGAACTTCTTCGATGAGGGATTAACAATCAATCTCAACACCACTCCCGCAGCAGGCGGTGCAGTTGCCACCCTGCTCGTCAGCGGAGATGCTGATATCGGATTCCTCGGAGCGCCTCCCGCCACCCTTACCACTATAAATGGTAACCTTATACAGGTGTGATGGAGACACATCATGGAGTTCAAGTACGATAAGCACAACAAGTATCATCGCCTAGCGAGGGGTACGGTCATTACGATCATATCCCTCGTGGTCCTCCTTTGGGTTTGGTGGATTGCGTCGATCGTAGTAAAGAATGCGCTCGACTTCAACAATTCGCCGCTGGCAACCCCTGGAGAGGCGTTTACTGCGCTTTTCGACTTGATGCGCCACGGAGATCCGATGGAGCATCGCAGCCTCAGTTCCTGGGTCTGGTCCAGTCTGAGTAAATTCCTCAAGGGATTCATACTCGCACTTGCGGTTGCGTTGCCCTTCGGTCTCCTCATGGGTACCTTCAAAACTCTTAGGGAGTTCTTCACTCCCTGGATTGAAGTGCTCAGGCCCATTGCGCCTATTGCATGGGCTCCCATTTTCGTAATTATATTCCAGGCCACCAACGGTTCTATCATGGTCGTTTTCGTGGGAATTTTCTTCCCTCTCCTCACGAACATAATATTTGGTGTTCAGAAGATCGATAAGACACTCATAGACGCTTCTAAGACTCTCGGTGCCTCGAATGCTCAGATTTTCCTGAAGGTCCTAGTTCCCTCTACTATCCCGTATTTGATGAACGGAATCAAGGTTGGACTCGGAGTTGGATGGATGTGTATTGTAGCGGCAGAGCTGTATAATTCTACACTTAGCGGTATCGGATATTATGTGAAGTTCATGATTGACAACTTCTCATACGATTATGCGTTTGCCGGAATAATCATCATAGCACTCCTCGGTCTACTGACCACAGGTGTAGCGGAATACGTGTCGAAGATTGTTTCCAAGAGAATGGGGATGGATATCTGATGTCTGAGCCTAAGATCAAAATCAACGGTGAAAAGTACAAGGCCAAGGACCGTGTCCGCGCTGACCGTACCGACGAGCTCTACAAGGATATTCCCGAAGGCGGCACCTTGATGACCATCAAGGATCTCAGGGTCGTCTACCGTACCGATGACAGCGAGACCGTCGCAGTGGAGAATTTCTCACTCGATGTGAAGAAAGGAGAGTTGATCTCCATCGTTGGTCCCTCCGGATGCGGAAAGACCACCATCCTCAGGTGTATCGCAGGACTCCTGCAGCCTACCGAAGGAAAGATAATGATCGGGGACAAAGAGTGCACCTCACCCGGTTCCGACCGCGGAATGGTCTTCCAGGATTTTGCACTCTTTCCGTGGAGGTCCGTAGTACAGAACGTCGAGTTCGGTATGGAGGTCGCCGGCGTCCCCAAGGAGGAGCGCAGAGAGAGAGCACTGAGATATGTCAAAGCGGTCGGATTGGAGAAGTTCGCCAATTCCCGTATTCATGAGCTTTCCGGAGGAATGAAACAGCGTGTCGGTATCGCCCGTGCGCTCGTCATGCACCCTGCCGTGGTCCTGATGGATGAGCCTTTCGGCGCACTGGATGCACAGACCAGGAACATCATGCAGGAGACTCTGAACAAGATCATTACCCATAGTGCCAGGACCGTTCTTTTCGTTACGCACTCCGTCGATGAGGCATTGTATCTCTCCGACAGGGTCGTAGTCCTCAGCAAGAGGCCTTCCACCATCTATAAAATAGTGGACGTCCCGTGGCCCCGCCCCAGGGACCGTGCGGCACCCGAGTTCACCGAACTCAGGAAGAAGATCCTCAGCTATCTCGAAGAGCAGAACGTCATGGAGTGACGTTCTGCCCCTCAAACCTTTTCCAATTGATTTATAAATCCAACTTTGGAGTAGTTTTTAAGTCCCCACCAATATACCATCTTGTCAATCTTCTTTGGTTGAACGATATAGGTTGGGTGAGGACAGTGATAGCAAGGATACTCGGCAGGCGCGGCATTACGCTCATCGCCGCTGCAGTCGTTCTCATTCTGATGCAGGTCTGGATGGACCTGAAGATCCCCGAATACATGGGGGAGATCACCGACCATATCGTTCTCAACCATTCCGATATCGTCATGCAGAAGGGCACGGAGATGCTCATCCTGGCCTTCGGGAGCCTGATGGTGTCCTTCGCGGCGGGGTTCGTACTCGCCAACGTGTCCGCCCTGGCCGGAAGGAACATGCGCCTGATGGAGTTCGATACCGTGCAGTCCCTTTCCGTGGAGGACATCAGCCGCTTCACCGCCGCCAGTCTCATCACCCGTTCCACCAATGACGTCACCCAGGTGCAGAACTTCATCGCCAGGGGACTGCAGGCCGTCATCAAAGCACCGATCATCGCCGTCTGGGGACTCATCAAGATCTCCCATTCCTCCATGGAGTGGACCGCGGTCACCGCGGGAGGTATGGCCGTGCTCGCCGTCATGATGTTCGCCACCCTCCACTTCGCAGGAATCAGGTACCGCAAGGTGCAGTGGTTCACCGACGCCGTCAACCGTAACACCCGCGAGAACCTCGACGGCATCAGGGTCATCCGCGCCTACAACGCGGAGGACCACCAGGAGGAGAGGTTCGACCGCTCCAGTAGGGAGCTGCTCGACAACAACGTCTCCGCCATAAGGATCATGGCCCCCAGCTACCCCGTGGCGCTCGCCATGTCCAACTTCGTGACCGTGGGAATCTACTGGATCGGGGCAGGGCTCATCATGGGCATCGCCGGCCAGGAGGCCAGGTTCCTGAAGTATTCCGACATGATTGTGTTCACCTCCTACGCGACGATGGTCCTCACCTCGGTCCTGCTGGTGTTCGGGGTCATGCGCATGGTGCCCCGCGCCAGGGTCAGCTACGCCCGTATCAGGGAGGTCATCGAGACCGTCCCCTCCGTGGCGGACGGCACTGTCACCGAGGGGAAGGAGAAGGGCACAGTGGAGTTCAGGGACGTGTCCTTCAGCTACCCCGGAAGCGGCAGGAAGGCCCTGGAGGGCATCTCCTTCAGGGTGGAGAAGGGCAGCACGGTGGCCATCATAGGATCCACCGGTTCAGGCAAGACCACTCTGGTGGACCTCATGCTCAGATTCCATGACCCAGACACCGGTTCCGTAATGGTCGACGGGGTGGATGTCAGGGACTTCGTGCAGCAGTCCCTGCACGACAGGATCGGCTACGTACCGCAGAACGCCATCATATTCTCCGGCTCGGTCACCATGAACGTCAACTACGGAGACGGTTCGGACGGACGCACCATAGAGGACGTCAGGCGGGCCCTCGCCGTGGCCCAGGCCGAGGACTTCGTGGCCGCCCTGCCCGAGCAGGAGGAATCCCATATCTCGCAGAAGGGGAAGAACCTCTCCGGAGGCCAGAAGCAGAGGATCGCCATCGCGAGGGCGGTCTGCCGGGACCCGGAGATCTACATCCTGGACGATTCGTTCTCCGCTCTCGACTACAAGACGGACAAGGCCCTCAGGGAGGCGCTCCGCAGGGAGACTGAGGGCAGCACGGTGATAATCGTGGCCCAGAGGATAGGGACCATCCGCGACGCGGACGAGATCCTGGTCCTGGACGAGGGCAGGATAGTCGGCAGGGGGAAGCACCGCCAGCTGATGGAGTCCTGCCCGCTGTACAGGGAGATTGCACGCTCGCAGCTGACAGAGGAGGAACTGCTATGACCGAGGCACCCAAGGGAGGCAAGCTCAGCCCCGGCGGCGACCACGGCCCCCAGCTCAGCGGGAGCTATTGGTCGAGAGGCGTCTCCGCCCACAACATATGGCCCCCCGTGAAGAGACTGTTCGGCTACATCGGGAAGTACAGATGGGCCATCATGATCGGTGTCCTATGCACCATGATCGGTTCCCTTCTGTCCACCGTCGGACCCCAGTACATCAGGGAGATCTCCGACCGCATCTACGACGGCATCGTGGCCGACTCGGTGGACATGGATGCGGTGCTGGGTCTATCGCTCATCGCCCTCGCGATATACGTTGTGGGCATGGTATTCAACGCTTTGGAGCACTACATAATCCCCGCCACCTCGGAGCGTGTCGCCAACCTGTTCCGTATCGACCTCGCCCACAAGATCAACCGGCTCCCGCTGAACTACTACGACAACAGCAGCACCGGCGACATCATGAGCAGGCTCACCAACGACGCCGACACCGTCGGCCACCAGTGCGGCCTGTCCTTCAGCTTCCTGTTCTCCGCCCTCACCACCATCATCGGATGCATCATCATGATGGTGTGGACCTGCCCCCTGCTGGCTGTCATCACCGTGATCCCTCCCATCGTGGGATTCGTTACGACCAGGGTGGTGCTCCGTCGCACCCAGGGCTACTTCAGGGCGCAGTCCCGCTTCCTGGGGGCCATCAACGGCCAGGTGGAGGAGAACTACTACGGACACGCCATCGTCAGGGCCTACGGCAACAAGGAGGCGGCGATAAGAGAGTTCAGCGCCACCAACGACGAGCTCTACCGCGTCGCCTACAAGTCGAGGTTCATCACCAGCACCATCCCCCAGACCATGGCCTTCATCGGCAACCTCGGGTACGTGCTGGTCTGCGTGATCGGTTCCATGATGGTCCTGCGCGGCGAGATCACCTACGGAGTGATCATCGCCTTCATCCTCTACGTCAGGATGTTCAGCCACCCCCTCATGATGCTGGCGGACGCCTTCGCCGGCATGCAGTCCCTCGCCGCCTCCACCGAGCGTCTGTTCGAGCTCCTGGACGCGCCCGAGATGGAGGACGAGTCCGGGAAGGACCTGGATATCGGTAACACCAGGGGAGCGGTGGAGTTCAGGGACGTGTGCTTCAGCTACATCGAGGGTACCGAGGTCATCCATGACTTCTCCTTCAGGGTGGAGCCGGGAGAGAAGGTCGCCATCGTCGGCCCCACCGGCGCCGGCAAGACCACCCTCGTGAACCTCCTGATGAGGTTCTACGAGGTCGACAGCGGGGACATCCTCATCGACGGGGTGTCCGTGAAGGACCTCCGGAGGGACCAGGTCCACTCCCTGTTCTCGATGGTGCTTCAGGATGCCTGGGTCTTCGAAGGAACCATCCGGGAGAACCTCATGTTCACCAACCCCGGCCTCACCGAGGAGAGGATGATCGAGGCCTGCCGCGCGGTGGGCATCCACGAGTTCATCGAGAGCCTCCCGCAGGGATACGACACCCCGGTCGGCGAGAGGTCCGGCCTCTCGGCGGGACAGAAGCAGCAGATATCCATCGCCAGGGCCATGCTCCACAGCGCACCCATGATCATCTTCGATGAGGCCACCAGCTCGGTGGACACCCGCACCGAGAAGCACATACAGGCAGCGGTCGAGCGCATGACCGGCGGCAGGACCTCGTTCCTCATCGCCCACCGCCTCAGTACCATCCGCAACTGCGACAAAATCATCGTCATGAGGGACGGCAAGCTGGTGGAGACCGGCACCCACGAGGAGCTCCTGGCCAAGGGCGGCTATTACTACGAGCTCTACAGCAGCCAGTTCGAGAACTGCAGCTGAGCCTCCGGTGCTGACGTACAGCCTACAATGTCCGTTTTCTTTCCTCTTTTTTACGAAGTATTATAAAGGATTGACCGTTAGGGGACTTTGAAGTGGGCCATCCTTCAGAATGATGGTCAAAAACGAACAAATGAGTTGAACTTTTATGGTTAGCACCGAAGAAATTACCCAGGCAGAATCTCAGGAAGAGAACGTCGCAGTCGAGCAGATCGAGGAGCAGCAGCCCGTCGAGCAGGCAGTTGTGGAGACCGAAGAGGTCGCCGAGCCTACCGAGGAGGAGAAAGCACAGCTCGAGGATCTCGAGGCACAGCGCACCGTTCTCAACAGCGACGCGGAGAAGCACAAGCAGCGCAGGGACGAGCTCAACGCTCAGACCAAAGAGTGGAAGGCAAAGAGGGACGCCCTCAATGTCCAGGTCCGCGAGCTTGTCGACGAGGCTGGAAAAGCCAGAGAGACCCGTAACCAGTACAACCAGAAGGTTAGGGATGCCAAGGTAGTCAGGGACGAGTGGAACACCAAGGTCTCTGAGATCCGTGCTAAGATCAACGAGCTCAGGCCCGAGAAGAAAGAGGACTCCAACGAGGTATCCCTCGGCCAGATGAAGAAGGACCTCGAGAGGATGGAGTACCAGCAGCAGACCACCACCATGTCCTCCGAGAAGGAGAAGGCACTCGTCAAGGCCATCTCCGAGCTCGCAAGGCAGATCAGGGACAAGGAGAAGGTCGAAGAGGGCGACGAGGCAATCAAGGACCTGGTCGCACAGCTCCGCGAGGCAAAGGCAAAGGCAGAGGAGGCCCACAGGGCAGTCGCCGAGGCCGCCGAGCAGGCACAGTCCGCCCACGACAACATGCTGTCCCTCTACCAGAAGGCCGACGCCATCAGGAAGGAGGCAGACGCTGCACAGGCCAAGTTCGTCGAGTGCAAGCAGGCCGCCGACGAGGAGCACAGGCTCCACATCGAGCAGATCAAGTCTGTCCACGAGATCAGCAAATCCGCTGACGGCATCAAGAACAAGAAGACCGCCGCCAAGAAGAAGCGCGCAGACGCACAGTCCAAGCAGGAAGCCAAGGAGATCTTCGACAAGTTCAAGGCCGGAGAGAAACTCAGCACCGAGGACCTCATGCTTCTGCAGAAGTCCGGATACCTCTGATCCGTTCGGAAACAAATCCATTACCCTCCCTTCGGGGAGGGTCCAACTTTTCAATTCTCACATCCGGCTTAGGCCAGTAACCCATTGTGCCAGACATCCGTTTCTGCGGTCTCTCGGGATACCGAGTCATATGTTTTCTTAAGATACGTTGATCGCTCTGCCGCGGGGCCGGAGGCAATTACCCAGACAGATAATTCGTATGAATTACAATCGGATGACCGCATTCCAAGGAAAATCGGCTGCGGATTTCGCAGTATATAAAGCGATGTGTCAAAGTATTAATACCTCTGAGATTAATCAAGTCTCCGTAGGGAACAATCAGTTCGTTGAGTGCATCCCATCCCTTCTGACCTACTGGTCTGTTCCCTCAATTTTTGCACTCTTAGACGCAGGACGGTACGTTATTCTCCGATTCTTTTCCGACCCCGTCTGGCAGGTTCTTGTGTTTCTCCGTATCAATCACTTTAATAACAGTCACGCGCATACGTGAGCGATTAAATGGTCCTAGACGGATTGGGAAAATCCCTCAGAGGTGTTCTTGACCGCATCAACAGTTCTGCGGCCATCGACGAGAACCTCATCAAAGATGTGTGCAAAGAGCTGCAGCGCGCACTGCTCCAGGCGGATGTGAACGTTCAGCTCGTCCTCAAACTCACCAACAATGTCAAGATACGGTCCCTTAACGAGAAGCCTGCCGCCGGCAAGTCCGCCAAGCAGCACGTAACTCGCATCATCTACGAGGAGCTTGTGAATCTCCTGAAGAACGGAGAGCCCATCGCGCTGAAGCCCCAGACCATCATGCTTGTCGGTTTATACGGTCAGGGTAAGACCACCTCCGCGGGAAAGCTCGCCAACTACTTCATCAAGAAGGGATTCAGCGTCGGACTCATCGGGGCCGACGTCTACAGGCCTGCGGCTCTCGACCAGCTCAAGCAGCTCGGCGCCAAGGTCGGTGCCGAGGTCTACGGCGAACCCGGACAGAAGGACGCCGTCAAGATTGTGAAGGACGGACTGGAGAAGTTCGCCGACAAGAAGATCAGGATCATCGATACCTCTGGACGCCACGCGCTGGAGGACGACCTCATCGAAGAGATCATCGGTATCTCCAAGGTAGCACACGCTGAGGAGAGGATCCTGGTCCTCGATTCGCAGGTAGGTCAGCAGGCGGGACCTCAGGCTGACGCTTTCAATAAAGCGGTGGACGTCACTGGTGTCATCCTCACCAAGATGGATGGTACCGCAAAGGGAGGAGGTGCTCTCTCCGCCGTCGCCACCACCAACGCGAGAATCGTTTTCCTCGGAGTCGGAGAGCACATCCGCGATCTGGAGGCCTTCGACGCCGACAGGTTCATCTCCCGTCTGCTCGGAATGGGAGACCTCGCGAGCCTCGTCGAGATCGCCAGGGAGGAGATGGCTGACGAGGAGGAGGACATGGAGGCCATCGCCAGGAACATGATGACCGGCCGTTTCACCCTCAACGACATGTACGCTCAGATGAAAGCGGTCAAGAAGATGGGTGCCCTGAAGAAACTGGTCGGACTCCTGCCCGGCATGAACAAGATGGAGGACAAGATCGACCTCGACGCCTCGCAGGCGAGGCTCGACCAGTATAAGGTCATCATGGACTCCATGACCATGCAGGAGAAGGACGAGCCCAACCTCATCAAGGGAAAGCGTATCGAGAGGATCGCCCGCGGAGCCGGAGTGACCACCGCCGATGTGAAGGAACTCCTCAAGCAGTACAACAACAGCAAGAAGATGATGGGTGCCGTCGGAAAGGACAGGAAGATGCGCAAGAAGATGCAGAAGCAGTTCGGCGCCATGGACCCCGAGGCCCTCAAAGAGTTCCAGAACAGCGGTGGAAGCGAATGAGGTACTTTGTCATCACCGGACACAAGGCGGCCACCGACGGCTCGTTCAAGCTGGACGACCTCGCGGGAGGCGCCGGCAGGATGGACATCCTGGTCAGGTGCGTGAACTCGGCCTTCGTGATGAGCCACAACCTCCGCAAGGACGCGGAGATCTACCTGGTGCTGGAAGGAGGGGAGGACGCCCCCAAGACCGTCAGGTTCCAGGGATCCACCGTCAAGTATCTGAACCCTGACGAGAGGAGCACCGCCTCCCTCATCAGGAACGCGCTTCTCAAGAAGGTGCCCAAGGAGGGCGAGATCAGCTCCTCCCCAGGCGTATTCATATCAAGGATGAGCTTCGACGACGTCATCGACAAGCTCGCCAAACTGGGGAACTTCGTCTACCTCAAGGAGGACGGCGAGGACTGCAGGGAGTTCCAATTCCCTGAGAACCCCATCTTCGTACTGGGTGACAACCAGGACCTCACCGAGGCCGAGGAGAAGAAGCTCCTCGAGCAGGGCCCCTCCACCATCAACGTGGGCCCCTACAGCCTCCATGCGGACCACTGCATGATCCTGGTGCAGAACGAACTCGACAGGCGTCAGGCGGCAGGTGAGAGCAATGCCCTATGACACCCGCGAGGACGCCCAGAAGGAATACACGCTCAAGATCCCCCAGCACCACCACTGCCGCAAATGCGGCAAGGCGTTCGTGGGCGAGGGATACTACTGCTCCGAAGAGTGCAAGAAGACCGACGGGGAGCAGGCACGCAAGAGCCTCAGGAAATACATAATCATCGTGGCGGCCCTCTGGATCGTCACTATAGCCGCGATAATCGTAGTGGGTATCTGAGATGAAGACCGCAGTAGCAGGAACATTCAACGTCATACACGACGGGCATAGAGCGCTTTTCGACCGCGCTTTCGAACTCGGTTCGGAGGTTTTCGTGGGACTTACCAGCGACGCCATGGCGGCGCAGACCAGGTCCGACTTCCTCCCCTACCACCTGAGGGAGAAGGCCCTGCAGCAGGAGCTGTCCCGTTACGGTAAACCCTTCCAGATCTTCGTCCTCAACGACATCTACGGCTCCCCCGAGATCATGGACGATGTCGACGCGCTCATCGTCTCCCCCGAGACCGAGTCCAACGGATACAAGGTAAACGAGGAGCGTGAGAAGAGGGACATCAAGCCCCTCATCATCTCCGTCGTCCCCCTCGTCTTGGCCGCCGACGGCAACAAGCTCAGCGCACACCTAATCCTCGAGGGCAAGTACAGCAGGAGCGGTGCCTCCGACGCTTTAGATGTTGTGGTGGGCTCCCTCAACCACGTGAAGGTCGAGGCTGTCCGTTCCGTGATGGAGCGCATCTTCGGCAACGTCCGCATCACGGCCGTTGATGTGGACAGCGGTGTCCCGGACCAGCCCCACGAGGCAGAGACCAGGCAGGGCGCCATCAACCGCGCCCGCGCCGCCCTCGGCGAGCACGACCTTGCAGTAGGGATCGAGGCGGGAGTCTTCGAGAAGGAGGACGGCCTCTACGACTACCAGTATTGCGCCATCGCGGACCGCGACGGCAGGATCACCGTCGGAACCGGTTCCGGGTTCATGTACCCGCCCGCGGTAGCAGACCTCGTACGTCAGGGAAAGACCGTCAGCGAGGCCATGGACCAGGTCTTCGGACAGAAGGACATCGGCCACGGACAGGGCGCCATCGGCTACCTGAGCCGCGGACTCCTCGAGAGGAAGGCCCTCACCGAACAGTCGGTCACCGCAGCCATGGTCCCCAGGCTCAACGATTCATATGATAAGGCTGACTGATCTCCCCGACGATTCGCCGTACACCATCGACGAATGCAAGATCCGCGGCAGGGCCGACGAGGTCCTCATTCCTGTTTCGGAGGCAGAGGTTATCGATGCCGTGAAGGGATGTGCCAGCATCACCATTTCGGGTATGCGCACGGGCATGTGCGGAGGTTCCGTTCCATACGGCGGAACGGTCCTCTCCATGGAGCGTTTCGATAGGATCCTCGGAGTGGGGAAGGATGCCCGCGGCTTCTTCGTCAGGGTGCAGCCATATGTCACCGTGCGCCAGCTCAACGATTTCCTCAGGAAGCGCGTGTTCGACGGCATCTCGGATATAACAGAAGGTGCCGCGGAGGAGATGAAATCCCATCCGGAGGGATTCTTTTACCCCGTCGATCCCACCGAGCTCAACGGCTCGCTGGGAGGCAACATCGCCGCCAACGCCTCCGGGCCCAGGACCTACAAGTACGGACCAACCCGCAACTGGGTCAGGCGCATCCGTGCCGTCCTCTCGGACGGTTCCGTGCTGGACATCGCCAGGGGAGATATAAGGGCGAAAGGACGCACCATGGAGATCCCTTTCTCCGACGGCCTCCGCCGCTTCGATCTCCCTACCTATCAATTCAACACCGAGGTGAAGAACACCGCCGGCCTTTTCGTAGAGGATGACATGGACGCGGTGGACCTATTCGTTGGCAGCGAGGGGGTGTTCGGCATCATCACCGAGGCCGATCTGTACGTCATCCTCGCCTATCCGCTCATCAGCAGCATAGTATTCCTCCCCAACGACGGCGACGCCTATGCACTGTCGAGGGACTTCGCCGGCAGCGGCGTGACCCCCGAATTCCTGGAGTTCTTCGACTCGGGTTCTTTGGATCTCATACGTTCCTCCCGCAGGGACGACCCCCGCTTCACCGAGATGCCTGATATACCTGATAATGCGGGTTCCGCACTGTTCTTCGACCTCCCGATGGATGCCTCCCTGAAGGAGAACTTCGGACGTCTGGAACATGTGATAGAGAAGCACGGGGGTTCCCTCCGCGACAGCTGGTGCGGATACGAGCTGAGGGACCGTCAGAGGTTCTTCGCCTTCAGGCACGCGGTGCCTCAGAGCATCTTTGACTACGTCGCGAGACTCAAGGGTTCCTCCGCCCCGGGCATCAACAAGATGGGTACCGACATGTCGGTGCCGCTGGAGCACCTCGACGAGATGATGGCCGCCTACGACGAGGTCATCACCCGCTACGGACTGGAGTATGTCATCTTCGGGCACATCGGCAATGGGCATCCCCATGTAGAGATCATCCTGAAGGACATGGACGACTTCGAGAAGGCGAAGAAGGCCTATCTGGAGCTGGCCGCCAAGGCCGTCGAGCTGGGCGGTTCCCCCAGTGCGGAGCACGGTATCGGCAAGATGAAGGTGGATTACGTGAGGATGATGTACGGCGACGGGGGCATTGAGCAGATGAGGGCCGTGAAGCGCGCCATGGACCCCGGTTACCTGTTCAATCCCGGGAACGTCTTCGGAGGTGAGGCGCAGTGAGGTATCTGGTCTTCGTCAAACAGGTTCCCGACACCACCCTCATCGAAGTGGACGAGCAGGGCAACCTCCGCCGCGAAGGTGTGCCCTCCATCCTCGATCCCTATTCGGAGCATGCCCTGGAGCTCGCTTTGAATCTCCGTTCCGAGGGAGACACTGTCACGGCCGTGACCATGGGGCCCCCACAGGCGACCGCCGCCCTGCGCAGGTGCCTGGAAATCGGTGCGGATGAGGCCTATTTGCTGTCCGACCGTGCCTTTGCAGGTGCCGACACCTATGCCACCTCCCGCACCCTGACGGCATTCGTCGAGAAGTTCGGGGAGTGCCCCGACCTCATCCTGTTCGGCAAGCAGGCCGCCGACGGGGACACCGCCCAGGTCCCGGCCGAGGTGGCCGAGATGCTCGGAGCGGACCAGTTCTACTATGTCACCAAGGCCGAGCCTTCCGGAGAGGGGTTCGAAGTGGTTCAGGACTACGGTGACGAGGTCCGTACCTGCCGTGCCCCGAAGGGTTCCGTGCTCTCCGTATCCGAAGGAGACATCAACCGCCGCCTGCCCTCCATAGAGAGGTATCTGCAGGCCTCCGCGATGGAGATCACGGTGCTAGACCGCATCGCTCTGGGTCTAGGGAACTTCTCCGTCGGGAGCAAGGGTTCCCGCACCAAGATAGTCAGATCCGGCAGCGTCCGTTCGGAACGTTCCTGCACCGTTGTCGACGGGTCCGATCCCGCCAAGGCCGCCATTCTCATAAGGGGGCTGTTCTGATGGGATGCGATTCCTGTTCTTCCGGTTCCTGCTCCACCAAGCCCAATGACGGACTCCCTCCGGGAATGCTGCAGAAGTACCGTCTCAACATCGACCGTTCCGACGGTTTCCTGGTGTGGATTGAGACCGAACGCGATCCCGACGGCAGCATCCGCGTATGCGACCACTGCAAGGAGCTGCTCGGCAAGATCCGCGAGATGGACCAGGGGAGATCAAGGGTGTGGGGAGCCATATTCGGGCATCTTGAGCTCAAACCCCTCTACGGCGAGCTGTATTCGTACGGGGTCGAGACCCTCTACGAGGTCCACGACAAGGCTCTCAGCACATTCCATCCCGAGGCCTACGCCGACAATCTGGCACAGATCATAATCCGCACCGAACCAGCCGTGGTGCTGTTCGGTGCCACCCCCCGCGGAAGGGAGCTTGCGCCCCGCGTGGCGGCAAGGCTGGAGACAGGACTCACCGCGGACTGCACCGAGCTCTCCCTGGACGACAGGGTGCTCAGCATGACCCGTCCCGCCTTCGGAGGCAATGTGATGGCCACCATTCAATCGACCACCTTCCCCCAGATGGCGACCGTCCGTCCCGGCGTGTTCCCCGTCCCTGAACCGTTCAGGGAGGGAAAGGGCACGGTTATCTACTGGCAGAGCACCTGCCGCAATCTGAAGGACATCATAGCTTCCGAGACCAAGGAGTCCACAGGCGGGGACATCTCCCGCGCCAAGGTCCTGATCTCGCTCGGCGCAGGCGTGAAGAAGGAATCCATAGCCGTCGCGGAATCCCTGGCCCGCAAACTGGGAGGTTCCGTTTCCTGCTCCAGGAAACTGGTGGAGAAGGGCTGGTTCGACCAGTCCCACCAGGTAGGTCAGTCCGGTAGGTCGGTGGCTCCCGATGTGTATCTAGCATTCGGTATCTCCGGGGCCATTCAGCACCTCGCGGGGATCTCCTCCGCCAAGAAGGTCATAGCCGTCAACAAGGACCCCGAGGCCCGTATCGCAGAGGTAGCCGACCAGCTCATCGTCGGGGATGCGGATGCCATCCTCAGGGAATTGGACGCCTCGCTGTGAGACACCTAACACATATTAACTATTGTTAACGAATGTTGACATTTCTTCGAAAACAGACCAATGTTTATTAACCGAGGGTCAATTATGCAGAATATGGCAAACGGGCCACAGAAACGCGTACTCGCGATCCACGACATCTCCTGCGTCGGGAAATGTTCCCTCACCGTAGCGCTTCCGATCATATCCGCCGCCGGGCTCGAGGTCCCCAGTCTTCCGACCGCGGTCCTCTCCACCCACACGGGAGGATTCACCGGGTTCACCTACCGCGACCTCACCGAGGACATGATCCCCATCCTTGAGCACTGGAAGTCCCTGGGCCTGCAGTTCGATGCCATCTATACCGGTTTCCTCGGTTCCTTCGAGCAGATCGATATCGTTTGCAAGATCATAGACGAGGTCGGCAAGAACGCCAAGGTCTTCGTGGACCCCGTCATGGGAGATGCCGGAAAGCTGTACAGCGTTTTCCCCGACAACTTCCCCGAGGGCATGAAACGCCTTGCCCGCAAAGCCGATGTTCTGCTGCCCAACATGTGCGAGGCGGCCTTCCTCCTCGGCGAGGAGTACAGGCCCGGACCCTACACCGAGGAGTACATAGAGTCGCTTCTGAAAAGGCTCTCCGGGCTGGGCCCCCGCAAGGTGGTGCTCACCGGCGTATTCTTCGACGAAAAGAAGCTCGGCGCGGCCTGTTACGATGCCGATACCGGCAAGGTCTCCTTCACCATGGCGGAGAAGATCCCCGAATACTTCCATGGCACCGGCGATGTCTTCAGCTCCGCCATCGTGTCCGCCGTGATGAACGGACTCCCGCTCGACAGGGCGATCGAGATCGCCGTCGACTTCACGCACGGGAGCATCATGAGGACCTACAGGGCGGGTACCGACCTCAGGTACGGCGTGAACTTCGAGGAAGGGATCCCCCGTTTCCTGAAGCAGCTGGGTCTTTGAAGTTCAGAATGGCAGGTCCTCTGCCTTGTCGGTCTTGAAGTGCGAGACCATGCCGTCGAGGACCCTTTGTGCGTGGCCGGTAGCCTTCACGTTGGTCCAGGCCTCTTCGACCTTCCCGTCCTTGCCGACGAGGAAGGTGGACCTGATGGTCCCCTGGACGATCTTGCCGTAGTTCTTCTTCTCCCCGTAGGCGCCGCAGGCCTTGGCGAACTCGTGGTCGGGGTCTGAGAGCAGCTTCTCCTTCAGGCCGTGCTTGTCCTTGAACTTCCTGTGGGAAGCTACGGAGTCCCCGCTAACGCCGAAGATGAGGACGTTCCTCATGGCGAAGTTGGCGTAGAGGGTGGTGAAGTCCACCGCCTCAGTGGTGCAGCCGGGGGTGTTGTCCCTGGCGTAGAAGAACACGATGTAGCGAAGACCCAGGAGCTGTTTCGAATCGACGGTCTCGCCGTTCTCGTCCTGCAGGACGAAGTGGGGGAATTCGTCTCCCTTCTGCATCAGAACAGCCTCCCGGAGCGCTCGGCGATGAGGTCGGAGAGGTCCATCTCCATCATCATGACGGGGTGGGTGAGCTCGTAGTCGGTGATGCACTTGGGTGCCATCTCGCCGAACAGTCCGATTCTCTTGCCGTTGACCACGACGAAGGCACCCCTGCCGGGCAGGAAGGTGGGGTAGTCGCAGCTCTCGATGGTGTAGTCGACCCTCATCTCCCTGAGGACCGACTCGGTGAGCGACTTGATCTCGGTGAAGGAGGTCCTGGAGGCGGCCTGGAGGGCGCACAGGTGCAGGACGTTCTTCGCATTCCTGATGACGTAGCCGACCTCGAAGATCTTCTGGGGGAGGTCGCGGTTCTTGTTGTGGCGGAGGATCCTCATCAGGGAGGGCATCATGTATGCGCGGAGGCAGGTATGGTCCTCGGTGATGGGGTTCTTGATCTTCACCACTTCGACCTCGGGGAGTCCGGAGATGTCGAACTCATCCCTCTCGTTGGACAGGGTGAGGGTGGTGAGCTCCATGTAGCCCATTCCGATCATGATGTCCTTGAGGTTCTCGGAGAAGGTGGTCTCTGGGAGCAGCTTTCCGAAGGTCTGTGTGACGTTCATCCGACGCTTGCCGTACTTCTCGAATCCGTAGCCGATGGAGACCTCCTCGTAGATGTCGGCGTCGTGCAGGATGTCGAACCTGTAGGCGGGGACGTAGGCGGTGAGCCTGTCTCCCTCCGCCTTTCCGTCGATACCGCAGCGCTGGAGGGCCTTGACGCACTCCTCGCCGGTGAGCGGGATTCCGTTGACGTGGTTGCATGCCTCGATGGAGACGGTCTTCTCGCGGGGCGTGAGGTCGGGGTAGACCTTCTTGGGGGCACCCTCCATCTCGATGGTGCAGATCTGTCCGCCCCTCTCGACGAGGGCGGCGGCCACGATGTTGAGGCAGACCTCGACGGATTTCTCGTCGAAGCCGGTGACATCGATGAAAATGTTCCTGGTGTTCTCGGTGACGGTGGTGAGCGCTCCGTTGATGATCGGGGGGAACGAGAGGACGTTGCCGTCAGCGTCGAAGATGATGGGGAACTTGTCGAACCCGTCCATGAGATGGGCGAACGCCTTTCCCTTCTCGTGCTTGGTCAGGACCTCGCGGGGGGTCATGGCCTCGGTCTTGGCGAGTGGCACGAAGGACATGGAGTCTGGGTCAACCGCTTTGAAGGTGAACGGGGGCTTGACCTTGTCGAGGTCGTGGACGCCGATGGCGAGCTTGCTCCTCTTCCTTCCGACGGTGGTGTGCAGCTTCTCCTGCAGCTCCATGATGGAGCGGAGGGCCTGGTCGTCGATGGTCACTCCCTTGACGACGCATCCCATGAAGTAGGGCCTGATCTTCTTGACCTCGTCGGTCACGACGGCTTTCACATCGCTCTTTCCGAGCTCGTACTTCTTGAGTCCGGGTTCGAATCCGAGGAAGGCCTTCAGTCCGCGGGCGATGCCCTCGGCGGAGTACATGTCGGGCCTGTTGGGGAAGAACTCGATGGCGATGGCGTCGGAACCCTCCTCGTGCTCGTCGATTACGCCTCCCATGAGGGGGACCTGCTCGAGGACGGTGTCCATGGGCACATCGTGTCCGACGATGCGGACCAGGTCCTTGTAACTGGTGTTGATCACTGGCATTTCTTACCCCTCCCGAGTTCTGCGTGGGCCTTTCCGAGGTGTCCTGCAGCCTGTGCGCCGAGGGTGGAGAGTTCTCCCGCCAGGACGGTGACGGAGAGGATCTCGGCCAGTTTCCTTGCCTTGCCGGCTCCCTTGCAGCCCATGATGTTCAGGGCCTCGGTCTGGCAGGGCAGTCCGGTACCGCCTCCGACGGTTCCGAGCTCGACGGCGGGCATCCTGACGCTGATGTACAGGTTGCCGTCCACGTCCTCGCAGTCGGTGAGGGTCATGCTGCCTCCGATGACCTGCGCGGGGTCCTGTCCGGTGGCGATGTAGAATGCCGCGACCATGTTGGCGGCGTGGGCGTTGGCACCGAGGGTACCGGCCATGGACGATCCGATCAGGTTCTTCCTGACGTTGGTCTCCACGATGGCGGCCGCGGTGGTGTGCAGTTTGGCCTCGACGATGTCCGCGGGGATGAGGGCCTCGGCAACGACGGTCTTGCCTCTTCCCTCGATCATGTTGATGGCAGCAGGCTTCTTGTCGCTGCACATGTTGCCGGATACGGATACCATGACCGCTCCGGTGGCCTCCTCGATGACCCTGCAGGCCGCTTCGGATGCGATGGTGGCCATGTTCATTCCCATGGCGTCGCCGGTCTCGAAGGAGAACCTGAGGTAGAGTCCCCTTCCCATGGGGAACTTCTCGATCTTTGCGAGCTTTCCGTGGGAGGTGGTGCCTGCTACGGCGGCCTTGATCTCATCCTCGTGGGCATCGATCCACTGGATGGTCTGGCAGGCGTGCTCCAGGTCCCTGACCCTCAGCACCGGGGCGCGGGTCATGTAGTCGCCGAAGACCCTGGTCCTGGATCCGCCGGCTGCATTGATAACGGACATTCCCCTTCCGATGGACGCGATGAGGGCGCCCTCGGTGGTGGCCAGGGGGACGATGAACTCCCCGTTGGCGTACTCGCCGGAGATCTTCACGGGTCCCGCATAACCGAGGGGGACCTGGGTGGATCCGATCATGTTCTCGCAGTTGTGGGCCGCCTGCTCCGGGTCGATGGCGCACTTGGCGATGGTATCGAGGTCAGCTCCGGAGTATTCGGCTACGGCGGCACGCCTCTCGTCGACGTCCGCCTGAGTGTGGCCCCTGTTCTTGAGGCCTGTTCCGTCAGTCATGCCCCAGGGCATTCGTTTGATATTAAAATAGTAAGCGGGCGGGCGCGGTGTTCAGAGAATGCCGCGGTCCTTTTTGATTTCCCACATCATCTTGCCGACGTCGTACAGGTGGGCGTCCTCGCGGGGCCTGGTGTTGCCCCAGAGGCGGGAGACCGTGGTCTTGGATTCCAGGTCGTCGAGCATGAAGAGCCTGCCGTGGAGTGCCTTGGCGAGGTTCAGCGGCATGTCGGACTTGGAGGCGCCGAGACCGGTATCCACTATGATCCAGTCGACGTTCTCCGCCGTGAGGTGTCCCGCAATATCCAGGGCCTCCTCGCACGGATCCCTGTCTGGGTCTATCGATTTCGTGGCCTTTCCGTCGGTGAAGACGACGATGTGGGTGAAGGCCTCGGGATGCTTCTTCTTGTAGGATTGGACGAATCTCCAGCATGCCATGAAGGCGTCGCTGAGCGGGGTGCCCTTGTCCAGTTTGATGTCCTCGACGATCTTGGTGAGCTGGTCGACCGCCCTGGTCGGCGGCATGATCTCCTCGATCCTCTTCTCGTTGAAGGTCATGAGGCCCACGCGGTCCCTCTTGGCGTAGTGGGATTCCAGCATCGAGAGGATGGCGGCCTTGGTCTTGCCGATGCGGTTCCTTATGATCAGGGAGCCGCTGGCATCCAGCATGAAGTAGAACGCGTGCTCCACGTGCTTGGTGCGCACCTTCTCCCTGACGTCGCTCTTGCTGATCTTCACCATGCCGTTGCCCCTTCCGCGGGACTTCTGGTAGGGCGCGGCTGCCCTGATGGTGGCATCCACCGCGATGTCGTTGCATTCGCCCTTGGGGATGCGGAACCCGGTGTACTTCCCGCCGGGGGATTCCACGTACCTGCTGTGTTTGGAGTCGCTCTCCTTCCCGAAGTAGTCAGCCTCCTCCATGAGGTCGATGGTGTCGAACCTGGCGGACACCTTGGCGACGAGCTCGGTGTCCTCGTCGTCGCTCTCTGTCTTGGTCTCCAGGAGGTCGGTGATCTCGTCCGGGTTCACGTCCTCGTTGATCTTGTCGACGATCCTGCTCTCGGTGTTGCCCTTCCTCTCGTCGTGGATGAAGAGGGCCATGTCCCTGTTGGGATAGGCGAGGGGCTGGGGTTCGGGCTCCTTCTTCTCCTCGGTCTCGAAGACAGTCCTGCGGTGGTTGAGGGTGTACTCGGAAGCCAGGAGGATATCGTCGTCGTTGGTCCTCTTCCTGCCCGCTAGGGCTGCTAGTGCTACTGCGCATTGACCGCATGATACCAGGCCCCTCATGCCGGGCACGCCGTACTTCTCGCAGACCTCGGCGATGGCCTTTCTGTGCTTCTTCAGGAGCTTCACCTGAGGCAGCAGGAGGCGTGCCTTCTCCACATGTGCCAGCAGCTTTCTGTCGAGCTTCTCGTAATGCTCCAGGAAGGAGGTGTCGCCGTCGTAGAAGCGGAGGTTGTTCCTCACCGATTGGAGGTACTCCTCCTCGTCGGGACGGTGCATCTTCACGCACATGTCGAAGCGGTCCTTCAGGTGGGGGTCGGGGCGGTCGCGCAGGGAGGTCACGGTGGCCAGGAGCTTGATCCTCGCGGGGTATTCCACCGAGAGGCCCTCCCTCTCTATGATGACCTTTCCCTTGGAGGCGGTCTCCAGGGCCTGGAGCGCGGTGAGCTTCTCCATCAGGTCGATCCCGTCTATACAGACGGCACCTCCGTCGGCCTCTCCCAGGAGACCGATCTCGGGTTCCATCTGCCCGGTGGCGATGGCCTTCTCGATGTTGATGGAACCGAACAGACGGTCCTCGGTCACGCCGATGGGGACGTTGATGAGGGGGACGTCCGGATTCAGCGAGGCGAGCGAGCGGACCAGGGTGGTCTTGCCGGTGCCGGAATCGCCGGTGACCAGCATCGACCTCAGGTTGGGATTCACGAGGAGGCACAGCAGAGCCTTCTTGGCCTTCCTGTTGCCGGCTATGACAGAGAACGGTAAAACGTCATGGTCGGTCAATGCTTGTCCCTCCTTGTCTTGTTCTGAAATCCCAGAGCGGATGGACATGGCGTTGCGGATATTAAAAGAAAGGACGAATGGTTAATGTGGGCCGCCGCACGGAGGCGGCGGCCCGGGGGATCATCTGAGTCCCCTCTCCTTCTCCTTGTCGAAGAAGATCGGACGGTTCTCGTCCATCCATTGGGGTTTGGATTCCTTGTTCCCGGAATTCTCTGGATTGGGCTGGCCTGCGTTGGTGCCCCACACGGTGGAGCAGGTGTCCTTGGACTGCAGGTCGTCGAGCATGAATAGCCTGCCTCCCAGGTTCTGGGCGAGGTACATGGGCATGTCGGACTTGGAGGTTCCGAGTCCGGTGTCGACCACGATCCAGTCCACGTTCTCCTCGTGGAGGTGCTTGGCGATCTCCAGGGCCTCCTCGCAGGGATCCTTGGCGGGATCGATGGACTGGGTGGCCCTGCCGTCCGTGAAGACGACGATGTGGATGAACGCCTCGGGGTGCTTCTTCCTGTAGGATTTCACGAACCTCCAGCATTCCATGAACGCCTTGCTGAGGGGGGTTCCGGTGTCGACCGAGATGTTGGTGATGGCATCCGAGAGGTGCTCGACCGCCCTGGTGGGGGGCATGACCTCCTCGATCCTCTTCTCGTTGAAAGTCATGAGGCCGACGCGGTCTCTCTTGGCGAAGTGGAGCTCCAGCATCGAGAGGATGGCCGCCTTGGTCTTTCCGATACGGTTCCTGATGACCAGGGAACCGCTGGCGTCTAGCATGAAGTAGAAGGCGTTCTCCACATGCTTGGTGCGCACCTTCTCCCTGATGTCGTCCTTGGTGATTTTGACTTTCCCCTCCTCGTGTTCCCTGGAGAACTGGTGGGGGGCGGCAGCTCTGATGGTGGCATCGATGGCGATGTCGGAGCAGTCCCCCTTCGGTATGCGGAAGGAGGTGTACTTTCCGGTGGCGGACTCGACGTACTTCTGACGCTTGTTCTGTCCCTCGACACCGTAGTAGTCGGCGGCCTCCATGAGATCGACGGTGTCGAACCTCTCGGCGACCTTGGCCACCAGTTCGGTCTCGATGTACTCCTCGTTGAATTCGAGGTTGTTGACCTCGAGGAGGGCCTGCGGCTCGACGTCGCTGAGGGATACCGCCTTCTCGATGGTGATGCCCTCGTCATCGTCGTCCTCTTCCTCCGTAACCTCCTTTTTCTCCTCCTGGGACTTCTTGACCGAGGGGCGGTCGTCGTGGACGAAGCGCATGATGTCCCGGTTGGGATAGGCGAGGGTCTCGTTCTTGGTGGCCTCGGGTTCCTTCTTCTTCTCGAAGACGGTCCTGCGGTGGTTGAGCGTGAGCTCGGTGGCGTAGATGATGTCGTCGGTGGTGGTCTTCTTCCTGCCGTTAAGGGCGGCGAGGGTGACGGCGACCTGGGCGCAGGCGATGGTTCCCCTGTCACCGACCACTCCGTACTTGTTGGAGATGCGTGCGATGGTTGCGAGGTGCTTCACGAGCAGCCTGACCTCGGGGAGCAGCTTCCTGGCCTCTTTGACCTTCTCGAGGATGGCCCTGTCCTCGGCGGCGTAATTCTTGAAGAACTCGAGGTTGCCGTCCTGCAGCATGAGGTTGTTCCTGAGGGACACGATGTACTCGGCCTCCTCGGGGCGCCTCATCTTGACGCTGATGTCGAAACGGTCCTTGAGGTGGGGGTTGATCCTCTCCCTGAGGGAGGTGGTGGTGGCTAGCAGTTTGACGTCCGCGTTGTACTTCACCGAGAGGCCCTCCCTCTCGATGACGACCTCGCCTTTGATGGCGGTCTCGAGCGCCTGCAGGGCGACCAGTTTGTCCATCAGGTCGATGTCGTCGATGCAGATCACGCCGTGGTCCGCCTCGCCGAAGAGACCCTTCTCGGCCTCCATCTTGCCGGTGGTGACCGCCTTCTCCAGGTTGATGGATCCGAACAGACGGTCCTCGGTGGCGCCGATGGGCACGTTCACCACGGGCATGTCGGGGTCCAGGGACTGGATAGAGCGGACGATGGTGGTCTTGCCGGTACCGGTGGCCCCGTTCAGGAGCAGCGACTTCAGGTTGGGGTTCACCAGCAGGCAGAGGACGGCGGTCTTCGCGGTCTGGTTCCCGGCGACCGCCGAGAACGGCATGATGGCCGATTCCTGCATCAGAACTTGCTCAGGCAAGTCCTTACCTCGTTCACGTCGAAGGTGGTGTTCTCGAAGGCCTTCTTCTTGATACGGTGGGAGAGGACCATGGGGGCGACCTTGATGAAGTCCTCCTTGACGATGTGGTCCCTGCCCTCGAGTGCGGCGTTGGCGCGTGCGGCCCTCATGAGTGCGAGGTCCGCCCTGTGTCCCTCCATCTTGAAGTGTCCGGAGAGTTTGGCGGCCATCATGATGGACTTGTCGTCGAGTTCGACCTTGGCGACGATGTCCTTGGCCTTGACGAGCTTCTGCCTCATCTCTTCGAGCTCCTCCTTGCATCCGGCGAGGTAGGCCTCGGGGTCCGCGTCGTAGGTCATACGGCGTTTGATGACCTCCATACGGGACTCAAGAATGTATTCTTCTTTAACTTCTATAGAGAGACCGAACCTGTCGAGAAGCTGGGGCCTCAGGTCTCCCTCCTCGGGGTTCATGGTTCCGATGAGGATGAAGTTGGAGGGGTGGGAGAAGGAGATTCCCTCCCTCTCGATGTAGTTCCTTCCCATGGCTGCGGAGTCGAGGAGAAGGTCGACGATGTGGTCGTCGAGGAGGTTGATCTCGTCGACGTACAGGATGTTGCCGTTGGCATTGGCGAGGATTCCGGGCTCGAACTTCCTCTTTCCGGTCTCCAGGACGTGCTCGAGGTCGAGGGTTCCGGCGACACGGTCCTCGGTGGCGTTCAGGGGGAGCTCTACGACCTTGGTGGGCGCCATGACGGTCTCGAGTTTTCCGTCCCTCTCGAGCTTCTCCCTGCACTCGGGGCACATCTTACGGATCTGGTTGGGGTCGCATCCGAACCTGCATCCCTTTACGACGGGGTGAGGGGGGAGGAACTGGGGCATGGAACGTACCGCGGTGGACTTGGCGGTTCCCTTGCTTCCCTTGATGAGGACACCTCCGACGCTGGGGTCGACGGCGTTCAGGAGCAGTGCGAGTTTCATGTCTTTCTGTCCGACGATGCGGGTGAACGGGAAGGTGTAGTTGTCTTCAGCCATGGTATCTGAGCGATTTAACATACCTTCGAATATAAGTTGATTGCCCGAATTCGCAGCAAGATTTAACTATGGTTTGTGATGAAAATTTGATGGATATATGGTTCATCCATTCATGAGCCTACATAAATTGTGCATATTTCGGCGATTTTGGTGCCAAAACCCTATGAAATGCGTTCTTTAACAGGGGTAGAATACGTTGAAAACCGAGATTGGAGACGTTTATTCTGTTGTTTTCATCATCGATTTTGTTGAGGCTTTCACGAAAATATATATACAATTGGATGGATGATAAGCCAAGACGAGTTGGGAAACTGACTTGTCATAGCGTAAGTTCCTACGGGAACGAGCGTTTGTATTGGAGGAAAAACAAAATGGCACAAACTACCCCCATTTATCCTGCGAACGAGACCCTCAACGGAGTCAAATTCGAGCTTTTCAGCGACGACGAAGTCCGCAGGATTGACATGGCTACCCGTGATGTCCTTGAGACCTTCGGTGTCCAGGTTTCTGACGATGAAGCAAGGAAGCTCTTCAAAGAGGCCGGATGTCAGGTCAACGAGGAGACCTGGGTCGTAAAGATCCCTTCCTATGTTCTCGACAGGGCTCTTGCAACCTGCCCCAAGAAATACTACCTCTACGGAAGGAACGAAGACAGGACCTTCCCTATGGAGTGGCTCGGAAAAGTCAACTACACCTGCTTCGGAACCGGAATCCAGGTCTGCGACTACCTCGGCCACGGCGAATTCGAGACCCGTGACTCCACTGGAAAGGATGTCGCAAACATCGCAAAACTCTGCGACGCACTTCCCGGACTTTCCTTCTTCTCCCTCCCCGTCTCCGCAAGAGAGTGGGCAGGAAAAGGATGCGAGGATGTCCACGAGGCACTCATCTCCCTTACCAACACTTCTATGCACTTCCACCACATCGACCCCGTTGCTGCTAACGTAAAGTACTACTGGGAAATGGTGAAAGCATACTACCACGGCGACGAGGCCGAGGCACGCGCAAAGCCCATCATGTCCATGCTGGTTTGCCCCACCTCCCCTCTCGAGCTTTCCTACAACGCCTGCCAGTGCATCATTCAGGGTGCCAGGTACGGAATGCCCGTTAACGTCCTGTCCATGGCAATGGCCGGAGGATCCTCCTCTGTCTACCTCGCAGGAACCCTCGTTACCCACAACGCAGAGATCCTCTCTGGAATCGTTCTCTCTCAGCTCGCTTGCCCCGGAGCACCCATCATGTACGGATCCTCCACTACCTGCTTCGACCTGAAGAGGGGAACCGCACCTGTCGGATCTCCTGAGCTCGGACTCATCAGCGCAGCCGTCGGAAAGCTTGGACAGTACTACAAGCTCCCTGTGTTCACCGCAGGTATGTAGACCGACGCCAAGGTTCCTGATGAGCAGGCAGCCCACGAGAAGACCATCACCTCCCTCGGTGCAGCACTCGCCGGAGTCAACATGATCTACGGTGGAGGAATGCTCGAGCTCGGTCAGACCTTCTCCCTTGAGCAGCAGGTCATCGACAACGACATCATCATGATGGAGAGGAAGTTCATGGAGGGTATCCCCGTAACTGACGAGACCCTCGCCGTTGACGCAATCAAGTTCATCGGAATCGGTAACGACTTCATCGCACACCCCTCCACCATGGAGCAGATCGACCTCGCATCCGACCCCGAAATCTTCGACAGGACCATGCTCGGAGAGTGGAGGGCCAACGGAAAGAAGGATGCAGTAGACCGCGCACACGACAAGGTCGTCGACATCCTCGCAAACCACATTGTTACCCCTGTCCCTGACGACGTCATGGCAGCATGGGAAAAGATCGTTAAGGAGGCCGATGAGGTCTTCCTCAAGAACAAGGAGTGAATTTAAATGGCACAGGCAGATTTAGAGCAGAAAGCATACGACGGCGTAATGAAATACGACATCAAAGGCTGCAAGGCAGTCGCAGAGCAGGCAGTTGCTGAGAAGGCAGACCTCGTCGCACTCATCAACAACGGCTACACCAAGGCCATCACCCAGGTCGGAGAGCTCTTCGCACAGAAGAAGATCTTCCTTCCCCACATCATGGCTGCAGCAAACGCAATGAACGCAGGTATCGAAGTCCTCACCCCCGAGCTCGAGAAGTCCGGAGGACAGGCCGACTCTATCGGAACCTTCTGCATTGCAACCATCGAGGGAGACATCCACTCCATCGGAAAGGACATCTGCGCCATCATGCTCAAGGTTGCCGGATTCAACGTCATCAACCTCGGCCGTGACGTCAAGCTCGATGTCATCGTCCAGGCATGCAAGGACAACAACGCCATCGCAATGGGATCCTCCGCTCTTATGACCTCCACCATGGTCGGTCAGAAGACCCTCGAGGAGAAGATGAAGGCAGCCGGACTCAAGGGCAAGTGCCTCACCAACGTCGGTGGAGCACCTGTCACCCAGCAGTGGGCTGACGAGATCGGAGCAGACGTCTACTCCGAGAACTCCAACGACATCGTCACCAAGATGGTTGCCGCTGTCAAAGGCTGAAACCCCAAATCAATTCCGGACCAAACCACATCCCCTCCGGGGGATGCAAATGGTTTCCTCCAAACAGATCATTGAACGGTCCGGAATTATCGGGGCCTGCTCCGGCAGGCCCCAAACCCTTGATCTATCAGGTGGAAGGAATGGCAGATAACGTTGTATCGAAAGGAAGCAAATACTCCAGGGAACCCCGCGTCTCTGCCGTTAGCCCCTACGACACCTACTGGAACTCCTTCCTGCCCGCTTTTATGGACCGTATGAGCCTCCAGATGCGCAAGAACATGACCGCCATCGTCGAGCCCTACGGACTCTCCCACGCCCACGCCATCTACCTTATCGCCCTGAACCTCCAGGACGGTCAGACCATGGTGGGCCTCTCCCGCTTCCTCGATCTCGATACCGCCAACACCAACCGCGTCATCAAGACCCTGAGGGAGAAGGGATTCGTCTACGACGACAGGAAGTCCGAGAGCAACAAGAAGTTCCGCATCTTCCTCTCCGACTCCGGCAAGGCTCTCGCAGACCTCGTCATGACGAAGATCACCGAGCTGAATAACAGTTACTTCGCCAACATTCCCCGCGAGGACATCCTCAACATGAGGAATACCCTCATCCAGGTCCTCAACAACATGAACCTCGACATCGACGAGTACATGCACTCGAAGTACGAGGATCCGTTCTACACCCACCTCCACCTCATGCCCCAGGTGGACGGTTACGAGTCCCTCTCCACCCGTGCGCCCAGCCGCATCGTCAGGGACAGGGAATGATGCTGGATTGTCCGACTCTGCGTTAATCTTTTTAACGTTAACGCAATGCTGCCAATTATGAGCAAGATCGTCGCCGTCATGGGCAGTGCAAACAACAATGGGAACACCGCAGCAGCAGTGGATGCCATCCTTGACGGTGCCATGGGTCTCTCGACCAATGTGATCCGCTACCACAATCTCGGCAAGCTCAATTACGTGAAGGCCTTCGATTTCGGGGCCCTCTACGGCAAAGGCATCGAGACCATACAGGATTCTGATCTCAAGACGATCCTCGAGGACATCTCATCCGCGGATGCCGTCCTCTTTGCAACCCCGCTCTACTTCAACTTCCCCACGCCGCAGTTCACCATGATCCTCGACAGCATGGCCTGCCTCGGCAAGTCTCCCCTCTCCGGGAAGAAGGCCGTCGTGCTGGTCACCTGTGAGAAGGTCGACACCTACTCCAACGGTGCCCTCGACTGCCTCGTCAACGCCATCGAGAGCCTCGGCATGTGCGTGGTCAGCAAGATGATCTTCTCCACCCACGGCGGACAGCAGCAGTTCCGCGAGAACTCAGTCGCCATGGACAAGGCCGTCAAGGTCGGAGCCAAGTTCTCCAAAACCTTCGATGTGGAGCCTGACTCCGAGGTCATCATGCTCGGATGAGCCCGTGACTGTGTTGAATAAGTCGGGCAAAGGATCACTGGCCCGATCCATATCTGTTTTCTTCGGATGAATGCCTGTTTTTGTTTTATTCCGAACTGATGTATGTTTTTGTTCATTCTTCTAATATTTAGTT
>Ga0310695_10001936_pt1 | contig 46106 bp, 37 predicted proteins | sample RumenRJG_04DNA_FD_203882 | JGI IMG/M metagenome (GOLD analysis project Ga0310695, IMG submission 203882) | Bovine rumen microbial communities from Lethbridge, Alberta, Canada - RJG_04 (v2) (version 2) | ecosystem: Host-associated > Mammals > Digestive system > Stomach > Rumen | place: Canada... | reverse complement strand
GAAAAAGACAGTGCATATTCTCTCGCATTAATGCACTTAAAACGTCATAACAAAATCATGGATTCGGTTTTGAACGAAAAAAACATAACGCACCTCAACGAATTGTCGTTCAGATACGAAAACGAGAAAAAAGATTTAAGAATTATAAAACTAAACAAACAGACAATAATAGATCAATACATAATTTTCATAACCTTGGGAATTTTGTTAGTAGGTCTTTATTATCTTTACCGTAATCACCGTCTCAACAAAAAACTTACTGAACGGAACATTCAGATTCACAATCAAAACGAACAAATTATACATCAAAAAGACTTAATTGAGGAGGTTCACGAAAACCTCTATTCGAGCATAAACTATGCGGCAAGACTTCAGATGATAATCATAAAAGGCAGTATTACGGCCGAAAACATTTTAAAAGATTATTTTCTGATTTATCTGCCAAGAGATGTGGTATCTGGTGATTTTTATTATGTCAGAGATTATTACGATGATTGCCGCGTGGTTGCCGTTGCCGATTGCACAGGACACGGTGTCCCGGCTGCATTTTTGAGCGTTCTGAATATAACGTTCTTAAACGAATTTTTCAACGACATCGACCACAAACCCGACCCCGCAACACTTTTGGAAGTATTAAGAATAAAAATAAAAAACACACTCAATCAAAACGGCGACGTGTATTCCTCAACAGACGGTATGGATATTGCCATCGTTATCGCTGACAGAAAACAACGCACGGCAAGTTATGCGGGAGCGTACATAGATCTTTTTATCGTTGATGACAAAACCAAAAAGGTAAGAACAATAAAAAGCGTACACAACCCTATCGGTTGGTACAACAAGGAAAGCGATTTTACCAGCGAGGAATTATCCCTAAACGAAAACGATGTTTTGTATATGTTTTCAGACGGTTATACTGACCAGATAAACGTTGATGTTGAGAAATTTACGAAATACAGGATGAGGAAAATAATGGAAGAATTTGCTCCTTACGACCTCCAAACCCAAAAACAACTGTATATCGAAAATTTTATCAATTGGAAAAAAAATGTCGATCAAGTAGACGATGTCCTGCTAATGGGCGTAAGGGCACACTGCCTTTACGACTAAAATTTTTTTCAAAAAAATTTGTTAGTTAGGAATTGTTTTTGTTATTTTGCATATTAGAAATAAACAAACGGATATAATGATTGAAACTGACGAAATAAAAGAAAGACGCAGAAAAATTATTCAGAGCGCAAGAGAAGATTTACAGACGATTTTAGGTAAATACACTCATCAACGCATTTCTGATGAATGGTTCTTTTACGGTTTGGGATTCAACCGTGATGATATGCAATACGTATTCGGATTCAACGCCGGCTTTTTCAAATTAGAGGAAGTTGAAGGATATGCTTATAGTCATGTCGGAGTAAATGTTTTGGTTAGGACCAACGGCATTAATCCCGAAATCAGAACCCAATATCAGAAATTTTTTCGCCATGAATTAACTGATTGGATTACAGAACCAGAACAGAGTTATTCTTCGTTCAGAGGCGGTGTAGGTACGATATTCCCGCATTACAGAAATATTAAAACTTTTTATTCCGATATGCAAATCTGCGAATACATCAGAGAAGGCATTCAAGGAATCGCCAAAATGTATAACGCTATATCGCAGAATCCGGACGGAATTTTTAATAACGTACTTTGCATGAATTCAAGAAACGAAACAATTTTGGATCTTGTAAAAAAAACAGCTCAGCAATCAAAATAAACGATGCAGTTTCTTAATGCCGGTTTTTTGTGGGCGGGATTTGCCGTCTTGATACCGCTGATTATACATTTGTTTAATTTCAGACGTTTCAAAACGGTATATTTCAGCGACGTAAGGTTTTTGCAAAACTTAAAAAACTCAACGAGACATCGTTCGGTACTGAAACATCTTTTAATATTAGCAGCGAGGATATTAATTATAGCCTCGCTTGTTTTTGCATTTGCCGAACCCGTAATTTCCACTTCAGGAGAAACCGGTAACAAAGCCAGTAAAAATGCTCCTCCCGTAATTTATATTGACAATTCATTCAGTATGATGAACGGCAAAATCGAAGGATTAAACCTCGAAAATGCCAAAAACAAAGCCCTTGAAATTGCCGGAGCATTCGATTCTCAAACACCTATAATGCTGATTACCAATGGCTTTTTAGCTCAACACAACCGCCTTGTTAAAGCAGATGGAATAAGGGACTTTTTGCAAAAACTTTCACCCTCACCCAAAGTGCCGACACTCGGTCAGGTAATAGAAAAATCTTTGAACAATCTCAACTTGCTTGATATAGAGCAAGATACGAAAAAAAATATTTTCATAATTTCGGATTTTCAGAAAAGTATTTGCGATTTCAACAAATTGCAGGCAGATTCCAATCTGACAATTTCGTTGATACCTATTGTAAATGAGAGTGTTAATAACATTTATATTGATACTGCGGAATTTCTCTCGCCTCAAAGAATGAAGCTTTCTCAAGAGGAAATTTCGGTAACAATTGCCAACCTTTCAAACGATATTGCAAAAAACGTTCCTATAAAACTCTACATTAACGGCAGTACAAAATGCGCCGAGACAACCGACATCAACGCCGGTGAAAAAAAACAAATCACTTTAAAATATGTCAATCCCGAGAAAAGTCTTGTAAAAGGAAGAATTTCAATAACAGATTTTCCCGTAAGTTATGACAACGATTTGTTTTTCAGTTACAAAATCGACACTCTGAAAAAAGTTTTAATCATAGGCGAAAACAATTCTAAAAAATATTTTAACGCACTTTTTGGTAAAGACAACAATTTTAAAACGGATATAGTTTCAGAAAATCAAGAAGATATAAATTTCAACAACTATCAGTCCGTGATTTTGAACTCGCCTGAAAAAATTTCGAGAACGCTCTGCGGCAAGATTATAAATTTTGTTGCACAAGGCGGGAACGTTGTTTTCGTGCCGTCGTTTTCGGGGTCTGTTGAGGATTATAATTATTTGCTTTCATCGCTTCAATGCAATGTATTTTTGTCGAAAGATACTTTGAAATGCAAAATTTCAAAATTCAACGACAAATCACCGCTTCTGAGAAATGCAATAAAATCCGTCCCGGAAAACGTTGAAATGCCGGTAATTAAACAATGTTATAATTCCTCATCAAATAGTTACGAAAGCGAAGACATAATCCTCGAAAGCGATTCTTACAAAAAAATACTTTCGGCAAATCAATACAAAGGCGGAAGATTTTATGTTTTTTACTCTCCGTTAAACGAAAAAGCGGGAAATCTTGTTACCGACCGTTTAATTGTGCCAATTCTTTACAACGCCGTAACAATATCGCAAAATTATGATTTTTCGTATTACTCCGTTATAGGTAAAGACAACGGAATAAGCGTAAAATTAGACAATTACAGCGAAGGAAAGAAAGTTTTCTTAAAACAAGAAGATTCGTTGAGCGAATTTATTCCAAGACTTTCAGGTCCTGACGGTTACGGAAATTACAAAGTTTTTTCGGAAGATGCAATTCAAACGCCCGGCTTTTATGATTTAACAATAGAAGGACAAAAAGCCGCAACTCTTGCATATAATTATGACCGGAAAGAATCTGATTTAAGATTTAAAAACGTAGAAAAAGTAGCGGACGATTTGAATTCCAAAGGCTTCAAAAACGTCCGCATCATCAATTCCGAAAACGAAACATTCGCTTTAACTGCCGTTAAAGAGGCGGAAAACCGCCCGCTATGGAAAGTTTTTATAATTTTAGCACTGCTGTTCGGAGTGTGTGAAATTCTAATTTGCAGATTTTTATAAAACCCAAAAAAATCAGTCAATCCTTGTTATCTTTGCTCCTAAAGCGTTCAATCTTGCATCAAGGTTTTCGTAACCACGGTCGATTTGTTCTATGTTATGAATAATGCTTTTGCCTTCAGCCGAAAGAGCTGCAATCAAAAGCGCAACACCGGCTCTAATATCGGGCGAGGTCATCGAAGTCGCTTTCAAGGGAAATTTATGGTCAAGACCAATAACTGTGGCGCGATGAGGGTCGCAAAGAATAATTTGCGCTCCCATGTCAATAAGTTTATCAACGAAAAACAAACGCGATTCAAACATCTTTTGATGAATCAAAACGCTACCTTTAGCCTGTGTTGCCACCACTAACAATACACTCAACAAATCCGGAGTCAAACCAGGCCACGGCGCATCAGAAACCGTTAAAATAGAACCATCAATGTATGAGGCTATTTCATAACTATCTTGCGCTGGAATAATTATATCATCGTCTTTTTCCCAAACGTTGATGCCGAGTTTGCGGAATGCTCCCGGAATCAAACCGAGATTTTCACGACTGACATTTTTAACGGTAATTTCCGAACCCGTCATTGCCGCAAGTCCGATAAAAGAACCAATTTCTATCATGTCGGGAAGGCAACGGTGATTACAACCATGAAGTGTTTCAACTCCTCTGATTTTCAGAAGGTTGCTGCCAATACCCGAAATATCGGCTCCCATAGAAACCAACATTTTGCAAAGCTGACAAATGTACGGCTCACAAGCAGCATTAAAAATCGTAGTTTCACCTTTTGCCAAAACAGCAGCCATAACAATATTTGCCGTACCCGTTACGGAAGCCTCCTCCAACAAAATATACGTTCCTTTGAGATTTTTGCCGTTAATGGTATACGAGGATTCGTTCAAATCGAAAGAAAACTCCGCACCAAGTTTTTTCAGACCGATGAAATGCGTATCAAGATGCCGTCTGCCGATTTTGTCGCCGCCCGGTTTGGGCAAATAAGCATATCCGAAACGAGCAAGCAACGGACCTACTATCATAACCGACCCCCTTAATTTCGCACTTTTCATGCGAAAATTCTCCGATTTGAGAAAATCAAAATTAACTGTTTTCGCTTGAAAAGAATACGTGTTTTTCGTCTCATGAACAACCTCAACGCCAATATCCCTCAAGAGTTCGATTAAATTCAGTATATCCGAAATTTCAGGGACGTTGCTTACGGTAATTTTTTCTGAAGTTAAAAGCGTTGCGCATATAATTTCCAACGCCTCGTTTTTAGCTCCTTGCGGAATAATTTCGCCCGAGAGCTTTGCGCCCCCGTAAATTTCGTATTTAGACATGGTAGAAGTTTCTTTTTCTTGTTGTTAAACTATTTATGATAATTGTTAGTATAATAACGGCGGTTACTATTATAACCCTGCTGATTGCTGCTATTGTTGCGACCGTTACGGTTACTGAAATTGTTTTGATTATTCTGAGCGTTTTGACGCGATTTCGATTTCATAAAATCACGACCATCAATGAGTTTGAGTCCCTCGTCCCTAACCTCAAGTTCGCCTTCAGAAATTTCTTTCAAAACCTTAAAAATCACTTCGTCGTTGATGTTTTCCTTGTTCCACAAAACATAGGATTTTTTCATGTGATTGGTAATGGTTTTAATCATTTCGTTTTTACGAACAGGGTCGTCGATGGTTTTGCACTTATTCATCAAACCCTCAATAATACGCCCGAAAATCGGATATTTCATATCCTTCTCATAACGGAAAACAGGAGAAGGTTTTGAATACAAATTCTCCTTGTCCGGAATAGGATACGGAGAAAACTGTGTCAATTTAAAATCCGACATTATTGCCAAATGATCCCACAAAATATGTTTGAAGTCAGGGTGATTGTCCCTTAACTGCGGGTTAAGATTTCCCATTATCGAAATAATTGCCTTAACCGATTTTTCCTTGTCAATAGGATCCGTCAAGTTTACTGCATAATCTATCAACATTTGGACATTGCGTCCGTACTCAGGAAATGCTAAACTTTTCCTTGATGTGTTATATTCCATATATCTCTCTTATATAATTACAATTTCAGTTTTTTGTTTTTTTTCTATTTATAACCCGGATTCTGTTCGATTACGTCATCTTTGTTGAGATCAATTTCCGACAAAGGAATAGGCAACAAAGTATGAATATTTTCGTCAAAACCCGTAATCTGCTTTGAATCTACGCCTTCAGGGCATTTCTCCATTATCATTTTAACACGCTCAGCAAGTTTTTTAGTTCTACAAAGCGTATAACGGCGGTTTTCCTCTCCAACGAGTTCACGGATTCTTTCATCAAGAATAAAATCCAAAGTCATGTCAGAGGCTGAAACTATTCCCGCCTGAGGATCTCCGTCCTCTTTTTCACGGTATTCCTTAAATGCACGATCTCTTAAAACGTTGATGTCATCGGCTGCTCCCTGAGTATTATCCTGCATAACACGAGCCTCAGCTCTCAAAAGATAAGCATCAGCCAAACGCATTAAAGGCCAATCCTTTACCATCGCCCAACCGAAATCTTCAGTAGGATCATAAGCTCCCCATTTTGTACAATGCGGATACAGCACATTAAGCGTATCTTGTTTTCTACAATGAACTAAATCTCCGGTTTTAACAGAAATTTTTGTTAGGCCTTCCGTTTTCCCTGCCTTCTCATCTTCTTCTGAAACATCAACCCTGAAACCGTCAGCATCAATATAATATTCGCCCGTCCAATCCGGCTTGTTGTACCATAAATTGCGACGGATATTATAATTGGAATTTCTGATGTCGCCTTCCTGATAAAGTCCGTATTTTACATAATTGCTTAACCTTAATCTACCGTTTCCACGACCACCCAACGAGTCAGCATTTACCATACCTTCTATTTTATGAAACGCAGCAACCCAATTTCTACGCTGCTGAGGAGCAGAAATCGTACCGCCCGAAACTGTTTTGTTGTATTCCATTTGAAAAACCCAAATACCTTCCGTATTATTCTGACTTCTGCGCTGATTGCCCCAACGGAACATATCACTATAATAATCACCGGCATCAGACAAAAACTTTCCGTAACGCTTCTGAATAAGGCTGTAATTACCTTCGTCAATTACAGGCGATACTATATCCTCGGCTTCTTTGTATTTTCCCATTCTAAGATAAGCCTCTGCTGCAAGAATACGCGCACAATCCTTATTTATGCGACTTTCCGTAACAGTTTTATCGACTTCAGGAAGATTTGCAACAGCATCCTTCAAATCCGAAACTATAAGAGCATCTATTTTTGAAATATCCTCTCTAACATAATCAGTTTTCGGTTTTGATATGGTTTGTGTAACAAGTGGGACTTTCCCCCAAAAAGTTACCAACATATTATAAGAATAAGCTCTAAAAAATTCCGCCTCAGCTTTTTCAGTTGGAGTTGCCAAATCGGACAAAATTATAATATTAGCATTGTTAATAATTTTATAAAGATACCTCCAAAGATGACCGACGCCTGCATTTTCGGAATTTAACGAAGCGTATTGATAAAACGGAGTTTCAACGCCTTCAACATCACCTGGTGCGCCGACATCAGTACCATCTTGAAAACATCCTACAAAACCTTGTGAATCAGACCATCCCCATAATTCAGCAAATTGACGGTGAAGCCCTATAACTTTTGCCTCAACATCCTCTATATCAACAGAATATGAGGAATACATCTGTTCATCCAAAAAACTATCTTTGCACGAGCCCAAACCCGTTATTGCAACAGCGGCAATGCCGTATATTATTTTTTGTATTTTCATCTTTTTCTTTTTTTAACTTACAATTAATTCTCTTAACTTTCAATTGTCAATTATCAATTGTCAATTATCAATTGTCAATTAAAACGTTATATTCGCACCGAAAACAACACTCTTTGTCATAGGATAATTGTTTTCGTAACCGCCCCAACCGCGTTGTGTTAAATCAGCTTCAGGATCCCAGCCTTTCCATTTCGTAAAAGTAGCAAGATTGCGACCTGTTACATATAAAACCAACGAGCCGATGTGCATTTTTTCAACAGCCTTTTCGCTGAAATTATAACTCAAGGTTACGTCCTTAATCCTCGTAAAACTTGCATTACACGGAAAACCGTAGCCCCAACGATTGGAGGTTTTAGAAAGCGAACGGTATTCGTTACTTTTGTTTTCAGGAGTCCAATAGCCGATTTCTGTCGTAAAATTTCTACGTCCCATTTCATCGCCCGCCGTTGCAAGCAATGAATTGTTACGCTTAATGCCTTGAACTGTTGAGATAAAAATACTCAAGGTAAAACCTTTGTAAGTTAAAGTGTTAGTAAGACCGGCTGTCCATTTCGGCGAAGTCTGTCCTTGAATAGTTTTGTCGGCTTCAGGAGAAATACTACCATCACCGTCTATATCTCTTAGTTTTACATCTCCGGGGTGAGCAGTAGGATCGTGTGTCAAATGTTCTCCTCTTTGAATTTCATCTTCCTGCCATATACCTTCCATCTCGTAATCATAAATTACACCAATGGGCTGCCCAATAAACCAACGATTACCTATATCATCTTTACCATCACCGTAAAGATCTACAATTTCGTTTTTGTTATATGAAAATACTAAGTCAGATTTCCATTCAAACTTCTTTTTAACGATGTTGTGAGTACAAAGCGTTAATTCAATACCCGTATTTTTGGTTTCACCCATATTGGTCATAACACTTTCATAACCAGAAACCCTAGGCAAATTTCTGCGTAAAAGCAAATTAGTAGTATTAGCAGAATAAACATCAATATTTCCTGAAAAACGATTTCTTATAAAACCAAAATCCAATCCGACATTGAATGTCTTTGTAGTTTCCCAAGAAAGTCCTGTATTTCCAAGTTCACTTTTTGTCCAAATCGCAGAAATAGATTTGCCATTCATAGCTAAAAGACCATCGTTCATTTTTCCGATAGTTTCATAAACACTGATAGCCTCGTTTCCGGCGATTCCGTAAGAAACCCTCAATTTGAGATTACTAAACACATTGGAAACAGAGTTCATAAAACTTTCGTTAGAAATATTCCAACCTAAAGCAACGGAAGGGAACACACCGTATTTGTTGTCGGGACCAAAAACAGAAGAACCGTCACGCCTTACTGTAAAAGTAAACAAGTAACGACTTGCATACGAATAGTTTATTCTACCCATTTGCGATACGGTATTGTACTTGTCGGAATAAGAATCTGAGGTTTGCATTTGAGCACCGCCAAGGTTGTGCCAAAGAAGTTCTTCGTTAACAAATTTAGAACCACCAGAGGAACTGTTATGATATTTTCTGCCGCCTGAGGCATAAAGAAGTGTTATGTCCAAATGATTAACTTCACGGAAGTCTTTGTTGAAACTAATAATATTTTCAGCAGTAAAACTTTGAGTTTCTGCATTATAAATATAACCATAACCACCATCGTTGTTATCTTGCTCTTTCCCGTTGAAATAAGCCTCACGTTCGGGAAGATATGTAAAACCAAAATTGAATTTATAATGCAAACCGTCAAAAACATGAAGAATTTTACCGAAATCCAAATCGGCAAAACCGTTAAGATTAACATTCCAAGACCTGCGTTCATGGTCTTGATTAACGTCTCTCATCGGGTTGAAAAACAATTTTTCACTCTCCATAGGATAAATGCAATAAGAGCCGTCAGATTCGTAAAGTTTTCCGTAAGGACTCATTGCCTCAGCCATAAGAAAATTAACCCTTCCGCCGTCTTTGTTATGAGAAACTATATAAGAATTTGTTCCGATTTTCAGATAATTAGTAACGTCGGCATCAACATTGGTTCTAATAGAAATACGTTTGTAATTATATCCTTTCAAAATACCTTTTTGATCCATGTAATCCCCGGAAATGTAATAATGATGATTTTCTGTTCCCCCGCTGATTACAACATTATGGTTTTGAATAATACCCGTTCGAGAAGCCTCTCCATAAATCCAATCGGTTTCTATTCCGAAAGCTTGATTATTTACTTCAGCCTCGTTTTTAACATAATCGTTAATCATAGTTTCGCCGGGATTCTGTGCCACATAATCTCTATAACGCTGCGTCATTTGTGCACCATCACAAAATTCAAGTTTTTTGGCGAAGCTCTCTACACCGAAATAACCATTATATGCGATTTTAGGTTTGCCTTCCTTGCCTTTTTTGGTTGTAATAAGGATAACGCCGTTTGCACCGTTAGTACCGTAAATAGCTGTTGCAGAGGCGTCTTTCAAAATTTCAATAGACTCGATGTCGCTCGGATTGATATCGTTGAGCGAGCCGCCACTTTTGCTGATAGGAATACCGTCCACAACAACGTAAGGACCGGTTCCAGCATTAATAGAATTGCGTCCGCGAACCAAAGTTACGGGAGAATCACCCGGAATAGACGAACCTTGTGATACATTAACACCGGCTGCCACTCCTTGAACGGCTTGCATAGCATTAGCAACGGGAATCCTTGAAAGTCTCTCCTCTTCAACCGAGGCTACCGAACCCGTAACGTCAGATTTCTTCTGAACACCGTAACCTACAACGACAACTTCGTCGTGCGAAATATCATCTTCGCGCAAAAAAACATTAACAGTTTCACCCGGATTGAATTTAATCTCTTGCGTCTCAAAACCGATGTAAGAAATCACAAGCACTCCGGGTACATCCGCTGTAATTAAGAAATTTCCGTCAATATCGGAAATAGTACCATTGTTAGTACCCTTAATATAAATCGTTGCACCTATAACAGGGTCTCCATTATGATCCGTAATATTACCTTTTACGGTTTTTTGTTGCACCTGTGTTACCTCCTGTGCATTAACTCTCAAAGCGGGAGTCAAGAAACCTCCTGTTATTAAAGCAAATGTCAAAATTTTTAAATAGTTCATAAGTTCATTATTCTGGTTAATAATTTAAACATCTTCTTTTTTTATTTTCGGTAATTAACAATTAATTACTTGGTTGCAATTAGTTATTTGTAACAAAATAAGTTAATTTTTGATTATAGTCATATTTGCCGCTGCATATTTGAGCAGTAAATTTTTTCTGCCGACACTCATAAAATCAACCGAAATTGTCGTATCATTGCCGGTTTTGTTGACAGATGCTATTTTACCGCGTCCAAATTTATCATGTTGAACCTCAACGCCTTCTTTAAAAAGACTTTCATCCGTTTTAGGTTTTCCGAGATTGCCGAAACGGAAAGAAGAAAGTTTTTTTAGATTTTTTTCTTCCGCAATTTTCGTCAGCGAATTAGGATGACGTTTCATAGAAAACGGATGATCAGAGGCTTGAAACATAGATTCTCCGCCGATTCCGTAATCCAAATAACGGCTGTCAATCTCCTTTATAAACCGTGAAGGCGATGCCGGTGTTAATTGTCCCCATTTATAACGCATTCTGGCAAAAGAAACGGTAAGTTTTTTTTGAGCTCGTGTTACCGCCACGTAAAAAAGTCTGCGCTCCTCCTCCAAATCCTTGTTTGACATCACTGACCTTGCCGAAGGAAACAACCCCTCCTCTACTCCTGCCAAATAAACGTTCTTAAATTCCAAACCTTTTGAAGAGTGAATCGTTAAAAGCGAAACCTTATTGAAATCGCCTTTGTCCTCATCGGCATCTGTCATAAGAGAAACATCGTCAAGATATTGCGCTAACAATAATTCCTGACCACTGTCGTTTTTATGAGCCTCACACATGGCTTTGATACCGTTCAAAAGTTCTTGTATATTCTCGTAACGGGACTGACCTTCCGGTGTTTTGTCCGCGCTCAAATCCTGCAAAATTCCTGATTCTGAGGCAATTTTCATCGCCGCTTGATAAGCATTAGAGGTCAATGAAAAATTATGAAACGAAAAAACTAATTTCATAAAACCCGCAACAGCATTCAACGTCCTTGGCGAAATCTTAGAATCATACTGAGAAATCTGTGCCACAGTGTTCCAAATACTCAAACCATTTTGAGTTGAAATTGCAGAAATTTTTTCCATCGTCGTATCACCGATTCCGCGTTTGGGATAATTAACAACCCTTAAAAACGCCTCATCATCGTTTCCGTTTACGGCAAGTCTTAAATACGAAATCAAATCTTTGACCTCTTTGCGCTGATAAAACGATAACCCACCGTAAATTTTGTACGGAATAGAACGTTTCATAAGCGATTCTTCAAGTATTCTTGACTGCGCATTAGTACGGTAAAGTATCGCAAAATCAGCATAACCGTCTGCCTGACCGTCTGAAATTTTTTTCAAAATGTCAGCGGCAATATTAAAACCTTCCTCATTGTCTGCTGCGTTTTCCATAACACGGATTTTATCACCGGTTTCGTTTTCGGAAAAAGAATTCTTTTTCATCTGACGCGAATTGCAAGCAATAACCGTATTAGCAGCATTAACAATAGTTTGAGTACTACGGTAGTTTTGTTCAAGTTTAAAAATCTGAGCCTCTTTATAATCTTTTTTGAAATTCAGAATGTTTTCTATCTGCGCACCACGAAACGAGTAAATACTTTGAGCATCGTCGCCAACCACAAAAACATGCCGATGAACATTTGCCAAGGCTTTAACAATATTGTACTGAACAGAATTAGTATCCTGATACTCATCAACCAAAATATATCTGAACTTTCCGGCATATTTTTGGACAACATCAGGATTGTTTCTAAATAAAATCTGCGTTTGCAACAATAAATCGTCAAAATCCATAGCATTAGCGGATTTACATTTTTTGACGTAGATTTTATAAATCTTCGCAATAAGGGGTTTTTGAGCGTTGCAATCGTCAGCGTAATAAGGACTTGTTTCGTATTCATCGGAGGTAACAAGTCCGTTTTTAGCGGTTGTAATGCGGTTGTAAACCTCGTTTACGGGATATTTTTTATCATCAAGTTTTAAGTCCTTGACAATGCCTTTAACAAGTTTTTTAGCATCCTCGGCATCATAAATCGTAAAATTCGGTTTATATTCCGTTTTAGAGATTTCCATTCTGAGGATTTTCAAAAAAATGGAGTGAAAGGTTCCCATCCAAAGCGAAGCGGATTTTTCTTCGCCAATTTTTTGAGCGATTCTTTCCTTCATTTCCCTTGCCGCTTTGTTAGTAAAAGTGATTGCAAGAATATTCCAGGGCTGATAACCGTTTTCCAAAAGGTGCATAATTTTGTAAGTGAGCACCCTTGTTTTGCCCGAACCTGCACCAGCTATTACCAAAGCCGGTCCGTCAATATATTCTACAGCCGCTCTTTGCGGCTCGTTCAATTCGTCCAAATATGACATTTTATAAAAATTCTTTCATTTTGATAATACGGATAAAACGAAAAAAAGTTCGCTAAAAACCGTATAAAATTATGACATTTTTCTTTGATAAGATAAATTACTTTCGATATGCAATGTACTGTGCAAAAATAACGAAAACTTCTGTACAAATACTCGTAAAAATAATTTTCAACAAAGTACGCAAAAAGTTTTCAAAACCGAAAGCATCCAACATAAAATACGCTGCATGATGAACAACTATCAACGGAACGGAATAACTCAAAAACCAACTGAAACCCATTTCCATCAAATAAGGATGCGTTCCGTTTTCGTAACCGTCCCTCGGAGCTATAATATCAAGGACTTTTATCCTCAAAAACGCTGTAACAACCGAAGCAGCAGAATTCAGCCCCGGTGTATCACAAAAAATATCAACAGAATATCCCAAAATAAAACCAAAAACCAACTGAAGCCAAAGAGGGACTTCGTATGGCACTACAAGGATAAAAAGCACATAAAACAAAGGTGTAATACCAAGCGAACTGATATTAATATTATTAAACACCATTATCTGTGCAAGTACAAGCACAATGTATGTCAGTAATATTTTAGAATATGCTCTGATGTCCATTTATTGCACAAATTTGTTTTCAAGACTTTCAAGATTGAGTTGTTCGTCTTGCATAAGATTTTCGATAATAAAAACGTTAGAAACGCATTTCATATCTGTCAAAAGTTTGACATTGATTTTATAGAAATTGTCTTCGGTATTTTTTTCAAAACTTTCGATTGTAGCAATTGGTATGCCGGGCGGAAAAATCGACGAATAACCACTCGTTACAACCGTATCCCCTTGATGAAGTTCCACATGATTAGGAATTTCATTAAGTACGGCTTTGCGATAATCCTCACCGAGCCAAATTATAGAACCGTAAAAATCGTTTGTTTTAAGTTTTGCTGAAATACCAATTTTGCGGTTTAAGAGCGAAATAGCCGAAGCATAATGCTCGCTCACGGCAACAATAACGCCTACAACACCCGAAGCCGAAATAACTGCCATATCCTCTCTCACACCGTTAGCACTGCCTTGATCAAGGGTTATAAAATTGTTTTGCCTTGATACTGAGTTCTTTACCACGGAAGCGGTTATGTACCTGTATTTCAGTTTTCCCAAAGTGTCAAGCTTGTCATGAAACCTTGCCGTATCTATTATGTAGGAACTACTTGAGTTGCTTCTGATTTTAGACAACTGCCTCATAAGGGAAGCGTTTTCCTCCCTTAGATAAAAATATCCAACATAACGCCACGTCAAATCATAAACATGCCCTGCGATATAATTTGCCGAAGTATTGAAAACTGAGTTTCTCCTGACATCACCTCCTATGAGCGAGGTCAAAGAAATTGCCTCCAACACAACAAATATCAACAAGATATGTATTCTCTTGAGAAAATTCAGCAGACTGTCCATTCCAAAAATAAACCACAAAAACCGTTTTCCGTTGTCTTTTCCACGAAAAAGGATTTTTTCTCCTTTCTCTAAAAAAAAACAACGGAAAACGGCAGGTTAAAATCTTTATTATTTCAATAAGAACGGGAATTTGTCCACGTTTTTCAAAGCAATACCCGTACCCCTTGCAACTGCGTGCAACGGGTCTTCCGATACTTTAACAGGGAGATTAGTTTTTTCTGCCAACCTCTTGTCAAGACCTCTGAGCAATGCTCCGCCACCTGTCAAATGGATACCGTTTTTGAAAATATCAGCATAAAGCTCCGGCGGTGTTTGTTCCAAAACATTAAGAATTGCCGCTTCTATTTTACCGATTGATTTGTCCAAACAATGCGCAATTTCCTGATAAGAAATCGGAATTTCGACAGGCAAAGCAGTCATTTGATGAGGACCTCTTACCATATAATCAGCTGGCGGATCTTCCAAATCGGTGATTGCCGAGCCTACGTTAATTTTGATAGCCTCAGCCGTGCGGTCAAACACTTTAATATTATGCTGATGACGCATATACTCCATAATGTCTTCGGTGAAATCATCACCCGCAATTCTGATACTTCTGTTGCAGACAATACCCCCCAAAGAGATAACGGCAATTTCAGTTGTACCACCGCCTATATCAACAATCATGTTGCCCTCAGGTGCCTCAACATCAATACCGATACCAAGAGCAGCAGCCATCGGCTCAAAAATCATCCACACTTCTCTCGCCCCAGCGTGTTCGGCTGAGTCCCTTACAGCACGCCGCTCAACCTCAGTAGAGCCGGAAGGTATGCCAACTACGATTTTAATCGCCGGATTAAAAAGCATTTTCTTACGATTTCCCATCTTAATCATGCCTCTAATCATCATCTCGGCAGCCCTAAAGTCTGCAATAACTCCGTCCCTCAAAGGACGAATAGTTCTGATATTTTCGTGCGTTTTACCGTGCATGAGTTGTGCCTTCATGCCGATAGCAATAGTTTTTTCAGTAGTGTGATCTAATGCAACGATACTCGGCTCGTCTACTACAATGCGGTCATGCATTATAATAACGGTATTCGCCGTACCGAGATCCATCGCTAATTCCTGTGTCAGAAATGAAAATAATCCCATTCTTTAAATTCTTTTTCAATGTTGTCAATCACATAAAAGATTTTGGTGTTTTTGGCTTGATTTTTGTATTAAATCAAGTTTATACTTCCCTTATGCGTTGCAAATATAAAATATTTTTTTATCAAATGCTCTAATTTTTTGAAGTTTTTTTTATTTTTTTACTCCGAAAGCATTTTTTTGATTTCAAAAGCCAAGTTTTCAAGACTTATTTCCGTCTGAACTTTAGATTTCCACTCATTTTTGTCGGTAATTTTTTCGGCAAGGATTTTTCCGAGTTTAAGATTTTTGACCGTAGCCACACCTTTTGCCGCTTCATCACCACCGATTATCACCGCTAAAGTGCAATTATTTTTGTCAGCATACGACATTTGGTGTTTCAAACCGCGTTTTGCTCCGTAATAAATTTCGGTGTTGATACCTGCAAGACGAAGCTGCATTGCCGTTTTTTGATAAAGCGGCATCAAAGCATCGTCAAAAACGATAATTATAACCGGTCCGTCAATTTGCTTAGGCATTTGATTTGTCAGCGTTAATAATTCTGCCAAACGGTCAACGCCGATTGATGCACCCGTTGCGGGAACTTTTACACCGAGAAGATTTTCTACCAAACCGTCATAACGTCCACCGCCACAAATACTTCCGACTTTTCTTTTTCTGCCTTTTTCGTCGGTATAATATTCCAATGATTCAACCTCGTAAATCGGTCCCGTATAATATCCCAAACCCCTTACCATTGAAGGATCAAGAATTGCAACCTCTTCGCTAAAACCGAGAGTTTCAAGAATTCCGTCAATTTTTTCCAACTCTTGAACACCTTCTTTATAAATGTCGTTTTCAAAAGCAGGTTTGCTTTTGAGTTTTTCGATTGTAGCCTTACGAGCTGAGTGTTGCTCAAAATCTTTTATAAAATTGACAATCAATGCGATATTTTCGTCTTTTAAGCCCAAACCCGGAATCTGAGCCTTTGAAACCTCATCAACTCTACCCTTTCCAAGTTCTTTTGCAACCTCGTCAATACCGATTTTGTCAAGTTTATCAATAATTCTCATAACGGCAGTTTCTGTATCCTTGTCGGTAATTCCGGCATGGAAAAGAAGACCGTTAACGATTTTTCTGTTATTAATTTTAATAAGGTAAGTTCCACGTTTAAGTCCTATGTTTTCAAGGGCTTGCGAGAGAATCATACAGTTTTCAGCATCGGTTGAAACATCCTCACTGCCTACCGTATCAAAGTCCATCTGCCAAAATTCTCTAAAACGTCCCGGGTCTAATTTTGCCTCAAATCTAAAAACAGGTCCATACTGAAACCTTCTGAAAAGATTAGTTTTACCTTGGATTTCACCTCTTAAATGCTGTTGCCAAAGTCCCTCTGCATAAACCCTCGCAAGCGGCGCAGTTAAATCGTAACGCATTGCAAGATAATGATTTTCCATTATGACAGAATTGTCAGGATTACGCATTTCTTTTCCTAAAGTGTCAAAAACGGGTTCTTGCTCTGGGTTTTTGAAAGAGTAAACGCCTTGCGCTACGGAATCAGCATCGGGAAGATATTTTCCCAAACATTCTGCATATTCCAAAATAGGAGTGTCAAATCTTGCAAAACCGTAACGACGGTAAATTTCGCTTGCTTTTTCTATAATATGCTCTCTAAGAGCGTTTTGTGTAGATGTAATATCTCTGAATCCCTTTACTTTTTGGGGAACTGTTCCTCTCATAACAAAAGTTTTTTTTAAAATAGAATTTTTTTTAAAGCACAAAATTAAGAAATTTTTTAGTTAAAACCAAAAGCGTTTATTACAAAAAAACTTAAAAAAAATTTGTTAATTTCAATTTTTGTTATTTTATTTGCACTCAATTAAGAAAAAATAATGTTCAATTCAAAAAAACTAAAAAAATGGAAGAGAAAGTTGTAGATTCTCAATACCAGACCAAAGGTTATCTTTGCTATCTCGGTATTTTGGTGTTAATACCATTATTGACTGTAAAAAAAGACGTTAGAGACGAATTTATTGATTGTCATATAAAACAAGGTCTCGGTTTATTAATTTTCAGCATAGTAATCGGTATCATTTTTTCATTTAGCCCATTCATAGGTCGTATACTTTATTTAGTACAATTCATTCTTATGATTTTGGGTCTTGTAAATGTATCAAAAAAGAAAATCGCTGCTTTGCCGATATTGGGAGACTTTTTTGCAAAATTGAATTTCTAATTTAATTTAAAGTCATAAAAAAAGGGCGGTCATAAAGAACCGCCCCTTTTTTATAATCCTTTCATAATATTCCAATACTCGTTTAATCCGCTGAGTATAACACAGATAACAATTACATACCAAGGAGTTTTCATAAAATAAATTTTTCTGAAATAAGTTTCTTTACCTTTGATTAAATCATAAAGCACCCAAAAAAAACTTACAATCATAAAAGCCGCAACTATAACCGCTAAAGGGTTCATCATCAGCGCATTATAGAAATCGAAATGAAAAAACAATTTCAGTCCGCGTATCGTACCGCACGCCGGACAAGGATAACCCGTTATATTATGAAAAATACAAACGGTAAAATGTGTATGAGTTTTTAGATTCGGCGGCGTACATAACGAAAAATACAAAGCCGCTCCCGTTATCAAAAACAGAATGGCTTTGTATTTTTGCTTTACACTGCCGGTTTTTTCCGTAACAGTTAATACTGCACGAAAAAAATCCGATAGTCTTTCGTTCATTTTACTAATCCTCTTTCAAAGGTCTTCCGTCTGCCATAGGCATTTGACCCTGAACGATTTTGATAATGTCTAAAATAGTCCAAATACCGCATCCGCCAAGAGTTATCAATTGTAACCACCAATTAGAATAACCCATCAACAAACGGTGAATACCGTAAACGCCTAAGAAAATAGAAACTAACAACATCGTCGTTTTTGACTGAAGTTCCTTTTGAGGAGCTCCATTCGGTTGCAATTCTTCTGCCATAAATGTAAATTTTTTAGTTAAACATTATTTGTATATCAGCACAAATGTAAATATTATTTTTTATTTACCAAATAAAAAACAGAAAAAAAAACAAAAATTACTAATTTTGCAACGCAAAAAAATTAATGATGGAAAAACTTTGGAATAAAAATTATATCAAAGTGATGACGGCTAATTTTTCGATGTCGTTTTCATTTTATCTCTTAACACCTTTGTTACCAATATATTTGAGCGAATATTTCCACGCCTCGAAAGACATTATCGGAACAGTGCTTTGCGGATATTCGGTCATGGTACTTTTAATAAGACCTTTCAGCGGTTACATGGTGGATAGTTTCAATAGGAAAAAAGTTTTGTTAATATGCTTATGCTTTTATTTTCTGATGTTTGCCGGATATTTGGCGGCACTGAGTTTAACAGCCTTTGCAATAATTAGAACGCTGCACGGTGCACCTTTTGGAGCCTCAACCGTTGCTAACAGCACCGTTGCAATAGATGTTTTGCCCTCCTCGCGGCGAAACGAAGGAATCGGTTTTTACGGTCTGAGCAACAATATCGCAACTGCCATTGCCCCGACAATAGGAATTTGGATTTATTCCACAACAGGAAATTTCAACATTTTGTTTTGGATTTCACTTTTCGTGGCTGGTATCGGAATGTGGGTGGACAGTACCGTTCAAATCCCTGAAAAAGAAATTGCTAAAAACAAAACTAAAATCTCGTTAGACAGATTTTTCTTAATCAACGGTTCTATTTTGGCGATTAATATGCTCTGTTTCGGATTTTGTTACGGTGTATTGAGCAATTATTTGGCAATATACGGGAAAGAAAAACTCGGAATCACCAATTCTACAGGCATTTATTTTCTGCTTTTGTCAATAGGATTGATACTTTCAAGACTGCAGGGAGCAAAAGCGTTAAGAGAAGGAAAACTTGTATTAAACGCCTCTGAAGGGATTATTTTATCGACTTTCGGTTATACGATTTTTGTTGCAACAGACAGTATGATAGGATATTACGCATCAGCAGTTTTAATAGGCTTAGGCAACGGCCACATGTGGCCCGCATTTCAAAACATGATGATAAATTTAGCACATCACAATCAGAGGGGAACCGCTAATAGTACTCTTATGACTTCTTGGGATTCCGGCGTGGGAATAGGAATCCTGTTAGGAGGATTTTTGGCAGAACATTTTGATTATCAATGCGCTTTTTGGACGGTTTCAGGCGTTCACATTATAGGACTTATAACATTTTTCTGTTTTACGAAAGGATTTTTTCTAAAAAGAAAACTCAGATAAGAGGAGGCTCGCCGATAAAAAAATTTTAGATTTTTTGTATTTCGTCTAAAGTTAAATCAGAAATTTCTGCAATTTCTTCATCAGACATTGTGCCTTTCAATTTGAGTTTTGAATAATATGTCGGCTCGTGGGTCGTAGTATTTCATAACGGATTAATTTTGACGGCAAAAATAACTTTTTTTGGAGAAAAAATGCAAAAATATTTTTATAACAAAAACAGCGAAACCATTATTTTCTAACGATTTCGTATTAAATAAAAATAGTCGGAGCGAAAGAAAAAACTACCGCTCCGACTATTCATTTTTTGTCAAAAAAAAGGACAAACTTTTATCTGCCGACAGCAACTATACTATCAACGATGAATCTCTGCATACCGCGCCATGGCAAAGGATTTTTATACTCTTTGTAATGAAGCGTTACTTTAGTTCCCGCACATCTGGTAAGGGAATCGGCAATACGTTCGTCCGTAACTGAAAACTCCCAAACCTTATCGGTTGCATTCACTAATTTGTCCTGATGAATAGAACCCTCGTATGTTTTAAAAACATATCCCTTGTGCATGATTTGGTCAAGCGTACCGGCTTTTACACCATCTGCAAAAGGCCAATAATATCTGAAAAAGAAAAACAGACCGCCTACAATCAATACAACAAGGATTCCGATTGCAATTGCTTTTTTCATAGTATTTTGGTATTAAAAGTAACTAATCGTTGGTAACGATAGGCATCAAAAGCATCAATTCGTCTTCAGACTCAGATTCTTTCTCCAAAGGAACGATAATGCCCGCCCTTGAAGGCTCTGACATCTGAATTACAACGTTTTCCGAATTGATAGCGTTCAAAATCGCAATTAAAAACGATGATTTGAAACCGATGCGCATATCCTCGCCCTCGTATTGAGCGTTGATTTTTTCCTCTGCCGAAATCGAAAAATCAATATCCTCAGCCGTTACTTTTACCTGATCGCTCTTAATGTCAAGTTTAATCAAATTGCTTGAATTTGAAAATACCGAAACACGTTTCAAGATTGTCGCAAAATCTTGTCTTGAGATAGTAAGACGATTAGGATTGTTAGTCGGGATAACTGCCTCATAATTAGGATATTGACCTTCTTGCAAACGACAAATCATTTCGTATTCCGAAAGCTGGAAATAAGCATTCTTGTCATCAAACTGAAGAATAATATCTTGCGTTTCCTTTGCTAAAACAGTTTTCAACATCGTAGCAGGTTTTTTAGGAAGCATAAACGAAGCATTGTTAAGCCCCTCGGTATTAACGCTGTTGTTTGAATATCTTACAAGTTTGTGAGTGTCAGAGGCAACAAATGTTGCGCCCGAAGACAAAAACTGAAGGTAAATACAATTCATAACAGGTCTTAACTCATCGTCAGCCGTTGCAAAAATCGTCTTATCAATACCTTTGAGAAGTACCGCACCATTAATAGTTGCCGTTACGGTGTTTTCTTCACTAAGACGTTTCATCTCCGGGTATTCGTCAGCATTCTGACCTACGACAGAGAATTTACCGTTATCAGACAATATTACTACTGCAAATGTTTCTTGATTTATTTCAAAAATAAGCGGCTGCTCGGGAAACTCTTTAAGAATATCCGTCAGACGTTTTGCCTCTATTGCAATTTTACCCTCGCCGTCCACATTGTCCAACATAAGACGCGAACGCATAGTACTTTCAAGGTCAGAAGCCGTGATTGTCAAAGTATTGCCCGATACCTCAAACAAAAAGTCATCAAGAATGGGCAAGGTATTTTTACTATTAATAACCCTTCCTACCGACTGAAGGCGGCTCAAGAGTTCCGTACTTGATACTACAAATTTCATTTTCTTCTTTTTAATACTTTTATTAGTTTTACCGTCGCAAATATAGGAATTTTTTATTAAAACTAAAACTTTTTTTAAGACATTCCGGTAACGTCATAACCAAAACCTCTGAGTCTGTTTTTGTTATCCCTCCAATCTTTTGAAACTTTAACAAAAATTTCAAGATAAATCTTTTTGCCGAAAAACGCTTCTAATTCTTTTCTGGCATCAGAGCCAAGTTTTTTCAAAGCCTGACCCTGACGTCCGATGATAATTCCTTTTTGAGATTCTCTTATAACGTTGATAACTGCTTGAATTCTAATAATATCGGTCTCTTCCTTGAAGGATTCAACCTGAACCTCAACCGAATAAGGAATTTCTTTTTCGTAATGAGTCAAAACTTTTTCCCTAACGATTTCTGAAACAAAAAATCTTTCGCTCTTATCGGTAAGACAATCTTTCTCGAAATACGGAGGATTCTCCGGCAAAAGCGAAACGATTTTGTCCAAAATGTTTTCCGTATTGAATTTATGCAAAGCCGAAACAGGAAAAATTTCAGCCTTAGGAATAAGTTTTTTCCATTCTGAAATTATTTCCGCAACCTGCTCCTGAGATTGTGCAAGGTCAATTTTATTAATCAAAATTATAACGGGACAAGTCAGACGGTTTACCATGTCAAGGAAAAACTTGTTTTTGGTTTTAGTTTCCAAAACGTCAGTTATATACAAAACGACATCGGCGTCCACCAAAGCCGATTCGGAATAATTTAACATGGATTCCTGAAGTTTGTAAACCGGTTTCAAAACGCCCGGAGTATCGCTGTATACGATTTGATAGTCGTCAGTTGTAACAACTCCCATAATTCTGTGGCGTGTTGTCTGACTTTTTGCGGTGATAATCGAAAGTTTTTCACCGACTAAAATATTCATAAGAGTAGACTTTCCTACATTAGGATTGCCGACAATATTTACAAAACCTGCTTTGAAAGCCATTTTTTTTAAACGATTATTTTTTTAGAAAATTCGGTTGCAAAGGTAATAATTATTTCTAATTTTACAACCTGAAAAAATAATGTTTTTGATATGACAATAAAAAAAATTGCGGCGTTATCTTTTTTTGTATTAATGAGTTGCACAAGCCTTTGCATCAACATTGACACCTTGAAAACCGACTCCGTAATGCAGACAACGGGCATAAAAACGGCTTTTAAAGGCGGAACAGCCTACAAAACCGACAAAAACGGTTTCGTTATCGAAGGGACACCCGCCTTAGATACCGACCTTTGGACGACCGGACCTTTGGTTTATTTTTCATCGGAGGGTATTGTAAAATTCAATTCCAAAGGCAAAGTAACTCAAGGAGTTTTAGCGGTTAATATTTTAGCCAATTGTCTTGACAACAAATTCCGCGAGTTCAAACGCGGAACAAGAGTTTTTTTTGACGACGAAGGATTAGTTTTTAGAGGCACTCTCAACGAAAGCATTGAAATCACGGTTGATAATCAAATTGTCCGCTCAGCCGACAATTCACCGATAGAGTTTTACGCAAGCGGTGGAATAAGACAAATTACGCCCTCGGCAAATTTCAAATTTTTAACAGCCGAAGGTATCAGAATTTTGATTTCGGCCGACAATCCTATAAAACTTGACGAAAAAGGAAACTTACGTGAAGGTTTTTTAGCAAGAAAACTCAACTTTCATAACGGCACCGAAACTATAACAATGTCGCTCGGACAATTAATAAAATTCGACGAAAAAGGAAATATCATTTATTAACACATAAAAAAAACCGGCTTCGCAAAATGTTACAAAGTCGGTTTCCTTTTTTTTTATAACATATCAATAAAAAAATTATTGAATATTGTGATCAACATTGTTCATCTCAAGTCTTGCTTCACCTTGAGTCAAAACGAGTTTTGCATCATCAACTGATTCTACATTCCAATCCATGTTGAAATTCTGTCCGCCACCAGTTACGTTGAAAGTAATAACGCCATTGTCGGTAAGTTTCCATGTATTGAAAACAGTATTTTGTTTGCCGGCTTTGTCAATGCGTTTGCATTTGCCGTTTTTACGAAGTTCAAAAGAAATAGCGTTGCCTTCGGTAGCCCATTTACCAAGAAGTTTCTTGTAGTTTTTCAAGATAGCAACATCTTTGTCAGCTTTTTTCTCTCCGTCAGCCTCTTTTACGAGAACCATGATAGGAGCACCTTCAATAAGGTATTCAGGACGGTTAGGAATAAGAACTTTAACGTCGCCGTTGTCAGTATTAATCGTTACGATGTCACCTTCGATAGCCGTTACGAAACCTTTGATTAAGCTTTCGCCTTCTTCAACCTCTGAAGGATCAATTTTACCGTCTTCTCTTGCTGCTTTCTGAGCTGCAGCTTTCTGATTTTTAGCTTCAACCAATTTCAAAGAATCAGCTGTTTTAGCAGCAGCAATTGAGTCTGCTTTTGCTTTTTGATCGGCACTTGAAGAGCCTCCGCATGATGCCAAAGCCGCACATAAAGCAGCTATTGACAGAAAATAAGTAAATTTCATAATTATAACTTTTATTAAAATTTTTAGTGTACCTTGTATTTGTATTTTGGCTGCAAATATATGTTTTTTTTTATTACGATATGTTAAAAATTAATAATTTTTTTTTACCAAAACTTGTTTTGAGCCTCATTATACTCAAAACCGGCAGCTTTAAGTTTCTCAATCAAAAAGTTTTTGTCGATGCCCATGTCATCACACATTGCCTCAAGCGAGGAATAATCGTCCCTTAGTTTCATGTTAACAAAACTAAACAAAATCATAGGATCTTGCGGTAAATTTTCGTTCATTTTTTTTAAAAGATTTGTTTTTTTATGTTATTAACTTAAAAATATTCGTATTTCAACGTTTTTAATTTCGAAGAATCTTCCCTTAAAAGCAAAAGCCCTTGAGAATCATAAACGGCAACTATCGTGTCCATAAGTATTCCCTGTTCGGAAGTTCTTTTTTCGGTAACAGTATGATTTTCGTCGTCGTAAAGAGTTTCAATATTGCCCAAATCACCAATAACGCGGAAAATTTCACGATTTTTTCCGTCATATTTATAAGTGTTGTACAACGGAATTATGCGCCCGCTTTCTTCGATTTTTTCCCTCTCCAACAATCCTAAAGAATTGTAAGTATAGGTTACTTTTCTAATTTGAGCGCCTGAACTATCAAATTTACAACTGCACGAAAGTTTGTTGTTATGATCGTATTCCTGTGTTAAATGATAACTCAAAACACCCGAAGAATCCGTCATAGTTTCCTCTATAACATTATGAGAACCGTCATAATTGATGACAAGTCTTTCAAGCTCTTCCTCCTGACCGTTAATAGTTCGTTTCATCAAAGACCCCGGAGTATAAAAATATGTCCGTATCATTTTGATGTTATCCTCCTGAGAAATCTCCTCGTTAGAAATATCACCACTCTTATTATAAAAAAACTTGTGAACCTCAACCGGAGAGTTGCCGCTATTGAAAACGTTTTTACGCACAATTCTGTTTTTAGAATCGTAGGCAGAAACGGTTTTAACGCTTGAAAAATTTTCAGGAGAAAAAACCTCCCTGAAAATCTCATTACCTAAAACATCATATTCCAAATAAGATTCCAAGTATTCCCTTCCCGTTTTTTTTATTTTTAGTCGTGTCGTAACGGATTTTATCATCGCTTAAAAAGGTTTTATGTAAAAAATCATGCGGCTAATATAAAGGCTTTTTTTGAAACTAACAATTTTTTGTTAATTTTTATTTAATATTAATACTTATTTTTAACATTTTATTAACTCTTAAAGAAAATTTCTAAAAAAAATAGCAGAAATTTTATTATATTTGCCGCAACATTATGGAAAATCTCTTAACACCAATTACAATCAAACAATTAGTAAAGCGTAAACATTTTTACGCCACGGCTTACAAGGATAAATTAATAATCGCCGATAAACTTTCGCTTTCGGAACTTTTTAAATATCCTTGCCGCCTTGATGCCGTCAGCATTTTGATTTGCACCGACGGCAAAATGGAATGTACTATTAATTTGAAAAAATATACGGTAGAGAAAAACATGATTGTAATCTGCCGTAATTGCGATATTTTGCAAATTTTAAGTTGCGAGAATTTGGAAGTTTATGCAGGTGTGGTTTCCATAGATTTTATCAACGAACTTAAAATAAACTTTTGGCAACAAAATTACCGTTTGGCTCCACGCTCCACTGTCACAAAAATTACAGATACAGACAAAGAATTATTAAAACATTATTATCCGCTTTTACATTCCAACATTTTGAGCGGGTCAAAAGAAACGGAAAATATTATTAAAAATCTTATTCAGGCTTTCGTTTATAATATAATTTCGATTATTAACATTTCCAACGTCAGCGTTATCGACTCTACTGCCTCAAGAAACGAAGTTCTTTTTGATAAATTTATGAATTTACTTTCACAATTTCATACAAAGGAAAGGTCAGTAAGATTTTACGCCTCAGAAATGTGTCTTACACCAAATTATTTAAGCGGGGCGGTAAAAGATTTTTCGGGCAAGGCAGCTTTGGACTGGATAAACGAATATGTAATTTTGGAGGCCAAAACACTATTAAAATATAGTGAATTAAGTGTTCAAGAGATTTCTTACAAGCTGAATTTTCCCACGCAAAGTGCTTTCGGAAAATATTTCAAACGCTTAGTCGGCATCGGTCCAAAGGATTTCCGAGGATAAAAAATATGAGTGTTTTTTCTGTAAAAAAAGTTTTTTTTTATAGAAAATAAATAACTATATTTGCGCAGTTTTAGTAAAAAAAAATACAAAACTTTAAAAATCATATTAAAAAAATGGCAAAAATGAATTTTGGCGGTGTCGAAGAAAACGTAATGACCCGCGAAGAATTTCCATTGGAAAAAGCACGTGAAATTCTCAAAGACGAAACCATCGCCGTTATAGGTTACGGTGTTCAAGGTCCCGGACAATCTCTTAACCTTAGGGACAACGGTTTCAATGTTATAGTAGGACAACGTGCAGGTAAAACTTACGACAAAGCTGTTGCTGACGGCTGGGTACCCGGCAAAACATTATTCTCTATCGAAGAGGCTTGTCAAAAAGCAACGATTATAATGTGTCTACTTTCAGACGCAGCCGTAATGTCAGTTTGGCCCAAAATCAAACAATATCTTACCGCAGGCAAAGCTCTCTATTTCTCACACGGTTTTGCAATCACTTGGAACGACCGCACCGGTGTTGTTCCTCCCGCAGACATCGACGTTATCATGGTAGCTCCTAAAGGTTCAGGAACATCACTTAGAACTATGTTCCTCGAAGGCCGCGGTTTGAATTCATCATACGCAGTTTATCAGGATTACACCGGCAAAGCAATGGACAGAACTTTGGCTCTCGGTATCGGTATCGGTTCAGGCTACTTGTTTGAAACCACTTTCCAAAGAGAAGCTACTTCTGACTTAACCGGCGAAAGAGGCTCTTTGATGGGTGCTATTCAAGGTTTGTTGCTTGCTCAATACGAAGTTTTAAGAGAACACGGACACTCTCCTTCTGAGGCTTTCAACGAAACAGTTGAGGAATTAACTCAATCTTTGATGCCTTTGTTTGCTAAAAACGGTATGGATTGGATGTACGCAAATTGTTCTACAACAGCTCAAAGAGGTGCTTTGGATTGGTTCCCGAGATTCCACGACGCTGTTAAACCCGTTCTTGAATGGCTTTACTTGTCTGTTAAGACCGGTAACGAGGCTCAAATTTCTATCGATTCTAACTCAAAACCCGACTATCGCGACGGTCTTGAAAAAGAACTCAAAGCTCTTAGAGAATCAGAAATGTGGCAGACGGCTGTTACGGTTAGAAAACTCCGTCCTGAAAACAACTAATCAATAAGGTTTCTATTATAATTAAGTTGTCATAATGTTTTTTGTGCCGCAATTGTAGTGTCTACGATTGCGGCTTTATTTTTTCTCTTTATTCAACCAAAACAAAACCCGCCCAATAATACGGATGCGAAAAACAATTACCGCTACGCAAGACCTCACGGGCGTATTTCATAGATTCACGGGCACTATGACCGCCCAAATAATAAGAGTAAAATTTTTTCATAAAATAAGCTGCCGCATCATCAGCAACATTCCACAGCGACATAACAATCTTATCGACACCGGCTAATTTAAAACCACGTTCAAGTCCGAACAGACCGTTACTATTAATAGTGCCGAGTCCCGTTTCGCAGGCTGAAAGTACGGCAAGTCCCGTATCTGAAAAATCTGTTTCGGAAATTTCCAACGCCGTAACGTTTTTGTCAGCAAAAGCAAGCGAAGAGTTCTCAAGCGATTCCGGGTCTGATTCATCTCCGTCAAAATATCCATGAGTTGCAATATGCAATACATACGGAGAATTTCCGGAATATTTTGTTAAATTACTAACTACCGCATTTTTGCCCGTATAAGAAGATACGGGAATACCTTTCATGCCGGCTTTAATACGAATATAATCACATTCTTCCAACGAATAAGGCAACCTCTGAATTTCAGAATTCATATATTCGATGCCGCCGAAAACAGCCAAACCTCCCGAAAGGGAAAGTTCAACGTCTGAACTTATATCGGCTGAATTAAAAACCCTTACGATATTATATTTGTCCTGCAAAATTTCCCCGTCTTTTAACGGTAAACTGCCGATGGCAATATCATGAAAAAATCCCGTAGGAGAAAAATAAATAGTTTTCGCCTTAGGAATTTTTTCTAAAATTTTTCCCCAAATAAGCTGCGTCAAGGCAGTATCTGAATATATTGCATCAATATTATCGGGATTTCTGTTTTTCAACGCCTCCTTTATAGTACGTTTGTTGCGAAGATGAAAACCCGTTAATTCATCTCTTGCAAAAAGAGGAATAATTTCAGGCGCATTGGAATCAGAACCGAAAACTACGGCAACATATTTATTATCACATTTTTCAGGATTGTTTTGACAATAATCTTTGTCGTATTCAAAAATTTCCGAAAAATCCACAATTATTTCACCCGGACTAAGCTTACGTTTTATACTACTGAAATCAGCCGACAATGTTCCGATAATTTTTGATTGTAAAGTATCTGCAGCAAGAAGTTTTAACTCATTTTCCCGCATAATATTATAAAGGCTGTCGCGTTCAAAACTGTTTAAAGTAGAATTTTCATAGGCAAGTGTCGCTTTCACGGATGATACACTGCGGTAAAGTTTAATCAATAACGTATCAGAAAGCGATATATTTTTTAAATGACTTTGCGATAAAAAAAGAAGATTTTTTTGAATCAACACCGAATTATAAACCGCTTTTGCAAAATCGTCCGTTATACTATCACCCAAAATTAAAGCCGTATGCAAAAACCGCGAACACAAAATATCTGAACGTCTCCACATATCCCTCAAAGCGTCCCTGCTCATAAATCCAAAATTACGCCTCAACAGAAACGACAATATTTCCTGCGCCTTTATCATTTCGGATTGTAACAAAGAATAACGGGAAGTCCGTGTATATAATTTAGCATTGATTTCATGAAACAAAACCTCAGAAATAGTGTTAGAATTGCCTGTGCCGGAATTGAAACATTCCGACAAAAACGCTGAAACGGAATCCGCAACCTCAAACTCTCCTACAATAACTGCATTCTGTAACAATTGTAACATTGTTTTTTGAGTTAAATAATTATTTTTTCCGTACACCGCCATATAATTATTAAACGCGTCTTTGTAATATTTATATGACAAATCGTAACGATTTATATTATTATAATGCCTGCCTAACAAAAATTGCAGACACGCCAAATCGTCCTTAATAATATCAGAAGAATCGTTTGCAAACTTTGCAATCAAATCAATATCGACTTCCCTGCCCAAATTTTCAAGATATTGTATACGATAAGCATATTTGTAAGCCGTAAAATTTATATATTCAAACCTATTAAAAGAATTTTCAGGATCATCATGTTTATCTTGTAAATACTTATCAAAATAAACCATTGAAGAATCGTATGCTTTCAAAGCACTCTCATATTCCTTCATATACGCAAGATAACGGGCAATTGTTCTATAATATATCAGCTCCGTATTAATATCGGGATTTTCCTGTTTTGAAGCAACGTTGGCATGCAGCCTTTGAAGAAAATTATACCAATAATGAATGGCATTGTCATCATAACCTGACATAGAAATATTTCTCATTACTTTAAAACACATGAGCATAGCCATATAATCCATATCCAAAGAATGAAAATAACGGCTGCTTTTTTTATAATCTTCCACTGCAAATTCATTATCGCCCGCCATCTGGTAATAATTGCCGGTTGCATAATAATACCATGCATAAAATTTACGGTTATCGGATTTTATAGTGGCGATATATGTTTTTATCCGTTCCAAAAAAGATAGTTCAAACAAAATTCCGTTAGATTGTGCAGATATTTTTAATATCTTAATTAACACAGAATCAATAATTTGGGTATCATTTGAAGATAAAGCGTATTTTTGAGCCTTCACACAATGGAAACGAATGGAATCCATATTTGTATAATGTATATTATCAGCCAAAACGATATTGACACAAGCTGCTTTACTATAAACTGTCGGTGTTTTATTTTCATCAGAAGCCTCCAACACACTATCGCAAACACGCACGGCTTCGTTGAATTTTTTTTGACTAATCAGCGAATCGGTGATTGCAATGATTTTTTGTTCGTTTTTAACATTTTGAGCATTCACCGAAGCTGTAACCGTCAGCAAAAAAATAATCGAAATAAATTTTATTAATAAATATATCTTTTTATCCATATAGAATACGATTGCCAAACGCAAATATATGAATAATTATTCTTTAAATTCGTATTCAATTTTAGAAAAATCCTCAGAGAGAGAAAATTTTTCAAAACCGGGAGTTTTAAAATCAAAATCCTTATCCGTAATAACTTTTTCATGTTGCTCTTTAACGAAAATAAAAGCAGAAAAAAATCCGGCAACCGCTCCCAAAGCATGAGATTCCCAACTGACATTCGGCACAACGGGCAAAACACCCCAAATCATTGAACCATAAAGCATTATCGTAATCATTGAAATTGCCGCAGCCCCTTTTTTGCCGGAGACTATTCCGCCAAAAAACAGAAATGAAGCCAAAGCGTAAATCATTCCGCTCGAGCCGATATGATAACTTTCACGCGCAAAAAGCCACACCAAAATCCCCGTAGAAAAATACAACACAGAAAAAACCGTAAAATAATTACGTCTGTGAATCAGCGTTAAAAGTCCCATCAAAACCGGCAAAGCAGAAAGATTTGAAATCAAATGCTCTAAATCACCGTGTATAAAAGGCGAAAAAAATATTCCCAAAACTCCCGAAAAAGTTCTGGGATAAATTCCAAGCCTGAAAAAATCATAGTCAAAAACATGTTCCAACACAAAGACAAAAATTATCAATGCGCAAAACACAAACGGTAATATCAAAAAAGACAATGACTTCATATTCAATCCTTTACAAAAATATCTTTGGGTTTCTCTTTCAAAAATCCACATTCAAAACCCTTAGCATAAAGAAATTCGATTGCACTTTTGCCCTCTTGTCCTAACCTTTTCGTATAATCATTAACATAAAGTCCGATATGACTTTTTGTAACTTCATCGCTCAACTCCCTCGCATAACTTCTAATATACGGCATCGCCTCCTCAATATGCGAAAAAGCATATTCAATACTTCTAAAAATCAATCTATCAAGAGTTTTCAAAACTTCAGAATCAAGACTGCGTTTTGCAATAATAGTTCCCAAAGGTATAAGCTGATGAAACTCACTATCCCACTTTTCACCGAAATCAATTATTTTCTTCAAACCTTTGTCCTTATACGTAAAACGTCCCTCATGAATCAACAATCCGCAATCATAGTTTTCTGCCAACACTTCTTTCTCAATTTCAGAAAACAACATCGGCGTTTTGTTGAGCGCATCGGGAAAAAATATCGAAAACAAAAGATTTGCCGTCGTATTAACACCCGGAATCAAAATCTTTTTCTGAGCCATATCCTTTACGTCAAACTCATGCTTTGCAACTAAAACAGGCCCGTTGTTGCGACCTAAAGCCGCTCCCGAATTCAACGTCACATACTTTTTCCAAATGTCAATAGCGTATGCGTTAGAACTGATTTTCGTAACCTCAGGACAATCCGATTTCAAAGCATTATGATTCAAAACGTCAATGTCATGCAGAGAAATCTCAAAATCAATGCCCTCCAAATCAATCCTCTTATTAGCAATCGCATAAAAAATAAATGTGTCATTAGGACACGTAGAATAACTTAAACGTAGTTTCATGATAATTTTTTTATCGCTCGCCGCAGGGCGTTCTTTTTTGAAAGAAAGAACCAAAGAACTTTTAATTACTTATCTTAAATATGTAAGGGGCTGTGGTTTATTGACCACAGCCCCTCACGTATTTAAGATAAATTTTATAAAAGTTTTCCGGTTCCCTTTTTCAAAAGGGAACGCCTCCGCCTCGAGCGGATTAAACTTTATTTTGCAGCTTCTTCAGCAGCGCGTTTAGCAGCGAGTTTTTTCAAAACTTCTTCCTGAGTAGCAGCGTTAAGCTGTTCGTACTGAGCAAATTCCATAGAGAAACTTGCACGACCAGAAGAAATGTTTCTCAAATCGTTAGCATAACCGAACATACCTGCCAAAGGAACAAAACCTTTGATTTCGGTCAAACCTTTACGGTGCGGGTGCGGACCTTGTTGTTCGATTCTACCGCGACGTTTGTTGAGGTTACCGATAATATCGCCCATGTACTCATCAGGAGTGATAACTTCCAATTTCATAACAGGTTCGAGCAATACAGGATGTGCTTTCATAAACGCTTCCTTGAAACAGATTGATGCACAAGTCTGGAATGCGAAGTCAGAAGAGTCAACCGGGTGGAAACTACCATCATAAAGGTTGATTTTAACGTCAACAACAGGGAATCCTGCCAAAACGCCTTTCTCCAAAGTCTTCTGAATACCTTTATCAACAGAAGGAATAAATTCACCGGGGATATGACCACCTTTAACGGTATTAACGAATTCATAACCTTTGCCGGGGTTAGGAGTCATAATCATGCGGATTTCAGCATATTGACCTTTACCACCAGACTGTTTAGCGTATTTGTAGTGAGTATCTTGCTCTTGAAGGAATGTTTCGCGGTAAGAAACTGAAGGTTCTCCGACTTCAACATCAACTTTGAACTCCTCTTTAACACGGTCAACCATGATTTCGAGGTGCAACTCACCCATACCAGCGATGATTGTCTCGTTGGTTTCTTCATCGTATTGAGCAACAAATGACGGGTCCTCGTTAGCGAGTTTGTGAAGAGCCTCACCCATTTTCTGTTGATCTTTTTTGTTTTTCGGGGAAACTTTCAACTGGATAACTGGAGGCGGAACCGTGATAGATTCCAACAATACGGGATGATCTTCGTCGCAAAGTGTATCACCGGTTTTGGTTTCTTTAAGACCGATTAAGGCAACGATGTCGCCTGCAACGGCTTCCTGAATTTCAACGCGGTCTTTTGCTTTGATTTTGAAGATACGACCGATACGTTCTTTTTTGCCTTTGTTAGCATTTTCCAAAGTCATACCGGGTTTGATAACGCCTTGGAATACGCGGGTAAATACCTGCTGACCAACAAACGGGTCGTTGATAAGTTTGAATGCAAGAGCAGCAACAGGAGCGTCCTGAGTTGCTTTTACAATAACTTCTTTTGTTTCATCATCCGGGTCTTTACCGTGAACATCCGGTAAATCGAGCGGAGAAGGCAAGTAATCAACAACAGCGTCCAAAACGAAATGGATACCTTTGTTTTTGTATGAAGAACCGCAGAATACGGGGGTGAAAATCAAGTTGATAGTTGCTTTTCTTACTGCTTTTTTGATTTCTTCAACAGTAATAGTAGAAGGATCATTGAAGTATTTTTCCATCAAAGCCTCGTCTACTTCAGCAACTTTTTCCAACAATTTGTCGTGACATTCCTGATATTCTTGTTCGTATTCAGCCGGACGGGGGATTTCTTCGTATTCTTTGTCTACGAATTTATAACATTTACCCGTAACAACGTCGATAACAGCGTAGAATTCATCTTCAGAACCGCAAGGAACTTCCATTTTAACAGGGTGAGCATCAAGCATTTCGTCCATTTGTTTAACAACTGAATCGAAATCAGCACCCGAACGGTCCATTTTGTTGATGTACGCTACTCTGGGAACGTGATATTTAACCGCTTGGTTCCAAACGGTTTCAGATTGGGGTTCAACACCGCCTACTGCGCAGAAAACAGAAACCAAACCGTCCACAACCCTCATTGAACGCTCTACTTCCATCGTAAAGTCTACGTGGCCGGGAGTGTCGATAAGGTTAAGGTCATAACCTTTCCAATGTGCAGAAATTGCAGCTGACTGAATTGTGATACCTCTTTCTTGTTCCTGTTTCATAAAGTCCATTGTGGCAGCACCATCGTGAACTTCACCGATTTTTCTATTTACTCCGGTGTAAAACAAAATACGCTCTGAGGTAGTTGTCTTACCTGCATCAATGTGGGCAGCAATACCGAAGTTTCTTAATTTTTCTAATGACATTTGTGTTGAAATGTATGTAAATTTAAAACTTGTTTTTTAATTTGGGCGCAAAGTTAGAATTTTTTTTTTATGTATAAAAATTTTTTTGTTAAAAATAACTTTAATGCACCGTTAAATATTTTTAATCGTCGTATTTTCTCTTGTCGAGAACGTGTTTTGCCTTTCCTTCGCTGCGTTCCAATGTCATAGGCGGAACAACTTTGATTGAAGGTTTTATACCAGTTACGCTGACAATCCTCTTATAAAGCGGATTTACGTAAACCAATTGTTTCTCAGGCGGAGTTACATAAAATTCAGGTCTTAATTCAACCTTAATTTCAAAACTATCTTCGTGATTTATTCTATCAACGGTAATGAAATAATACGGTTGGAATGCCGGAAATTCCGTCAAACAGGTTTCGATTTGCGAGGGGAATACATTAACACCCCTAATAATAAGCATATCGTCAGAACGCCCAAAAATTCTGTCAATTCTTGCCATTGTTCTTCCGCACGAACATTTTTCGTAACGGATTCTCGTCAAATCCCTTGTTCTGTATCTTAAAATCGGCATTGCCTCTTTGCACAACGTCGTGAAAACGAGTTCGCCAAATTCTCCTTCAGGAACGGGCTGAAGAGTTTCAGGATTGATAATTTCGGGATAGAAAAAGTCTTCCCAAATATGGATTCCGTTCTGACATTCACATTCGCCGCCAACGCCCGGGCCGCTGATTTCTGTTAAACCATAAATATCTATTGCTTTGAGTCTTAAACGTTTTTCTATTGTTTTTCTCATGCCGTTGCTCCAAGGTTCAGCACCAAAGAATCCGACTTTTAGTTTCATGTCGTCAAGCGAAAGAGTATGAGAATTTTCGATTGCTTCAGCAATGTGCATAGCGTATGACGGTGTACAACAAAGCGCCGTTGTACCGAAATCTTTCATCAACATGATTTGTTTTTTGGTGTTGCCCGAAGAAGTAGGAAGTTGGGTTGCACCTATTTTTAATGCGCCGTCATGCGCACCGAGTCCGCCGGTAAAAAGTCCGTAACCATAAGATACCTGAACGATGTCGTCCTTTGTAACACCGCCTGCCGACATAACTCTCGCGACACCTTCCGACCAAACCTCAAGATCGTTTTTGGTGTAGGTCGCAACAACGGGTTTGCCCGTTGTACCGCTTGAAGCATGAATTCTTACAATCTCTGATTGAGGAACTACCTGAAGTCCGAAAGGATATTCGTCTCTTAAATCAATTTTAGTGGTAAAAGGTAGCTTGGAAATATCGTCAATAGATTTGATGTCCTCGGGTTTAACTCCGACTTCGTCCATTTTTTTGCGATAAAACGGAGATTTCTCGTAACAAGTTTTTACTGTTTTAATAAGTCTTTCGCTTTGTAAGGCACGCAATTCCTCGCGCTCCATACATTCATATTTGGGATTGAATATCATTTTATTGATTTAAATTAGTGTGTCAAATTTCATTTCAGCGTTTTTTCTGTAGCCTTGACCTGTTAAAACGGCAATGAGTTCACCGTTTTGATTTTCGATTTTAACGTTCACGTATGGAATTTTCGGGTGATTGAAAATTTCTTCGGCAGTGGCTTTCAGACGGTCGCCTTTTTGTGCCGAATGTAAAAACGAAATACTGTTTTGAATTCCGAAAGTAAGCTGACGATGACTATTAACGGCTGCTGCAACAGCTAAATCGGCAAGCGTAAACAACGCTCCGCCTTGACAAACGCCTCCGCCGTTAAGATGACGCTCTTCAACTGTCATTTCTGCAACGGCATAACCTTCTTTTATATCGGTCAGACTAATACCGCACGATGCGGCAAAACGGTCTGATTGGTTTAAATTGTCTTTAAGTGTCATTTCCTAAAAAATTACGGGGCAAAAATAACATTTTTTTTCAAATAAATAAAAAAAGTGCAAGACATTTATGCCTTGCACTAATTTTTTTCGTATTATTTTTCTCTGTCTTAATTCAATTCCTTTACGATATTATTGTTTTCGTCATAAATGGCTTTGGAATCATAATAATAAGTTTTGATAGGCGGAAAGCCGTTGAAACCCACACTCGCATAACTTGAAGTGTATGCTCCGGTAGAAAGCCAATAAATTTTATCACCGCTTTTCAAATCCAAAGGCAGTTTGTATTTTGCGTCCTCGTACATAATGTCAGCACTATCGCAGGTAGGACCAGCTAAAATAACTTCACCGTCTTTGCCACCGTCTTTGTCGGTTACAACGGGATATTTTATTGCCTCGCCCATTGTTTCAATCAAACCGTTAAACAATCCACAATCAAGATAAACCCAACGTGAAAGCGAAGTATTATTTTTTCTTGAAACCAAAACGGTTTCTGATGTTAAAATACCAGAATCACCGACAAGCGAACGTCCGGGCTCAAAAATTATTCTCGGAACATTCTCAAAATCGTCTTCCAAATATCTTGTAATCTCCGATGCGTATTCGCTCAAATCGTTTGTGGGCTGAAGATAATGTGCCGGAAAACCGCCACCCATATTTATCATTTCGAGTTTTATATCTTCCTCTTCTTCAAGCGATTGAAAAAGATATTTAGTCTTTGCAATAGCATCATTCCACTGACCGATGTCCCTTTGCTGACTTCCTACATGAAAACTTATTCCGTATGGGATAAGGCCTTTTTCTTTTGCCAAAACCAAAAGATTGTATGCCATATCAGGATGACAACCAAATTTTCTCGAAAGAGGCCAATCTGCCGTAGAGGAATTTTCGATTAAGATTCTGACATAAACTTTTGAACCCGGTGCGTTTATAGCAATGTTTTTAAGATCTTCTTTTGAATCAGTAGCATACATTCTGACACCTTTTTCATAAAAATAAGCGATGTCAGCCACCTTCTTGATAGTATTACCGTAAGAAATTCTCTCGGGCGAAATTCCCTGTGCCAAAACTTTGTCAAGTTCGTAACGTGAGGCAATATCAAAATTAGAACCCAACTTATCAAGAAGTCTAATAACAGGGACTCCCGGATTAGCTTTAACGGCATAATAAACGTTGCCGTAAGGAAACGTTTTAACTAATTGATTATACGTCCGCCCGATTATATCGAGGTTTACAAAGATGTTCGGGGTCGGAAAGTCCTTTGAAATCTCCCTGAATCTATTCCACACACCGTCGGGAACAAAATCATCTCGCTTTATCATTTTGATTTTTAAACAGTTATGTATTAAAAAAATAAACAAAAAATTTTGTGCGAATATATACAATTATCCGATTAGAAAATCATTTTTTTTTATTTTTTAATGTTTTTTTTCAATTCACATAAGTATCCAAAATTTTGGAAAGCTCCGTTACCTTAAAACTCTTTGCAACAAGCTTTCCTTCACCGTCAATCAGAAAGGCTGCCGGAATGGCACTGACATTATAACGTTTTGCAATATCGGAATTAACTCCCTCTGGATCAATAACATTGACAAATTCATAAACGTTGTTTTCATGGACAGCTTTTTTCCAACTTTCCAAATCGTCGTCCAACGAAACACTCAAAACCAAAAACTCACTTCCGTTATTAAACGTTTTGTTTTTATAACGATTGTAAATATCTTTTATCACCGGAAATTCCTGACGGCACGGACGACACCACGAAGCCCAAAAATGTATCAAAACATATCTGCCTTTCAGATACGACAATGAGGCTTCGTTAGAATTAATATCCTTCAAAATTATATTCGGCGTTACAGAGCCGATTGTAATTTTCTGAGTATGATGTTTATAGGCATCATCTAAGGCAAGGCTCCTATCTTGAGCGCAAACAATATACGGAAACAATGCCGCTACCCAAAGCAACAAAAAAAACTTATAATATTTTTCCATAATACCCGAGCGATAAGGATTAACTATTAATTTATTTAACGTATTTTATGAAAAAATATTGTCAAAAAAGTTAATCCTTTTCTTCCATTTCGGACATTTGTCTTAAATAATCGGTGAGTTTTCCCATCGGTCTTGTTACCACTACCCTACCCGACTGAATAAACTCTCTGACATCAAAACCGGATAAACTATCAAGAAAATTTTTAATATCGTCTTGTGTACCCGTTTTTTCAACGACTATAAATTCGGGTTCAACGGCAATTATCCGCGCCGAAGACGAGCGTATCAACTGCTCCAAAATATTGTTAGCACATATACTCGAAGTCGAAATCTTAAAAAGCGCAACTCCCATTGCAATCACTTGATTTTCCTCATAAATGAAAGCTTTCAAAACTTCAACCTGTTTTTCTATAAGTTTTCTTAAATGTTCCGCCTTGTCCCTTGATGTTATAATCGTAATTACAAACGAGTGAATATTTTCGCCCATCGAAGGCGAAGTGTTTAAGGACTCGATATTAACCTTATGACGGGTAAAAATTATCGAAATCCTATTCAAAAGTCCGATATGATTTTCGGTATATATTAATAAAGTGTATTTATGTTTCATTTTTTTCTAATTTTCAGGACTCAACAACAATTCATCAACGCCTGCTCCGGCAGGAATAACGGGGTAAATATTTTCGCTTTTTTCGACCTGAACCTCAAGGAAATAAGGACCGGGAGTTTCAAACATCTCCTTAACAGCGGGTTCCAAATCCTCTTGAGATGTGATTTTTTTAGCATTAATACCATAAGCCTCAACAATTTTCACGAAATCGGGATTTGCCATTTCACCAAAATAATAACGCGAAGAATAATACAATTCCTGAAGTTGCCGTATCATTCCCAAAAAATTATTGTTGAGCAAAACCATCTTAACGGGGAGTTTGTATTGCATTACTGCGCCTAACTCTTCCATTGTCATCTGAAAACCACCGTCCCCCATAACACAAACCACGGCTCCGTCTTTTTTGATGCTTGAAGCACCGATAGAGGCAGGAAGTGCGAAACCCATAGTTCCGAGTCCGCCTGAGGTTACAAGAAAATCATTTTTCTTATAATCGAAATACCTTGCCGATGCCATCTGATTTTGACCAACATCCGTTACGATAACCGTACCCTCAGGCATCATGTCGCTGACAGCTTTTACGACTCTGCCCATTCTCAAAATTTTGGATTTTTTGTCCAAATCCCTTGAAAAAACAGTTTCGCTTTCCTGTTTTTTGTAAGCGTTCATTTTCTCAATCCATGAAGCATGAGAGGAAGAACGAGTTAAAGGCAAAATTTTTTTCAAAGCGGATTTAGCGTCCGAAACAATCGGAACGGCAGCCGCAATAACTTTATTGATTTCTGAAGGATCAATTTCAATATGGATAACTTTTGCCTGAGGAGCATATTTTTGAACATTGCCCGTTACCCTATCGGCAAATCTCATTCCTACCGCTAACAAAACATCACATTCGTTTGTCATTTTGTTAGCAGCCAAATTTCCGTGAAGGCCCACCATTCCGGCAAAAAGCGGATGCGAACTTTCAATTGAAGAAAGTCCCAACAAAGTACAAGCAGCAGGCATATTAAGTTTTTCGGCTAATGTTTTCACCTCGGACTTACAACCCGAAAGCAAAACTCCGTGTCCTAAAACCATAAACGGTCGTTTGGCATTATTCAAAAGCATAACAGCCTCATTCAAAGCCTCTTCCTGAGGTTTTAACTTCGGGTGATAACTGCGTATGCCGGTACATTTACGGTATTCAAAATTTTCGATAATCTCGTTTTGAGCATTTTTAGTAATGTCGATTAAGACAGGACCGGGACGACCGCTGCGTGCAATAAAAAACGCTTTAGCAATCGTTTCGGCAATTTCAGAAGCCCTTGTAATCTGATAATTCCATTTCGTAACAGGCATCGAAAAACCTACAACGTCAGTTTCCTGAAAAGCATCATAACCGAGTTGCGAAACATTTACCTGCCCCGTAATACAAACCACAGGAACGCTGTCTAATTGAGCATCAGCAATTCCGGTAAGCAAATTTGTTGCACCCGGACCAGAGGTTACCATACAAACACCCGGTTTTTTAGCCGCAGCGGCATAACCTTCAGCAGCATGGACTGCGCCTTGTTCGTGTCTGACAAGAATGTGGTTAATTTTGTCTTTGTGAGTAAAAAAAGAATCGTAAATCGGTAAATTACTGCCCCCGGGATAGCCGAAAACAGTATCAACACCTTCTTCAATAAGTGCCAAAGTAACAGCCTCAGCACCGGAAATTCCGCTTTTAATAGTTTCCATATTTTTATCAGATTAAACAGACTCCTAAAAAAAAGTAGATGATAATCTTTGTAAAAAAGGACTACCATCTACTACAACAACTTTAAATTTTAAGAATTTGAGAAAGTGGGAGTAACAGGATTCGAACCTATGACCCTCTGCTTGTAAGGCAGATGCTCTGAACCAACTGAGCTATACTCCCGAAAGAGACAATAAATATTAAATCTAAAAAAACTAACAAAAAGTGGGAGTAACAGGATTCGAACCTATGACCCTCTGCTTGTAAGGCAGATGCTCTGAACCAACTGAGCTATACTCCCGAAAGAGACAATAAATATTAAATCTAAAAAAAACTAACAAAAGTGGGAGTAACAGGATTCGAACCTATGACCCTCTGCTTGTAAGGCAGATGCTCTGAACCAACTGAGCTATACTCCCAATGAGCGTTTGTCATTTAAGACGGTGCAAAGGTAGATATATTTTTAATATCTGCAAACTTTTTTTGAAACTTTTTTCAAAAAAAATATTTTTATTTTTCCAAACACCTGATTAACAAAATGTTACAGTCGTAAGAAAAATGATTATTTTTCAACTTTATTTTTCGCATTACAGATATAAACACCTAAAATCGTTAAAATGCAACCAGAAATAGCAAAAACCGTAATTTTTTCGTTCAACAAGAAATAAGCCGTTATTAATGCCACTATCGGATTGAAATACAAATAATTAGATGCTAAAACAATGCCGATACGTTTTATAACGATATTCCAAACCAAATAACAGCCGAGCGATGCTACTAACGCTAAAAACAACAAAGAAAAAAGGTTCTTCGGCTCTGTAACAACATGAAAATCAGCCGTTACAGGAGAAATAAAAAAGTAAAGCGACATCGTAATTATTCCCCAGAAAAATATTTTTCTTGTAATGACATCTGAGCCGTATTTACCTTCTAAATCTCTGACAATCAAAGAATAAATCACCCAGCATATTGAAGCCAAAATACTCAAAACGATAACAATAGGATTGTCGTCCAAAACAAAAACACCGTTGAAAACCACCAAAGCTGTTCCGCTTAAAGCCAAAAACGTCCCAAACAAAAACAACGAAGATAATTTTTCGTCTTTGCGCACCAATCTGTTGGCAAGAGCGGTAAAAAACGGCGTTAAACACACCAAAAGTGCAACGGTAGAAGATGTTGAAGAAATTTCGACAGCAGTATTCTCCGCAAAAAAATAAAGCGAACCCGCCGTCAAACCGCACAAAACAAACATTAATTCATCTTTAACTGATAACGAAATTATGTATTTATGCGAAAAAGGCAGCATTACAAGATATGCAATCAAAAATCTAAGAATCATAATTTCAGCGGGAGAAAGTCCCGCATTTAATAAAACTTTGCTCACAGCAAAGGTCGAACCCCAAACAAAAGAGGTAAATAAAGCCAAGAAATGAAATATAATTTTATTCATCCGATTATCTTTTTTTAAATGCGCAAAACTACAAACTACACCCCAAAAAATATTTGCAAAATCTTTATTTTTTCTCTAAAAAAAATTTGTTTTATTCCTTTTTTATTTAACTTTGGCTTAACTTTATTTTAATTTAACTAAAATCTATAAGTATTATGCAGGACATCTCAAGTTTAATATGGATTGTGCCTGTTGCCTCAATAACGGCATTGTTGTTTGCATTTCTTTTTTATAAGAAGATGATGGCAAGCGACGAAGGCAATCCAAAAATGAAACAAATCGCGGGTTACGTCCGCGAAGGTGCTATGGCGTATCTAAGCCGTCAGTACAAAATCGTTATCAAAGTTTTTATAATTCTTGCTGTTTTATTGCTTGTTTTAGCGTATATGGGCGTTCAAAACCCGTTTGTACCAATTGCATTTTTGACGGGCGGATTTTTTAGCGGTCTATGCGGCTATCTCGGTATGAAAACCGCGACTAATGCCTCTGCTCGTACGGCTCAAGGCGCAAGCGTTTCACTCAACAAGGGGCTTCAAGTGGCTTTCAGAAGCGGTGCAGTCATGGGTCTGATTGTTGTTGGATTCGGACTTTTGGACATCGCTTTGTGGTTCTTTTTGTTAAGAGACATTATTTTCACGCCCGAAAATATGCAAAACGGTCTTGAAATTCTCGGTTTGACATTTGTTCACCCCGGAACGACTGAACATCAGAAACTTATCGAAATCACGGCTACTATGTTGACATTCGGAATGGGTGCTTCAACACAGGCTTTGTTTGCGAGAGTCGGCGGTGGAATTTATACTAAGGCGGCTGACGTCGGAGCAGACCTTGTCGGCAAAACAGAAGCTGGAATCCCCGAAGACGATCCGAGAAATCCCGCTACGATTGCCGATAATGTCGGTGATAATGTCGGCGATGTTGCCGGAATGGGTGCAGATCTTTACGAATCGTATTGCGGAAGTATTTTGGCAACAGCGGCACTCGGTGCGGCTCTACCCGGAATTACCGTTGAAACACAAAACACTTACGTTGTTGCACCGATGATTGTAGCGGCTGTTGGCATTTTTCTCTCCATTGCGGGAATCTATTTGGTCAGAACAAAAGAGTCGGCAACTCAGAAAAATCTTCTTCACGCTCTTCTTCTCGGAACGGGCGGAAGTTCGGCTATGATATTGGCTGTCATTGCATTGATGGCAGCTTTTGGTTGGATAACGTGGGGTATTTTCGGCTCGGCTGTTGCCGGTCTTGTTGCCGGTGTTATCATCGGTCAGGGAACTGAATATTTCACCTCTGACGAATACAAACCCACAAGAGGCATCGCCGAACAAGCAAAACAAGGTCCTGCAACTACAATTATTGACGGTATTGCAGTCGGAATGTTTTCAACATGGTTGCCGGTCGTAACGATTGTGGCAGGTATTGTGATTGCGTTTGCATCGGCGGGCGGTTTTGAAAACTTTGCGATGGGCGTTTACGGAATAGGTTTTGCTGCTGTCGGAATGCTTTCTACTTTGGGTATAACGTTGGCGACTGACGCTTTTGGACCTATTGCTGACAATGCTGGCGGTAATGCGGAGATGTCAGGTTTGCCGCCTGAAGTAAGAAAACGTACTGACGCTCTTGATGGACTCGGAAACACTACTGCTGCAACGGGCAAAGGTTTTGCGATAGGTTCAGCGGCTTTGACAGCAATGGCATTGCTTGCGGCATATTTGGAAGAAATCCGCCTTTGGATTGCCAAAACGCCTGATAAACTTGCCGACTTTTTAAAACAAACCGGTGCGGCTGACATTGCAAGCGCAAAAATGAGCGATTTTGTAAATTATTTCAGCCTTGACATTTTCAATCCTTTGCTTTTGGGCGGATTGTTTATAGGCGCAATGATGGCTTTTGTTTTCTGCGCATTAACGATGAAAGCAGTAGGACGTGCAGCCGGAAAAATGGTTGAAGAGGTTCGCCGTCAGTTTCGTGAAATTGCGGGTATTTTGGACGGAAAAGCCGAGCCCGAATATGCTAAATGCGTAGAAATCAGTACAGCAGGCGCACAAAAAGAAATGGTTTTACCGGCATTGTTAGCGATAATAGTTCCTATTGCAGTTGGAGTTGTTTTGGGCGTTGCGGGCGTTGTCGGGTTGTTGGTAGGCGGACTTTCAGCCGGTTTTACGTTAGCGGTAATGCTAAACAATGCAGGCGGTGCATGGGACAACGCTAAAAAATTCGTTGAAAAAGGCAATTACGGCGGCAAAGGCTCTGACACTCACAAAGCGGCTGTTATCGGTGATACTGTCGGCGATCCGTTCAAGGACACATCAGGACCCTCACTCAACATCTTGATAAAATTGATGTCAATGGTCTCGGTAGTTGTAGCAGGCGTAACATTGGCTTGGTCGCTGTTATAAAAGAAATGAAAACATATTAACAAAAAAATCCCTTGCAACATCCAAAAAAATGTTCCGCAAGGGATTTTTCACTTAGTAATTAAGAGAGACAACATAAAATATTTCACCTATCCCCTATACTAACAAAATTTAAAGTTTGATTATGATTGATATTTTCGTATAATTTTTTTCACGTTTCGTATTCATTTTCTATTTATTTGTACGAAAAAAGAAGAAAAAGGTTTCAAGGAAAAAGTTTTTTTTGAAAAAAATTAACAATAAATCGTTTTTTTTCTAATTTTGAGGTATAATTACTTAAATATGTCACAAAATATTAAAGCCATAACTCAAAATTTAGAAAACACTTACGCCAGATTCAAAAACGATCCGTCAGAAGAAAACAAAATTAAATTGCTGGATTCGATGACGGAAATATGCAGTTTGTATGCCCTGGAAGGTGATTATGAAAATTTTGAAACCGTATTTATCAACATCAGAAATTTAAATGGGCTGACATTAAACGAAACAAACGAAAAACTTGCGAAATGTTTTATGGTTTTAACGCAGAAATCCAAAGACAAAATTTATCAAAAACCTGAAATTTTAGACGGATTATTTACGTTGATGATGGATTTGAAAATTTCAAAACCCTCCAAAGAATACGGTTATCTTTATAAGAGCATTCATAAATTCAGAAAGTTTTGGAAAGGGTACATTGATTTTTGCAGATGGTGGAATTTAGAAAATTTTACAGACGAAGATTATATCATTGAAGAAAATTCTAAAATGTCAATTGCGGAATCGGCTTTAATTTTTTACACTAAACGTTTGATTAACACCAATTTTGACGAAGATATTGCAGAATTAGCATTAACTTTTATAAACTTTTCGCAAAAATATGATTTAACGATTTATTCTAATTATTATATCGGGAAATTGTTGTTAAGATTGAAATTCAATAATTTAGAAATACGCAGTATCTTGCGTGAGTTTCTTATGAAAAAATCTCATAAACCGTGGGGTTGGCATTTAATGAGTAAAACTTTCAAAACGGAAGAGAATTTCATAGAAAAATATTCATGTCTTTTGATTGCGCTGAATTTTGGCAAGGATTTTCCTCAAGAGATTTTAAGTAATATCTATTTGGATTTAGGATTGCTTTTCAAGGACTTGAACAAACTTTCAAATGCGAAATTCTTTTTTGAAATATATGTGTCAATAAAAACCGAATTCAAACATAGAATTCCTGAATTTGTTCAAAAAATTACAAAAGAGCGTTGGTATAGAATTATAGAGCAAGAGCGTCCGAATACGAGTTTTGATTATAAGGAGGTTTGCAGAAACATTTTGAGACAAACGAAAAACGCTGATTTAGAATTATTTTCAAAAATTTCATACGAGTTAAAAAACAATTATCACGAAACATTACAATGGAGTAAAGATTGGTACGAAACAATGGAAGACTAAAAACGTCTTTTTGTTTTTAGTCTTCTATTTTTTTCCTTTCAAGTATAACATTATCGTACAGTAACAAAACAAAAAAGCGAAACCATTATTTCTAACGATTTCGCTTTATTTGAAAAAATCAGGCAGTTACCTACTCTCCCGGTTCGTATCTCAGTACCATCGGCGCAAACGGGCTTAACTTCTCTGTTCGGTATGGGAAGAGGTGAATCCCCGCCGCTATCACCACCTTAAATATCTTAAAAAAAAATCT
>Ga0310695_10001935_pt1 | contig 46108 bp, 36 predicted proteins | sample RumenRJG_04DNA_FD_203882 | JGI IMG/M metagenome (GOLD analysis project Ga0310695, IMG submission 203882) | Bovine rumen microbial communities from Lethbridge, Alberta, Canada - RJG_04 (v2) (version 2) | ecosystem: Host-associated > Mammals > Digestive system > Stomach > Rumen | place: Canada... | reverse complement strand
TGAAAAACTATGAAAAACACCGAGGGGGTGCCTCACGGCAGGGGGCTCGCAGCCCCCGAGAGTGTCCGCCTACCATGTCGTACTCGCCGTTAGCGAATGCAAACATAGTAACTTTCAGGGCGTTATCTCATAATTGTAGATAACCATTTTCTCTTATTTCCTTGGATATTTCGAGATTTATATTTACTTTTGTCGTCAAAATATACTTTGGGTAATAACATTTATATTTAATATACATTAAAAAATATGTCAAGAGAAATAACAATCAAGAACTCCCGATGGTTTAAGAAACGATTAAATTACGAAGATATAATTGATGGAACATCATTCGTTATTGACGGGCAAGATGAACATGATCGTCGTATTGACGTTGATGATAGTGATGCTGTAATGCAAATCATTTATGACTCTGAATGCATTGGTCGTGGGGTCCTGATTGATGTTGCTGATAACAGCAAAACTGTAAGGTTGGAACTCCCACTTCCTGCTCCAGAAGCTGACTTTAGGGTTTTATATACGGTGGCTCGTCGCATTGCTTCGCAGTGGGGAGCGAAAAGCATTTTATTGGATGGCGAAAAGGTGGAGCTAACAGATTTAGATGAGTGTATGGAAAAAAAATTCGCCATAAGTACTCATTTTCTTTCATATTTTGCAGAAGAAGCTGGAGATGGGGCATTGACGCTTCCTTGTGCAACATTGCCTATTTGTCTCAATAGCCAGCAACTGACAAATTTCTCAAAGGACTATAAAACTTTCGGACAATATCTTCATGAGCGTCAGAGCCATTACCCTTTTTATTCCATAGCATGGTATGTTGGATCTATTGGTCCTGACACGCAAAATGTCGTGAAATATGTGGCAATACCAGATGGGAATTTTGTTTTGCCTAATAGTCCAGAAATGACATACCACGATGGTGAGAATAGCATTGAATACGACCAAGCCGTTGTCGCAATCCCTAATCTTTTCAAAGAAGGCGAGATTGCGGAAGTTGATTTCTTGCAGTTCTTATCACACGTTCCTGATGATAAGAAAACAGAATTTGACTGTGAGCATACCTTGATTTACCCACTTTCTATTGAAGAATTGCAAGCTATTTTTAGTTCCCAGATGTAAATTCTTCATATAAATTGAATGGCGTGATACCGATTTTGTGCAGTATCATGCCATTCTTTGTGCGAGATTATTCAATTTTTTCCTTGATATTCAGTCCTCCTCTCCCTATTTTTTCTAACAGTTATATGTTATATTTGTGCTTAAACGAACAAGAAAAAGAGACGGTGTGGGTTGAAACCACAGCGTCGTAAAGACCGAAAAATATTACATGAAATGCTCGGAAAAATGGGAAATTTCGTTCCATTTGCGCGTTTCGTGTTCGAAAAAACAAGCAAAAATGCGTGTTTACGATCAATCATGAAAATATCGTATTTCAAGATATGTTAGTTTCACCCCCCAACAGGAGGCTCAGAATGGGGAAACTATCATAATATCAGATATTTTATAGGGGGAGTATGTGATAGTTTCTTTCTTCAAAAATATCTTCTAAATATAAATATATATTATTATATATATTTATATTTAGAGGAATAATTCACAGACTCAGGGTGGGTGTCCCATAAAACTATCTGATATTATGATAGTTTTACCTCCTTTTGGAATGACTTCCGAAAATTTCTCTCTGTATATCAATGAGTTACAAACGCAAAAAGCAGATTTTTAGAAACTATCATATTATTTTTCATGTTACTTTGTGGTATTCGGGGAAATTGTTGTACCTTTGCACCCAGATAAGTGAAGAACGAAGAGTGAAGATTTTAAGTCACGTTTTCCAATCAAAGGCCACGAGAGGAAGACGAGCGGAAAATAAGCGAAGAATGCCATTCGGCGCACGGCCCATCGCCAAAGGTACAAACTCAGATTTTTCACTCTTCACTCTTAACTCTTCACTTTCGAAGCAGCTCCGCTTCAAGTCCGTTGCAAGTCCGTTCCAAATCCCATTCCAGAATGGGAGAATGGAGGGAGAAGAAAAAGCGCATCAGCCGTGGGTGACTGACGCGCAACATAGAAACAATAGATGAGATGAGTTAAAGTCGTTGGATCCTGTAGATAACGTTGTGCTCAAGGGCAAGCGGCCTGTTGTGAGCAAAGAATACAACACCTGATTCGGGTGCCTTGACCTCCTCAAGCACGGAACAATCGTAGGGAGCGAGTATTCGAGCGAGAGTATCGCCTTGATGAACGTTCTGACCGGCACCAACCACACGATAGAAGATTCCGGCACGGTGGGCACGGATATTGATAAGCTCTTCTTCCTCCATGAGGATGCTCTCGTAGCCAATGCTGCGCACTTCGTAACGGCTCACGCCAATCTTGTTGAGGAAACGCAGTATGGAGTCGATTGTCTGGTCGGATGTGGAATGCTCAACGTGGTTCGTCTGCCCTGCATAGATGCTGAACGCCTTAGTGTTCCACAGTTGCCAGTTGTAGTTGAGAAGCGTGGTGTCGTAGGGCAGAGGGATGCGCGTGGTGACGAAAGGAAGTCCGAAGAGTCGGGCGTCGGCAATGTCCTCATAGCCAGTCTTGAGCATACGGACGTGTGGCACGAAATCGCCTGGGATATAGAAACTTGCCATCTGTATGCCGAACTCGAATCCTTCGAGGCACTTGAAGATAGCGGCTGCGATGCGCTGGGTAGTCTCGCCCTTGTCGTAGCCGGGGAACATACGGTTGATGTCGGTATTGTCCATTGTCCAGAATCGTCGTGCCACGTTCATGGAGAATGGGTTGCATGAAGGGATGACGAGGATGCGCTTGCCTTGTGCTATCTTACCCTCTGCCTCGATCTCCTTAAGGCGCTGGATTAGTCGGGCACAGATATATTGCTGCTGTATCTCATCGCCTCGCATAGCGCCTACGATGGCAACGGTTTTCTCGCCCTCACCAAACCAATAGCCGTTGATGCGGAACTCATCACGATAGGGTGACGACATCCTGTATAGTGTTACTTTTTCCATTTGTATTGAAATCTCATTCGTATTTTAATTGCCTGGAAGGCAGTACTATGAGTAACCCCGTACATACGAGTGAAACGAGGATGTGCGGGGATAGTGCCTGCAATCAATCTTCTGCCTGGAAGGCAGTACATCGCGAGTCTGCTAATCAGGTACAGCCTTCCAGGCTGATAAGAGTATAGATGAGCTTTATCCGAGGGCATCCTTTCCTTCGTCAATTATGCCCTCGGTTCTTCCCTACGGTCAGGCGCTATGCGGAGTCCTCATAGTATAGCCTTCCAGGCTGTTCTCTTCATTCATTAGTCTTAAAGATTCGAGCCATGAGAGAGCCTTCGTAAACGATAGGGTAGGCGCGGATGGTGAAGAGGAATCCGTGACAGGGAGAGACGACACGGCTGAGAATCTTTCCTTCGAGAGGTGATACTATCTGACCAATCTCATCGCCTTCATCAACCATCTTTCCCGTGGTCATGTCGGTAAGGAATATTCCGCTTGCCTCCGCGTTGAGGAATTCCACGCTATCGCCCTTGCAGACATACGGCAGCTCCTTCAGTTGGGTGACATCCACCTCACCGCTCCACATCTCCATCTGCCTCATGAGGTTGAGGATGCCTGTGACGAGTCGGATGCACATTCCGCGGTTGATACGCTCACCGACTCCCATTTCCGCCACGAGGCATGGGGTGCCCGTGGAGTTGAGCGAGTGGGCAAGGGTGGATTCGAGTACGGTGGCTGCATCGTGAACCCAGATGAAATCGATACCGAGATGATGGGCGAGAGGCACGAGCGTTTCCTCGTCATTCACGTTGATGCGCACCTGTGGCGTCTCGCGTAGGTAGAGATTACTTGAATGAACGTCAAGGACGAGGTCGGCACCCTTTAGGTCTTCCACAATCTGATAGGCAGCCTGTTCGGCAAGCGTACCATGCTTTATGCCTGGGAAGATACGGTTCATGTCGAGGTCGAAGTTCGGGATGCCACGTTGTATGGTGTCTATACCGAGCGGATTGAGGGCAGGGTAAATCTCAACCGTGCCGTTAAGCTGGCTGATATTCGCCTGAATAATACGCACAAGCTCGTAGCACACCATCTGTCCCTCGAGTTCGTCACCGTGGGTACCAGTCACGATACAGACGCGCTTCGTGCCTGTACCGTTCTTAATTACGTTCTTCTGTATGCGAAACTGCTCATCAATAGGCAGTTCGGAAGAGATGATGGTTTTGATCATAGAAAATAAGAAGCCCCTAACCCCGACCCTTCCCCCGCTCGGGGGGAAGGGAGCAAGTTAGTATTTCCAATCATTGCCTTTCCGCGAATAGATGTAACTACTCCCTTCCCCCGAGCGGGGGAAGGGTAGGGGTTAGGGGCTGACTATTATATTGCCTTTAATATTACATTAATCTTCGTCTCCTGATTCGAGAACCCATTGTATTGCCCGCGTGAAACTGGGCAGTCGGCAGCATCGCGACCATGAGCGAGCTTTACATAGCCAAGGTCAATTCGGTGGTCGTAGGTAGGGTCGAAACCGAACCAGTAGCCTTGCTGTGCATCGAACACCTCAACCCATGCGTGAGTCTCGCCTGTGCCCTCAACGAATCCGCAGACATAACGCGCTGGAATACCGAAATGACGGCATACGGCTATCATCAGGTGAGCAAAGTCCTGACATACACCCTTGCCCGAATCTATCACATCCTGTGCCGTTGTCTCCATGTCGGTGGATAGAGGTTCGTAGGTAAGGATGGAATTGACATGATGCATAATGGACTCCGCCTTTTCCATACAACCCATATCAGCCATTGGGAGATTTGTTGTTAATGTATGAAGGGATGTGAGATGTGTAGGCTGGAGCCAGATGGAAATAGGCAAGGAGTCACTATGTATCCTGTATGTCTGCATTGAGACTATTCCTGTGCTTACATAAGCCAGGGAACGGTGTGGTTCACGGTTGCCTCCATAGACGATACGGTTTCTGAATGTGTCTGTACCGTGATGCTTCCAGTAGTCGGGAGGCAGAACCAGATGCTCCTCTTCTACGTTCATATACTCGCCTAATACTGGTTGGCAACGAATGAGGAATTCATGGTTGCCGACAGGCTCGGAGAATGATACGATGGTGTTGTAACAGTACAGGTATCTTTTCATATCTTAATCATTTTGTTAATATACTTCGTTACCTTCTGCTTGTATTCCTCGTTTGAGAGGTCGAAAGCCTCTTCCACGAGGAGCGCGTCGAGCTGTCCGGCAATGTCGCTGTCAACCGATGCCGGCAGTTCGTTGAGGTATTTCTTCAGAATCTTGTATGCGAGGGATATGCGCTTGAAGTCGTAGTTATAGCGCAGCATCATGTCGAGATACTCCACATGACGACCTATCATCATAATGTTGAGTATGCGAGTGTTATAGATGCGCTGTTCGGCAGAGCCCCAGAAGGCAAGTGACCAGTCGGTGATGTACTGGAGAAGCGTGATGTTAATCTTGTTCTCCTTCTTACATTTCTTCATCAGGGCGATGCTCAGTTCGATGTATGAGAGCGTCTCTGTATAGATGTCCTCACGAAGGAGAATGGCATTGTCCATAGCACGGTTCAGAGCCGAGAATACGCTTGAAGGGTTGTTCTCGTCATAGATCATTCCGAGGGCGAACTCCTCATTATTAGAATAGTTATGCGTTGGGTCGAGCATATCCCTGAGAGGGTGATAGCTCTCTGGATTGCCGTCAATCATCTGGTCGTAGCACTTATGCATAAGGTGCAACGTCATATAGACGCGCTCCTGATAACGACCGAGCCAATATAGCTGATTAGCTTTGCTTGCTGATATAATTGTATTCTTTACCATGATTTCAAAAGATTTGAAGCCCACCCAGGCCCTCCCAAAGGGAGGGATGCGATATACATTTTTTCGCTAAAAAAGTGAGCTTGAGTTACTATAAAACATCCTTCCCTTTGGGAAGGCTTGGTTAGGCTTCCAGAGCTACCCACGTATCCTTGAATCCGCCACCCTGTGAAGAATTGACCACATAGCTGTCGGGATTGCGGGAGAAGCGTGTCAGACCGCTCTTCCATACCTTTACGTCCTTGCTGCTGCTAACGACGAATGCACGGAGGTCAGCCTTGCGCCATACAAGCTCATCGCCTTCGAGAATCTCAAGATCCTTGAACTCCACAACCTCCTGTGCAATCCAGCGACGAGGCTCCTTTATGACGAGATCCTTGAGTTCGGCAAGTTTCTCTGGTGAGAGTTCGCTTCCGAACACCACACCGTAGCCACCAGCCTCGCTAACATCCTTTATGACGAGCTTGTCGATGTTGGCAAGCACATAGTCGTAATCCTCCTTGAAATAAGGCAGATAGGTAGGCGCATTCTGCAAAATGCTATCCTCTCCGAGGTAGTATTTCACCATCTTAGGCACGAAATAGTATATGCCCTTATCGTCAGCCACTCCGTTTCCTATGCCATTGATCAGAGCCACGTTGCCAGCCTTATAAGCCTGCATCACGTTAGGTATTCCGAGCAGAGAAGAAGATTCAAAGACCATAGGATCCATGTATTCGTCGCTTATACGGCGATATATGCAACCCACGCGCGTCTTCTCACGGAACATTCCGGCATAATATACAATGTCGTTCTCAACGAACAAATCGCCAGGGTAGGCGAGCGTTGCGCCCGTCTTTTCTGCAAGATACGAATGCTCGAAGAAAGCGGAGTTATAGCGTCCGGGGGTGAAGATGACGGAAATGCCACGGTTATCGTTCATATCGTCCATCATGTCACGGAGAAGGTCGGCATAGTCGCGGTTGTCGGCAATGGAATTCGTGGCAAATGTGGAAGGTGATACCTTACGGCTCACGCTTCTTGCTATCATCGGATAGCTTGCACCTGAAGGGATGCGGAGGTTATCCTCAAGCACATACCATTTGTCGTCTTTACCCTCCACAAGGTCGATTCCTGAAATATGTGAGTAGATCTTTCCTTGTGGGTTGATGCCCTCACATTCAGGCATATAGCCTTTTGAAGAATAAACGAACTCCTCAGGCACGATACCGTCCTTGATGATGTTCTTCTCGTGATAGATGTCCCATAGGAACATGTTGAGTGCCTTCACACGCTGACTAAGACCTTTTTCGAGATATTCCCAGTCGCTGTGACTAATCACTCTCGGGACGGAATCAAATGGAAAGAGCTGTTCGTTGAATATACCATTCTTATAAACTCCGAAACGGACTCCATACCGCTCCATCCATCTGTTTACCGTATCCCTACTACTTGTTAATTCTTTAATATTAATACTCATCTCAATAAATTGTGTTTGTGTTGTTGTTTTACCTAATGTTACCTTTTCAAGTGCAAAGGTAGTCAAAATGTAATAAAAATCCAAGAAAAGTTATCAAAATGACATATTTGGATTTTGCAAAATGACAATATGAAATATAAATTTAAATATAAACTTTCAAAGTGTAATCTATATATGCAATTTATCTTACAAATCGTAACTTCGTTATGAAAAATGTTGGAGGTAGGTAGTTCATAGTGCATAGTATTCTTTAGTTCATAGTTCATAATTCATAGTGCATAGTTGGTTAGCACACGGTAACTATGAATTATGCACTAAGAATTATGAACTGAAGAGGGGTGTATAAACGAAAAAAGGGTCACCGCTGTGACCCAATCTTTGTTAACCTTAAATCTAATACTATGAAAAACACGGTGCAAAGATAAAAAGTTTTTTGCTCTTATGCAAGTTTTTCAAAGTAAAAGTGTATTATTTACATCAATTTCTAAGATTTTGATAAGTAAAGTTTGCAAATTAAAAGCCTAATGACCCCCCTCCTTCTCCCCCGAGGGGGAGAGTTTTTTAGTTACACTAATACTATCTAAAGTCCCTCCCCCTCGGGGGAGAAGGAGGGGGGCTGCTTTACAGCCAAATCGCCAACAGATGTGCAAACCACCCTCTGAATCTGTCGCATGGTGAACGCCACTTACGCCAACGTTCTTCCGTGAGGCGGTAGCTCTGCTTCTTATCCTCGTTGAAAAGGCGTGACAGCTCTTCGCTGGTGTTTTTGTCGATGATGATTGCATTTTCCTCATAGTCCCAGCGAAGGGAACGTGCATCGAGATTGGTGCTGCCTACGGTGCAGAAACGGCCATCGACCGTAATGACCTTCGTGTGGTGGAATCCACCCTGGAATATCCATATATGCGCTCCACGCTTCATCAGCTTGTGGAGATTGTAGAAGGCGCAGTCAGGGGTGAGTGGAATGTCGCTGTTCTCGCCCATCATAATCTCGACCTTCACACCGCGCTTAATGGCTCTGTGAAGGGCTTTCCTTATACTATGTGTGAGAGTGAAGTATGGATTGAGAATCTTGATGCTATCCTTGGCAGAGTCAATGGCACCACGATAGAAATGGCGCACCACCTTGTTCGTCTTATGTGGCTCACGGTTGGCAATGCCCACCATTTTCTTATATGCCGTGGCGGTGGTGTCTGGTTTCAGGTCGTGGAAATAGTCGGCACGCTCCTTGCGGAAATATTGCTCTCCGTCGATGGTCTCGCCTGTGACTCGCTTCCACATTCTTAGGAATATGCGCTGGAGGGTATTAACTTCCTCGCCATCGAGACGGCAATGCATATCGTGCCATGAGCCAACCTCTTCCGTTCCGTTGATGTAGTAGTCGGCTACGTTCATTCCGCCAGTATAGGCAATTTTTCCGTCTATGACCACTATCTTACGGTGATCACGATGGAAAACATGGTTGATGTATGGGAAATTGAGCGGATCGAATTCGTAGAGCTGTATGCCACGAGCTCGCTGATACTCCACATGCTCTTCCTTCAGCGGACGATTGTTGCTTGCGTTTCCGAAGGCGTCATAAATGGCACGGACTTCCACACCCTCTTTCGCTTTCTCTGCAAGGAGGTCGAAGAGTGCATTGGCTATTGAGTCGTTTCGGAAGTTGAAGTATTCGAGGTGCACGCTATGTCGCGCCTGACGAATAGCGGTGAACATATCCTTGAATTTCTCTGCTCCTGAGGTGAGAAGAGTCACGCTATTGTCATGCGAGAATGTGACACCCTCACTCCGCATTATGTTTACGATGAGGGAGTCAGATGTTTGGGCTTTACAAATTGAAAACTGAAAATTGAAAATTGAAAGGAGAAGGAAATGAAAAATGAAAAATGAAAAGTGAAAAATGCAGGGGGCACTTTTCCACTTTCCTTTTTCTATACTCTGTGATTTCGTGTTTTGACGTTTAATGATTTTCAACTTTTTATTCTTCAGTTTTCAACTTTTAATTTTCAATTGTCAACTTTCAATTTTCAATTTACTTCACATGCACATCCCTCTGTGGGAATGGGATCTCAATATTGTTCTGGTTGAGAGTATTGTAGATGCACTCAAGAATCTTGCCGTCATCACCGTAGCCGGTATATACGCTTACCCATACGATGACCTTGAGAACGAGGGCAGAGTCGCCAAGTTCCTTGAGCACGATGCTGATACCCTTCTTCTGGTTGATGCAGTCGAGTTGTGAGAGAGCGTCCGTAAGAACCTTCTTACATTCACCGATGTTTGTTCCGTAAGCAACCCCGACATCAAGGACATGACGCTCATAGCCGTGGTTACGGGTCATGTTCTGATAGTTCTTTGTGAAGAGCTGTGAGTTTGTGAAGGCTATCACAGAACCATCTACCGCCGTTACCATAGTACTGGTGTAGGAGATACTTGTAACTTTTCCTCGTATGCCGTCGCAGACGATGAGGTCACCAATCTTCACACGACCAGTCATCAAGGCTATACCGTAATAGATGTTCTCAAGGATTTCCTTTGACGCAAAACCGATACCCGTTGACAGACCGCCAGTGATGATGACGAGCCATTGGCTGCTGACATGGAAGAGGGCGAGGCTGGCAAGGAACCATACACCCCATACCAGAACCTGAAGCACGTTCTTTATCATTACCAGACGTGACTCTGCTGATGTGGCATCTGTCTTATAGAGATATAGGGCGATGAGAGCCTTGAGAGTGTTATTGATATAGTTGAAGATGAACCACATGATAATAACCATGCAGACCGTTGATATGCTTACCTGGAAGTTCTTGCTGTCGATATACTTGTGGGTGAACATCTCCATTGTCTGTGCTGTGAGGTTGAATACCTCTGCTGCCCAATATAAGCTGATAAGGACAGAGCATACGCCACAGGCTGGGAGAAATACCCAATAGAAGAGATTATAGTACCAGTTCTGTGTAATTGGTCGTTCCTCGATTTTCTTGAGCTTGCTATATTCCTTGAACCAGTCGCGTATGCAGGTGATGGTAAGGATACAGGTGAGCTGCATAATCCACCAGATGAGAATCTGTACGGAGAGCAGCGTATAGCCAATCATAGAACTTACGAGAGAGGCTACGAATACCAATTGTGATATATAGGCATAGATCACGTCGCTTCTGTCTATGTTGTTGCTGTGGCGACGGATTACGAGCCATTGCCATAGGCTGCAAGCCAGAAGGATTGGTGGGAAGATGAGATTAACGAGGTGGTTCGGAATCAGTATGATTCGGAAACTGATGACAATGAAGCCGTTGAGAAGCAATGGAGCATAGATGCGGAATGTGCTCATTGTCTGCTCTGCCTTTACTCGGATAAGAATAGAGATGAGCACTACGCTCAATAGCCATGCAAATTCCGTAAGCAAACCAGATGCCATGATTATGAAGTTCTGGTCATCCCATATCAGACGGAAGATACCAGGGATTATGGCAAAGGTAATGGCTGTGGTCGTAAGTATGATGAATGTACGCTTGGCAAGGAATGTTTCGCTTATCCTCTTGAATTTCCCGTTCTTGATGAGCTTTGTTATAAGCCAACGGACAATCAGTTGGTTCAGGAGAATTGCTACTATTCCTAATCCGAATATGCCAAGGAAGAGGTCAAGAATGAGTCTTGAATCCCATTGTGTAGGGGTCTTTGACTTCGTGAAATACTTGTCGTCGATGCTCTCCTTTGTCTGTATCAGATAGTCGCCAAAGCGTGAGAGAATGGTAGGGTAGGAGTCACCGCCATTCTTGAAGATATTGTTCTGTATCTCCTTGTATCGCTGGTTCGCATAGTCGTTGAGGTTGCGCAGGTTGTTCTCTGCACGGTTATACATAAAGATGTACTCCGAGAGTTGCTGCTGGTTCTCAACGAGCATACGGCGGATGTTGACAGCAAGTGCAAGACACACGCTACGGTCTATCTTCTCTCGTTCTGTCATACGACGTGTGGGCATTGTGCGAAGGCAGTTTATGAGACTGTCGTAACGTGCAACAGCTACGTCGGACTTGCTTGCGTATGCCTTGAATGGCATGATTTTCTTCTCGAAGTCCTTATACTGTTTCGTTGCCTCATGACAGGCGTATGTAAGGTCGAATACATATCCGTCCTTCTGCGAATAGAGCATGAGGGCGTTCTGGTTAGCGCGGTCGGTTTCCTGCATGATGGTTGCAATGACACGCATTCTTGAGTCTTTCGTCTGTGCCTGACGGGCAGAGTACTCATCATGGTATTTGATGAGTTCCTGACGGAGAATGCTGAGAGTCATCTTGAGGCTGTCCTCTTTGAGAACGGCATTTGAAGGAAGTACGAATCCTGCTAAAAGAACTGCAAGAAATAGAATTCTTTTCATCATTTTGTTAGTTGAAATTGTATTTTGCCCGCAAAATTACTAAAAATCTTGCGCAAAACAGATGTTTTTCCACGAAAAATTGTATCTTTGTCGTTTAAAATCATAAAAGTAAACTTTTTTAACAAAAATATAGTAATGAAACTTATTGCTGATAGCGGAAGTACGAAGACGGACTGGTGCGTGCTTGATGTTGAAGATAAGGTGCGGAGTAGAGTTTCCACTCAGGGCATAAATCCTTTTCACATGTCAGAGGACACCGTCCTTGGTGTCCTCCGCAACGAATTGCTACCGCGACTTGGAACTCTTGTCTCTTCTATTGAAGAAATCGAATTCTATGGTGCTGGCTGTACGGTTGCAAAGATTCCTGTAATGCAGCGTTTGCTTTCAGAGGTGTTCCCTTCTGCAAAGAATATCGTTGTGGGAAGTGATATGCTTGGTGCTGCAAAGGCTCTTCTTGGGAACAAGGAGGGTATTGCCTGTATTCTCGGTACTGGTGCCAATTCGTGCTTGTATAATGGCGAGAAAATCGTAGCTAATGTATCGCCAATGGGATATATTCTTGGTGATGAGGGTAGTGGTGCGGTTCTTGGCAAGACCTTCATAAATGAGCTTTATAAGGGAGGACATTCTGATTTCATAAGTGTTTTTGAAAAAGAGACAGGTTTGACACAGGCAGATATTATCCAAAAGGTGTATAGAGAGCCTTTACCTAATCGTTTCCTTGCTTCATTGTCAAAGTTTATCGGTGCTCATATTGCTGAAGAACAATGGATTGAAGATATGGTAGTAGATTGTTTCCGCGATTTCTTTAGAAAGAATGTAAGGCATTATAATCGTAAGGATCTTAGCGTGTGCTTTGTTGGTAGTGTCGCTTATTACTATCAGTCACAGCTAATGAAGGCTGCGGAAATGGAAGGCTTTGTTATCAGCAAGGTGTTGAAAAGTCCGCTTCAATAAATTATAAAATGAAAAATGAAAAGTGAAAAATACAAGTTACATTTTCTATTTATAAGACAAACGATAATAGTAACTTGTATTTTTCACTTTTCATTTTATTATTTTTTCATTTACTTAGCGTACGCAACAGAGCGTGTTTCGCGGATGACAGTGATCTTAACCTGACCTGGGTATGTCATTTCTGTCTGGATCTTTGTTGCGATATCGCCGCTAAGTGCCTCTGTCTCAGCATCGGTCATCTTGTCAGCACCAACGATTACGCGAAGCTCACGACCTGCCTGAATTGCGTATGTCTTTGTTACGCCTGGGTAGCTCATTGCTATAGCCTCAAGGTCGTTGAGACGCTTGATATAAGCCTCTACGATTTCACGACGAGCACCAGGACGAGCACCAGAGATAGCATCACAAACCTGTACGATTGGAGCAAGCATAGTGTTCATCTCCATTTCATCGTGGTGAGCACCGATGGCGTTGCAGATATCTGGCTTTTCCTTATACTTCTCTGCGAGCTTAGCACCATAGAGTGCGTGTGGAATCTCACACTCCTCATCAGGTACCTTACCAATATCGTGAAGCAGACCTGCACGCTTTGCCTTCTTTGGGTTGAGACCAAGTTCAGATGCCATTACTGCACAGAGATTGGCAGTTTCACGAGCGTGTTGGAGAAGGTTCTGACCGTATGAAGAACGGTATTTCATCTTACCTACGATACGTACAAGTTCTGGGTGGAGACCGTGAATACCGAGGTCGATAGTTGTACGCTTACCTGTCTCGATAATCTCGTTATCAAGCTGCTTCTTCACCTTCGCAACAACCTCCTCAATACGAGCTGGGTGGATACGTCCGTCAGCAACAAGCTGGTGAAGAGCAAGACGGCAAACCTCACGACGGATAGGATCGAAACCTGAGATTACGATAGCCTCTGGAGTATCATCAACTACGATTTCTACGCCACAGGCAGCTTCGAGCGCACGGATGTTACGACCTTCACGACCGATGATACGACCTTTTACCTCGTCATTTTCGATATGGAAAACGCTTACAGAGTTCTCAACGGCAGTTTCGGTTGCAACACGCTGGATTGTCTGAATGACGATCTTCTTTGCCTGCTGATTTGCGTTGAGCTTTGCCTCGTCCATAATCTCGTTGATATAGGCTGCTGCATTAGTACGAGCCTCGTCCTTAAGGCTTTCAACGAGTCGGTTACGAGCCTCGTCAGCAGAGAGACCAGAGAGTTCTTCGAGCTTTTCACGCTCCTTGAGCTGCATCTTTTCGAGTTCTTCCTCCTTCATTGCGAGGAGTTTCTTCTCGTTATCAACACGCTGCTGGTACTGGTCAATTTCCTGACGGCGACGACCAAGTTCCTCCTGACGCTGGTTAAGGCTTATCTCACGCTGCTTCAGACGATTCTCGCTCTGCTGAATCTTCTGGTTGCGCTGCTGGACTTCCTTTTCCAGTTCGCTCTTCTTGTTAATGAACTTCTCCTTTACTTCCAGGAGTTTCTTCTCTTTCAATACATTTGCCTCCTTCTCGGCGGCATCTATCATCTCCTTATATTTACCAGTGATAATATATCGGAAAATCAAGTAGCCAATAAGTGCACCGATTATAAGCGCAGCTACGGCTATTATTGCATATACCATATAAAGTTATTTAAGTTAATTAATAATATTCTCAAACGTAAATGGCATGGAGGCTATCATAGTACAGTCTCTATTTCAGAAGTAAGTTTCTTGAGAATATCATCGTATGGAGCAACATCATTTCTCTTCGATTCTGTGACAAATCGAAGTGCAATGTCAATCATTGCGTAATATAGTATCTCCTTATCCGCCTTACGACCTTTCCAAACACCGAAATAAGCATTCACCCTATCGTTTATGAGCGATGCAGCCTCACGATAGAGTGGCTCTTGCTCGGCATCAACTTTGATAGAAATGTCGAGGTCGTATATGTGGATATTGATATGTTGTTTCTCTTTTGTTACTTCTGCCATTTTTATTCTTTGTCACTTAGCAGGGTAATACACTGATTTACGTCTCTGATAAGCTTGGCAACACGATTCTTGGCACTCTCGATGTCTCCATCGGTGATTTCTAGCATTTTTGCAGTCTTTAGTGCCTGATATTCTCGGTCTTTTTCTGATACGGCATGTTCGAGCTCGGCAATTTTTTTGTCGCGCTCATCCACCATATTGTATAATTCGCCGTTTTCTTTCTTGATTTCCTGATACTTTAGTATCAGCTGGCGAACTCTCGTGGTGAATACGTTCATGTATGCATCATTTGAGGCCATCAGATAGTACTATTTCGGTGACAAAGTTAGTGAAAACAATTGGTAATTCCAAATTTTTCCCTAACTTTTATAAAAAATCTTGATATTTTGTTTACTGCTGTTCTGCTGGCTGGTTTTCTTTTTTAGCGAGCATTACTACCTGATATACGAAATCGTTTACCCACTCCTGAGAGAATCCAAGGCGCTGGTTGTATTTGCGAACGTTCACTACTGTCTTCAATGTTCCTGGGTCAGAAAAATTGTTGCTGGTAAACACCTGATTGACAGTTTTTTCAGTTGCTGTACGAATGACGCTTTTGAAGAATGAAGGAATGCGCAATTTGAACTTCATCAGGTTGCCCATAAGCATCATGGTGTCCTGTGTGAATCCCTGGAACTGGAGAAGGTATGGCTGGACATCCTGGAGCTTGTGGCAGTTCTTGCTCACGCTTTTGTCGATTTCCTTGAAGAATGCGTCATTATGACCATACAAATCCTTCAGCATCTTGCGGCAACGACTTTTTTCGCCAACGCCTAATTTGTTGTGCTCAGTTGGGACGTGAAATGTACTCTTGAATATTCTGAGGTCAGGCAGCATAGCAATGTTTGTGATACCTACCTGTGCTGCTATTGCAGCCTGAAAATATACACGGATAAGAGTCATGTAATCCTGCATGCCTCCAACCTTGTTGTCATCTTCCTTTTTTTTGAATATTTTCGAAATTATACTCATATTTTTTATGCGAATTTGTAATATTTGACCGCAAAGGTAGTACAAAAAATTAAAAAAAGCAATAAATATCGCATATTTATGAAAGTTTTTTTGAAAAATGTGTGAATTTCACGAAATAAAATATTAATTTTGCACTCACAAAATAAAAACGTGCTCCAGCCTTTTTGTGGCAGATGCAGTTTTTTGCTTCGCACGATGAAGCACTCACCTAAATTGAAAAACGATGCAAGATATAAGAGGAAACGACATTATAAAATGGGTGACGGTAACTCTGGACTGGATTTTGGCATGCAGTCTTCTATCGGTTTTTGATGAGCTGTTCCCACAATATGCAACATCAAGTGCCATGAACGGGACAAAGTCCGAGGTCATGGTTCTTCTTATGTCTATTATCATTGCGACTTTCATGTTTCCTACCGTGATACACCGTCGTATGATGAAGACAGGGACAATCATGAAAAGAAATGCCCTTCTTGTCGTGACAACGATGTTTATGTTTGTCTTCACGTGTAGGATGATGTCGTCAAGTGGTAATTATATCACTTTTGGAGTTGTCTTCGGATTCGTCCTCTGGATATCCATTATGACACTGAGGTTTTTTGAGAGATTTGTAATTAATTATTCTCGATCAAAGGGTAAAAATTCCCGAACAATAGTATTTGTCGGTAATGACCCTGCGAACCTGATTGTGTATAATGAACTGATGGCGGATCCTGCTACAGGATATCGTGTCCTTGGGTATTATAGTGATTCTATCATTGAGGGCGCTCCGAAATCTCTCCCGAAGTTAGGCTCGAGAAATGATTTCCTTCAGGTTATGGAGGATTATCAGAATAGTGGACTCGTATTTGAGGATGTGTATTGCAGCATGTCTCATAGTGAGTCTGACGAGATGAGACGAATAATGGAGTTCTGTGACAAGAATGTCATCAGATTCTATTATGTTCCTCGCATCTTCAGCAATATTCAGTTGTCGCTCCGTCCAGAGAAGTTCGGTGATACGGTGATATTCACAAACCATCACGAGCCTCTTCAGTTCCTGGGCAACAGAGTGGTAAAAAGAATCTTCGATATCGTGTTCAGCGCATTCGTGTTGGTGATGCTATCTCCATTATTCCCTATCATAGCATTGATGATCAAGATGCAGAGTAAGGGACCTGTATTCTTCAAGCAGTTGAGAACAGGACTTAATGGTGAGTCTTTCATGTGCTATAAGTTCCGCTCTATGCATGTGAATGCTGATGCGGATAGGGTGCAGGCAACGAAACATGATCCAAGAAAATTCCCTTTTGGAGAGTTTATGAGAAAGACGAACCTCGACGAGCTTCCACAGTTCATCAATGTTCTGAAGGGAGACATGAGCGTTGTCGGGCCTCGTCCTCACATGGTTTTCCATACGGAGAAATACTCTGCACTTATTGACAAGTATATGGTAAGACATTTCTCAAAGCCAGGTATTACGGGCTATGCTCAGGTGACAGGATTCCGTGGCGAGACCGAGGAACTCTGGCAGATGGAGGGACGTATTCAGAAAGATATCTGGTATATTGAGAACTGGTCAATGTGGCTTGATATAAGGATAATCTTCAAGACGGCTCTGTCAATTATCCACCCAGATAAGGCGGCTTATTAGAAAATAATAAAAAAAACAGAAATAATAAAAAATGGAAGAAAACAATGTGTCTGCTGTAAAACAGACAACCACCGACGACAAGGTTAGTGGCGTATTTAATCTCCAGTTCATAATAACTTCGTTGATATTGAACTGGAAGTGGTATTTGCTCTCACTCATCATCTGTGTGGGCTGTGCTATGGTGTATTTGCGTTATGCTTCGCCAGTGTATTCTATTTCTGCTAAGATGCTCATCAAGGATGATGACAGCCCACAGACTTCACGTCGTGGTAGCGCATTGCAGAATGTTGCAAACCTCGGTTTCATGACCAACACATCAGGTTTCGACAACGAGTTGGAGTTGCTGAAGTCACAGTCTCTGTCAATTGCTGCCGTTACCGACCTTAAGCTTTATGTCAACTACTTTGGTATTGCAAGGTTCAAGAAGCAGCTTCTTTACAAGAACCAGCCAATCACAGTTGATATGGATATCGAGCATGTAAAGGAACTTGAGGCTCCAGTCAATGTTGATATCGAAAGTGCAGGCGATAACAAGTTTGACATCAAGATAAACTATAAGTACATTGATTCAGAAACAGAACAGGTTACTTCAAAAGAGGTTGTCAAGAATGCGCAGACTCTCCCTTGTATCGTTCGTACAAAGGTAGGTGTTGTTACTATTACAGCCAATGGTCGTAACTTTGTAGCAATGTCAAAGATCAAGCACATGAAGGCTATCATCAGCAATCCTTCTGAGGCAGGAATCAAGTATGCTTTCGGTCTTGGCGTTGAGCCTTCTTCAAAGACCACTACAATTGCGAGTCTTTCTCTTAATGACGGTAATGTACAGCGTGGTATTGACTATCTCAACCAGCTTGCTGTCGTATATAATCGTCAGGCTAACGAAGATAAGAATGAGATTGCTAACCGTACTGCAGAGTTCATCAATTCTCGTCTTGAGATGATTGATACTGAACTTGGCAATACCGATGGCAGAATTGAGAGCTATAAGCGTAGCAATAGCGTTATCGATGTAACAGCAAAGGCTGCACAGTCTTTGACTAACACTAACTCTTACGAAAGAGAACTTGCTAACGCTAATACTCAGTTGGCTCTTCTTAATAGCATTCAGGACTTCGTTAATAAGCCAGCTAACAAGTATCAGGTTCTTCCTTCAAACGTAGGTTTGACTGATGCAGCTTCTATTGCCATTATTACAGAATATAATAAAGGTGTACTTGAGCGCAATCGTCAGCTCCGTACTGCTTCTGAGATGAACCCTAAGGTACAGGAAACAACAGCTCAGCTTGATGAGCTTATGACAAGTTTGAAGGGTGCTCTCGTTCAGGCAATCCGCAATGGCGAGATTTCTCGTGATGCTATGGCTCGTCAGGTAGCTAAGTATAGCGGCCAGATCTCTGCAACTCCAGAGCAGGAGCGTGTATTGACACAGATTGGTCGTAAGCAGGAAGTAACCTCTGGTTTGTATCTTATGCTTCTCCAGAAGCGTGAGGAAAACTCTATCTCACTTGCTGCTACTGCCGACAAGGGTAAGCTTATTGATACTCCGGTTTCTGGTGGTAAGGTTAAGCCACGTAACTCTGCCATTATGCTTGGCTCTATTGTTCTTGGCTTTGCACTTCCATTCCTCATCTTTGTTCTCATTGAGCTTCTTCGTTATCGTATAGAGGGACATAGTGATGTTGAGAAACTCACAAAGCTTCCTATCATTGCTGACGTTGCTATGGCAAGTGAGACTTCAAAGACTAAGGCTGACATCGTGGTACATGAGAACCGCAATGACCAGATGGAAGAAATATTCCGATCTATGCGAACGAACCTTCAGTTCATATTGAAACAGAACGAGAAGGTGATAATGTTCACGTCGAGTGTGTCTGGTGAGGGTAAGACTTTCTGTGCAGCCAACCTTGCGGTCAGCTTTGCACTTCTCGGAAAGAAGGTAGTGCTTGTAGGTCTTGATATCCGTCGTCCTCGTCTTAACCATCTTTTCGAGCTTAATGACAAGAATCACGGTATCACAAACCTCCTTACTCATTCAAATGTCACAATGAGGGATATTGATGAGCAACTTCTCCCATCTGGCGTGAATGACTCACTCGACCTTCTCCTTGCAGGTCCTATCCCACCAAACCCAACAGAGCTTATCTCTCGTACAGCTCTTGACGACGTGATAAATCTCCTCAAGGAAAGATATGACTATGTAATCATTGATACTGCTCCTGTTGGTCTTGTAACTGATACATTGAGCGTAGGTCGTGTTACTGATGTTACCGTATTCGTTTGTCGTGCTGATTATACAACAAGAAGCAGCTTCGATATGTTCAACTCTCTTGCAGATGAGAAGAAACTGCCTAATGCTTGTGTCGTAATCAACGGTATTGATATGTCTAAGAAGAAGTATGGCTATGCTTACGGCTATGGAAAGTATGGTAAGTACTCACACTATTCTTATGGATATAGGAGCAAGTATGGTACATACGGCTATGGCTACGGAAGCTATACCCAGAGCCATTACGGAAATCCTAATGACACATCAGTGAAGCGATAGTTTTTAAAATTACGAATTACGAATTACCAATTACCTGTTTAGCTTTTCTTCCTTAATATAGCTAACGAAAATGGTAGCCTGGTAATTCGTAATTTGTAATTAGTAATTAGTAATTCGTAATTATATTTAATCGTGACAATAGCAGTAGATTTTGACGGAACAATAGTGGAGCATCGTTATCCAGAGATTGGTAACGAACTGCCATTTGCCACCGAGACATTGAAAATGCTCATTGCCGAGCATCATAAGCTAATCCTCTGGACTGTTCGTGAGGATGACCTTCTTCAGGAGGCTGTTGACTGGTGCAAGGAGCGTGGCGTAGAGTTCTATGCCGTGAATCGTGACTATCCAGAGGAGTCACTTGAGAACAATAATCATTTCTCAAGAAAGCTCAAGGTGGATATGTGGATTGATGACCGTAACATCGGTGGACTTCCTGACTGGGGAACAATCTATCAGATGATTCATTACCACAAGACATGGAATGACATCAACTCCCAGCATCCTTCTACTTATGAGTATGAGAAACCAAAGAAGAAGTGGTGGCAATTCTAAGCCCTTTTGAGGGCTTAATTGATAATTGATAATGAATAATTGATAATGAAAATACTATCTAAAGACTCCCCCTTGGGGGGCAGGGGGGCTAAAGATTCAGTTATTATAGTAAGTGGCGGGATGGATTCCGTCACTTTGCTTTATGAGTATGCTGATAGCATAGCTCTCGCCATAAGTTTTGACTATGGGGCAAATCATAATGCCAAGGAGATTCCTATGGCAGCCCTGCATTGTAAGCGTCTCGGAATAGAGCATCTGGTCATTCCATTGGCATTCATGAGTAAGTATTTCACATCAAGTCTGCTTGAAGGTGCTGATGCCATTCCTGAAGGTCATTATGCCGACGAGAACATGAAGTCAACGGTTGTTCCATTCCGTAATGGCATTATGCTCTCCATAGCCGCAGGAATTGCGGAGAGCAGAGGCTTGAAGAATGTCCTTATCGCAAATCATGGCGGTGATCACAGCATCTATCCAGATTGCCGTCCAGAGTTCATCAATGCTATGGATGCAGCAACGAAGGCAGGAACGTATATTGATGTAAGCGTAAAGGCTCCTTATACCAATATCACAAAGACTGACATTGCCCGTCATGGCAAGGCTCTCGGCATAGATTATCGCGAAACATGGTCTTGCTATAAGGGTGGAGAAGTCCATTGTGGCAAGTGCGGCACTTGTGTAGAGCGAAAAGAAGCTCTTGAAGGTGCTGGTATAGAGGACAAGACTATTTACGAATAATGTTTGGATAATTAGCAACAAGTTGCTTTTTAACTGACAATAATTGCCAATCTCACCAATCTTTTCAATCTTTATTTTTATCAGGAATTACAGAGTTTTTTATTGGAAAAAGATTGGTATTTATTGTCAGTTCAAGCACCAAAGGTGCGCATTTCTAGGGATTCATCGAGTTTCCATTGATTAAGTTGCAACTCCTATGTAATTCCCTACCAAAGTCGGTGCAAGTCCCATTTTTCACCCATTCTATCGAACGGACTTAGAACGGCTTTGCAACGGACTTGTAGCGAATTTGAAGCGAAGGATGAACGAAGGTAGAGTAAATGAAAAATGAAAAGTGAAAAATGAAAAATAAATCCTCAGAAAAAACTTTTTTGCATTAACCCTACACCCCTACACCGACACCCTATGTAACGCACACAATGTTAGTTCGTTACACGGATTTCAAATATCCGCAAACCCTACACTAACCCTACATCAACCATACACCCGAACCTGAATTTTTCAGAAATTCAGGTTAATTGATAATTAATAATGAATAATTGATAATTAAGATTGTAAATGAACGCTTCAAATACTAACCACATTATTCATTATTCACTATTCATTATTCATTTTTCTGCATTATGAATGTAGAAAAGGGTGTAGGGTTAGTGTAGGGTTGGTGTAGGGTTTGCGTATATTTGAAAACGCTGCAAGTTGTTGGAATTTAGAAAAATACAGAGGTGCTGGTGTAGGGGTGTAGGGTTTCTTGCAAAAAACTTTTTTCTGAACGTATATCGCAATATTTTTTTATCCGTACAGGCCGAATAATTACAATTACAATTAATTTTTAGATGCACGCTATTATTCATCTTACCCCCTCTCTGATATGTTTATTTGAGGGTTCATAGAGATGTGGGGGCATTTTTATTGTAATTATTGTAATTGTAATGGTTGTTGAAGAGAGGTTTAATCACGATGATTTTTATCTAATATTTTGCAATTCTGTAAAAAAATGATGGATTTTATCTCGAAATTTTGCATAATACATGGAAAATGTATAAATTTGCAAGCAAATAATAGTGTTTAATACTTGTGACAATATGGTAGCAGCAACGAAATCATCAGACTTCGCACAGAAAGCTATAAGAGAGGCTGATAAATTGTGGAGTGAGAGTGTGATCAATGAAAACACCATTGAAGAGTGGAAGCACGAGCATATGCGTACTGGTTATAAATAATCTAACGTGAGTTATCTCCCTACGGTCAGTGGGTCTTCTACAAATCTCGACGAATTCAAGACTGCGAGGGCTGAAAGCCCGACATCTAACAGGGCAGTCCGTTAGGGCTGTTATTCGGTAGATGCGTGATTAAAAGAGCGCTGTAAGTGCGACACCTAAATACAATAGGTGTCGCTCCTTCAGACCTCATCCCCCTAATATCGACAAATATAACAGCCCTTACGGACTGCCCTGTTAGGTGTCGCTCTTTCAGAGCTAATTCGTCGAGATTTGTCGAAGACCCATTGACCGTAGGGAGGTAACTCATATTATTTCAATGCTTCTGATTTATTGTCTGACTTGGTGAAAAGTTTATGATTCTATTGTTTATGTTCTTGTTATATCGTATATAACGTGCTTTCTGGGAACAATAACGGCATACCCTTCTTCTTTATCTTAAAGGAATAAGTATCACCATTATCACTTGGACGACATAAAAGAAGGTCGATTGTGATTAGGTTTTGCTCTAAAAGGATATCAAATTGTCCGACATTTGGATTTGTCTTTTCAATAGTCATGTCCGTATCTTATACGTAAACTATTTCCATTGCCCTTTTCTCCAAATGGAATCTTTGTTCGTGCAACAAATGTTCCAAAGTGATTCACCGCGACATAAGGTTCTACAAAGGCGATATAACCATTTTCATCTGCATCATCCTCACGGAACTCATACATATAATAACCTTTCGGACATTCTTGATGACTGAATCTTTGATCAAGATACCAGCCCCGAATGCAATGCTTTCGTCCATCAGCAGTTTGAATGCCAATGTAATATTTACTAAAATCTTTGAGAAAAGTGTTCATTTAGGTTGTTCTAAAATGACTTTTGTCTAAATATAAGTATATGCTTGCATGAAACCTTTGCTAAAGTCACTAGCTCCAGCAAATAAATCGAGATCTGTAATTCCCTTTCGGGATGATGTAAATTTTTTTTTTTTCAGACATAAAGATTATACGTATAGAGTTGCGTTCGTGCAAAATTACATAATCTTTCTTATATTTCCAAATATTCTCCGAAGTTTTTTCTTTGCTGTTGTTTGTCTCTTATGGTAAAGTTTTCTTTTGTGGAAATTATGCGCAAACACATCGAGATGGCTTGTTTTGTGTATAATTTCAATGCTCCATAAAGCAAAAGACCCGCCCTGGTTCGCTGATCTGACGAGAAACGTGGCGGATTCTGTTGGTGCAAAGATAGTCAAAATAATTTGAAATACGAAGAGAAACATGATATTTTTCTACAAAACTTGCATGATTCTATTATTAAGGTCGAAAATGATTATCCGCAATCACCCGATAGCGCCCTGAAGGGGCAAAAGATCATAGCCTAGGGCATCGCCCTAGGTAGATGGAGTTTTTAATTTCGCCCTGAAGGGGCAAAAGCATTTATTTTTATTAGGGCTTTTGCCCTTACAGGGCGGACGTACTAACTGCTTTGTACATAGGGCGTTGCCCTATGCTATGTGCTTTTGGGCTTTCAGCCCGCGTGTCACGTAATTGCGGACTGTCATTAGGTCGAAAATGAGATAAAATCAGGTAGAACATTTAAGGCTTCATCCGTAGATGATTTGTTAGGCTAAATGTTTGGGATGATAAAATAAAAAAAACGAATTACAAAGTTATGGTGGTTGCTTTGCAACTCCTGTAACTATGTAATTCGTTTTTTAAAGTTCATAATTCACAATTCATAATTCATAGTGAGCGTATGCCCTAACAACTATGCACTATGAATTATGAACTATGAACTAAATTGCACTATGAACAGGCTTTTAGATTTTCTTGAAGAAGTCGTTGCCCTTATCATCAACGAGGATGAATGCAGGGAAGTCAACAACGTCGATCTTCCATACAGCCTCCATGCCAAGCTCTGGGTACTCTACGCACTCAATGCTCTTGATGTTGCTTGAAGAAAGGAATGCAGCTACGCCACCGATTGAACCGAGGTAGAAGCCCTTGTGATCCTTACAAGCATCGGTAACAACCTGTGAACGGTTACCCTTGGCAATCATTACCATTGAACCGCCGTTGTCCATGAACTCGTAAACGTATGGATCCATACGACCGGCTGTTGTAGGACCCATTGATCCGCAAGGCATACCCTGTGGAGTCTTTGCAGGACCAGCATAGAGAACTGGGTGATCCTTGAAGTACTGTGGCATACCCTCACCAGCATCAAGACGTGCCTTGATCTTAGCGTGTGCGATGTCACGAGCTACGATGATAGTACCTGTGAGGTTCACACGGGTAGAAACTGGGTACTTGCTCAGTTCCTTGCAGATCTCAGACATTGGCTGGTTGAGGTTGATGTTGATAGCATCACCTTCGCCTGCCTGACGGAGTGATTCTGGGATAAGCTCGTATGGTTTATCGTCCATCTTCTCAATCCAGATACCATCCTTGTTGATCTTTGCCTTGATGTTACGGTCTGCTGAACATGATACGCCAAGACCGATAGGGCATGAAGCACCGTGACGTGGAAGACGTACCACACGAACGTCGTGAGCGAATGCCTTACCACCGAACTGTGCACCGAAACCTATCTTGCGTGCCTCTTCGAGGAGCTGCTTCTCAAGCTCTACATCGCGGAATGCGCGACCTGTCTCGTCGCCTGTTGTTGGCAGACTGTCATAGAACTTAGTAGAGGCAAGCTTTACTGTGAGGAGGTTCTTCTCAGCAGAAGTACCACCGATAACGAATGCGATATGGTAAGGAGGGCAAGCAGCTGTGCCGAGGCTCTTCATCTTCTCAACGAGGAAAGGAACGAGAGTGCCTGGGTTCTGGATGCGTGCCTTTGTCTCCTGATAGAGGTATGACTTGTTAGCTGAACCGCCACCCTTTACAACGCAAAGGAACTTATATTCCATGCCCTGTGTAGCCTCGATGTCGATCTGTGCAGGGAGGTTGCAGCGAGTGTTCACCTCATCGTACATGTTAAGAGGTGCGTTCTGAGAATAGCGGAGGTTGTCGTTAACGTATGTGTTATATACACCCTTAGCCAGAGGCTCTTCATCCTCAAAGCCAGTCCAAACCTGCTGTCCCTTCTCTGCGTGGATGATAGCTGTACCTGTGTCCTGACAGAATGGGAGCTGACCCTTGCAAGCAACCTCTGCGTTGCGGAGCATGGTGAGAGCTACATACTTATCATTGTCGGTAGCCTCTGGGTCGTTGAGTATAGCAGCAACCTGCTCGTTGTGTGCACGACGAAGCATGAAGTTTACGTCGTGGAAAGCCTGTGTAGTAAGAAGTTCGAGAGCCTCTGGAGAAACCTTGAGGATCTGGTTGCCTTCGAAATCACCAACTGAAACGCCTTCCTTTGAGATAAGGCGGTACTCAGTCTTGTCCTCGCCAAGCTGAAACATTGGTGCGTACTTGAATTCTGGATTTGCCATAATGTTTTTTTATCTTAACTTTTAACTATAAAATTCTAAAAGCACCTTGCGGTGCTTTGGTTTGGGGGAACAAAAATTATTCACGATGACCAGAAAATTTATTCAAAAAAATTATAATTTTATTATTGATATAAAAATTTTCTGAGCTAAATTTTCTGGTCATCGTGAATAATTTTTGTTCCAAATCAGGCAGCTTGCTGCCTATATCTGATAAATTTTAAATGAAAAGCGTAACTTGTATTTTTCACTTTTCACTTTTCACTTTTCATTTTTCACTTAAAGTGGGCTTTTTACTTCAGGAATGCAGCGCGTGAAGCCTCAATCTTCTCCTTAGAAGAAGCGAGTTCCTTCTTGAAGTCTGCGAGAGTTGTAGCCTGAAGATCCTTCAGAGGGCTGAGAGCCTCGGCAATACCCTGGATCTGTGGGTCATATACTGAGAGCTGATCAACAGCGTCGATGATGCAGAAGAGACGGAATGTGATGTTTGCAACCTGCTCGTCTGTGTAGCCAGCGCAGAACTTCTCAACATTCTGTGACAAGATATATACGGTCTCAACTGTTGCAGCACTGGTAAGAATCCAGTAGAAGTTGATGCGGCCTTCAGCCTCCATCTCCTTATAGAGAATCTTGTTCTGCTCAGCCTTTGTAGCAGCTTCCTGTGCCTTCTTGATTGCAGGGTCGTTGATGTCAGCAACGAGCTTAGAGATAGCCTCGTCATAGCCCTTAACCTCCATCTCATAGAGACCAGCTACTTCCTTGTCTGCAGAAAGCATTGCCATAACTGCATATTTCTGACCAATAGATGTCGCATTTGCACTTGCAGTTGGAGAGAGCAGGTATGTAGGCTTAACCTTCTTCTCATCTGCTGAGAGCTTAATCTTGCCAGCCTTGATGTTCTCCTCGATAGCAGCGAACTGCTTGTCGTTAATCTGGGTTGAGAGACTGTCAAGGTGCATTTTTACTGCAGCCTCGAGCTGAGCCTGCTCAAATGTCTTTGTTGTGTCCTGATCGGCAACTTCCTGCTGTGGCTTAGAACCACCGCAAGATGCAAGTACCATAGCAGCGAATGCTACGATTGCGAGAGTGAATTTCTTCATAATGATTTGGTTTTTTATTATTATGTTTTTATTCTTATTAATCTTTGGGAGTATAAGGAGTACAAGGAGTGACGCTTCTTCGTCGCTTAAGGAGTACAAGACGATAGTTTTTATTGCTTTGGAATATAGACGATATTATACTATCGTCTTGTACTCCTTGACTTGCGTAGCTTGATGAGCTTTGCGAATAACTCCTTGTACTTCTTCGGACTCCTTTGGGCTTTTCAAGAGTGCAACGAGTTGAAAACTTCCTCGCACGAAATTAAAAGTGCGGGTCAGCCTTCAAAGGCTGGCGCACGGTCGTTTACGATTTAATGAGTGCAAAGTTAATAAATTATTTTATAATTCAACAATAATATCGGAAAAATCTCATAAAGTTTTGTATTTTTTATCCTTTTTCTATTGCTGATCTTTCCTGAGATAGCGTCCAGGATAGTCAGAATATAGCATTACCGATACTATTACGCTCATAAGCAATAATACGAAGATATTGAACCGAAGGGTTGGAATCTCCGTGTCGCCGATTACCTTTACCGAACTATAGAACGGAGCACGGCCATTGGTTGAGCGTGGAGTGAGATAGATGAATCCTGCCCTTGGCACTATGTATCCATCCACTATGTCATGCGTATGCTTTGTGTCGGCATTGATACAGAAGTTCTCAAGCTGCATGTTATAGTGAGCCTTCTTCATGTCAAGATATGCCTCCTTGCCTATCTTGTTTATGATAGCCGTGACGATCTTGTCCTCTGCAAGCGTAGCCTTGTTGCATCTGTCCGCAAGAACACGTTCTGCTTCATCGGTATAGGCACGAAGTGACTTGTATGAATAATCGCCTTTGTATGGCTTCATGTTGCAGATGTCAGATAGGGTAGGGAGAGCCTTCTTTATCACATCTATATGTTCTGGCTTTATCTCCTCGCCTTTTTCCTTCTCATCGTTCATGGTCTCAAGTTGTGACTGAACTTCATAGAGATAGGCAAACAGATAATACTGAGCCTCGTATTTCTTTCTCTGAATATCGAAAAGCGGAGCCTCGTACTTGTTGTCCTTGAACTGTGTTACTGACAATGCCTCGTAAGCCCATCGTGAAGGAATCACGTCACCTATTACTGGCACGTTGCCCGTGGTACTATTAGGCGTGAGGTCGGAGAAATTAACCACAAGTCCGCAAAGCAATATCTGCGGAATGAGCAGTATAGGGATGCTGATATAGATAGACACAACGCTGTTAAGGCATTGTGACAATAGCAATCCGATAAGTGAGGATAGGAATGCAGCAAGGAATAGCAAGCCCCACCAAACAAGGAATACATCGTGAAGTTCCATGATGAGGTTGCCTACACCCACGAACAATAATGTCTGGAATAGGGTGACACCTGCCATGAAGACAATCTTGCTCGTTATGTAGCTGGCATACGATAGGCTCAGGAATTTCTCGCGTTTAAGCAATGCCCTGTCCTTTATTATCTCCTCGGCTGAACCGCTCATACCTATGAATATGGCAACTATAACTGCCATGAAGAGGTATGACACGAGGTTTTTGTTGTCCATTACGGAGTAGCCCTCTGGAGGTGCATAGTGAGTGAGATAAGCACATACGGCTGCAAGTAATGGAGCTTCGAGAAGAGTGATGAGAAGATATTGCAGGTTTGTTATCTTCGTGCGGAAATTGCGGTGAAGCTGAATTGCAAACTGATGTAGCACCCCAGGTCGCTTTTGATCTGTAGGCGGAACGTCTGCTTTCTTCGGATCATCCAATGGCTTGCGCTTTCTCCATTTCAGGTATGTTTCATGCCATTCCTGTGGAGATACCTTACGCTCTTCCTTCATTCTGCCACTCTCGTCAAGGGCTTTCTCATCAATAATGTTGAGAATGATTTCTGGATTTACGTTTCCGCAAGTAGGGCATGTGCTTGTATTTGCGTCTGCATAGTTTGCTGCCGTCTTGAAATATGTGATGGCATCAATCGGATTTCCGTCAAATACGGGATACCCACCCCTATCCAAAATCCAAAGTTTGTCGAACAACTTATAGACATCGGATGATGGTTGGTGAATGTTTATGATTATGAGCTTGCCTTTGTATGTCAGCTCCTTGAGGATGTTTATGACATTCTCCGTGTCGGTTGACGAAAGTCCTGAAGTTGGCTCGTCAAGGAATAGGATGGCTGGTTCACGTATAAGCTCAAGGGCTATGTTCAGGCGTTTCCTCTGTCCTCCGGATATGTATTTGTTTATTGCACTTCCTACCTTGAGGTCGCGGGCAGAGTCAAGTCCGAGCTGACGCAATACCCCTAAGACGCGCTTATGGATTTCAACATCGCTCATGCCCTCGAAGCATAGCTTTGCCGTGTACCATAGGTTCTGATATACCGTCAGTTCTTCTATAAGAAGGTCATCTTGTGGCACAAAGCCAATAAGTTCCTTTGCTCCGTTCTCCGTTATGTTATGACCATTGATGGTGATGCTTCCGCTTTGAGGAGTCATACTGCCGTTGAGCAATGACATCAAGGTGGATTTTCCTGTTCCGCTACCTCCCATTACGGCCACAAGTTCACCACTATGGAGCGTGAAGCTGAAATTGTGCATTCCGTTGTCGCTATTCGGGAAACGGAAGTTTATATCACGTCCGCAGAACTCCACTTCCTTCCCTGTTGCTTCCTTTGAATAGAGAGCCTTGGCTGTGGAATAGTACAATCGTGTACCTGTACGAACATTCTTTACTACACTACTCTGCGACCATGTCTGGAATGTGTCGGGCAATACCGGCACATCGTCCATGAGAATCTCGTCGTTACCTGTGTAGGTGAACTGGATTCTGTTGAAATGTGGCATCCAGAAGGTCGTGATATGACCGTCAATTCCCGGTGTCACGATTCTGCGAACAAGTTTCGACTCCTTATCTCCTACGAAGTCGCAGAAGGCAAGGAATCTCTCGTGGCTTACTCCGAAGAGGCTTGCCGTTGTCTGGAATAACTCATCATCTGCGAGATAGCCAAGCTCATCGTTCACGCAGAACTGCATCAGACGCAAGAGGAACAAAGCCTGTTCCTCTGTTGAGAAATTCGTCTGTATCTTGGTACATACGTCCTTTATGATAGCCTCCTTGTCAATGTCGGGAGAACTCTCATACAAGTCTCTTAGTGTCTCGTATATTGAAATGAAGTTTTCGGTATCGCGGATGCCGAAATGACGTGTGAGGTAATTGTGAAGCTTCCGTTTGGAAACTTCAACATCCACACAATCCCTTGCTCCGAAAAGAGCAAATAGATTGGTAAGACCTGCAAGGATCGTATCGTTTACCATATTATATTTATGGAATAATGTTTTGGGGAATAAAGAATAAGGTTTGATTGTATAATGTCGGGGGAGAGTAGGGAATAGTGCCTGATAGTACAAAAGACTAACAAACCTTATTCCTTAATCTTTTCACCCTTCATCTCTCATCCTTGTTCCGTGTAATCCCCATAAAGGAAATCATTGTACGGATATTTCTGAACGTGTAGCTCACGCACCTTCTTATAGATTGTCTCCCTGAACTCGTCTATGTTCAGCTTCTCCTTGGCAGAGATGAACAGGCAACCGAAGTTGTTAGGGTTGGTGTTCTCGTTTACCTTCGCCATCCATGTACGCTTGAGGTCGTCGAGTGAAATCTCGTTCTTCTTTACAGGCGTGAGGTCATCCTCTTCCTTTTCCGTCCATGTATAGGCATCAATCTTGTTGAAGATAATCATTGATGGCTTGTCTGCACATTCAAGGTCGCCGAGAGTCTTTTCTACTACCTTAATCTGATCCTCAAAGTCAGGATGTGAAATATCCACTACATGAAGCAGAAGGTCAGCCTCTCTTGTCTCGTCGAGTGTTGACTTGAAAGAATCCACGAGATCAGTTGGCAGTTTCCTTATGAATCCAACGGTATCTGCAAGAAGGAAAGGAAGATTATCCACCACTACTTTCCTAACCGTAGTGTCAAGAGTTGCGAATAGCTTGTTCTCTGCAAACACCTCACTCTTGGCAAGCATATTCATAATGGTTGACTTACCCACGTTGGTATAGCCTACAAGGGCCACACGGATGAGTCTGCCTCTGTTCTTTCTCTGTGTTGTCTTCTGCTTGTCAATCTCTGCAAGCCTTTGTTTCAGAAGACTCATTCTGCCGAGAATGATACGGCGGTCCATCTCAAGCTGAGTCTCACCAGGACCACGAAGTCCTACTGAGCCCTTACCACCACCTGAACCAGAGCCACCCCCCTGACGCTCAAGGTGAGTCCAGAGTCGTTGGAGCCGTGGAAGCATATAGCGATATTGTGCCAGTTCCACCTGTGTCTTTGCGTTTGCTGTCTGGGCACGCATAGCGAAGATGTCGAGGATAAGACTCGTTCTGTCGAGAATCTTCACCTTCAGCTCAGCCTCTATGTTGCGAAGTTGCTTTGCTGAAAGCTCATCATCAAAAATGACCATACCGACCTCTTCCCATGGAGTTCCGTCAGGATGCACATCCTCATTCTCCACGTGATCTTCACATTCTTCTATATATGCGCGTATCTCTTCGAGTTTACCAGTACCCACGTATGTCACGCTGCTTGGTCCGTTCACTCTTTGCGTGAACCTTTTCAGAACCTTTGCACCGGCTGTGTCGGCAAGAAACTCAAGTTCGTCAAGATATTCAGTCGTCTTTGCCTCATTCTGGTTTGGGGTAATGAGACCCACGAGAACAGCTGTCTCTGTTTTTGCTTCTGATATTACGAATTCTTTCATGTTTGCTTTTTCGCACGAAAATAAAAAGTGCGTGTCAGCCCCAAAGGCTGGCGCACGTTCTTTGATTTGTTGAGTGCAAAGATACGAAATTAATTCCGAAACTCAAAAATATATTTCGCAATTATTTTGCATTTATGGCATAAGGGTATGTTAATGATTAAAAAACTATGCTTTTCGTGGTTAAAATAAATTAAACACGGCTCATTTTTTGCCACTTTTTCAAGTCATATAGGTATCTTTGCATCAAAATTATAAACATTAATAAAAAATTTAAGGTAAAACAGGATGAAAAAGAATCTTTTGCTTATCGTAATGGCAGTAACTGGTTGCATGGTAATCAGTAGCTGTGTAAGTAAGAAGGAATTGCTCGATTGTCAGAGTTCTAACGTTACTCTCAATAACAAGTATCAGGAAAATCGTGAGGCCCTTGCTTCTGCTAACGCTCGTATTCAGAGCCTTCAGGAGCAACTCAACTCAGAGAAGGCTAACAGCGCTAACCTTCAGAAGTCTTTGAAGGACATGCAGGCTTCACTCAATCAGAGCCTTGCTGCTGCTAACTCTAACAACGTAAACGTTGCAAAGCTTGTTGATCAGGTTAACGAGTCAAACCAGTATATCCGTCACCTTGTAGAGGTTAAGTCTAAGAGCGACTCTCTGAACATGGTGCTCACAAACAACCTTACTCGTTCTCTCTCTAAGGAGGATATGAAGGAGGTTGACGTTCAGGTGATGAAGGGCGTTGTCTATATCTCTCTTGCTGATAACATGCTTTATCAGAGCGGTTCTTACGAGATCAGCGACCGTGCTGCTGCTACTCTCTCTAAGATTGCAAAGATTATCAGCGACTATAAGGACTACGATGTTCTCATTGAGGGTAACACCGATAATGTTCCTATGAAGGGTACTAACATCCGTAACAACTGGGATCTCTCTTGTCTTCGTGCTTCAAGCGTTGTCCAGTGTCTTCAGAACAAGTATGGCGTAGATCCTAAGCGTCTCACAGCAGGTGGTCGTGGTGAGTTCAACCCAATCGCAGACAACAACACAGATGCTGGTCGTGCTACAAACCGTCGTACTCAGATCATCATCACTCCTAAGCTCGATGAGTTCATGGATCTTATCGGCAAGGCTCCAGGCAAGAAGTAATATTTTTTTCAATACATCTTTATTTATGTTAGGGCAGTCGGGACTCGTTTCCGGCTGCTTTTTTTGTGTAAACTGCATTTTTATCACGGTTTTGGAAGATCTTCTTCAAACTTTCCGTTGATGTATTTCCATTCATATTCCGTGAAATCCTTGGTGGAATCATCGTATGAAGGATCTGGCATATACCACCATTTGGATTCAAAGAATTCCTTGAGCTTTTTGTCTTTGAAAATATGTCCGCGATTGGCGTATGGCAAATTGCGTAATATCCTTTTTTCTTGAGAAGTAGTTAAGAATTCTTCATTAGGACGATAACAAGTGAGGTTTGTATAGTAACTTTCACCACGGTCGTATGTGTCGCCTAATTTGTAGGAATACCATTCTTTCGTTTCTTCAGCCGATACGATATGCAGCTCATCAGAAGGCGCAAAGTTTTCCTTATGCCATTTCACGGAGCCATTCCTTATCGTTATCTCTTCAACATTGATGGACTTATTGTAATCATATTGAGTAGTGTTCTTGCGAGTCTTTCCGACACCGCTGTTTATCTCAAAGGACGAACCTGCAAAGATGTCATTGTATATGATGAAATGCTTTGCCGTGTTTGGAGCTTCAATGATCAGCGTGAAATCATCGATCTGCTTGTTTGCCCAGCGTATTGCAGGAGTGAGCTTGTAAATAAGATTAAAGGCAAAGCCTGCACCAAACGAAGTGTCGTAGGAGTATGTGTGATGAACGATGTTCTCTCCTTTCTTGAAAGTCGGATTGAAACTATAAACGTATGTATAGTCAACCTTTATTTCATCCTTAATGTCGAAATCCTTACCAAGCACGACGTTGTTGCTCACATTAAGCCGTTCTCCGTTCATTTCAACCGTAAAATCCTTAATGTGAGGGTCGATGCCTGAAGGCTGGTAATCAACATGACTCCAGCTGGTAGGTTGTGATTCAAAGCCCATCAATACGGTTTTATCCTCGCCATTGTTGTAAAACGTGTATAACACATCCACCTTTGCAAGGTTATCATCTGTAAGAGTTATTTTCAACACTTCTTTCTTCACGGCAATATCAGTTTCCTGCAAAGGCACAAGTTGATTGCCTGTTGAATAAAACAACGCATCATTAGCATATAATGGCATGGAAAGTGCCATTACAAATAAGAGTAAGCTTGTAATAAAACGGTATTTCATAATTGTATTTTATATCTTTTCGTTCTTGGTGGCAAAGATAAACAAAAAATCCTGTAATGCAAAGGAAATATCGAAAAAAGATTATTTCAGTAAAACTATTCCATAGCCTAAAGTCCTATTTCCCTTCGCTCTTCCTCCGTAGTTTCTCCATCGTATGTCCATCGTTACTCCATCGTTAGTCCATCGAATCGATGGACTAACGATGGAGTAACGATGGAGTATCGATGGAGTAACCTCCCAGTTTCAAGGGAGAATGAACCTTTTTTCTACGTTAAACGATTGTATTTATATGGTTTTAGAATGCTATCACCAAAGTTCCAAATACTTTGGTATTATGATGCAAAAAAAGGTATATTTGCCGCAATTGCTAATTTTTCACAGAAAATCGTTGCGAATATGAAAATAAATGCTTATCTTTGCATTCGGTTAATCAAATATCGTGCGAAGAAGTCTGATTTTGATAAGATCAGAGAATGTGTAAATAGCACGTTGCGCTCGGTAATTATTATAACTAAAATGATAAGAGGAAACCTAAATAAGTCAAATATTGTTAATGGAGTGAAAAGAATGGCTGATTTATTTGGTCATTCAGAGAATTTGATTACTCTCTCTCTCTCTCTCTCTCTCATATTTAGGTACTAACTCTCTCCATATCTTTTTATTAAGTCGCGGATGTCCGTGCAAATATAGGCTTTTCTTGCAATAGTGCAAGAGAGGTCTAGTTTGTTATTCTGTCATTTTATCTTATATATTAATCAATAATTTTTTTGAAGTTTAAATCTATTATGAATCATTCATTGAAAATTTCGTTGATGGCATTAGTTGCCATGTTCGCGTTCAACACAGTTGCAGACGCTCAGTTTGGCGCTTTGAAGAAGTTGGCTAAGTCCGCAGGAGGTAAATCACAGGCTTTGAAGGAAATTGAAGCTTTTGTTGAGGAACATAAAGCTGCTATTCCACAGCCGAAGCAGGGGAATCCTGTTGATTTCTCTTTGGAATGGGAGATTGGCTTTGAGCATAAAAGTGGTGTTGTTGCTACATGGGATCCTGCCAAGTTAGAGGTAACTATAAAAACCGATCGCAACGGCAATAAACCGGGTACAGTCGTGAAGCTTGATCCGAATACAGGAAAGTGGACGGATGCCTCTGGCGCTTCGAAAGGTTCAATAAGTGCAGATGGTACTATTGATTCTCCAGGTTTTGGTATTGTGAAACTGGAAGAAAACAAAGAGCATTGTATGGATGCTGAGAATAAGATTGATACAGATATTCTGATGGGATATAACATTAAGTTGGGAAGGGATAATACAAAACTGACCTATTACCAGTTTAATGACCTCAGAGGTAGAAGTATGACAAAGGAGAATGTCGGCAAGATAAAGTGGGGTGTCAACAAAGGTGAGGTCAGCGATAAGACTGTTAATCCGTTGATTGTTGCCTATGTTTATTTTGGTTTGATTTTCAATCAGAATGATGTTCTTACCAATAAATTAGGGTATGATATTACTAAGACTTTCACCGAGTCAGAGCTTAGAAATAGTGTTACGTACAAAGATGAAGCTGCTGTTGCTCAGATTAAGAAGATAGAAGAGGGTTTTCTCAATTATAACTCCGCAACAAAGGGAGGTAAGATTGCAGAGATTGGTCTAATGACCAGATGGCTGCACGAAACTGGCTACAAGAATCGCTATAAGTGGAATGAAACAACATATACCATTGATAGGCTTAACTATTGGATTGTATACGAAATGCCTGATGGTAAAAACAAAGTTGCCTTCTATCAGCTTGTCAAGAATGATGGTGACAGAGGCGTTACCGAGCGTAGCAAGTGTAAGGGAATGCACATGTTGACCGAGTGGAAACGTAAGTAACATTTAGTAAAAATAGCCCTCTGAGTAATCAGGGGGCTTTTGATATAATGACGAATGCTATTATCACAGAGGTATGTAGTTCCAAAGACTATGGGTTTATGATACAAAAAAAGGTATATTTGCTGCAATTGCTAATTTTTCACAGAAAATCGTTGCTGATATAAAAATAATTGTATATCTTTGCAAACTGTAAATAGACATAAACCTATAAACGTGTATATTATGAATAAGACTAAAACATTTATTGCGATTGCATTATTTTCCGCTTGTATGACAAGTCTTGCCATAGGTAGTGGTGAGGCTATGCCTGAAATGTCAACAATGATGGCTTCTAAGGCTAAGTCAATCACCGTGGATCGTAATTGCTCTACATTCACGGCAATAGAGAATAAAACCCCTTGTAACGTGTTCTACAAGCAGGGAGAGACATTCAAGGTTTCTATCGTTGCTCCAGAGGATCAGGTTGACAAGATTAATACCTATGTATCGGATGGGGTTTTGAAGATAGAAATGGAAGATAATACATTTATCAAGGAAACAAAGAATGTCAAGATCAATGTTGAATCTCCAGCTCTTGAATCTGTGACTATTGCAGGTTCTGGAAACTTCACGGCTCAGTCGGCAATCAATACTTCCGGAAAATCTGTTTCCCTTTCAGTTAAGGGTAGCGGCATTATCAAGACCAAGAATGTGGAGTGTAAGGAATTGAAGTCTAATGTTAGTGGTAGTGGTAATGTAGAGGTTGCAGAACTGAGAGCTTCTTCTGCTGAGGTAGAAGTTAATGGTAGTGGAAATATTACCTATAACGGCATGAAGATCAGCAAGAAACTTGATGCCTCTATTAGTGGCTCTGGAAATATTGCGATTAACGGTAAGGTGGATGTCGTTAATGTCGAAATCCGTGGAAGTGGTAACTTGACTGGTAAGATTGACTGTGATAATGTTACTGCTACTATCAAGGGTAGTGGCGATGTTAAGCTGGCAGGTGATATTAAGGCTCATTATACCACCGTTACTGGGTCGGGAAGGGTGACGATTAAATAAGACCCCTTTCCGCCCTTCGGGCACCTTTCCCCGTAAAGGGGCAAGGAAAAAGTTACCTTTTATCGCTATGTGTGATTGTTCTTTGAGCGATAAAAGGTAACTTCTCTCCCTTTCCCCTCGATGGACGGTAGGATTAGTTCGAAATTACGGCGTGTTAATTGTGACCATATACAAATTTTGAAGTATATGAAGAGGTAATCCTTCTTGGATGCGCTTATTTCTGTTATCTTCAGGTTGAGTTTAAAAACTCGGCAAGAGATTGAATCAATCTAAGAATACTGGAAACGTCTCATCAGAGATGTTGTAACAGGTCAAATAAAAGTAAACAAAATCAATTTAATATGGGATTTTTAGAATCAATAGGAGGATTTGTAATATTAATAGTAATTGTATTCCTAATCCTTATGTATATGGAATACGACGATAGAAAACGTCGTGACAATGCAGAACTGATGAAATATGTTCCTAAACACAAACTTTCGAAAAAAAAGGATAAGGGATATGATATGTATGCAAAAGACACTCTTAAAGACAAAGAGGTTAGAGCTGCAGCAGAAAAAGCTAGACAAGAGGATAAGGACAGAGAGATAAAGCTTAAGAAAGAAGAAAACAAACAAAAAACAATTAAGAGAGTGAATTCTTATCAGTATGAAGATTTGGTTTATGAGATTTATGCTCCTTATTGTATATATTCTTCTTTTTACGAAAAGTGGTATACAGACGTACAATTACATAAAGATCACATAATAAAGAGAATTTTTGAAATAAAATCCGATAAGGACCCAAGTGTGTCATTGGCAGATGCAAAAAGTTTATTCAAGGCAATGATCGAAGCTGAAGTTCTTGATTGTATATTTGACAATTCTGCGACATACTATCAAATGGGAATTGTCTTGAGATATGATTGGGCGGTGGTTTCTGATGAAGATATGAATATAGATAAGTGGATCAAGAAGAATGGTGGTGACTCGCAAAATAATCCATTTAAAAAATATGCAGACGTTTCAGCATTAAGGCCATCCAAGAAGTCTGTTAACAAGAAAATCTGTATTGAAGATAAGCAGATTGAAAAAACAGCAGATTTTGAAATAGGCTTCATTCATTTTGAAGTAAAACATAACTATGTAAAAAAACTTATTATAGATAGTGATGAAATGAGAACCATCGTGTTTGGAGATGGAACTGAAATTAAGTTTTTTACTTGGGAGGTTGATATTTCGAATGAAGAAGAATTAGAGGATTCCATTAGTGATGGATCTCTATATGTAAAATCAGAAAATGGATTGTTAAGAATTATCCAAAAATAACTTTATAGATACGTCAGAAACAGGACTTGAAAGAATGATTAACGTGAGTTCGACGAAATTCTTTAGTCGTATATTTTGATTATCATGTAGTTGAAGAAGCTCTGAAGGAGCGGCACCTAAAAGGGCGGTTCGTAAGAGCCGTTATATTATGAACGTTATAGTAATATGAGGTCTGAAGGACCGACACTTGTTATATTTATCAGGTGTCGCACCTACGGCGCTCACTAAAAAAGCATCATCATAGGTAGCACTTACGTACTACCCTTTTAGGTGTCGCTCTTTCAGAGCTAATTCATCGAACTCACGTTAATTATCAATAGGCTCGTACAACATAAAGGCTATGAGCAAGAGACACCACATACTTTCAATAGGGACTTTGTGATTGTTGACGGTTGGGATTAGGGGTTTCTCTGCCTTACCGCCTCATAAAGTAAAATCGCAGCACTAACCGATACGTTAAGGGAATCTGTAATTCCGAGCATAGGAATTCGGATATGGGCATCAGCAGCCTTGCGCCAGATGTCAGTCAATCCTGTAGCTTCTGTACCCATAACGATTGCCGTACCGCGTTTCATGTCGGTATCATAATAGAGTTCTGAGTCCTGAAGCTGGGCTGTAAGGATTTGTATATTGTTCTCTTTCAGAAACTTGATACACTCTTCCGAAGTGCAGGCAACACAAGGAACGCTAAATATTGCACCTGTACTGTTCCTTATCAAGTTCGGGTTGTAGAGATCTGTCAAAGGATCACAAACGATAAGAGCATCTGCTCCTGCGGCATCAGCAGAACGGAGAATAGCACCAAGATTTCCTGGTTTCTCTACGCTCTCTAATACCACGATAAGCGGATTGTCTGATAGCTTCAAGTCTTGAAGCGTCTTGTCCTTTGTCCTTACTTCTGCTATAACTCCTTCAGTACTACCACGATATGCAATCTTTTCGTAGATAGTAGGAGATACTTCAAACAATTTTATGTTTTTGTTCTTCTCTATGATTTTTGATACATTTTCAGATAAATCCTTGTTGAGGTAGAAAATCGTATCAATCTCATAGTCTTTTTCCATGCATCTCTCCACTTCCCTTATTCCTTCAACAACAAACAATCCGGCCTTCCTTCTTTCAGAAGACTTCTGTTGTAGTTGAAGCAATCGCTTTATCTTCGGGTTTTGAGCGCTGGTTATAGCCCCCTCTGCCCCCGAGGGGGAGTCTTTTATTATAGTATTTGTCGTGAAAGGCATGTTAATTGTTCATTTTTAATTGTTAATTGATAGTTGTAGATAGAGGCTTGTCGCCTTCCGGCTCCCTCCCTACGGGGGAGGGCGGGGGGAGAGGCCGCCACTATTAGCTTATCTGAGCCCAATCCACATCATCCTTCCTTAATTCGTTGAGCCTGCGCCACAGCATAGCGTGGTGAGGAGAATTACATTCAGGATCATCATCTATTATCTTCTGAGCTTCGTCTCTTGCAAGCTGAACGAGTTGACCGTCTCTTGCAATATCGGCTATCTTTAGGTCGAAAGCAAGTCCTGATTGCTGAGTACCTTCAAGATCGCCCGGCCCTCTTAGCTTCAGATCTGCTTCTGCTATGCGGAAACCGTCATTGGTTTCCGTCATTATCTCCATTCGCTTGCGTGTTTCCTGAGCAAGTTCATGCCCCGTAACAAGGATGCAATAGCTTTGGTCGGCACCTCGTCCTACTCGTCCTCTGAGCTGATGCAACTGTGAAAGACCGAACCTCTGAGCGTCCATTATTACCATTACGGAGGCATTAGGCACGTTCACACCAACCTCAATAACGGTGGTTGCAACGAGTATCTGCGTTTCGCCAGATGCGAATTTCTGCATTTCCTCTTCCTTCTCGGCAGGCTTCATCTTTCCGTGTACCTTACTCATCTTGTATTCTGGAAAGATGTTTTGTAGATATTCATAGCCTTCCTCAAGGTTCTTGAGGTCTATCTTTTCGCTCTCGGTTATGAGGGGATAGACGATATACACCTGTCTGCCAATGCTTATCTGCTGTCTGATGCCGTTGAAAAGACTCGTTGTCTGGTTATCATATTTGTGCAGGGTACGGATTGGCTTTCTGCCTGGAGGAAGCTCATCTATTACGCTTACATCCAGATCTCCGTATATTGTCATAGCGAGGGTTCGTGGAATAGGCGTTGCCGTCATTACGAGTATGTGTGGCGGATTCTCGTTCTTTGCCCATAGCTTTGCTCTTTGTGCCACGCCAAAACGATGCTGCTCGTCAACAACGGCAAGTCCGATGTTCTTGAACTGCACGGTTTCCTCAATCAAGGCATGAGTTCCTACGAGAATATCTATCTCGCCTGTTACGAGTTGTTGGAGCACTTCCTTCCTCTTCTTGCCCTTCACTATTCCCGTGAGTAGTTCCACCTTTACATCAAGTCCTTTCAGAAACTCTTGTATGGTGGCAAGATGTTGTTCTGCAAGGATTTCGGTTGGAGCCATCAGGCAAGTCTGAAAACCATTGTCAACGGCAATCAGCATAGCCATGAGTGCAACGAGAGTCTTTCCTGAGCCTACATCACCTTGTACGAGACGGTTCATCTGTCGGCCGGTATTCATGTCTGCCTGAATCTCATGCATCACACGCTTTTGTGCTCCTGTGAGTTCAAATTTCAGGTTCTTGCTAAAGAATGCCTTGAAATGTTCGCCAACTCTAGGAAGTAGATACCCTCTGTATTTGCGTCTGTGGTTGGCAGTATAGCGAAGGATATTGAGCTGAACATAGAACAGTTCCTCGAATTTCAACCTCTCTCTTGCCTTCTGCATTTCCTGTTGAGACTTGGGATAGTGCACATTCCTCATAGCCGTATCACGACTTACAAGGTGGAGTGGGGTGGTGATGTAATCGGGAAGTGTTTCGGGTAGAGTCGGCATCTTTGTAAGCATAGCCTTGGCAATTTTCTCCATTGAACGTGAAGTGAGTCCGGCGTTCTTCATCTTCTCCGTCGTCACATAGTATGGCTGCATACCCATCTGTGAGAGTTGGAGATTTTCAGTCTTCTCAATCTCAGGATGTGTGAACTGGAATCTGCCTCCGAATATTCCTGGCTTGCCAAAAACGATATAGTCGATCCCTACCTTGAAGTTCTTCGTAACGTATTGTGTTCCAGAGAACCATACGAGATCAACGACACCTGTTCCATCGCCGAAATGTGCAACGAGTCTTTTCTTCTTTATCCCCATAGGGAATGTCTCGAAAGAAAGGATTCTACCTTTGATCTGAACAAAAGACATATCTTGCGTAAGGCTGCTGATGGTATATACATGGCTTCTATCCACATATTTATATGGATAGTATTCCAGCATATCACCGATGGTTTTGATACCCAGTTCCTTGTTGAGTATCTGTTTCTTGGTCGGTCCAACGCCGCTAACATACATTATGTCTTGTTTCAGAATGTCGCTCATTATTTAAGCAAAGCCTCTGCTATCGTTATGTCGAATGGAGTTGTTATCTTTATGTTCTCGCGGTTGCCCTCAACCATAGTCACTTTTTGACCAATGCCCTCTACAACCGAAGCATCGTCCGTGAAAGTGTCCTTGTATTCCTGTTTGTTTGCCTCCTTGAGAAGTTGGATGTCGAAAACCTGTGGGGTCTGTACCAATCGGTAGTCGCCTCTGAACACGTTCTTGTTTTCTGGAGTGTATCTCAGAGTCTCAACTACTTCTGTTACAGGGATTACAGCTTTTACCTCGCGTGCTGCCTCATAGCATCTTTTGATAGTCTCAACAGATACGAATGGACGCACGCCATCATGTACTCCCACCACTCCTTGAGCATCATTAGGTACAAGGTTGAGGCCATTCTGAACGGAGTGGAATCTTGTCTGTCCACCATCGGCTATCTGTATGTCTTCGGAATTGAAGGAAGGGTATTTCAAACAGAGTTCCTTCCAATAGTCCTGTTGGGATTTAGGCAATACAAGGACAATACCGATTTCCTTGCAATATTCACGAAATCGGTCTATTGTCCTCATCAGGATTGGTTTACCGCCGATAGGTAGGAACTGCTTTGGGATTTCTCCTCCCATTCTCAATCCCTTGCCTCCAGCGACTATTATGATGTAGTCCATAATTACTTGCCCATCAGATGATTAAATCTCATGCCTTCCTTGATATTCTCAACTGTCTGCTTGTCTGCAAACATTTCGAGAATGGCATAGGCATAAGGGAATGTTGCAGCTGGACCTTCGCCAGTAATGATGTTTCCATCGATAGTGTAGAGCTCGTGAGTGTATTCCGCTCCGATCAGGGTGTTCTCGCAACCAGGGAAGCAGGTGGCCTTCTTGCCTTTGAGGATTCCGAGGTCGCCCAATACCATAGGAGCTGCACATATAGCGCCGATCTTTTTACCAGCTGCATGTTGTGCAGAGACAGCCTTTCTCACGCCTTCATGTTTAAGAAGGTTTGTTGAACCTGGCATTCCTCCTGGGAGCAACAACATATCAGCATCAGAGAAATCAGAGTCCTCTATCATCTCGTCGCATTTGATCACGATTCCGTGTGCTGACTCGATGAATTCGCTACCTGTTGTGCTGACCATTTTCACGTCAACACCACCTCTTCTAAGGATGTCAACTGTGATAAGAGCCTCGATCTCTTCTGTGCCATTTGCAAGAAATTCATATACTTTTGCCATAATCTTCAATTTTTTTGGATATTTTTTCTGCTTTTTGAATTTTATTTATTATTTTTGCATTGAAAATCATTTGCAAATATACGAAAGTTTCCTGAAAATTCAAAATATTTCAGTTCATAAAAATAATAATACGCACAATTTTATGTCAGATAAGTCACTTCGCTTCGCAATTTTCGGCAATCAGTATCAGGCAAAGAAGTCTGCGGCGATACAGAAAATCCTTTCGCTCCTTAATCAGCGTGAGGGTGAAATTCTTATTGACCGTCCTTTCTATGACTTCCTTACCAAGGGGCAGCATCTTGAACTGGATGTTGACAAGGTCTTCGACGGTGATGACTTTGAAGCTGATTTCGCTGTGTCAATGGGTGGAGACGGCACGTTGCTGAAGACTGCGGCTCGTGTCGGGCATAAGAATATCCCTATTATAGGCGTGAATATTGGCAGACTTGGTTTCCTTGCCGATGTGAACCCTACTGAGATTGAGCGTGCTATTGCTAATCTTTATTCTGATGACTATGTAGTGAGTGAGCATGCAGTCCTTGCTATTGAAAGTGATGGCGCTCCTATCAAGGAATGTCCTTATGCCCTTAATGATATTGCAGTCCTCAAGCGTGATACTGCTTCTATGATTGCTATCCGTACAAGCGTAAACGGTGAGTATGTTATCACCTATCAGGCTGACGGATTGATAGTTACTACTCCGATGGGCTCTACTGCCTATTCCTTGAGTAATGGTGGTCCTATCATTACACCTGGGGCTGACATCCTTTGTCTTACACCTGTAGCTCCTCATAGTCTGAATGTTCGTCCGATTGTCGTTCCTGACCAGTCGGTAATCACTCTCAAGGTAGAAAGCCGTAGCCATAACTTCCTTGTTGCCGTTGATGGACGTTCTGAGAGTCTCCCAGAGGGCACTCTCATCACTATCCGTAAGGCTGACTATACGGCAAAGGTTGTTCGTTTCAGCGATCGACGCTATTTCTCTACCCTTCGCGAGAAGATGATGTGGGGAGCTGATCAGAGATAAACATTTCATTTTAATATTTTTACCATGGGATCCAAGGCTTATTCTTCTAAACAGATATTTCGCTGGCTATTGCGTTCGTGGCGTGGGAATATTTTCCAGGCTTCTTTGAATGCGTCATTAGGCTTGCTCGAGGTGGGTGTAAGTCTCGCTTCCGTGTGGGCTGTGAAGCATGCCATTGATGTGGCTTCACATTCCATTGAGGGAGATGTGCTTGTGTCTGTCGGAATAATGGGAGGCCTGATCCTTTGTAGTTTTGTTATCAATATGACGGCTGTGTGGGTGAGGAATATCCTTGGTGTCCGTGCCCAGAACCGTATGCAGAGGCAGATGCTTGACCGTATTCTCCGTGCTGAGTGGCGCGGAAAGGAGAGTCTTCATAGCGGTGATGTCATAAATCGTCTTGAACTGGATGTCAATCAGGTAGTGGTGTTCCTTACCGAGACCCTTCCAAGTACGCTTTCCGTTCTTGCCATGTTCCTTGGCGCTTTCTTCTATCTGTATCTCATGGATAGCAGGCTGGCATTGATTATCATAGTGCTGATTCCGTTCTTTGCCCTTCTCAGTAAGATCTATGTCCGTCGTATGCGACAGCTTTCGCGTGATGTGCGTGATTCGGATTCCCGTGTGCAGAGCATTCTTCAGGAAACTGTTCAGAATCGTATGCTCGTAAAGACGCTTGAGAGTGAGGAAACAATGGTAGAGCGTCTTGACGATCAGCATCGTATGTTGCAGAGTAGTGTGGAGAGAAGGACAAAGTTCCGTCTTTTGTCTAATTTCATCCTTAATTTCGGGTTCGCGTTCTGTTATCTCATTGCATTTGCGTGGAGTGCTATGAGAATGTCGGCTGGTACCCTTTCCTTTGGAGGTATGACAGCTTTCCTTCAGCTCGTGAACAAGATACAGTCTCCTGCTCGTAGTCTCATGAAACTGGCTCCAGCTTTCGTTAGCGTCTTTACTGCTGCCGAGAGATTGATGCTTCTTGAGGAAACCCCTCTTGAGGAACAGGGAGATGATGTTCAGCTTGGTTGCCCTTGCGGAATCCGTCTTGAGAATGTGACCTATGGATATGAGGATGACAAGGCGCATCCAGTCATTCGTGATCTTTCCTATGATTTCCGTCCGGGTGAGTGTACTGCTATTCTTGGAGAGACAGGTGCGGGAAAGACGACTATCATCCGACTCATTCAGGCTCTTCTTCGTCCGGATTCAGGTTCTCTTTATATATATAATAAGGAGGAAAGCGTTGAGGTTAGTCCTCTCACACGTTGTAACATCGTATATGTACCACAGGGAAACACACTTCTTAGCGGTACTATCCGTGATAATCTCCTTCTTGCCGATGAGAATGCAACGGACGAGCAGATGCATGAGGCACTTGAAATGGCATGTGCCGATTTCGTGTTTGCGCTTCCTGAAGGTCTCGATACTACATGTTCTGAGAATGGTGGAGGATTAAGTGAAGGACAGGCTCAGAGAATATGCATTGCCCGTGCTCTTCTCCGTAATCGTGGAATCCTTCTTCTCGATGAGGCTACAAGTGCTCTTGATCCAGAGACGGAAAAGAATCTTCTTGCCAATATCATGAAGTCAAGTCAGCACACAATCATCTTCATCACTCATCGTCCGGCTGTCGTTGACTATTGCACTCGCACTCTCCGCATCGAAAAACTGAGGGACTAAAGCCCGCCTCTTTTTTTCGAGCCGTCCTTGGCTCGCCCTTATCTGTTGTTCTCATTATCGAGCCGAGTTCGGCTCGCCTTCCCCATCCCTTGCGAATATGCCCTTCCGTCCGTTTTCTTATATTTTCGCAACACTTCGCTCATATTCCCCGTATATTGCCGATTTGCCTTGATTTTTGTCATCCAAACCCTAAAAATGCATCTTTTTCTAAAAATATTTCGAGAAAAATTTGGTGGATTCAGGAAAATGTAGTACTTTTGCACTCGCTTTCGGGAAAACGGTACCAAACACCGCTTGAAAGGAGGCGAAAAGAAAGAGTTCTTTGACAAGATTTACATAAACAGAAAGTAGTAGTACAAGAAGCAAGTGAGAGATCACTTGGGTAATAAACGAACCGATCAATTCGGCTTCCTTAGGGAAGCAAGAAAAGAGAATACTTCTTAATAAATAAAGGATAGTCGTCCCGAGCAAGACAATACGGTCTTCCGAGAAATCGGAAGATTACATTATAAAGAAATTTTACAATGGAGAGTTTGATCCTGG
>Ga0310695_10001933_pt1 | contig 46111 bp, 28 predicted proteins | sample RumenRJG_04DNA_FD_203882 | JGI IMG/M metagenome (GOLD analysis project Ga0310695, IMG submission 203882) | Bovine rumen microbial communities from Lethbridge, Alberta, Canada - RJG_04 (v2) (version 2) | ecosystem: Host-associated > Mammals > Digestive system > Stomach > Rumen | place: Canada... | reverse complement strand
GCTACAGCCCTTGGTCATGCACCTCAGGCTGGTCTGGCTGATCCCGCTGCAGGTTCAGTACTCTCTGTAGCTGAGGCTCTCACAAATATTGTTTGGGCTCCATTGGCCGAGGGCATGGATTCACTCTCACTCTCTGCTAACTGGATGTGGCCCTGCCGCTCACAAAAGGGCGAGGATGCTCGTCTCTATGCTGGTGTGAAGGCTCTGAGTGATTTCTGCTGCGACCTGCATATCAACGTTCCAACTGGTAAGGACTCGCTGTCTTTGAGTCAGCAGTATCCTAACGGAGAGAAGATTATCTCTCCAGGAACTGTGATTGTATCTGCTGGTGGTGAGGTTTCTGACATCAAGAAGGTGGTTTCACCTGTATTGGTAAACGATAAGAACGCATCACTTTATCATATCGACTTCTCGTTCGACGAGCAGCACCTCGGCGGTTCTGCTTTCGCCCAGAGTCTGGGTAAGGTGGGCGATGATGTTCCAACCGTTAAGAACCCAGAGTACTTCGCTGATGCCTTCATGGCTGTTCAGCAGATGATTGAGAAGGGCTGGATTTTGGCTGGTCACGATATCTCGGCTGGTGGCTTGATTACTACTCTGCTCGAGATGTGCTTCGCCAATCAGAAGGGCGGTATGCATATCAACCTGCATGACATCTGCAAGGATGGCGACGTCGTGAAGGCTCTCTTTGCTGAGAACCCTGGCGTTGTCATCGAGGTGAGCGATGCCTACAAGCAGGAGTTCAAGGACTTCATGGAGGAGCAGGGTGTTGGCTATGCTAAGATTGGTTATCCCGTGGAGGACAGCCGCAGTATCGTGGTGAAGGCTGATGATAAGGAGATGACCTTCGACATCGATGCACTCCGTGATGTTTGGTACAAGACCTCTTACCTGTTGGATCGTAAGCAAAGCTTCAACGGCAAGGCTAAGGAGCGTTTCGAGAACTATAAGAAGCAGCCTCTGGAGATGAAGTTCAACAAGGACTTCACAGGTACTCTGGCACAGTACGGTATTTCTGCCGACCGTCGTCAGCCTTCTGGCATCAAGGCTGCCATCATCCGTGAGAAGGGTACCAATGGTGAGCGCGAGATGGCTTACTGCCTCTATCTCGCCGGCTTCGACGTGAAGGATGTGATGATGACCGACCTGATTTCTGGTCGCGAGACACTCGAGGACATCAATATGATTGTATTCTGTGGTGGTTTCTCTAACTCCGATGTACTTGGCTCTGCTAAGGGTTGGGCTGGTGCTTTCCTCTTCAATCCTAAGGCTAAGGAGGCCCTCGATAAGTTCTATGCCCGCAAGGACACCCTCTCGCTGGGTATCTGTAACGGTTGTCAGCTGATGGTTGAGCTCGGCCTCACAGGTGCTAAGGGTGCTAAGATGCTGCACAACGATTCGCACAAGTTCGAGAGTGAGTTCATCTCTCTGAGCATTCCTCAGAACAATAGCGTGATGTTCGGTTCGCTGAGCGGCAACAAGCTCGGTCTGTGGGTCGCTCACGGAGAGGGTAAGTTCTCTCTGCCTGAGGCTGAGAGCGAGTACAATGTTATCGCTAAATACAACTACGCTGGCTATCCAGCTAATCCTAACGGATCAGATTATAATGTAGCTGGTATCTGCTCTGCTGATGGTCGTCATCTCTGCATGATGCCACACCTGGAGCGCGCCGTATTCCCTTGGCAGAACGCTTGGTATCCTGCTGACCGTCGTCAGGATGAGGTAACTCCTTGGATTGAGGCATTTGTAAATGCACGTAAGTGGGTGGAAGCTCAGAAGTAATGAACATATACTGGGAATCATTTAAGACATTCTTTAAGATTGGCATATTCACCCTTGGTGGTGGATATGCCATGATACCTTTGATAGAGGAAGAGGTGGTCAATAGGAAGCAATGGGTGTCAAAGGACGAGATGCTCGACCTGATTGCCATTGCCCAGAGTTGTCCTGGTGTCTTCGCCATCAACATCGCCACCTTTATTGGCTATAAGCTAAAAAAGGAGCGTGGAGCCATTGCCACTATGCTGGGCACCGCCCTACCCTCGTTCCTCATCATCCTGCAGATCGCTTTCTTCTTCCACCAGTTTGAAGACAACCGCATCGTTGCCGCCATCTTCAAGGGCATCCGTCCTGCTGTTGTGGCACTGATAGCCGTTCCGACCTTCAACCTTGGTAAACGAGCTCAGTTGAACAAATGGACGATTTGGATTCCTATTGTGTCTGCTCTGCTGATATGGTTATTGGGCGTTTCACCTATTTGGATTATTATTGCTGCAGGAATAGGCGGCTATATTTATGGGAGGGTTGCCGTATGATATTCTTTTGGTTGTTCGTGACATTCTTCGAGATAGGCGTCTTTGGCTTTGGAGGAGGCTACGGCATGCTCTCGCTGATTCAGAACGAGACTGTAGAGCACTGGCATTGGCTGTCAAGCAGCGAGTTTACAGATATTGTGGCCATCTCGCAGATGACGCCTGGCCCCATCGGCATCAACTCTGCCACCTATTGCGGCTATACTGCCGTCAAGAATGCAGGCTTCTCCATGCCTATGGCCGTACTGGGTAGTGCCACTGCTACCTTTGCCCTTGTGTTACCCTCGCTGATTCTGATGATTCTCATCAGCAAGATGTTCATGAAGTACATGCATACTTATACCGTAACCAGTGTGTTCGCTGCGTTGCGACCCACTGTCGTAGGTCTGTTAGCTGCTGCCACCTTATTATTATGTACGCGCGAAAACTTCAGCACACCAACAGAAAACCTCTGGCAGTTCTGCATCAGCTGTTTCCTCTTTGCAGCTGCGTTCTATGGGGTTAAGGTCATCAAAATCAACCCCATCCACATGATTTTCTATTGCGCCATAGCCGGACTCGTACTATTTTATGAGTAGCCCCATTTTGCACTCGTCGCAATGGCGGGGCAGAGACATCAGGCACCATTAGCGAATAAACTTAACAAAACTGTCGCTGAGAATCGCGCGAAATCCACCAAACGTTCAGCGAGGGTCAAATACGCGAGATATGAGGCGTTATGCGCAACATATTAATATACAAACCATTACAGCTTTAGACCCCTTTTTACACCTCGGAATGTTGTTCGTTTCGTCTACAAACATCGTCTAAAGCACCTCTAAAACTATGATTTTCGCACTACAAAAGTGCCGTTTTCACATCGTGAATACGTAACTTTGAGGTCATGAAAGTGGCACTTTGTGACCTTCGAAACGTAACTTCGTTACTCTCTATGTCCCACTTCGTGACTTAGCAACCGTAATCTTGCCGCAAATCCTCCTAGATTTCTTCAAAAACCAAGCACGATTTTCGGCACTTTTTCTTTACATCTTGGATTACTTCTGCTACAAGATTGTTTACTTGTGCTTCTGATAGTATTCAATGGCGCGATTGATATTTTCCTTCACGGCATCTGAGGTAAAGGTGGCGCCAGTGACGCCATCGACCTGTGGCAACGGCTTCTTTTTCTCAATCTTCATGCCTTCATACTTGGGCAGCATACCTTTCTTGACCTTGGCGACATACTTCGGACCGTCCATTGTCTTGAGGGGTACTACCTTGACGATCTTATTCTTCTTGATATACACCTCAACGGGCGTAGGACCGGCATAGCCTTCTACATCTTTTGCCAAGGTCGTAGTGTTAACCACATAAGTACCATCTTTCTCTTTGCGCATCACCTCCTGAGCATCAGCGGTGACGAATGCTGCCATGAGCAGCAGGGTTATTATTGTCTTCATCATAATCATTGTTTTCTTTCTTAGACGCTGCAAAGGTAAGAAAGTTAAATGAGAAAACCATCTTTTTTAGAAAAATTATGGAACTGACGGAGATTTTAAGGCACACGTAGCCTGTAGGCAGACTGATGACATTTCAAGCTATCATCAGTCATAAATATAGATTAAAGTATAGCCGATGAGACGATTATTAACTACTATGGTAATGGTGCTGGCGGCCATAGCAGCCTCAGCACAGAATAAAGTATACATCTCTACCTCGTTCCACGAACCCGCCACTGACGGACTGCGCTTCATCTACAGTCGCGACGGTTGGACGTGGCAACAGATTGACGGCTTGTGGCTACGCCCGGAAGTCGGCAAGCAGAAGGTGATGCGCGACCCCAGCATCATCCGTACGCCCGACGGCATGTTCCATCTGGTGTGGACCTCCAGTTGGCGAGGCGACAGAGGCTTCGGCTATGCCTGTTCGAAAGACCTGGTACACTGGAGCGAGCAGCGTTTCATCGAGGTGATGAGCGACATGTCGACGGTCAATGTCTGGGCCCCCGAACTCTTCTGGGACGACGTCAAGCAGCAAGCCATCATCGTCTGGGCATCGTGCATTCCAGGCAGATTCCCTGATGGGCAGGAGGAACACAAGAACAATCATCGGCTCTACTATACCACGACGAAAGACTTTAAGTCGTTTACGCCGACCAAGCTGATGATTGACCCAGGGTTCTCGTGTATAGACGCCACACTGGTCAAACGAGGCAAGCAGGACTATGTGATGGTATTGAAAGACAACACCCGACCAGAGCGCGACATCAAGGTGGCATACGCCAAGTCGCCCTACGGTCCTTGGAGCAAAGCCTCTGAGCCGTTTACAGGCAAGATGATGGAAGGTCCGACTACGGTGAAGGTAACAGATGGTTGGTTGATTTATTACGACCGCTACGAACTGAAGGACTTCGGTGCCCACTTTACCAAGGACTTTGTGACGTTTGAGGACGTCAGCAACAAGACCACAGTCCCCAACCTGCACAAGCACGGCACCATCTTCGAGGCCGACGAGGCCATTCTGCAAGGGCTGCTGAATGCCAAGAAGGTTCACTATACAGGCACAACGCTGAGCAATCCCAATCGGCACGACGGAGGACTGTCGCCCGTCGTTGGTGTGCACAACATCCAGATACTGCGCGCCAATCGCGAACAGCCGTCAGAGGCCAACGGCAATGGATGGACGTACAATCACCAACCCATGATGGCCTATTGGCAGAACAAGTTCTACGTACACTACCTCTGCGACCCTAAGGACGAGCACGTGCCCCCCTCGCACACCATGTATCAGACGTCTGAAGACGGTTATACGTGGAGCACCCCACAAGTGCTGTTCCCTGAATTGCAGGTGCCTGAAGGTTTCCAAAAGCCTAATCGCCCTGAAAAGGCTCACGACCTTATTGCCATTATGCACCAACGTGTCGGCTGGTATGTATCGAAGAGCGGACAACTCTTTGCTATCGGCAACTATGGCGTCGCCTTCGACAAGAAAGACGACCCCAACGACGGCAACGGCATAGGGCGCGTCATCCGAGAAGTGAAGAAAGACGGCACGTTAGGGCCGATCTATTTTCTTTATCTGAATGGGGCCTATAAGACCTATGGGACTAATAAGACCTATAAGCCCCATTGGCCCTATTACACCAAGGCCCCAAAGGATATCCGCACGGCTTGCGAAGAGATTCTTGCCAACCCCCGCTATCGCATGCAGTGGGTGGAAGAGGCTGACAGGCAAGACCCGTTGATTCCACTGCACAAAGAGTATAAGGCCTATTGCGACTATACGTTGCCTGACGGTCAGATTGCTGCTTTGTGGAAGCACGCGCTGACGTCGACATCGGCCGATGGCGGACAGACGTGGGCACAACCCGTAGAGCGCGCCAAAGGTTTTGTGAACAGCAATGCGAAGATTTGGGGACAGCGTCTCAGCGATGGCACCTACGCCACCGTCTACAACCCTTCGGAATACCGTTGGCCGTTGGCTATCTCGTTGTCGAAGGACGGCTATGAGTACACCACGCTGAATCTCGTGCAGGGCGAAGTGCCCCCTATGCGCTATGGCGGCAACTACAAAAGCTACGGTCCACAATATGTGCGAGGCATTCAGGAGGGCAACGGCACGCCCAAGGACAGCGACCTCTGGGTGGCCTACTCGATGAACAAGGAAGACATGTGGGTGGCGCATATCCCTGTGCCTGTGCAGACAGAGGCACATAGCCACGCTGACGGCACGGAATTCAGTTTAGCCACCGTTCCCGCAGGTTCTCTTGCGGGTCTCACCACCTGGAATATCTATTCGCCCGTCTATGCTCCCGTCACGCTGAACGACGGGTGGCTGACGCTGACGGACAGCGACCCCTTCGACTATGCCCGCGTGGAACGGAAGATTCCTGCCACGAAGGAGTTGAAGGTAAGCTTCGACCTCAAGGCCCATCAGAACAACACAGGACTCCTGCAGATAGAATTCCTCGACGCCCAGGGAACAGCCTGTTCGCGTATTGAACTCACAGACGAGGGTATCATGCGTTGCAAGGGTGGCGCCCGCTATGGCGGCTTGGGAAAATACAAGCCCAACACCATCTATCACATCGAGGCTATCCTAAGCGTTTCGAAGCGGATGATAGAGGTCTTTATCGATGGCAAAAAGGCTGGTCAGCGTATGTTCTTCGCCCCTGTGGAGAGCATCGAGCGCGTGATGTTCCGTACTGGCGCTGAGCGCCGCTTCCCTGATATTGACACCCCTGCCGACTGGGACGGCACGCTTGAGAATGCAGGAGCGCGCGAAACGGAGGCTGCGTTTGCCATTGCCAACGTCGTCACCGCTCCCGAAGGAGAACGTTCGGGCACTGCGGCATTTTTGAAGTACGACGACTACAAGCACTACGTCGACTACTTCAACACGATGGAGGACGAGAATATCGTGCAGGCCATTCCCAACAGCAAGGCGTGGGAGTGGATGACACAGAACGTGCCTCTCTTCGACTGTCCCAACAAGGATTTCGAAGAACTCTTCTATTTCCGTTGGTGGACGCTCCGCAAACACATCAAGCAGACGCCCGTGGGCTTTGCTATGACGGAGTTTCTGGTGAACAGAAGCTATGCCGACCAGTGGAACCTCATCGCCTCTGGTGTGGGCCATCACATCCATGAGAGCCGTTGGTTGCGCGACACTACCTACCTCGACCAGATTATGAATACGTGGTATCATGGCAACGAGGGACAGCCCATGAAGAAAATCATTAACTTCTCTTCGTGGATAGCCCATTCGTTGTGGGGCCGCTATCTCGTTGACGGTCGCAAAGACTGGATTGTCTCTATGCTCCCTTCGCTGGAGTGGGAATACAACCATTGGGAGACGACCCATACGCGCGAAGGCGGCCTCTACTGGCAGGCCGACGTGCAGGACGCGATGGAGGAAACCATCAGTGGCGGACGCAAGAAAAAATACCTACGCCCCTCGATCAATGCCTATATGTATGGCAATGCAATGGCCATTGGGAACATCGCCAAACTCGCTGGCGACAATCAAAAGGCTGCTACTTATTTCCAGAAAGCTGAAGACCTCAGGGGAAAAGCCCACGCCAAGCTCTGGAACGAAAAACATGCGTTCTTCGAGACTCACCGTATCGACTCCTCTGCCAACGTCCGCGAGGCTATCGGCTTCATGCCTTGGTACACCCACATGGCGAAGGACGACCCACGCTATGCTGGCGCCTGGCTACAGGCTGGCGCCCCACAGGGATTCTCTGCCCCTTACGGACAGACCACTGCCGAGCGCCGTCACCCGCTGTTCCGTACGCATGGCGTAGGCAAATGTGAGTGGGATGGTGCCGTGTGGCCCTTTGCCACCTCGCAGACGCTGACAGCTATGGCCAACTACATCAATGATTACAGTAACCCCGTTATTGGCGATTCCCTGTATTTCGCAGAATTGGAGAAATACATGCAGAGCCAGCACATGCGTGGCAAACCCTACATCGGCGAATATCTCGACGAGACGACAGGCTATTGGCTGAAGGGCGACCAGGAGCGTAGCCGCTACTACAACCACTCGACGTGGAACGACCTCATCATCACAGGGCTCTGTGGCTTGCGTCCTCATGCTGAGAACGCTATTGAAGTCAATCCGCTGTTGCCAAAGAACACGTGGGACTACTTCTGTCTCGACAACGTGCTGTATCACGGTCATAACCTTACCATCGTCTGGGACAAGGACGGCTCTCGCTACCATGCTGGCAGAGGCCTCCGTGTTTACGTCGACGGACAGTTGAAGGGACAGCGCTCCGACTTAGGCAAACTCGTCATCACAAATGCCCTATGAAGAAAGGTTGCCTGACCATATTGACCTTACTCGTGTCACTGGTCTCACTGGCCGATGACTTTGGTCGAGCACAGTGGATAGGCCACATGACGCGCCGACAGGCTGTTGACAGTTTGTCAGACCGCAGCATATACCTGCAGCGTACCCTCAAGGTGAAAGGTAAGGTCAGTAAGGCTACGGTCTACGTGGTTGGTTTGGGATTCTACGAATTATCCATCAATGGTCAGAAAGTAGGCGACGCCATGTTTGCCCCTTTGTGGAGCGACTACGACAAGAGCGTTTTTTACAATGAGTATGACGTGAGTACTTACTTCGTGGGAACAGACGGGAAAACCGTCCGTCACAACAGCATTAGGGTGCTGTTGGGCAATGGCTTCTACCAGGAAAAGGGCAAGCGCTATGCAAAGCTGAAGATATCGTTTGGTCCTCCTACCCTGCTCTTCCGTCTGCATATCGAATACGCCAATGGAACGACGGAGGAGGTGGTCAGCGACAAAAAGTGGCAATGGGCAGAGAGCCCTATCACGTTCAACAGCATCTATGGCGGCGAGGACTATGATGCGCGATTAGAAGGAAGAGAGACGTGGAAAGCGGTGGTCGTGCAGGAAGCGCCCAAGGGTGTACTGCGCAAACAGATAGCAGAGCCTGTGAAAATCATGGAGCGCTATCCTGTAAAGCAGACGCTGAAGCAACAAGGCGACAGCCTGCTCGTATTGGACATGGGCCAAAACCTTGCCGGTTTTCCTGAGATTACTGTTGAGGGCAAGGCTGGCCAGCGCATCAAGCTGACGCCAGGCGAGACGCTGACCAAAGAGGGGTTGGTCAATCAAAAGCAGACGGGGCGCCCACACTACTATACCTATATATTAAGAGGTGAGAGAGTGAGAAAGGGAGGAGGTGAGGAGGTGTGGCACCCACGTTTCTCGTATTATGGCTACAGGTATCTGCAGGTGGAGGGCGACATCAATGCCGTGAAGAAGGTGGAGTCGTGCTTCGTCTACAACAGCGCCAAGAAGACGGGCGATTTCGAATGCGCTAATCCGCTCTTCAACGATGCCTACCGCTTGATTGATCGTGCCATCCGCAGCAACTGGCAGGCCGTATGGACCGATTGTCCCCATCGTGAGAAGCTGGGGTGGTTGGAACAAGACTGGCTGAACGGCGAAGGGCTCTTGGCCAACTACGACTGTCGGACAATGCTGGAGCAGACCATGCAGAACATCGTGGATGCACAGCATACAGACGGTTCTGTGCCTGAGATAGCACCAGAATACATCGTCTTTAAGGGTTCGTGGGCTGGTCCATTCCTCGAATCACCTGAATGGGGTGGCGCCATCATTTCCCTGCCGTTCCTCTATCGCGCTTTCTATGGTGACGACAAACTCGTCACCCGCTATTGGACGCAGATGAAACGCTACGTCGACTACCTCGCCACACAAGACTCCTGCTATATCTTGAAACAAGGTCTGGGCGACTGGTACGACTACGGACCTGGACGTGCAGGCTTTGCGCAGAACACCCCTATGCCGCTGGTGTCGACCGCCCACTACTACTGGTGGAACAAGCTGATGGGTGAACAGCGTGCCGACAGCATCAAGGCGGCCTTCATCCGCGAGTTCTACGACGCCAAGACCCACCGCTTTGCCACAGGCAGCCAGTGTGCACAGGCCATTGCGCTGGAGATGGGCCTCATTCCTGAAGGTGACCGCGAGGCTGTGCTGCAACAACTCGTCAACGACATCCACGCCCACGGCGACCGACTGACCACTGGCGACGTCGGCAACCGCTACCTGTTTGGCGCCCTCATCCATAACGGCCAGCAAGAATTGCTCTACAAGATGCTCAACCACTACGACGAGCCCGGCTACGGCTATCAGATCAAGCTGGGGCATACCACGCTGACAGAGCAATGGAACCCTGAGCATGGCGCCTCGATGAACCACTTTATGATGGGCCATCTAAACAACCTGCTCATCCCCTACTTCCTGGGCATCTGGCGCGAGGGCGACAACATCACCATCGCTCCCCATCCTGTGGGCGACCTCACCTGGTGCCGCGGACAGATGGAAGACGTCAAGGCCGACTGGAAAATAGCGCATAAGACATTCGTGCTGAACATCGACATCCCCATCGGCCGGAAGGCCACCATCCGACTGCCCTATAGCAGACGGGAAACCGTCGTCGGCGAAGGACAGCACACCCTAAAAGAAGCTATCAACGATTAACACAAATATGATAAACACTTGGAAAACAAATCTCGAAGAGACCAAACGACACTATATCGACTGGTGGAACCACAAAGGTATCGTGCTCAACATGTGGGAACACTTCCAGGAAGGGGTTAAACCCCATGCCAACATTCCTGAGCCCAAGCCTTATAAGGACCTGAACCAGCGCTGGTTCGACCCAGAGTGGCGCGCTGAATATCTGGATTGGTATGTGGCACACTCGTCGCTAATGGCTGATATGTTGCCTGTGGCCAACACCCAGCTGGGACCAGGCTCACTGGCAGCTATCCTGGGCGGCGTATTCGAAGGTGGCGAAGACACTATCTGGATACATCCCAACCCCAATTACAGCGACGACATCCAGTTCGATCCACAGCACCCTAACTGGTTGCTGCACAAAGCGTTGCTGAAAGCCTGTAAGCAGAAAGCCCAAGGCCACTACTACGTGGGCATGCCTGACCTGATGGAAGGTCTCGACGTGCTGGCGGCCATCAAGGGAACGGACAAGGTGCTGCTCGACACCGTGATGCAGCCAGAGGTGCTGGAGCACCAAATGCAACAAATCAACGACATCTACTTCCGCGTGTTCGACGAGCTCTACGACATCATCCGCGAGGGCGACGAGATGGCGTTTTGCTATTTCTCATCGTGGGCACCAGGCAAGATGTCGAAGTTGCAGAGTGACATCTCGACGATGATCAGTCAGGACGACTATCGCCGCTTCGTACAGCCGTTCATCCGCGAACAATGCCAGAAGATTGACTATACGCTCTACCACCTCGATGGTGTGGGTGCTATGCACCACCTCGACGCCCTGTTGGAAATCAAGGAGCTGAACGCCATCCAGTGGACACCAGGCGTGGGCGAGCCCCAAGGCGGCAGTCCCAAGTGGTACGACCTCTATAAGAAGATACTGGCTGGTGGCAAGAGTATTATGGCCTGCTGGGTGACCCTCGACGAACTGCGCCCGTTGCTCGACAACATTGGTGGCGACGGCGTCCATATCGAGATGGACTTCCACAACGAACGTGAGGTTGAGCAGGCCCTGACGATTGTCGGGGACTTCGAGCACAGCCGCAACCTGCATCCTGCCGACCTTCAAGACGAGGCCGACCGCGAGGTGGAAGAGATAATCCGCAAGGTAGAGGCCCGTGATACCAGTAATCCTAGTTGTACTGATGTTACTTGTGATGCTGGCGAACCCAAAGCGTTCCCCACCAACCGCATTCTCGTACTCGATGGCGCTATGGGTACGATGATTCAGCAGTATCAATTACATGAAGAAAACTTCCGAGGTATGCGTTTCGCCAACCATCCGAAAGACTTGAAGGGTTGCAACGACGTACTATCGCTCACCGCTCCCTTTGTGGTGCGCGACATTCATCGCAAGTACCTTGCAGCAGGTGCTGACATCATCGAGACCAACACATTCAATGCCCAGCGTATCTCGCTGAAAGGCTATGGGTTGGAGGCATACAGCCGCGACATCAATCTTGCTGCAGCTAAAATTGCCCGCGCGTGTGCCAACGAATTCAGCACATCGGACAAGCCCCGCTATGTAGCTGGCAGCATAGGTCCCACGAGCCATACGACGTCTGTTGCGACCAGTGGCGAGCCTCTCGACGAACACATACTGCACGAAGCCTATCTGGAACAGATTCAGGCATTGGCCGACGGGGGTGTTGACATGCTACTCATCGAGACTATTTTCGACACCAACAATGCTAGTATTGCCATTGATTGTGCGCGACAGGCAGCCCCCAAGCTGCCCATCATGCTTAGTTTCAGCGTGTCGACGCCAGATGGCCACAACATGCTGGGACAGGACATTGTCGACTTCATCGACGCGCTTCCCAAAGATGGCATCATATCCGTAGGCATCAACTGCGTGACGAATGTGCCACAGATGATACCCCTTGTCTGCCGACTGGCCACAAAGGGGCTGATGGTAAGCCTCTATCCCAATGCCGGCCATCCTGATGCCAATGGCCACTACAGCAAGACGCCAGAGGGGCTTTTGGCAGATGTCTGGCCGCTGTTAGAGAATCACTGCCTGAACTTTATCGGTGGCTGTTGTGGCACAACGGACGCACACATCCGTCAGATGGCTAAAGCCATTGAACCCATTAAGGGAATCTGGTTGTCGCCGCTGGTCCCCCATAGTCAGGTAACAACGACTATACCGAAAGAGCTGAATAGTCCCCACGTTGCGGAAAAGGTAGAAACAACTTTTTCTTCCCCAGAGGACGCTTTGTATGAAGCCATTCTTGATGGCAAGAGTGACAAGGCGACAGCAGCGACTAAGGAAGCTATTGCCAAGGGCGTTGCACCACAAGAGCTCATCAACGGTCAGATGATACGTGCAATGGGCGAGGTCGGCCAGCGGTTTCAGGACGGCAAAGCCTTCGTACCCCAGCTGTTGATGGCCGGACGCGCCATGAAAGCCGCTCTTGAACTGCTGCAGCCTATGCTGGCAGGCAGTACCAACACGTCGTTGGGCAGGGTGGTGATAGGTACTGTTAAGGGCGACCTGCACGACATCGGCAAAAACCTTGTCGCCTCCATGCTGGAGGGTTGCGGTTTCGAGGTGGTCAACATCGGTATCGACGTCTCTGCCGATGCGTTCATCCAAGCCGTCAAGGACAACCAGCCCGACATACTCTGCATGAGTGCTCTGTTGACCACTACGATGGGTTATATGAAAGAGGTCATTGATGCCTTGGAGCAGGCAGGCATTCGCAATCAGGTGAAGGTAATGGTAGGTGGTGCGCCTGTCACCCAGGGCTTTGCCGACGAGATTGGTGCCGACGGCTATAGCGACAATGCCAACTCAGCCGTGACTGTTGCCAAGCAACTATTAGGAAAGCTATAAAAATCAGAAACAAACGAAATAAAAACAATGGAAACATCATTCAAGAAGCCGCTGAGCGGTATTATCCCTCCGCTGGTAACCCCACTGAAGAACAACGAGACGCTCGATGTAGAAAGCCTCGAGCGACTGATAGAACACCTCGTTGAGGGTGGCGTGCACGGCCTGTTTGTACTGGGTACGACGGGCGAGGAACAAAGTCTGTCGTACGACGTCCGTAAGCAGATGATCAAGGAGTCGTGTCGCATCAATCGTGGCCGTCTGCCCCTGTTGGCGTGCATCACGGATACCTCTATCGAGGAGAGTGTGCGACTGGCTAAGAAGGCTGCCGACTATGGTGCCGATGGTGTGGTGTCAGCCCCACCCTACTACTTCGCTACAGGTCAGCCCGAGCTGGCTCAGTTCTACGAGGAACTGGTGCCTCAGTTGCCGCTTCCCGTGTTCTTATATAATATGCCCTCGCACGTGAAGGTCAGCTTTGCGCCCGACACCGTTCGCCGCATTGCCGAGAACGAACAGGTTGTAGGCTTCAAGGACTCGTCGGCCAATGCCGTCTATTTCCAAAGCGTGATGTACAAGATGCAGCACCGCAAGGACTTCGCCATGCTCGTAGGTCCTGAGGAGATTACAGGCGAGTGCGTGCTGCTGGGTGCTCAGGGTGGTATCAATGGGGGCGCCAACATGTTCCCAGAGCTCTACGTGGCTATGTATGAGGCTGCTGCTAAGCGTGACATCAACCGTGTGCTCGACCTGCAACAGCTGATTATGCAGATTTCGACGACTATCTATACCGTCGGCAAGCACGGCAGCAGCTACCTGAAAGGCTTGAAGTGTGCCCTCTCCCTGCTGGGCATCATCAACGACGACTTCGTGGCCTCTCCGTTCTACAAGTTCGAGACTCCTGAGCGTGAAAAGATTCGTCAGGCACTCGACGCGCTACCCATCAAGAATGGCAAGCTATGCATCTGATTGATTTCATCATCTTCATCGTCTTCACGCTGGGCGTGGTGGTGTTCGGCTGCTCGTTCTTCAAGAAGGGCAGCAGCGCCGACGAATTCACCTCCGCAGGTCACTCCATTCCCGGGTGGGTGGTGGGCATGTCCATCTTTGCCACCTACGTGTCAAGCATCAGCTACATCGGCTATCCGGGCAAGGCGTTTGCTGCCGACTGGAACGCGTTTGTGTTCTCGCTCAGCATACCCATTGCGAGCTACTTTGCCGCCAAATATTTCGTGCCTTTTTATCGACATTCCGGCAGCGTGTCGGCCTATACATTCTTAGAAGACAAGTTTGGCGCATGGGCACGCTTGTATGCCTCTGCGTGCTACCTATTGACACAGATTGCGCGTATGGGTTCAATACTCTATCTGCTGGCTGTGCCGATGTATATCCTCATGGGTTGGGACATGCATACGGTTATCATCCTGACGTCGATAGGCATCATCATCTATTCGATGATGGGCGGCTTGAAGGCGGTCATCTGGGCTGACGCCATTCAAGGTATCATATTGATAGGTGGCGCCCTGCTGTGCCTGGCCATCCTGATGTTCTCGATGCCCGAAGGTCCTATGCAGACTTTTGAGTTGGCTGCGCAGAGTCCGATGGGCAACAAGTTCTCGTTGGGCGCGTTTACCAGCGATTTAACGACGTCGACCTTCTGGGTATGCCTAATCTACGGCATCTTTATCAATCTGCAGAACTACGGCATCGACCAGAACTACGTGCAGCGATACCATGCAGCTAAGACGGACAAGGCCGCGAAGTTCTCAGCACTCTTCGGCGGCTATCTTTTCATTCCCGTTTCAGCGCTCTTTTTCCTTATTGGCTCGGCGCTCTACGGCTATTATCAGGCTGGCGTAGCACCATTGCCTGCCGACATTCAGGCCAAGCCCGACTATGTGTTCCCCTACTTCATCGTCAATGGTCTGCCAGTAGGTTTGCGAGGCCTGCTGATTGCCAGCATCTTTGCAGCAGGCATGTCGACGGTATCGACGTCTGTGACCTCTGCCGCTACGATTATCCTGACGGACTACGTGCGTCCCTTCTTTCTGAAGGCCCGCAACGTCGCAGACCGCCTGCGCCACCACGACCCACACGACCATCACCAGCATCAGAAGCTGGAGCTTGCCGTCGTGCGCCTCTCCAGCTTTGGCGTGGGCATTCTGGGCGCCTGCGTAGCCATTGCCATGTTGAGTGTCGAGAGCATTATCGACGCATGGTGGACGCTCAGCTCGATTTTCTCTGGCGGCATGCTCGGCCTCTTCCTGTTAGGATGTATATCACAAAAGATAAGCCGCAGCGCAGCGCTCATTGGCTGCATCTGCGGCATTGTGGTTATCGGCTGGATATCGCTGGCCGAGCTGTGGTCGTTGCCAGGCATCCATCTGCATCCCTATCTGGCCATCGTCTTAGGCACCACCACGATATTCCTCGTGGGCTTCCTGCTGACGTTCCTAATCAAGGGTAAGAAATAGCGGTTTTACTCAGCGGGCTTATACACCCAGTCGGTAATCAGCCAGCGGTGCGGATGCTGAGTAGCTGTACCGCTGATGCTGCGTGTTACAGGGTTGTAGAGCTCGAAGGTCATGGTGTCAGCATACGTGCCACCACCCTGATACTTGTTGGTAGCGACGTACTCCTCGGCCACGACGAGACCATTCTGCAATCTTGAGATGACGTAGAAGTTGATGTAACGATACCTGGGCACGTCGTAGTCGTCGCGCACAATGCGCCAGTCGTTATAGCTGTACAGGATCTCGAATATCTTGCGGTCCTTAGCCACCTCGCCAGCCGCACGTTTCTTGTTGTTGAAGGCCTCGTCGTCCATGAACAGCTCCTGAATCTTGGCCTTCATAGCCTTGTCAGAGAAGTTCTCCTCCCAGCTATACAGCTGCTGCATGGTCTTCGGGTCCTCGGAGAACGGATTGGTGAGCGTCACTTTATCACCCGTTTTCCAGGTGACCACCTCACACTCTACGGCCTTCTTTTTCTTCTTCATCAGTCCACCCAAACCAAACTGAGCACTAGCCATCGTGCTGAACGCAAACATGGCAACGAGGGCCATTACTGAAATCTTCAAAAAGTGTTAAAAATACGTGATGACAATCGGAAACTTTGTGCGTCTTTTTGTTAGAAACTTAAAGAAAACAGACTAAAACAATGAAACAGAACTATCCGAAGATTGGCATACGTCCGACGATTGACGGTCGTCAGGGCGGCATCCGCGAGGGGCTGGAGGAGAAAACGATGAATCTGGCCAAGGCAGTAAAGGACCTGATAGAGAGCACGCTGAAGAATGGCGACGGCTCAAAGGTGGAGTGCGTCATCTCAGACACGACGATAGGTCGTGTGGGCGAGAGTGCCGCCTGTGCCGAGAAGTTCGAGCGCGAGGGTGTGGGCTCGACCATCACCGTTACGTCATGCTGGTGCTATGGCTCAGAGACGATGGACATGAATCCGCAGTATCCGAAGGCCGTGTGGGGCTTCAACGGTACGGAGCGTCCTGGTGCCGTCTATCTTGCCGCTGTGCTGGCTGCTCACGCCCAAAAAGGACTGCCCGCCTACGGCATCTATGGTCACGATGTACAGGACTTGGACGACAACACCATTCCTGAGGACGTAGCCGAGAAGATTCTGCGCTTTGCCCGTGCCGCCCAGGCGGTGGCTACCATGCGTGGCAAGAGCTATCTGTCATTAGGCAACACCTGCATGGGTATCGCCGGAAGTATCGTCAATGCCGACTTCCTGCAACAATATCTAGGCATGCGCACGGAGTATGTATCGCTGGTGGAGATTCTGCGTCGTGTGGACTTTGGCATCTACGACAAGGAGGAATTCGAGAAGGCTATGGCTTGGGTAGAGAAATACTGCAAACCTCAGGAGGGTCACGACTATAACGAGGACCGTCCCTTGTTCCCTGGCGTTCCCATGACCACCTTCAATGGCAAGGGCAAAGGCAAGAACCGTCAGGAAAAGGACGAGGACTGGGAGTTTACCGTGAAGTGCATGATGATTATCCGCGACTTGATGCAGGGCTCTGACAAGCTGCTGGAGATGGGCTACAAAGAGGAGGGCATCGGCCACAACGCCATTGCTGCCGGCGTGCAGGGTCAGCGCCAGTGGACGGACTACAAGCCCAACTTCGACTTCCCTGAGTCGATGATGTGTACCTCGTTCGACTGGAACGGCCCTCGCGAGGCCTATACGCTGGCTACTGAGAACGACTTCCTGAATGGTATGTCTATGTTGTTTGGCCACTTGTTGACCAATCGTGGTGTGATGTTCTCAGACATCCGTACCTACTGGAGTCCTGAGGCTGTGGAGCGTGTGGCTGGCAAGAAGCCTGAGGGTCAGGCCGCCCAGGGTTTCATCCACCTGATCAATAGTGGTGCCACCACCCTCGATGCTACAGGCGCGATGACAGACAAGGACGGCAAGCCTACCATCAAGCCCTTCTGGGAGATGAAGAGCGAAGACATGGAGGCTTGTCTGAAGGCTACCTCGTGGATGCCTGCCGATCGCGACTACTTCCGTGGTGGCGGCTATTCGAGCCATTTCGTCACCAAGGGCGGTATGCCGATGACCATGCTGCGCCTGAACCTCGTGGCTGGCTTAGGTCCTGTGCTGCAACTGGCTGAGGGCTGGACCGTTGAGCTTGCCCCCAAGACACACGATATTCTGGACAAGCGTACCGACCCCACATGGCCTACCACGTGGTTTGCTCCACGACTGGACCCCACGAAGGATGCCTTCAAGGACGTGTACAGCGTGATGAACAACTGGGGTGCCAACCACGGCGCCATCTGCTACGGACACGTAGGTGCCGACCTCATCACGCTCTGCGCTATGCTGCGCATCCCCGTCTGCATGCACAATATCGAGGATAAGGACATCTTCCGTCCGGCCTGCTGGAACGCCTTCGGAATGGACAAAGAAGGAGCCGACTATCGTGCCTGCGCAAACTTTGGACCCATCTACAAATGAAGAAGATATTGTTATATCTCTGTGTCTGGCTACCGCTGGCAGCCTCCGCACAAAGCTACGAAACGCAATTTGAGCGCCCTGTGTCAGAACTGATGCAGGACGTGGCCAAGCGCTTTGGCGTGAAGTTCAAGTTCGACAGCAATATCGACACTGTAGGCAAGCGAATGCCGTATGCCGACTTCCGTGTACGCCCCTACTCGCTCGAGATGACGCTCGACAACATCTGCAAATACTACGACTGGAACTGGTGGAAGCAGAGCGGCAATACGTATAAGATTAAGCTGTACGAATATCCGCGCCGCCACGAGCAGGAGGGTAAGATGATGCTCGACTGGCTGTCGTCATTGTACAACAACAAGGAACAATGGGAGGCCCGTCGCGACACCCTGCGCCGTGAGGTTCGCCAACGCCTGGAACTAGACAAGTTCCTCGATTCGTGCGTCCTGGTGAAGGACAAAAAGGGCAATCTGGTGCGCCCCGTCATCCTCTCGAAGATTCGCAAGCACGACGGATACACCACACAGAACATCTGCATCGAACTGACACCCGGACAGCACTTGTTCGGCACCATCTACGCGCCCTTTGGGCTAAATAAAAAAGAAAAAATAAAAAATAAGAAAGCCGTGAGTACGGACTTTCAACATGCGCTGATTGTCTGTCCCGACGGCCACTGGCCCTACCGCTATCGTAAGGACGAGCAACAGCGACTGGGTACGCTGGCTCGTATGGGAGCCGTCTGCGTCGATTTCGACCTGTATGGCTGGGGCGAGAGCGAGAAGGAGGTGGGCGACCATCATAGCAGTCGTGCCCACGTGTATCAGGCTGCCTGTGGCTATGTCTTGCTCGACTGGATGCTGAAAAACCGTAAGGACATCGATACGGAGCGTGTGGGTGTTATGGGTGGTTCCGGTGGTGGCACGCATACCGTCATGCTCTCGTTGTTGGACGAGCGCGTCACGGCCTCAGCACCTGTGGTTCATCTGGCCTCGCACTTCGACGGAGGATGTCCTTGCGAGAGCGGTAAACCCGTACAACTCGCAGCTAGTGGCACGTGTGAGCCTGAACTGGCAGCAGTCATAGCCCCTAAACCCATGCTCATTGTGAGCGACGGTGGCGACTGGACCTCGAGCGTGCCCACGCTGGAATTCCCCTACCTGCAACGCATCTACGGCTTCTATGGAGCCCAAGATAAGGTTCGCAACGTCCACCTGCCCAACGAGCGCCACGACTTCAAGGAAAACAAGCGACAGGCCGTCTACGACTTTTTTATCGACGTCTTCGGCCTCGACCGCACCATGCTCGACGAAAGCAAGATAGACATCGAACCAGAAGAAACGCTGAAATCGCTGTATAAATGAAAAGAATAGCCCTCTTAGCCCTCATTACCGTATGCTACGCCTTTGCCGCAGCGCAACACAGATTATGGTACGACCAGCCTGCACAGACGTGGACACAGGCCCTGCCTATCGGCAATGGCGTGATGGGCGGTATGGTGTTTGGCACGCCTGCTGTGGAGCATATTCAAATCAACGAGGAAACCATCTGGGCAGGTCAGCCCAATAACGTGGTGAACCCCAACGCCAAGAAGGTGCTTCCCAAAGTTCGCCAACTCATTTTCGAAGGCAAATACAAGGAGGCACAGGAGTTGGCCAACGCAGAGGTGATGCCCAATGCGGCAGGACAAAACATGGGTATGCCCTATCAGCCGTTTGGCGACCTGTATATCGCAATGCCTGGACACACCGACTACCAGAACTACGAACGGTGGTTGGACTTGGACCATGCCAAAAGCGTGGTGCGATACAGCGTGGATGGTGTGCAATACGAGCGAGAAACGATAGCGCCATTGGGGGGGCACCACGTCATCGCTATCCATCTGACAGCCAGCGAAAAAGGGAAGATTACGTTTACAGCCAACATGACGTCGCCTCACGAGAACCCGCTCATCAACATGGACGGCAACGAGGCAACGCTGTTAGGTGTTTCCAGCAAACATGAAGGCCTGAAAGGTAAGGTGCGCTTTATGGGACGTATGGCTGTTGACACGAAAGGTGGCAAGGTGAGTGGTTCAAATGGAATTCTCAGCGTAACAGGTGCCGACGAAGCCACCTTATATATAACTGTAGGCACCAACGTCAAAAGTTATAAAGACATTACTAGTAATGAGGAGACTCAATCCCGTGAACGCCTGCATGGGGCAATGGCTTTAGGCTATGAAGCGCTGAAAGCCCTGCACACCAACACCTACAAGCAATATTACAATCGCGTGACGCTTGACCTGGGGCCCGACCAGTATGCCAAGGTTCCCATGAACAAGCGTATTGAACAGTTTGGCAGGGTTACTGACAATTACCTCGTGGCTACCTACTTCCAGTTCGGACGCTATCTGCTGATTTCTTCCTCGCAGCCCGACAACATGAATCCTGCCAATCTGCAAGGCATCTGGAACGATAAAATGTTCCCCTCATGGGACTCAAAATACACCACGAACATCAATCTTGAGATGAACTATTGGCCTTCAGAGGTTTGCAACCTGACGGAGCTAAACGAGCCGCTGTTCAAACTGATTCGCGAAGTCTATGAACAGGGTAAGCAGACTGCTCGCGACATGTATGGTGTGGAAGGCTGGGTGTTGCACCATAACACAGACCAATGGCGCATCACAGGGCCTGTCGATCGTGCTCAGACGGGACTATGGCCCATGGGGTCTGCATGGTTTTGTCACCATCTGTGGGAGCACTATCTCTATACGGGCGACAAGAATTTCCTGCTTCAGTACTACCCCATCATGCTCGATGCCGCGCGCTTCTATTCGCAAACACTACAAAAGCACCCCACAAGGGGGTGGCTTGTCGTTTGTCCTGGCGAGTCACCAGAACATGGCGGCAAGGGACGTCCTACACCTTTAGATGCAGGAGTCACGATGGACAACCAGTTAGTAACAGAGTTGTATACCAACGTCTTGGAAGCTGCGAAGATTCTAGGCGAAGACAACGCTCTACTCTCAACGCTCAACACTCAATTAAAGCAGCTTCCTCCCATGCAGATTGGTCGTTGGGGCCAGTTGCAAGAGTGGCTCGACGACCTGGACGACCCCAAAGATGACCATCGCCATTTCTCGCATCTCTATGGCCTCTACCCCTCAAGCCAGATATCGCCTTATCGCACCCCTGACCTCTGGAAAGCCGCACGTACTTCCATCGAAGCCCGTGGCGACGTCAGCACAGGTTGGTCGATGGGATGGAAGGTCTGTTCGTGGGCCCGTCTGTTGGATGGCGAACACGCCTACAAGCTCATCAAGGATCAGTTGACGCTGACGGCTGACACGTTCCTGATTTATGGAGCCATCAAGCAGCGTGGAGGTACATATCCAAATATGTTTGACGCCCACCCTCCCTTTCAGATTGATGGTAACTTTGGTTGTACGGCAGGAATTGCCGAGATGCTGATGCAGAGCTACGATGACTTTATCTATCTGCTGCCCGCATTACCCGCTGTATGGAAAGAAGGCAGCGTGAAGGGGCTCGTGGCTCGTGGGGGCTTTGTGGTCGATATAGACTGGAAAGACGGAAAACTCATCAAAGCTGCTATTCACTCGCCTAACGGAGGACTCTGTAAGGTACGTTCGAATACCCCTTTAAAGGGTAAAGACCTGAAAAAACGCAAGGCTGATGGACTTTACGAGCTGTCGACAAAAGCAGGTAGCACCTACGTGCTCTTTTAGGAAGATTGTAGCAAATAGTTTTTGTTTTGTTGCATATTGTTAGCAGTCTGATGGCTGTATGCATAATTATGTGTATATTTGCAAGCAGAAATCTTAACGACTAAAAACAATATGAACAAATTCTTCTCATGTGCTGCCCTATTGGTGGCAGTGACTTTAGGGCTGAATGCCCAGAAGCCGATGAACGCTCCCAAGGGCGGCAAGGCTATCAGTGATGAATTACTTGGCATCTTCTTCGAGGACATCAGCTCTGCAGCAGATGGTGGCCTCTATGCCGAATTGGTACAAAACGGCTCTTTCGAGTACAGTCCTGCCGAGAAAGACGGCTGGGGAGCTGGCACTGCCTGGAAGCAGATTCGTCCAGGCCACTCGCTGGGAACCCTGGAGGTACGCAAGACGGGAGGTATTCATCCAAACAATCCCACCTACATGCGACTGAAAATTGAACGCGTGAGAGAATTCTACGACTATAAGGGTTGGAGAGGTTTTGGTATTGAGAACGGCGGTTTCGACGGTATCAGCGTGAAAGCTGGTGAAAAATACACGTTCTCTGCCTTCTTCCGCAACTCAAAAGGTGCAACAAAACCCATCCGCGTAGCTCTTGTTGAACCACAAGGCTGGGGAAAAGACCCAAAACTGCTGGCTGAAGCTACAGTAACTGCCGACACAAAGAACTGGAAAAAATACGAAGCCGAGTTGACACCAACAGCAGACTGCAAGAATGCCACTCTGCAACTGCTGGCCCTGGAGCTGGGAGATCTGGATGTTGACATGGTATCATTGATGCCTCAGGACACTTATAAGGGACATGGTCTGCGTAAAGACCTTGCCCAGGCACTGGCCGACCTGCAGCCCAAGTTCATGCGCTTCCCTGGTGGTTGCGTAGTACATGGCGGTGGCGACGGTTTCTGGGACACCTATCGTTGGAAGACCACCATCGGTCCGAAAGAGACACGTCGTGGACTGAAGAACACATGGGGTTACCACCAGAGCATGGGTCTGGGATACTTCGAGTATTTCCAGTTCTGCGAAGACCTTGGCATGGAGCCCGTACCCATTCTGCCTTGCGGAGTCAGTTGTCAGGGTACCAACGGTGGCTGGGGCTTATATCCCACACAAGCTCAGGATGTCGTTCCCATGAGCGAGATGGACGAGTGGGTAGCTGAGGCCATTGACCTTATTGAGTGGGCCAATGGTGATCCTGCTACCAACAGATGGGCTAAGATGCGTGCAGATGCAGGACACCCCAAGCCCTTCAATCTGAAGTATCTGGGCTTAGGTAATGAGGAAAAGATTTCGCCAGAGTTCTGCGAGCGTTTCAAGTATATCTACGAGCGTGTCACGAAGGCTCACCCAGAAATTGTGATTGTTGGTACTGCAGGTCCTGGTTCTCACCCAGGCAACGCTGACCTTGAGAATGGCTGGAAACTGGCCGAGGAACTGGGTATGCCCATCATCGACGAGCACTATTATGAACCCAACACCTACTTCCTGAACAAGCGTCAGTACGACAACTACCCCCGTGACCGCAAGACGAAGGTGTATCTGGGCGAGTATGCTGCCAAGGATAAGAAGCTCATCGACGCCCTAGCCGAAGGTCTCTACCTATTGCATGTTGAGCGCAATGCTGACATCGTCTGCATGACCTCTTACGCACCGCTCTTTGCCAGAAAGACCAACACCAACTGGAACCCAGACATGATCTACTTCGACAATGAGCGACCCTACCTGACCTGCAGCTACTATGTACAGCAACTCTTCGGGCAGAGTGCCGGACAGTACTTCTATGGCGACTGCGTACAGTTCGAGGGTGACGAGGCTGGTGTCATTCAGCCTCAGGAGAATGTACACTACGGACAGAGTGTCATACTGAACGTAAAGACCCGCAGACTCTACGTCAAACTGGTAAATGCTGGTGATGAAGCGAAGAAGGCAAATATCAACCTGTCACGCTTTGGCGTGAAAAAGACTGCCACCATTACAACGCTGAGTGGTCAGCCTAACGATGAGAACAACTATGATGCACAGCCTATCGCTCCTAAGAAAGAGACCATCAAAGCTCAGAAGAAGTTCAACCTTGACTTGGAGCCCTACACTATGGTGATGCTAGAATACCAGTTGTAAGTCGTTTCCCGCTTACCATACAATAAAGGCTGATGACAAAAACACTTGTCATCAGTCTTTTTTATATATACAAAGACGACTATGAGAAAGTTCTTGATGATAATGGGGCTTGCCCTGCTGACATTGTCGGCACAGGCAGGCAAGCCGTGGGACAACGGCAAGTTGCGTGTTTCAGATAACCAGCGTTATCTGCAGTTCGAGAACGGACAGCCCTTCTTCTGGTTGGGCGAGACGGGGTGGCTCTTGCCTGAGCGTCTCGACAGAGCGGAGGCAGAGTGGTATCTGCAGAGTTGTGCCAAGGCGGGCTACAACGTGGTGCAGATTCAGGTTATCGACGGTGTACCAGCCTACAACATCTATGGACAGATGTCCAATATTGACGGATGGAATTTTAAAGACATCAACCGCAAGGGCGTTTACGGCTATTGGGACCACATGGACTACATCATCGACCAAGCGGCTGACAAAGGTATCTACATAGGTATGGTGTGTATCTGGGGTGGACTGGTAAAGGCTGGCCTGCTGAACGTAGAGGACGCTAAAAAGTACGGGACCTTTCTGGCCAACCGCTATAAGAACAAGCCCAACATCATCTGGTTCATGGGTGGCGATATCCAGGGCGATATTAAACCTGAGGTGTGGGAGACACTGGCCACCACTATCAAGTCGATAGACAAGAACCACCTGATGACCTATCATCCCCGTGGACGCTATACCTCTGCCAAGTGGTGGAGCAAGGCCGCATGGCTTGATTTCCACACATTCCAAAGTGGACACCGCCGCTACGGACAGCGCATGGGTAATGCCGACTATCCCATTCCTGACAACACGGAGGAGGATAACTGGATGTATGTGGACTCGACGTGGAAGTACAACCCCATTAAACCCGTGCTTGACGCAGAGCCTTCGTATGAGGACATTCCTGTTGGACTACACGACCCCAATGAAGCCCGCTGGCAGGACTACGACGTACGCCGCTATGCCTATTGGAGCGTATTTGCCGGCAGTTGCGGCCATACCTATGGCCATAATGCCATCATGCAGATGCTAAAGTCCGGCTATCCCACAAGCTATGGTGATGCGGGTGACGTGAAGGTATGGTATCAGGGGCTGAAAGATCCTGGATACAATCAGATGCAATACTTGAAGCGCCTCATCTTGTCTTTCCCCTACTTTGAGCGTGTAGCCGACCAAAGCATCATTCAGGACAATGGCGAGAAGTACAACCGCCTCATCGCCACACGCGGCAACGACTATCTCTTGGTCTATAACTACAACAACAATCCGATGAAACTCGACCTGACAAAGATCAGTGGTGCGAAGAAGAATGTGTGGTGGATGACTGCTGCTACAGGCAAACTGAAGTATTTAGGCGAGTTCGACAATAAGGTGTTGACGTTCCGTTATCATCCACAGTCGTCACGCGTTGAGGATGGTGTGTTGATAGCTATCGACAGCGACAAGGATTATCTGACGAAAGGCCAGATAGAGTTATCGTCTGATGGTTACAAAGCTAAGGAAAGGGATCTGAATGAATAGCCTGCTTGTCATATTGCTAGCAATGCTGTCGCTTTCGGCCTCAGCAGCCAAGAAAAAGGTAGTAAAACCTGACGTGAGCGTGGGAAACCTGCGCGTAGAGAATCTGGACAATCCGTTAGGCATCGACACTGCCGAGCCTCGTTTTTCGTGGCAGATAGCGAGCGACAAGCAGAACGTCCGCCAGACTGCCTATCAGATTATTGTCAACGACGACAATGGCGAAGTATGGAACACGGACAAGATTGATAGCGACCAACAGCTATGGATACCCTATGCTGGTAAGAAGTTACAAAGTAATACCCACTGCACATGGCGCGTGAAGGTATGGACTACCGCAGGTGAATCGGAGTGGAGTAACCATGCACGTTTCAGTATTGGTCTGCTTGACGAAGGCAAGTGGAGCGGTTATTGGATAGGGTTGGAACGTCTGTTGCCTGGTGAAGAACGAGGCATGCACACCCGTATGGCCGCCCGTTATCTGCGCAAAGACTTTCAGTTGAAGGACAAAGAGATAAAACGTGCTACCGCCTACGTGGCAGGTATCGGACTGCATGAATTCTATGTCAATGGCCAGCGCATGGGCGATGGTGTGCTTCAGCCTGTTCCCTCCGACTATCGCAAGACCATCTATTACAACACCTACGACATCACAGAGAGCATTGAAAAGTATCCTCTCATGTGTGAAGGAGCGGGGAAGTGTCTCTGCCTCGGCATTGTGTTAGGCAATGGTCGCTATTTCCCCATGCAACAGCACAAGCCCTACAAGATTCATACCTTTGGCTATCCCAAGTGCCGTATCAATGTTATCGTGGAATATACCGACGGCACCACACAGCGCCTGCAGACTGACGATAAGGGGTGGAAGATTACTGCCGACGGTCCGATTCGTGCCAACAACGAATATGATGGCGAGGAATATGATGCCCGTAAGGAGATGCTTGGCTGGAGTGATGTGGGCTCCAACACTTCAAAATGGTTGAATGCTGAGCGTACAGATATTCCGCAGGCTTATCTGCGTGCCCAGATGACACCAGGAATGAAGATGTTGCAACAGATTACCCCGCAGTCATTGAAGGGAAACATCATCGATATTGGCCAAAACATTGCAGGCTGGCTAAAAGTCAGAGTGCGCGGACAGAAAGGAGATACCATCCGCATTGTCTATGCAGAGAAGCTGAATGCTGACGGCACACTCTATCGTGATAACTTCCGCAATGCCCGTTCTACAGACATCTACATCTGCAATGGCGACGAGGGTCAGAACGGTCGTTGGTGGCGTCCGACGTTTGTCTATCATGGCTTTAAGTATGCAGAAGTCATTGGCCTGAAGAATGCTACGAAAGATGATTTTGTGGCCGAAGTGGTAGCCGACGAGATGCTATCGACAGGTCAGTTCGAGTGCTCTGATACCATATTAAACAAGGTGATGAAGAACGCCTGGTGGGGCATCTTGGACAACTATAAGGGCATGCCTCTCGACTGTCCGCAGCGCGACGAACGCCAGCCTTGGCTGGGTGATCGTACGATAGGGGCGTTGGGCGAGAGCTTCCTCTTCGACAACGAGCGCCTGTACACCAAATGGATGCGCGACATCTGCGAGGCACAGCGTACGGACGGTTGTATTCCTGATGTAGCCCCTGCCTTCTGGAATTACTATAGCGACGATGTGGCGTGGGCAGCAGCACTTCCCTTCTCGTGCGATATGCTGTGGCGCCAGTATGGTAATCGTGAGGCCATCGAACGCTGCTATCCGTACATCAAGAAATGGGTACAGCATATCATCGAAGAATACAGTCGTGACGGTATCATCCATTGTGGAAAGTATGCTGACTGGTGCGTACCACCTGAAAAATTGGACCTCATCCACTCGCAAGACCCAGCTCGCAAGACGGACGTAACGCTCATCTCTACGGCTTACATCATCCGTACCATGCAGTTGATGGAACAATGGGGCTGCGAGGCAGACTATTGGCGTCCCATCCGCGAACAGATGGCGAGAGCATTTAACAAGAAATTCCTGACTGTGAAGCGAGGCACGTCGCCCCGTCCTGGCCATGTGCTCTATCCTGATTCTGTATTCTATGGAAACAATACGGTGACGGCCAACATTCTCCCGTTAGCTATTGGCATTGTACCAGACGACTGCAAAGATGACGTCATTAAGAATGTGGTGGAAAATATCTGTGTTCAGAATAAGCATCATGTATCGTGTGGCGTCATTGGTATCTCGTGGCTTCTGCGAGGACTCTCAGACAACGGTTTTCCCGATGTGGCCTATCGACTAGCCACCAGCAAGACTTACCCTTCGTGGGGATACATGACGGAAAACGGTGCCACCACCATCTGGGAACTGTGGAACGGTGATAAAGCCAATCCCAAAATGAACTCCGGTAATCACGTAATGCTGTTAGGTGACCTGCTCACTTGGTGTTATCAGTATTTGGGTGGTATTCGTAGTGCCGATGCCTATAAGCACATTATATTAAAACCTGCTTTCGACATTCAAGACTGCGAGTGGACGAACGTAAGCTACGACTCGCCTTATGGTACCATCAAAAGCCATTGGAAGAAGACGCTTCAGCATCTGGATTGGGACGTCACCGTTCCCAGCAACACCACAGCTGACGTCTGTCTGCCTAATGGTGAGACAAAGACCATTGGCTCTGGCAGTTATCATTTCAGCGTAGACATTCCCTCTTCTCATCCCGCCATCGTGAAGGACGAGTTTCTCTACACCAAAGCACCCTTCCCTGAGGCCCACGCGTCGACCATCGTCGAGACGAAGAAAGGCGATCTCGTGGTGGCGTACTTTGGCGGTACCAAGGAAAGGAATCCCGATGTCTGCATCTGGGTAAGTCGTAAGCCGAAGGGTGCCGACGTCTGGAGTGCACCGATGATGGTGGCCGACGGTGTCTTCCCTGAAGGGCGTCATGCCTGTTGGAATCCTGTCCTCTATGAGATGCCTGACGGTGAACTGTGGCTGTTCTTTAAGATAGGTCCCAGCGTCAGCGAGTGGACAGGATGGCTTACAAAATCGAAGGACGGCGGCAAGACCTGGAGCAAAAGAGAACCACTCCCTGACGGATTCCTTGGTCCCATCAAGAATAAGCCCGAACTCATCAACGGACGCCTGCTCTGTCCTTCTTCGACAGAAGACAATGGCTGGCGCTTCCACATGGAGATCTATGACCTGAAAACCAAACAGTGGAAGTACGTTCCTGTAGAGAGTACCGAGGCCATCAAGACGGACGACAACCAGCTGCATCCCATTGACTGCATACAGCCTTCTATCCTGAAACTCAAGGATGGTCGCCTGCAGGTGCTCATGCGCACCCATAATGCCCATATCGCCACCTCATATTCTTCAGACAATGGTAACACGTGGACAGCCGTCACCCTACTCGACATAGAGAATAACCAAAGTGGTACAGATGCTGTAACCCTGCAAGACGGACGTCACGTACTCATCTACAACAATTTTGAGACACTACCTCTAACTAAGAAAGGCGTACGAACGCCTTGTTCTATTGCCCTCAGCGACGACGGCACACACTGGCATCACGCACTCACCCTTGAGGATTCACCCATCGACCAGTACAGCTATCCTGCCATCATCCAGGGACGCGACGGCACCCTGCATTGCGTCTACACCTGGCGTCGTCAGCGCATAGCCTACAAGCAGATTGATTTGAGCAAATTGAAATAGCTTCTAATTCTTCTCGGTCATATATTTCCAGTAGCGGCGCGGCATATCGCTGAGCTGCTTCTTGGGGTTCATCCGCTCCTTGATGCAGATGGCCTTGAAATAGGTGCGCCAGAGGTCCTGAAATATCTTGTCGTTCTCGCTCAGCACCTCCTCATGCATCTTACCATTCGATAGATCGAAGGGCACAGAGGTCTCATCCTCAAAAGTTACGCGAATAACGGCTTTCCTGTCATAATAGTAGCCGTAGTGCCGCTTCGCATCATAAATCAGCCACGGTTGGTCGTTAAAACGATCCTGAAAGTGGTCGATGATAAGTGGCAGTACGTTGTGGTCTGGCGAGACAACTCCCAGATAGGTACCATCCTTTGCTTTCTGGAAACGGATAAACTGCTTCATGCGCAACTGCTCATGAAGCACCCGTCGACAGGTATTACGTACTTCCAGTACATCCTCATCCGATGCATTGCGCTCAAGGTCTCTCACCTTCATACGGAACACCTTGCAGATAAAATTAAATAGTGGCTGATTCAATGACCGTTCCTCTGATAGCCAACTAATGGTAATCATGTGCAACCCGTCTTTAGACAGTTGTTTCTCTAGTCCCTTCCATACACGCTCAGCTTTCTCGCTATCCGTCACAACCCTATGCGACTCATCGGCAAATAGCGGCAACTGCTCCCCTTCAGCCAACAGGTACTCTGGCTGCTGGCGAAGAAAGAAACTGTCGAACACAGCTGTCAATAGCCCGTCAAGCGTATTATCGAAAACGTATACCTGCATAGTTCACGAGTTTTCATCGTCTTTAAAATCAAACGTCAATTGTTGTTCAGCAGCAGCCCGTTTCTGCTGGGTCTTCGAAAGTAGCAGCGGGCGCAGACGCTCAGGACGTAATTCATTGATGCCGATGATGGGTTGCGAGAAGGCGGAGGTCAGCTCTCCGCAAGTAATGAAATACTTGGCTTTCTTCATCACCACGCCCATCTTCTTCAAATGATAAGAGGTGATGCGGTTAAAACGGCGCGAGTTCACGATAAGCACAGCACTCTTTACACCAATGCCTGGTACACGAAGGATATCTTCATACGATGCTTTATTGATATCGACTGGAAAAAACTCCGGATGTCTTAATGCCCAACCGAGTTTAGGGTCGACGTCGAGGTCGAGGTGGGTGTGCTTATCATCAACTATCTCATCCACGTTGAAATGGTAGAAGCGCATAAGCCAGTCGGCCTGATAGAGGCGGTTCTCGCGCACCAAGGGCGGCTGTTTTAAAACTGGCAGACGCGGGTCGTAGGTATTGACGCTGACATAGCCCGAGTAATACACACGTCGCATTGAAGGCTGTTGGTACATGGCGTTGGACATCTTCAAAATGTCCAGGTCACTCTCCTTCGTGGCGCCCACAATCATCTGCGTCGACTGTCCAGCAGGCACAAACCTCGGTGCATGGCGGAACTTTTTCCTATCTTCCTTGTTTTCCAATACCCCCTGCTGAATCTGCGACATAGGCAGGAAGATACTCTTATGGTCCTTCTCAGGTGCCAATGCCTTCAGCGACTCCTCCTTGGGAATCTCGATATTGACGCTCATTCGGTCGGCATAGCGGCCGGCCTCCTGCAATAGCTCCTGCGAAGCTCCAGGAATGGTTTTCAGATGGATGTAGCCATTAAAACGGTGGACGGTGCGCAGGTCGCGTACAATAGCTGTCAGGCGCTCCATCGTGTAGTCAGGATTGCGCACAACACCACTCGACAGAAAAAGCCCCTCAATGTAGTTACGGCGATAGAACTCCATCGTGATTTCCTCGAGTTCCGAGACGGAGAGCGTCGCCCGCTTGATGTCGTTGGTGCGACGATTGATACAGTAGGCACAGTCATACATGCAGTAGTTGGTCAGCATCACCTTCAGCAACGAGATGCAACGTCCGTCGTCAGCAAAAGAGTGACAGATACCCACGCCACCAACGGTATTGCCCACCATGCCCTGCTTGCCCTTGCGCACAGTACCACTCGACGAGCACGACACATCGTACTTCGCCGACTCTGCAAGGATTCGCAGTTTCTCCATCGTCTTCTCCGTCAGCATGATGCAATGATATTACTTTTTCTTCTTCCTCTTGGCAGAAGCCTTCTTCTTTTGCTGTGACACATCAGCATCCATTGCATCAAGCAGGGAGTGCTGTTTCTGTCGCAGATAATCGCACGTTGTGAAAGTGTGCTGTGTCATCTGCTGAAGCAGGTAACGGCACGAGAGCCAAGCCTGACGAAGGTCGGCATGGTTTTCCGTAAGACGTTTCATGGCCAACTTGTTCTGCGACTTGATATTGGGCACCTGTGCCAAAGGCTTGGCCAACACCTGATAGATAGTCTTCTCAAAATAGGAGGCACTACGCTTGACACGCTCCAAGAAGTCTTCCTCATGTAGTGCCGCTATGGTCATCTGTTGAATCATGGCACGCCACTTGTCAGCAACCGCGATAACCTGCTGTCGGTAGTCCTCAAGTGCCCGTTTATGCAATTCTGCGATATCGGTATGGGCGTGATAGAAGAATTCGATGATCAGTCTTCCGAGATATTCTTCACGATACAGGATGTCACGGAAATCGAAGAGTTCCATCAACAAGTAGCGATAGTACTCGTCCTTGAGCGTCGGCAGTTGCTCGATACTGCGTTGGGCAGCCTCTTCCTGATGTGAGATATAGTTTTCCACACGCTCATCGCTAATGATGGCCTGTGGTGGAATCTGTGAGGCAAGCACCATTCCCTCCAGTGTCTTACAACGGCTCAGTGCCACATACACCTGACCAGGAGCAAACGACAGGCTGGCATCGATGATGGCACGTTCGAAAGTGAGTCCCTGACTCTTATGGATGGTAATGGCCCAAGCCAGTCGTAACGGTAGTTGCGTGAATTTGCCTAACACCTCCGTCTCAATCTCGCGCGTTTCCGGATTCAGCGTATAGCGTGCGTTCTCCCATACCAACGGCTCCACCTCAATGGCATCAGCATCACCAGGACAAAAGACCTCCAAGCGGTTATCTTCAGCCAGTGTCACATGGCCGATGCGCCCATTATAGTAGCGGTGCTCGCCAGAAGGGTCGTTCTTCACGAACATCACCTGCGCCCCTTCTTTCAACGTTAGGGTCTCGGCTGTAGGATAGGAATAGTCTGGGAATGTGCCCTCGATTGATGCGCGATAATGAAAGGCGCAGCCAGGCAATTTCTGCAGTTCTGACTCATTATAGTTAGTGGCCATCTGGTTATGCGTGGTCAACCGAATGTAGCCTTCTTCAGGTTTAGGTAGAAATGCTGGCTGATAGCGACTGTTCAACAGCTGTAGTTCAGCTACAGAGGCCTGGCCCTCGCGGATATGGTTCAACAGCGTCAGAAACGTGTCATCCTGCTGGCGATATACTTTTTCCAACTGGATGGTCACGTACTCTATCTGGGCCAAAGCCTTCGATCCAAAAAAATAAGGTGTGTCGTAATAGGGAATGAGCATCCGTTCGTCTTCGGGTGTCACCACAGGTGTCAACTGCTGGAGGTCTCCAATCATCAGCAATTGTACCCCACCGAAGGGCTTATAACGATTACGGAAACGGCGCAACACGCTATCAATGGCATCCAGCAAATCACTACGCACCATCGATATCTCGTCGATAATCAAGAGGTCGAGCGACGCAATAATCTTGCGTTTTTCCTTGCTGAAGTCAAACTTACTCTCCACTTTAGCGCCAGGAACAAAAGGGGCAAAGGGTAGTTGGAAGAAGGAATGGATGGTCATGCCACCCGCATTGATGGCAGCCACACCCGTCGGTGCCACCACAATGCTGCGCTTGCTACTACGCTCCACCACCATCTTGAGAAATGTCGTTTTTCCTGTTCCGGCCCTGCCTGTCAAGAAGATACTGCGACCAGTGTATTCCACGAAGTCCCACGCTGTGAGCAGTTCGTTATTTCGTTCCATTGCTATTACTGTTTGTTTTGCAAAGTTACGAATTATTTTGCGCAAACCATCAAGAACGCAGGAAAAAATATATGATGATGACAAAACGGCAGATTGTCAGTCTTTATATTATAAATAAGGGTAATCACTAAAACATGAACAGAAATATCGTTTTCGGCATCTTCATTTGTTTGACATTGACCGCTATGGCTCAACGGGTCAGCATTGTAACACAGAAGCATGCATCTAACCGAGAGCAATATGCTGCGGAGTATCTGCAGAAGAAGCTCACAGCGATGGGCTACGAGGTAACGCCCAAAAAAGGTTTACGTATCACGTTGACAAATGCGGGCAATGGTCCTGCTGAAGGCTACAGTATCACAAAAGGCAAGAAAGGACTGGTGGTATCGGGCAACGACGCTACGGGTGTTATCTATGGTTGCGTAGAACTGGCTGAGTGCATTCGTCAAAAGGGAACGCTGGATATTGAGGCAACCACGGAAGCACCCGGCATGGTGATGCGTGGCACGTGCATCGGACTGCAAAAAACGGTGTATCTGCCTGGCCATGCCGTCTACGAATATCCCTATACCCCTGAAAACTTCCCTTGGTTCTACGACAAGGCAGAATGGATGAAGTATCTAGACATGATGGTCGAAAACAAATATAACTCGCTCTACTTATGGAATGGCCATCCTTTCGCCTCCTTAGTTAAACTCAAGGACTATCCCTTCGCCTTGGAGGTGGACGAAGAAACGTTTAAGAAGAACGAGGAGATCTTTTCTTTCCTCACCCACGAGGCCGACCGTCGTGGTATCTGGGTCATCCAGATGTTCTATAACATCATCCTCAGCAAGCCCTTCGCCGACCACTACGGTCTGAAGACACAGGACCGCCACCGTTCTATCACACCACTGATTTCCGATTATACTCGTAAAAGCATTGCTGCCTTCATCGAGAATTATCCCAATGTGGGACTACTCGTCTGTCTGGGCGAGGCTATGGCGACGATTGAGGATGATGTCACATGGATGAAGGAGACGATTATTCCTGGCATCAAAGATGGACTGGCAGCCAGTGGGCGCAAGGACATTCCGCCTGTCGTACTGCGTTCTCACGATACGGACGGGCCGTTGGTGCTAAAGGAATCACTGCCCCTCTACCCCAACATCTACACCATGTCGAAATACACAGGTGAGTCGCTGACCACCTACGAGCCTGGTGGTCCTTGGGGCGAGACCCATCGGCAGCTGGCCGACGCAGCACCTGTACATATCGACAACGTACACATTCTGGCTAATCTCGAACCCTGGCGATGGTCGTCGCCTGCCTTCATTCAGAAGACCATTCAGGCCATGCACCGCGTACACCATTCGAAGGGGCTTCACCTCTATCCGCAAGCCTCGTATTGGGACTGGCCCTATACGGCAGACAAGTTGCCTAACGGTAAGCGTCTGAAGCAGTTGGATCGCGACTGGATGTGGTATCAGGCATGGGGACGTTATAGCTGGAACGATCAGCGTGGCGAAGACAAGACATTTTGGAAGAAGGAACTAGCCGACTATTTCGGTATTGACACCATTGCCGCAACCCATCTGTTGAATGCTTACGACGAAGCTGGCGAGATAGCACCTAAACTGTTACGCCGTTTCGGCATCACGGAAGGTAACCGCCAGACCCTGTTGCTTGGTATGACGATGGGTGAACTGGTCAATCCCTACAAATACACCATCTACCCAGGCTTCTACGAGAGCTGCGGGCCTCAGGGAGAAAAACTTATCGAATACGTTGAGAAGGAGTATAAGGGTGAACAGCATGTCGGAGAATTGCCGCTGGACATCGTTGACCAGTGTGTGAACCACGGTGACCGCGCCCTTATCGAGATGGGCGCTATTACCACTAAGCCGACCCGCCATGCCGACGAGTACAAGCGTGTTTGGAACGACTTCCTATGCTATGCTACCTTTGCCAAAGCCTTCCAATTAAAGGTACGTGCTGCAGAACAGGTGTTACAATACAAGTGGACGAAGGACATCACCTATTTGGAGTCGGCTGTTGTATTGTTGGAACAAAGCCTTAGCATCTGGTATGACCTGAGTCGAATGACGGATGAATACTACCTCTACGCCAACTCCATGCAGACTGCCCAGCGCCGCATTCCCGTAGGTGGTGACGATGGTAAGATGAAGACGTGGAGCGAACTGGCCGTAGTCTATCAGGCTGAGCTTGATGCCTTTAAAGAAAATATTGAGAAGTTGAAGCATCCTGTGGCTCAGACAGATGTAAAGATTCTGCCTGCAAAGGTTGTTCAAGTCAAGTATAAGGGAGCAACTGTTACGCTGCAAAAGGGGGCAGTGCTTTTCGAGAACCGTCCTGACACACCTGTCGACTCGCTGGCCCCTGAACTCGTCGGCCTGCAAGCCTTCGTACTGAACCGTGACAGCACACGTATTGTCGGCACCACCATTGAATATGAGAGTGACCAACCTGTTCGTCTGCTTGTGGGCCTCTTCAAGGACGACGACCCCAAGTGGGCCAAGGCTCCCAAACTCGAGATTGACGCCACAGGCAATGAGTATGGACAGGCAGAGCCTATCCTCACCAATGCCATCAGCATAGTCCAAATGCCGAAAGTCAACATCCACCAGTATTCTTTACCTGCTGGTCGCAACACCATCCGTCTGCCCAAGGGCATCCTCATGGTGGCTGGCTTTACCCAAAGCGATATTCATCCGCGCGACTGCGGCTTGAGTGGTCCATCGAGCGAAGTGGACTGGCTATTCCAAAAATAAACGAATGACATGAAGCAACTATTAACAACCCTCGTGGTGTTCCTCGTTGTGGTCAGCGGTTTTGCCGCTGACATCATCACTCAGCAAGATATGGAGCGCATCTACCAAGAGGTGCGCACACCCTATAAATATGGTATGGTGGTGGCTCCCACGGACAACTACCACAAAATAGACTGTCCGACAGTGTTCCGCAAGGGCGACCGTTGGTTGATGACATACGTGGTATATAATGGTAAGGACGGACTGGACGGGCGTGGCTACGAGACGTGGCTGGCTGAGAGCGACGACCTGCTGCATTGGACAACCAAAGGGCGACTGCTCAGCTACAAGGACGATGGCTGGGACATGAACCAGCGTGGCGGCTTTCCTGCCCTTATCGACTGGACATGGGATGGTAGTTATGGCATCTCAAAATACAAGAAAAACTACTGGATGACTTATATCGGTGGTCATGGTACAGGTTACGAGGCGGTACGCGAACCACTGAACATCGGCATGGCCTGGACGCAGGGCGACATTACTCAAGCCCACGAGTGGCAGTCGGGCAACAAGCCGCTGCTGAGCATCAACGACAAGGACGTGCAGTGGTGGGAAAAACTGGTGCAATACAAAAGCACTGTCTACGACGACCCACAAAAGACGTTGGGCAAACGCTTCGTGATGTTCTACAATGCCGGAGGCATCAACCCAAAGAACAACCTGAAGGCAGAGCGCATCGGCATTGCCCTGTCGAACGACCTGAAGAAATGGAAGCGCTACGAGGGCAATCCCGTCTTTGCCAATGAGGTGGGCGGCATCATTACGGGTGATGCACAGATTGCAAAGATGGGCGACCTCTATGTTATGTTTTATTTCAAAGCCTACGACCCTTCCCGTAAGTACAATGCCTTCAACACCTTTGCCGTCTCACGCGACCTCCTGCACTGGCAGCGTTGGGAGGGCGACGACCTCATCTGGCCCAGCAAACCCTACGATGAGATGTTTGCCCACAAAAGCTATGTAATCAAGCACGACGGCGTGGTGTACCACTTCTATTGTGCTGTCAACAACGACCAGCAGCGCGGCATTGCCGTAGCTACCAGCGTACCAATGGGGCGCTCGGCTGTGCGTTTCCCAGAGCCCGAACGTAAAGGGCGCCGTACCATCACCTCGCTCAACGAAGGCTGGACTGCTGCCACCACTCCCGACGGGTCACCGTCGGACATCTCCCTCCCCCACAACTTCGACGACTACTACGGCTACCGCCAATTGCGCCACGGCAATCTGCACGGGAAAGCTACTTACGATCGGACTTTCGTTGCTGAGAAGCAAGACGGCAAGCGCTACTTCCTGCAATTTGAAGGTGTGGGCACCTACGCCACCGTTACCCTCAACGGCCATCAGTATCCGAAGGAACTCGTTGGCCGTACTGTCTGGACGCTCGATATCACAGAGGCGCTACGCAACGGCCAGAACCAGATAGAGGTACTTGTGGACCATCCTGCCATGCAGACGGAATCGCCGTGGGTCTGCGGTGGTTGCTCGTCGGAATGGGGCTTCAGCGAGGGTAGCCAGCCCTTTGGCATCTTCCGGCCAGTCAGCCTCGTCGAGACAGATGCCGTACGAATCGAACCCTTTGGCGTACATATCTGGAATAATGCCGCCTGCGACTCCGTATTCATCGAGACAGAGGTCAAAAACTACACCCAACAGCCTCAACAGATAGAGTTGGTGAACAAGTTCACGCTGGCCAGTGGTAAACAGGTGTTCCGCCATTCGCAGCAGACTACCATCAAAGCTGGTGAGACCATCACCCTGCGTCACGCCGAAAAGATAGAGAACGCCCATCGATGGTTGCTCTCCGACCCCTACCTCTATAGTCTTGCCACGATGATTAAGCGCGACGGCAAAACGACTGACGAGGTGCGCACACCCTTTGGCATCCGCAACATCAAATGGGGCCGCCAGTTCTTCCTCAACGGCACGCCTACCTTTATCAATGGTACCTGCGAATACGAACATCTCTTAGGCAATAGCCACGCCTTCTCGCCAGAACAGATTCGTTCGCGCATCAAGCAAATCACCAATGCTGGCTTCAATGCCTTCCGCGAGGCCCACCAGCCGCACAACCTGCTTTACCAGCAGTTGCTCGACGAACAGGGCATGCTCTTCTGGAGCCAGTTCTCAGCACATATCTGGTACGACACGCCCGCCTTCCGCGACAATTTCAAGCGATTGCTCGTCCGTTGGATCAAGGAGCGCCGCAACTCTCCCTCCGTCATCCTTTGGGGACTACAGAACGAGAGCATACTGCCCAAAGAGTTTGCCCAAGAGTGTAGCGACATCATCCGCTCGCTCGACCCCACCTGTCGCGACCAGCGACTCATCACCACCTGCAATGGTGGCGAGGGCACCGACTGGAACGTCATTCAGAACTGGAGCGGCACCTATGGCGGTTCGGCCGACAACTATGACAACGAACTGAAGCGTCCCGACCAACTGCTCAATGGCGAATATGGTGCCTGGCGCACCATCGACCTGCATGGCGACGCGAAATATAGCGAAGAGTCGTTCACTACTCTTTTGGAAACGAAGGCTCGCCTTGCCGAGAGTGCTAAAGACAGCGTCTGCGGCCACTTCCAATGGCTCTTCACCTCGCACGACAACCCTGGCCGTACCCAGCCCGACGGGGCCTTGCGCCGTATCGACAAGATAGGCCCCATCAACTACAAGGGCCTCACCACCATTTGGGAAGAGCCTACCCCGGCCTATTATATGTACAAGCAGCGTTATGCTCCCCAAGGTCCCGTTGGCTGTGGTGTTACCGCTGCAGACAGAAACCACGACCTTGTCAAAGGTGCTGACGGCTACCACTACCTCTACCGCATCAACTGCGGCGGCGATGCCTTCAAGGATGAGTACGGCCAGTTGTGGCAGGCCGACGACAGCCTGTTGAGCCACTCGTGGGGACAAGACTTCGAGGGTATTCATCCCTTCCAGGCCTCGCAGCGCCATATCACCACTGACATCCGCGGTACCCAGAGCGACGAACTCTTCCAGTTCTTCCGCTTTGGCCGCCACCGCCTGTGGTACGACCTGCCTGTCGCCACTACTCCTGATGGTTCTCCGTCGGGCCTCTACCGCATTGAGCTCTACTTCGTGGAGCCTTGGCACGGTCGTGATGCTAGCGAGATGGCCGACTACGAAGGTCTGCGCATCTTCGATGTGGCCGTCAATGGCGAGACGCTTGTCGACGACCTCGACCCATGGGCTGAAGCAGGCTACTGTGGTGCGATGAAGCGCGTGGTCACCGCCAAGGCCAAGGATGGGCACCTCCGCATATCGTTCCCTGAGGTGAAGGCTGGTCAGGCCATTATCTGCGGTATCGCCGTTGCGGTCACTTCAGACTCACCTCTCACTTCCTCACCCTCTCACCTTCTCACCTCTCAGGCCTGGCACGCCTTCGACACCGACACCATTGCCAAGCTGCCGCAGGCAGAGTTGCCACAAGACGCTGAGGCACGGCCAGCTACGGTTTATGAACCACAGAAGCAAGAAACAAAGGCTACCACCTTTATCATCAAACCCGGTCTCGGACAGGAATATGCCCTCCGCTTCCGTTACAAGAACACCACCGGCAATGCTGTGAAGGCTCGCATGACCATCACCGACTCGAAACGTACCGTGCTGGTAGACCGTGAAGTGTCCTTCCCGCCGACGCCCAACAAGTTCAAGATGCTCTCGACGACCACTGGCACACAGATCAATGCCGGCACCTATCGGCTGGTCATTGAGGCAAAGGATATAGAATTCAAAAACTTAGAAATACAATAACACCATGATCAAGGACTTCAACTATTATGCCCCTACCCGTGTGGTCTTCGGGCGCGACAGTGAGAAACAGTTGGCACAGCTTATCCGCCAATATGGTGGAACACGTGTGCTCGTTCATTATGGTGGCGGCTCAGCCCGTCGTTCCGGTCTGCTCGACCGCGCCTTCAACACTCTGCGTGAGGCTGGCATCAGCTTTGTCGAGCTGGGTGGCGTCGTCCCCAACCCGCTGCTGTCGAAGGTCAACGAAGGCATTGAACTCTGTCGCCGCGAACAGGTAGACTTCATCCTCGCCGTAGGTGGCGGAAGCGTTATCGACTCTGCCAAGGCCATCGGCTATGGCGTGGGCTACGACGGCGATGTGTGGGACTTCTGGGCCGGCAAGGCCACGTCGCAAGCCTGTCTGCCTATCGGCGTCATACTGACCATTCCCGCAGCAGGCAGCGAGATGTCCAACAGTTGCGTTATCACCCGCGACGAAGGACTGCTGAAGCGCGGCATCAACAGCGACCTGTGCCGTTGCCGCTTCTGCATTATGAATCCGGAGCTGACCTACACCCTGCCACCCTATCAGACGGCAGCAGGTGCTACCGATATCATGATGCACACCATGGAGCGCTACTTCTCGAAGTATGAAGACATGACGCTGACCGACGCCATTGCCGAGGCGCTGTTGCGCACCGTGAAGGACTGCGTCTTTGAAGTGCTTGCCAACCCCGAAGACTATCGACACCGCGCCCAGATTATGTGGGCTGGTTCGCTGGCACACAACGACTTGACAGAATGCGGACTGGAGAAGGATTTCGCCACCCATCGTTTGGAACACGAGCTGAGCGCCGTCTATGGCGTCACCCATGGTGCCGGACTGGCCGCTTTGTGGGGTTCGTGGGCCCGTTACGTCATGCCCAAGCACGTCAGTCGCTTCGTCCAGTTTGCCGTCAACGTGATGGGTGTAGCCAACGATTTCGCCCATCCTGAAGCCACCGCCCTAAAGGGTATCGAGGCCATCGAGTGTTTCTATCGCGCCATCGGTATGCCCACGAGTATCGGCGAACTGCTCAACCGCACCCTCACCGACAAAGAGATCGACACGCTGGCCGACCGTTGCAGTCGTGGCGGCACCATCACCCTCGGTGCTATGGAAGTGCTTGACCAACAGGCTATGCGTACCATCTACCAGATGGCCAATCATGCATAAACGGCTTCATTGAAACATAAGTGCACAACGGGTTTCCGTTGTGCACTTATCATTTTTACTTTACCACCACCTTAACACTCTTTTCGCCTATCTTTACAATGGCTATAGAACCAGTTTGCAGGTTGGTGTTTACTGATGCAGCACCATTTTGGCTGACAGACGAGCCTGCCTGGCTGCCATTGATGCTATATACGCTGACTTGCTCGCCTTCGTCGCAACCTTGTACTTTGATGATACCTCCCTCGCTCTGTATCAGTACAGCATTGGCACGGATATTAGCCACTCCGTTGGTGATTCCTTCCGTCTGCGGTTGTTGGTCTATCCAGCAAAGGGTAGCAGTGGCCACGTCGCTGTTGTCATAGCCTGACTTCATGGCATAGACGCTGATGTTATAGGTCGCTGTAAGTTGCACCTCGTTGCCGCTGCCTGCTTTTATGTCAGTGTCTGTTATTGAATATTGACAAGTAGCTCCTTCTGTTGCACAAACAAACGTTAGTTTACCCTGCTGATAACTGATAATTGGGTTTTCGCACTGTTGTGAGGTGTATGTGTTTTTGCTAAAAGTTCTATAGTAGTCCGATGTTTTTCCACTTATACTAAAGGGATTCTCTATCAGAGAAATTACAGTAAGAATATCTGCACCATCAAAAACAAAATTTCCAATACTCGTCACACTATTGCCAATAATAACAGAAGTTAATCCACTACAGTTACAGAATGCTTTAAATATTGAGAATCAACGATTTACGTTTTAAATGATAGAAAGGTGTTTTACTAAAATTACTAATGTGAATGAAAAGGGTCAAGTTTTAACGTATTTAACTTTCTTTTTGGAATTGCAAAAAAGCTATTAACGACGTTCACCAGAACAGATAGTCCGTCTGGGGGCTGCCTATTTCCTGATGCTCTGCTTCAGCTTCAGAATGCGACGCACGCTCTCGTCAATGCGCTGCTCTGTGATTTCACCGGCTTCTACAGCCTTGATTACCGCGTCGAAAGCCTCCGTGAACACTTGCGGACCGAGCACGATGTCGACACCGGCCTTGATGCAACCCACGGCAGCCTCGCCGTTGGTGTACTGCTGGGTGATGGCTCCCATCTCCATCGCATCGGTGATGATGAGGTTCTGATAGCCCAGTTCGCGGCGCAGCTTGTCTTGTAGAATGACCGATGACATCGTGGCAGGCATGTCAGCACCCGTCACGTTGGGCGCACTGATGTGAGCCGTCATGATGAGTTGGCACCCCCACTGTATGCCGGCCTTGAAGGTCACCATCTCGCACGAGAGCATCTCCTCCCACGTCTTCTGCGAGCTGGCATAGCCGAAATGCGTGTCGGCCTTGGTGTCGCCGTGGCCTGGGAAGTGCTTGATGCACCCCGTGATGCCGGCATCCTTCAGTCCCTGCAGATAGTTGGTCACCATCGGGGCGGCTATCTCAGGCTTGTCGCTGAAGGCACGAGCCCCGATGACGATGTTCTCAGGATTTGTGTTCACGTCGGCCACAGGGGCGAAGTCAATATCGAAGCCGTAGCGGTGGAGGTAGGTGCCGATGGTGTTGCCGCACTCGTAAGCATTCCGTGGGTCGCCAGTGGCGCCGATGGCCCCCATCGACTCGTAGGTCTTCACCTTGAAGTTGCTGTTGCGCCCTATGCGAGCCACTCGCCCGCCCTCCTCATCAATGCACAGCAGGGGTGAGCCTTTCAGCGCACGAATCTCAGGGATGAAGCGTGCCAGTTGTGCTTCGTCCTCGATGTTGTGCGCATAGAGGATGATGCCGCCCACGGGATATTTCTCGTTCACCTTCCGCATCATCTCGTTGACGGCCTGCAACTTGATTTTGGTGAGGTCGTCGACACTCTGGTCAATGCCGCCGGAGCGGTTGAAGTGGATGGTGGTGTCGAGACATTCTGGTCGCACATAGAACATCTGTCCCACTTTTTCGCGCAGCGTCATCCGCTGCAGTTGCGACTCCACCTCATCTGTTGGAGGCGTATCTGTGTTGTCTTCATTCGAACACGAACTGAGCATCATCAGGCCACAAGATGTAAGGATGGTGGCCAGCATCCATAGTTTTATTTGTTTCATGGCTGCAAAGGTACTAATTATCTACGAAACACGTTGCAAATACAAACATTTTAACTCCAACAAAAGTTAAAGTTACGGGTTTATCTCCGATATTTATCAGAAATGACTAACTTTGCCGCATGAAACAACTACAAAGCGAACGGGTTTTCCTGAACATGGCCGGCAAGGAGTCGAGCCAAACAGTCCGACTGACACTTCACTTACAGGATGATGTGGACGGAGCAATTCTGAAAGAGGCCGTAGAGGCCACACGACAGCGATACCCCTATCATCAGGTAAGGCTCTGCACACGTGGCGACGAGCAGGGCATAGCGCATTATGCCTTCGATGACAACCCGCTACCATGGGTGGTAACGGCAGACCGGCAGCAGGTGACGCTGCTCAGCGAGGCCGCCAACTACCACCTGTTGGCCTTTGCCTGGTGGGACGACTGCATAGCCCTCGACTGGTTCTATCCGCTGACTGACGGCACCGGAGCCTACAACGTGTTGCGAACGCTGATGTATGAATACTGCCGTCGCCGATACGATGGCAGTCTCAGCAGCGAGGGCATTAGGAAAGTAGGAGAAAAGCATAGAATATATTAAATGCTGATAATCAGTTGCTTACACGTTAAACGGTAGAAAAGTGGATTGAGGGCTTTGGAATGCGTAGAATAAGAGGTAAAAATTAACGCATTTAACTTTTGTTTGGGAGGGGGAATACAATTTTTGTACCTCTTGCGCCCAGACCATCATAATCGGCAGAGATAGGAAACTGGCAGCAGAGGTTGCTGACGGCATCATCATCGAGTGTGACAGTCAGCTCCAGTTCTATGGCCATCCGTCGCTCGCTGTAGCTGAGATTCCAGATGCACTCTCCCAGAACAGCATTCACCACCGTTCTGATTTCATCTTGTGTGCGCCATATGGAATCGTAGTCAATCATAGGATCATCCATTCTTCCTTTGTGAGACTGCTGACATACCCTTTTCGCGTCTCATGCATCAATGGCACATCCACGTTGTCAGTAGTCCACTGGTATTTGAATCCACACTTCTCCTGTACCCGCTTCGAGCGATTGTTACCGTCGTAATAGCCAACCCAGACTTTCATCATCCCACAATCCTCAAATGCATGGCGAACCATTTCCTTTGCGGCCTCTGTCATCAGCCCCTGTCCCCAATACGGCACCCCCAGCCAATATCCAAGTTCGCATTCATCGTCGCGTTCAGTCAAGTCCGTTGCGTTCCCTGTTTTCAAACCTATACAGCCGATGGGCTTTCCCGTTTCCTTCAGAACAACGGCATACGTCTCTGGGTATGAAAACACAGTACGGATGATTTCCAAGCTCTCTTCTACACTCTGATGTGGTGGCCACCCTGCGACTGGCCCCACCTGTGGGTTTTGGGCATACTTATACAGTTCTTCGGCATCACTATCATACCAAGACCTCAGAATGAGTCTATCTGTCTCTAATCTCATCTTGTTTATTACGATTTATCTGATTGTATTGATTAGAATCTACAGAATTGACAAGTTCTCTAAGTGTCATATGGTCTTTATTGCTTTACACGGGTTACCTACTGCAATAGTGTTCGAGGGAATATCTTTCGTTACGACGCTTCCTGCACCAATTGTCACGTTATCACCGATGGTCACACCAGGCAGGATTGTCACACTACCACCAATCCACACATTATTGCCAATGGTGACTGGTTCTGCCCACTCTCTACGGCTGTTACGCTCTACGGGGTCAGTACTATGGCAGGCTGTGTAAATGCTTACATTCGGGCCGATAAAGCAGTCGTCGCCGATGGTGACTGGGGCTTCGTCGAGTACGGTGAAGTTGAAGTTGGCAAAGAACCGCTTACCCACACTAATCTGCTTGCCATAGTCGCAATAGAAGGGCTGGTTAATCAGAATATTGTCATCAGCGATGTGTCCCAAGAGACCTTTCAGGATCACCCTTGCCTCCTGCTTCTCCGAGGGGCGCAACAGGTTATAGTCGTGGATTATCTCTTTTACTTCCGTCAGCTCTTCTATCAGCTGCGGGTCAACAGCGGAATAAATCTCGCCTGCAAGCATCTTTTCTTTTTCTGTCATTATTTCTCATTATCTACACAAACCTACAAACATGATCCACGGCGATGTCGGAGAACCCGAAGGCTTCGGCTTTGGTCATGCGGCCGCTGGCAACCTCAGCGACGATATCAACAATTTCGCTACCCATTTGTGAGATGGTCTTCTCACCTCTCAACACGGCGCTGAGGTCAACGTCCATGTTGTCCTCCATCATGCGGTAGGTGCGCTCGTTGGCAGTCACCTTCAGCACGGGAGCGATGGCGTTACCCGTAGGGGTGCCCCTACCTGTTGTGAAGACGATAGCCTGACAGCCAGAAGCCACCATCGACGTGACACTGGCGATGTCGAAACCAGCAGTGTCCATCACGACGGCACCTTTTCTTGAAGGACGAACCGCCTGCTGAAGCACTTCCACAATGGGGCGGGTACCACCTTTGCGGATGCAGCCCAGACTCTTCTCTTCAAGCGTTGACAGTCCGCCCGCCTTGTTGCCAGGTGTGGGCTGTCCGGCTCGGCAATCCTGTCCAGCGGCAGAGAGATGAGCCTCGTACTCACGGCACACTTCGATAATCTGGTTGTGAATCTCCGTCGTGGCGGCACGCTTGGCCAGTATGTGTTCTCCGCCAATCCACTCTATCGACTCGCTCATCACCGTCGTGGCACCCATATCTACGAGAATATCGCTCATCTCACCGACTGACGGATTGCTGGCAATACCAGATGTGGCATCGCTTCCACCACACTCAATGCCGATATAGAGTTCTGAGGCATCGAAGCGTTCCTTTTGCTGCGAACCTGCCTGTTGGGCCATCTCGCGAGCAGCACGGGTGGCCTTCTCGATGGTCTTCAGTGTGCCGCCTTCCTCCTGAATACCGAATGACACGACAGGTTTCTTGGTCAGCCGCTCAATCTTCTCCTTTAGTTTCCGATGGG